>Ga0209647_1003013_pt1 | contig 13295 bp, 12 predicted proteins | sample GraSoi_2013_60cm_FD_185827 | JGI IMG/M metagenome (GOLD analysis project Ga0209647, IMG submission 185827) | Grasslands soil microbial communities from the Angelo Coastal Reserve, California, USA - Sample 9_17_2013_60cm (SPAdes) (version 2) | ecosystem: Environmental > Terrestrial > Soil >... | reverse complement strand
TAAAGAACACCTCCTGTGAATGCATTGAGTTTTTCCTACTTCAACTGTATCTCAGGAGGCTTCTTTTCGCTAGCTCATCCCTAAAATTCGGGATGACTCATGTTAACCATTTAATGGGAGAAATCTGTACAATTACGTGGGCCATCTCCCCTCTGACAAACGGGCAGATCACCCCCGTAATTATCAACTTTCGGCCCATTTCATCCTGTGATTTACAATGGCCCTGCTGACAGGTGGCCTCAATCTCTTGATGGGGGGCTACAGTTTACTCGCCATTGTCTTGCTGCAACACCTGCATGCCTCCCCGTTGACCATTGGTCTCGTCTTCGCTGCCGTGGGCATGGGCGGGATTGTGGGAACCGTGATTGCCCCATCCATTCAAAGGCGCTTCAGTTTCGGTCAGGTCATTATCGCTACCTGTTGGGGCGTTTCCCTGCTCTGGCCACTCTATACGGTCAGTCCCACAGTGGTGTCTGTTGGGGTGATTTCGACGTTGATCTTTCTGGCATTTCCCCTCTACGATACAGTACAGTTCAGTTACCGAAGTGCCATTATCCCAGATGCCCTGCAAGGGCGAGTCAATAGCGTGTTTCGTCTGCTTGCCTTTGCTGGTCAACCGCTTGGGCTTGCCTTGACAGGAGTCTTCCTCCAGACGCTGACCATCTTCCCCACCATCCTCGTCTTTGCAGGCGGCTTCTGGCTTCTCGCACTTGCCGCAACCCTCAACGTCCATATTCGTCAAGCACATCCCTCTCATGAAAAATGACGTGCCAAGGGGGTTACGTCCTCTTGTCCTGACAGATTTTTTCTGCCACTACGAGTGCCGCTATTTGTAAGGGATGTCCCTGGCGAGGTTTCCGGCTGGGGTCGCCTGGATCTGGGTAAGCAGTGGCACGACCTGTTTCTTGCGTGAGACCAGACCTTCCACCAGGACAGAATGTCCATCTGCCTCTAGCGAGACGCCCAGGGCCTCCGCTACCGCACGTTCTCCTCCCCAAATCAAGACGCGGCTCCGCAGCTCCAGGATATCGACGATCATGAAGAGCAACACGCTGTAGCCCCGCTCGTGCGCCAGGCGCTGCATAGCAGAGTACAACTCCGGGATGCGTGGCTCAAGGGCGGCAGGGCTGGTCGTCTCGACAGTTCCGATGGCGAACAAGCTGCCCTGGACCGCAAACTCTTTACAGTCGGCAGTCAGCAGCGCCTCGGCGGGGCGTTCGCCCAGTTCGGCGGCAGCAGCAGCGAAAATCGCGCGCCCGAATGGCTCGAGATCTTCCCCCGCGAGTCCGGCAAGCTCCCCGGCAACTTGTTTGTCGCGTTGTGTACAGGTGGGGGAATGGAGAATCAAGGTGTCGTTCAGGAGACCCGCCAGGAGCAGTCCGGCGACCTCGCGCGGAGGGACGATTCCGGCTTCGCGGTAGAGGTCAGCGATGATCGTACTTGTGCTACCCACGGCGTCGGCTCGGAACAGAATGGGCCTGTTGGTATGGACGTCGGCGATGCGGTGGTGGTCAATAATCCCGATTAGTTCCGCCTCCTCGAGACCATCAACTGCCTGTGACTGCTCGTTGTGGTCTACCAGGATGACCTGCTTGGGCTGTGCCGAGATGAGATCCGTACGAGAGAGGTAGCCGATCAGCGCGCCGTCACTGTCCACGACGGGCAGGGCGCGGCGGCGAGCAAGCGTGCGTTGGACCTCGCTGATCCGATCCTCAGGGTAGCAGCACTCGAAATCGCGAGACATGAGCTCCTGCACGCTCATGCTCAGCGTGAGCAGGTGCGCGGCAGTAAAGGTGTGATATGGCGTCCTGATGACCAGCACGCCCAGTTGGTGCGCCCTGGCCTGTGTCCGTGCGGAGATGGGCAGGTCTCCAGTCACCACGAGCGCCGCCGCGCCGTGTTCCATCGCTGCCAGTTGCGCATCCTCACGATCTCCCAGCACCACCAGGCATCCCGGCTCGATGTACTCGACCATCGTCTCGACCTGCATGGCCCCGACCAGCACGCGATCTCCCAGCGGGCGTCGTCCCTCGATCTGGACCTCACCACTGAGCACACGCACCAGGTTGTCCCGCCGCAAGGGGAGACGGTTCACCGACTGCAGGTCGAGGCCACGAAAAAACAGTTTGGCGAAGTCCTCGGTCGCCAGGATGCCGCGCACCTTGTTCTCTGCGTCCACTACCGGCAGAGAGAGCCGGCGTTGTTCCTACAGGAGGCGCCCGGCCTCCAGGAGAGGTTGGTCGAGTGAGATGGAGAGCACCTGTCGCTGCATCACATCGCACACCCGCAAGTACACGTCCTCCAGCTCTAGCGGCGAATCCACATGAAAGCGCTCCAGGACGAAGCGCACTTCCGGCTTCAATTCCCCCTGGCGGGCAGCGATCGGCTGCGCTTCGCCGCGCAGTTGGAGCAGGCGCGCGTAGCCGTAGGCAGAGGCGACGGAGTCCAGGTCGGAGTGCTTGTGCCCGATGACATAGATTGGCCTTGACATGTTCCTCTTCCTTGTATTGATCACACAGCGAGCGCACTAGGCATAGTGCGCGACAATCTCCAAGGTATCCATGCTCGGATCAAGCTGCTTCGTAATGCCATCGAGCAGTCCGAGGGCACGCCCGACCAGCAGCAAATCGGTGGGAATAGTGCCGATACTCTTGCCAATCTGCACTCCGACGTCGACCGCATCGACATCTTCCCCGCTCTCAGCGGGCTGGTTGTTGCCGAGTAGCACCCCGACCAGGTTCAGCAGGGTAGAAATGTCCACCTCTCCATCGAGTCGAAGTCCAGCTTCGGCCAGCGCCCCACTGACTCCGTCGAAATCGCCACTGGTGAGCGCTTGCACCAATTTACGCAGTGAATCGACGAGCGAGGGCGCCAAAGGAACGGTCAGCCCGTGGTCGAGCAGCACCAGGCGCGGACCCGGTTGCACGAACAGGTTGCCTGGATGTGGGTCCGCGTGTAGGATGCCGAGATGCAGCATCTGGTCAGCGTAGAGATCATTGAGCAGCCACGCAACCTCGTGCGGAGAAATGCCCGCCCGCTCCAGGGCCGCGCGGTCGGTAATCTTGATGCCCTCAATGTAGTCCATGACGAGCAGGTGCTCGGTACTCAGTTCGGGAACCGCCGTTGGAATGAGCACATCTGAACGGTGCGCAAGTGCCGTCCGCAGTGCGGTCATCGACTCCGCTTCGTGCCTGAAGTCAAGCTCCAGTGGGAGCGTTTCTTGCAAATAATCGACGATCGGCTGGAGCTGGATGGCGGGAGCGAGTCGCGCAATCGCCTTGACGATCTGCTCCAGCACCGCCAGATCCGTCGCCACCAGGTTCTCGATATCCGGGTACTGCACCTTGACCGCCACCTCTCGCCCATTGTGCAACCGTGCGCGATGCACCTGCGCAATCGAAGCGGCCGCGACCGGCTCCTGCTCGATCTCCGCAAACGCGTCTGCTGGACGCTGACCCAACTCGCGGGTGATGGCCTTTTCTATCTCAGACCAGGGACGCGGCGGCATGCGATCCTGCAGGGGGGCCAGTGTGCGAATGTAGACGGCAGGGAGCAGGTCGGGCCGCGTGGAGGCGAACTGGCAGGCTTTAATCAGCGCACCGCCGAGCGAGGCGGCCGTCTCCAGCACCCGGTTCGCACCGCGCTGGTGCTGCAACTCCCAGTCCCGGGGCTTCACCAGCGAAGGCAACCACTTCGCACGTTCACCGAGCGTGGTATACCCGACGAAGATATCCGCCGCGACGGCCGCCAGTACCAGCGAGCGCGAGAGGGACTGACCGACCGGAACCACGCGCGTGGCATGTTCCTGCACCGAGAGCCCGGCCTCCGTCCAGAGAAACGCGTTTGAACGGGCCAGGTCGGCCAGGCGGGCAAGAAACAGAGCAGGATTGGGGGTTATGGCCCCATTGGTAAGGACCGCCCATGTCTCCTCGATGGTGTGCCTCACGGCCTGGTCGAGGACCCATCTCTTCTTCATTGGTTTTTTCTTCTCCATCTTGAGGCTGCCGCTTTCCTCTCTTTTACGAGCGCAGTTCGCTCTTCAACACTTTGCCTGTGGCCGTCATGGGCAACTCCGTACGGAACTCGATGAGACGGGGATACTTGTAGTCGGCCATATTCTGTTTCGACCAGGCCACCAGTTCGACTTCGGTGATGGTCGCACCGCCCTTGAGTATAACGAAGGCTTTGACCTCCTCTCCGTGACGCTCGTGCGGCACACCAATGACGGCTGCCAGGCTCACTGCCGGGTGGGTCATCAGCACCTCTTCGATTTCACGTGGGTAGACGTTGAAGCCTCCGCGAATAATCATATCCTTCACCCGGTCGACGATATAGAGATAGCCATCTTCATCCCGTCGTCCGATGTCACCCGTATAGAACCAGCCATTGCTCATGGCTTCGGCGGTTGCATCGGGGCGCTTGTAGTAGCCCTTCATCACGTTGTGCCCCCGGATAGCGATCTCCCCTACTTCGCCGGTAGCCACGTCCTGGTCGTCCGCACCGACCAGGCGCACCTGGACGCCCCACACGGGAAAACCGATCGATCCGGGCCTGGCTTCGCGGTCCAGGCGAGTGAAAGTGGCAATGGGGCTGGTTTCGGAGAGGCCATACCCCTCCAGGATTTTGACGTTGAACTTCTCGTTAAAGGCCAGCATCACCTCTACCGGCATGGCCGCCCCACCAGAGACAGCAAGGCGCAGGTTGCGGGTGATTTTCTGCAAGTCGTGTTGGTCGGCCCTAGGGTAGTGGAGCAGAGCCCAGTACATGGTCGGCACGCCCGCGAAAAAGGTGATATTCTCTTCCTCCATCAGGCGTAAGGCCGCATCCGGACTAAAACGTGGCAGCAACACCAGGGTGGCCCGGTTGTAGATGCCGGCGTTCATCTGCACGGACTGCCCAAAGGAGTGGAACAGCGGCAAGGTGATCAGGTGCACATCGTGGTCGGCTCTGGGGTATACCGAATCGGAAAGGCGGGCATTGAGGAGCATATTCAGGTGGGTCAGTTCTGCCCCCTTAGGCTTGCCCGTCGTCCCACTGGTATAGAGAATGACGGCGGTATCATCTGGACTCGTCGCGACCGTCTCGAATGTCGTTGGCTGGCCACGCATCAGCATACCTAGTGTTGTTGCGCCTGGGATGGAGGATGGGGCGCCGGGCTCATTGGTCATCAAGAAGAAGTGCTGGCAGCTTTCCACCTCCTGGAAAGCGGTGTGGCCCAGCTGACCGATGGGAAGCTCAGGTGTGCCTTCCTGGCAGAAATAAGCTTTCGCGTCTCCATCGGTCAGATGATAGGCGATTTCACGCGGCTTGAGCAGGACATTGAGCGGCAGGACCACGGCTCCAGCCTTGAGGATCCCATAGTACGCGATCACAAAGGATGGGACGTTCTGGCAAGTGAGGGCGACCTTATCTCCCTTTGAGATGCCCGCCTGGGCCAGACCATTGGCGACCTGATTAGCGGCTGCCTGCAACTCTGCATACGATAGCCGGGTTCCCTCGCAGACGATAGCGGTGCGTTCAGGCACTTCCCGCACACTGTCTTCGAGGAGTATGGCAAGGTTTAACATCTGCTTTCTCCTTTTCCTTCTGGAAACACACACGGTCTATACCCCAACGTATTATAGTCATCCCTGCATGAACCTCTGCAACGCGACTCGTGCGGCGAAGCTTCCGACCGGCGGGCGTACGTTTTGCCCCTGAATCCGTTAGTCATTGCTGAGAAAGGCATGGACAAGCGAGGCCACCTGCTCTTTCTCGGTGAGGGCGAACAGATGCCCTCCGTTGAAGATGCGCAGCGTGGCATGAGGAATGAGTCGCGCCAGAATCCTGGCATTGATAGGTGGGACGATGACATCATCCTTGCCCGCCAGAATCAAAGCCGGCTGGCGGAGCCGGTGCAGCCAGGGAATGCTGGTCCAGCCCACGCCCGCCAGCAGTTGCCCGATGTATCCCCGGCCAAGTGGCGCTTTGAGCAGTTGCGCATAGGTGTGAGCCAGGTCGGGATGCTGCCGAAACGCGTCGCCATAGAGGAGCGGCGCGATGGCGACCATGTAGGAAGGATCAAGATAGCGACGTGGACTGAGCATTTTGCTCAGGACACTCGGCTTTCCGGGCACGGAGATCCCACCGGTCGACGTGGACACCAGGATCAGGCGACGGCAGCGCGAAGGGTACTGATAGGCGAATTGTTGCGCCAGCGCGCCACCCCAGGAGATACCCAGCACATCGACGACCGGATGTCCCAACACGTCAAGCATCCCGGAGATCAGGCGAGCAAGGCCTCGAAAGCGGAGGGGGAAGCGTGGGAGCGGCGACCTTCCAATCCCTGGTACATCAAAGCGGATCGTTCCGATCTTGTGTCCCCTAACGTTGTCGAGCGCCTCGATGAAGGGGTCAAACAGCTCCAGGTTGGCCCCGAGGCCATTGATCAGCAGCAAGGGCGGCCCGCTGCCATCCCCCTGTTCTATGGCCACGTACATGGCTACGCCCTTGACGTTGATCGTTGTCGTTCCTATGGTGGTGTTGTTACGCATGTTCTCCTGCCTGATACTATCGTTGCCTGTCTGCCTTTGTGTTCCCGTGTCATCCCTCCGTTAATAAGAGTGCCAACGTCTCAGCGATCAAGGCCGGCTTTGTTTCCCCCTCGATCTCGACTGTACTTTGAGTTTTGAGCAATAGACGTCCCTTGCCCTGAGGGTCTACGGCCACGAGCACCACCCGGGTGCGGATACGTGCTCCCGCTTTCACCGGCGCTATAAAGCGCACCCGGTCGAGGCCGTAATTCAGGGCCTGTGAAACGCCCGCCGGGATGATACCTATCTCTATCTGCATTGCAGCTAGTAACGAAAGGGTGAGGTAGCCATGCGCGATGGTCGAACCAAGCGGGCTTTCGCGCTGCGCTCGCTCTATATCGACGTGAATCCATTGATGATCGCCCGTACAGTCGGCGAACTCATTGATGCGTTCCTGGTCAACGGTGAGCCAGTCGGAGACTCCAAGTTCCTGTCCCACAAATTGCTCGAGCGTGCTGACATCGTATCGCTCGCGGCTCATATGTATCCTCCTGTCTGCTCTGCTAAACAAAATGCGCTAAAGCCGGTGATGGAAGGAAGCCCTTGTCGTTCAGTCAAAGCGTCGTGTGCTAGAGCTAGTATAGTCGACGAGCGTTGAGAAAAGCGTTTGTCGAACTGGCCCAGCAGGCAGATCAGCGTTTGTTGTGACATATTTGTCTGTACGAAGATGAAAGTTGCCCACTTCAGAAGCAAGACGCATTTGCTTACCATCGTTATAATCTAACAACATCTATATGCATTTTAAATCTATATGCAATTGTTGTCAAGGTATTCTTGCATTTGCTCATATTCTAATCTTTATGCGCTTTTAAATTCGAATTCGTTACTGGCTCAAAGATTTGGCACGTCGCGATAGGACAGGCGCTGTGACGTTTGAACTGCCCTTCCTGCGAGCACTTTCGCTCCCTGGACCCTCACCCAAGCGAGCAACGCCGCAGCCAGGCGCGTTTTACCGATCCCGATTTCGCCTTCCAGCAGCACAACCTGCGGCCGACCGCTGGAAGCCTGCTCATAGAGGGTCATGAGGCGGCTTACTTGCGCCCCTCTTCCCACAAAGGGGACGTTGAGCAACGGTCGCGCGGTCGTCGCGCACCTACCGGCCCCGCTGTGCGCACCGCGAGGAGGAAAGGCGTTGCGCAGCACCTCTGCCAGGGAGACATCCCGCGTGCTCGTTTCCTGCTGGAAGCTGGCTTGAAGCGTCACCAACAACTCGGAGACCAGCAGGGCCAGACGCTCATCTACGCCTTGCTTGCGCAGGCAGCGGCAAGCGAGCATGACTATACGGCGGCCCGAAACCTGGCGATTCAGAGCCTGGAGATCGCACGCACCGTTCATGACAGTCGAGCGCTGATCCTGTGCCTGGAAGAGTTGGCGGATGTGGTCGCAGGTCAGGGAGAGCCCGCATGGGCAGCGCGACTGTGGGGAGCAGCAGAACGCTACCGCGAGGCCAGTGATGCGCCGCTCCCACTGGTGGAACGGCTCGGTCGCGCACGCCGCATTGAGCAAGCGCAACGCCTCCTCGGTGGGCAGGTCTTTGCCGCAAGGTGGGCTGAGGGAAGAACTATGACGGCAGAACAGGCGATCGCGGCTTCCCCCACGCGTGACAGGACATCCAAAGCTCAAAGGCCTGCGCAGCCTTTACTCGATCCATTGAGCGAGCGCGAACTGGAGGTGCTGAAGTTGGTAGCAGGTGGGGCTTCCAATCAGGAGATTGCGATGGCCTTGGTCGTGGCACCAGGGACGGTGAAGCTGCATGTGAGCCATATCCTCTCGAAATTAGGGGTCAATAGTCGCACACGAGCCATTCTACGCGCGCGCGACCTTGGTCTGCTTACAAAGGAATAATAGCTCGTCCCGTTGAAGTCGCTGGGTAGGGGTACGCACTGCCGAAGGAGTAACCGCATCCTCTATGACGGTTACCTCCCCTTGAAGTCTGCTTTGCGTTTCTCGATATATGCCTGCATACCTTCACGCTTATCCTCAGTGGCGAACAGCAGGAGGAAATTCTTGCGCTCCATCTCTAAGCCTTCTTCTAACGTCGTTTCAAAGGCTGCCAGCACCGCTTGTTTCGCTAATCGCACAGCAATAGGACCACGAGCGGCAACCTCTTTCGCAAGTTTGACCGCTTCCCTCAAGTGTTCGCCTTTCGACACGACGCGATTCACCAGTCCATGATCCACCATTTCCTGTGCGGTGACTTGCACACCGGTCAGCACCATCTCCATGGTGCGATATTTGCCAAGCGTCCGTGCTAAGCGCTGTGTGCCCCCCGCCCCTGGTATGACCCCAAGGGTGATTTCAGGTTGTCCAAAGCGCGCATCCTCTGATGCCACGATCATATCACAATGCATCGCCAGTTCGCAGCCGCCACCCAGAGCATAGCCACCAACTGCTGCGATCAATGGTTTTTGAATGCGCCGAATGCGTTCCCAGGCCTGGAAACCTCCGAGCATCATATCAATCGGTGACTTACCGGCCATTTCTTTGATGTCGGCTCCGGCTGCAAACGCTTTCTCGCCTGCACCGGTGATGACCATGCAGCGAATCTCTTCATCGCGATCAAGCTCCTCTAGCGCATTGGCAAGTTCGCTGACAAGCTGAAAATTGAGCGCGTTGAGTTCCTTTGGCCGATTCAGAGTGACAATCCCAACGCGCTCATCGCGGTCAACTAAAATAGATTGGTAATTTGACATGCCTCTCCTCTCTTGAAGTTTAGAGTAATTTCATGGCTTGCTAGCAACAGGGAACGATGTGAGCTCCGCAAAAGAAGCGTCATTCCTCATTTCTCATAAGAGCGTGGAGCATTCGTGCAGACTCCTCGTCCATGTGATAACTCTCAGCGTCCGAAGGGAACGTCCCCGCCTGGACATCGGCGAAGAAGCCTTGCAGGGCCTCGGTAGCTAGATCGGCCAGGTGAGCGTACTGGCGAACAAACTTGGGAACCCGTCCCTCGTAAAGACCCAGCACATCGTGATAGACAAGCACCTGTCCATCGCAGTGTGGCCCTGCGCCAATGCCAATAGTGGGAACCGGCACTTCCTGCGTCACGATGTGTGCCAGCACATCAGGCACCCCTTCCAGAACGATCGCAAAGACGCCTGCAGCAGCCAGTTTATGGGCATCAGCCACCAACTCGCGGGCGGCCTCGGCCCTCTTGCCCTGGACCCGGTAGCCGCCCATGACGTGGATCGATTGTGGGGTCAGCCCCAGGTGCCCCATCACTGGAATCTCGGCAGCGAGGATCGCTTCTATCACCGCCAGTCGCTTGCGGCCTCCCTCTAGTTTCACGCATTCCGCCCGACCCTCACGTATGAAGCGGCCCGCATTGCGCACTGCCTCTTCTACAGAGACATGGTAGCTCAGCCAGGGCATATCGCCTATGATCAAGGCGCCGGGCTTCGCACGTGCTACAGCAGCCGTATGGTGAATCATTACATCCATCGTGGCAGGTAAGGTATCGTCATATCCTAAGACCACATGCGCCAGCGTATCACCTACCAGGATCATATCCGCTCCGGCTCTATCAGCAATGCGTGCCGAAGGGGCATCATAGGCTGTTACCATCTTAATCTTCGGCCCACCCTTTCGGGCCTGTATAGCGGGTACGGTCACTTTCTCCCGCATAGCCGTTCCTTCCTTCTTACTCCGAAACCGTTCTCCCTAGAGATAACTCCTTGTCTTCCCCTCAACGATCCGGCCGCAGTTCGGTCTCTTCCTCAACTTCGTAGCGCGTGGTCACTTCCGCGACTTTGCCAAGCATCCCGATAACCGGGCAATAACGAGTTTTGGAGAGCTCGATCGCCCGCTCTACGGCTTGAGGATCGACGTTGGTGCCCCGCACCCGGTAGAGCACGTTGATGTGCGTGTAGACCTTCGGATGCTGCTCTGCCCGGCTCCCCTGCACGATTATGTTGAGGCCGCTGACCTGTTGGCGTTTCTTGCGCAGGATCGAGATGACGTCCATGCCTGTGCAGCCGGCCGTCGCCAGCAGGAGCAAGCGAGGGGGCTGGGGGCCGGCACCCACGCCGCCCACGCTCTCCTCGGCATCAAGGTCTATGCGAAAGCCCTCTATATTTCCGACAAAGTGCATGCCATCTGCCAGGGTAGCAGAGGCGGTTTCCGGCTCCTGGTCTTTGTTCTCTGTTGCCACGTTCGACCTCCTTACGTCTAGTAAGAACGAACACAAATCTATTGATATTGTATCTCGTCCCCGGATGTGATGAGCCGGGCACCGCGTTGGAACGTCGTCAAGTACACCAGCCATTGGAACCCGACCACCAGGCGGTTGCGAAAGCCAATCAAGTACATGATGTGCAGGACCAGCCACATGACCCATCCTAGCAGACCAGCGGTGCGAAACTTGCCGATCGAAACGATGCTATAGTAGCGTCCCACCGTAGCCATACTCCCTTTATCAACATAGCGAAAGGCCTCGGGGTGTGGCTTGCCAGCGGCCCGGTCAGCAATGACTGAAGCAACATACTGTCCTTGCTGGATCGCCACCTGAGCGACTCCCGGCAGCGGCTTGCCATCCTGGGTAAAACTGGCCGTATCCCCAATGACAAAGATGCCGGGATGCCCTGGAACAGACACATCACTGCCGACCTTGACACGCCCTCCTCGGTCCGTCTCGGCACCCAGCCACTGACCGGCTGGGGATGCTGCCACCCCTGCCGTCCAGATGACCGTTTTGGCGGGAAGACGTTCTCCTGCGATCACGACGCCCTCACTGTCGATCGCCCCGACGGGAGCATTCGTTCGCACTTCTACCCCCAGACGATTGAGCGCTGTATGCGCTTTTTTCGCTAATCGCTCATCAAAGGGCATCAGGATGCGTGGAAGCGCCTCGACAAGCACGATACGAGCTTGCTCTGGATTAATATGGCGAAAGTCCGAGACCAGGGTTTTGTGGGCCAGACCCGCAATCGCTCCCGCCATCTCGACTCCCGTTGGGCCTGCACCTACCAGCACAAACGTGAGCAGCGCTTTGCGCTTCTCTGGATCCGTCTCCCGTTCTGCCATCTCAAAGGCCTGCAGGATCTTGCTTCGAATGGCGGTCGCCTGGACAATCGATTTGAGTCCAGGAGCGCATTGTGCCCAGTCGTTATGCCCAAAGTAACTGTCGCGTGCGCCAGTCGCCAGGATCAAGTAGTCGTAGGGCACGGATTGACCATCGTCCAGGAGCACAAGCTTCGCCTGTGTATCCACCCCCGTTACCTCGCCCAGCAGCACCTCAGTGTTCGTTTGTTTGCGCAGCACGCTGCGAATCGGGGCCGCGATTTCCGCCGGGGAGAGCACAGCCGTTGCCACCTGGTACAACAGAGGTTGAAACAGGTGATGGTTATTGCGATCGATCACCGTCACCTGGACAGGTACGTTGCGTAAGGCGCGTGACGCCTGTAAGCCACCGAAACCCGCCCCAACGATGACGACGCGAGGCATGACCGCAGGCACAGGAGACGCAGTGCCCGGTAGTGTGACCGGCTTCTCATGTACAATGTACGTCTCTGACTTCTCTTGCATGTCTGTTACTTCCTCCCTTACGTAGGAGTCGCCGTAACTATTCAGGTCTCCTTTCTCTTGTGCCGCCTGCGGCGGCGGGGTGAAGGAGAAAGGCGGGGGCCCCCCGCACCCCGCCAAGGGGCCTTGCAGGCCCCTTGGAACCCCCTGCTGACTAGTTACGAGTCGCCTACGCAAAATGCATGCGCTCCGTGGTCTGGGTGAGCACACCCCCTCAGCTAGACGAGCAAGCGCAAATCATGGGCCGCCCGTTCCAGCTGTTCGCGGAACTGGGGTGCCGCAATGCTGATCAGCATGCGAGCCCGGTCAGCGGTACTGCGCCCGAACAGCATGACCCTGCCATACTCGGTGACCACATAGTGGACGTGTGCCCGCGTGGTGGTCACCGCCGACCCAGGCGTCAGAGTGGGCACGATGCGCGAGACCTGTCCATCAATCGACGGGAGCTCGTACGGCATGTTGCCCGCCCTGGCCTGGGGCGTGTGGGCCGTCGCGGGGAATGCTAGAACCGGTCGCCCGTGCGGGGCGTCAGCGGCACCCTGGAGAAAATCTATCTGCCCGCCTACCCCGCTATACTGGGTTGTGCCAATCGACTCGGCACAGACCTGCCCGGTCAGATCCACCTCCAAGGCGCTATTGACGGCCACCATATGGTCAAATTGACGAATGTTCTCGATATCGTTGGTGTAGCTGATCGAACGCAGCTCGACCATGGGATTATCATCCAGAAAGTCCATCAGGCGACGCGACCCAATGATAAAGCTGGCGACCATCTTGCCGCGGTCAAGGGTCTTACGGGCCCCGGTAATGACTCCCCGCTCGACGAGGTCGAGCACGCCATCGGAGAACATTTCGCTATGGATGCCCAGGTCACGCCGATCGGTTAATGCCTGGAGGACGGCATCGGGAATGGCGCCGATACCCAGTTGCAGCGTGGCCCCATCCTCGATCAGCTCTGCTACATGCCGGCCTATCTCCCGCTGCATCTGGTTGGGCGCTTGTTGCCCCACCTCATGGAGGGGTCCATCCCACTTCACCGCATAATCCAGCTGGGAAACATGCACGAAGCTATCGCCGTGGGCCCAGGGTACCTGCGGATTCACGAGGGCGACGACCTGGCGGGCATAATCGACCGCCTCACGCGTCGCATCAACGGACGGGCCGAGCGAGCAATAGCCATGCTTGTCGGGGGGCGAGACCTGA
>Ga0209647_1003012_pt1 | contig 13296 bp, 6 predicted proteins | sample GraSoi_2013_60cm_FD_185827 | JGI IMG/M metagenome (GOLD analysis project Ga0209647, IMG submission 185827) | Grasslands soil microbial communities from the Angelo Coastal Reserve, California, USA - Sample 9_17_2013_60cm (SPAdes) (version 2) | ecosystem: Environmental > Terrestrial > Soil >... | reverse complement strand
CTGTAATGTGATCTGCAGCAATGCGCCTGGATCAAGCACGGCATTTCCGTTTATATTCAGCACGCCGTGGGACTGAGAGCCGATCAGCTCGTTGAAGATTCCCCCGCCCGTCTGTTCGTAGTTCCCGAGAATCATAAGGGACGCAGACGATCCCGGACTGAGTGTACCCCCCGGACTGAGTGTGCCCCCCATCGAAACATTTGCGTTGACTATTCCGTTGCCCTGAAGCGCAGCACCTGGTCCGATTGACACTGCAGCGGGATCGAGGATGCCGTTGATGGTAACTGTACCGCCAGTCGCCGAAAACGATGTCGCTGATATTTTCCCACCCTGTTCGATTGTGGTAGAACCACCAGTTTGCATGTACGATCGAGCAACAAACATCCCTGTTACATCCGTTAACCCTGCGCTTTGGGAATACCTATCACTGGTGAGACTCGCCGTCGGGTTCAGGATTACAGCGCCCCCTGAGTTCGTGAAACCACCGACGACGCTCGCGGCACCGCTGAGCGTCAAAGTCCCGCCGACCGCATTACTGAAACCGCCCCCAGTTACATTCAGCACGCTTCCTGAATCGACTTGTATGCCTCCACTATTCTGGAGCGAATAGATATTTGCAACGTTGCCTGAGCCTACTAGTCGTAGCGTGTTGTGGCCAGGAAACGTTTCATTATTGAATGTTCCGTCGACGGTCAGCACCGCCCCATTCTGCAAGCTAACGTCAAGAAAACCCCCTGAGATATTCGCGAAGTTTTTATTTACATTTAAGATACTGGCTGTAATGGCAACAACGGAACCGTTTGTGAAGCTGCCCGCCACCGTTCCCGAGCTTCCGCCACTTAGGAGCAAAGCAGAAGTCGCACCCGAATTGATGAAATCTCGTCCAGTAACAAGAGACGCGCCATTTTGCACTCGGGTTGTACTGTCACCGTTGCCAAACGAGCCCCCTACGGTCAAAGTGCTGTAGTCGACGCTAATTGGCATATCACCAATAGAGAAATTTCCTCCGATGAACGCCGAACTCCCTCCAACGACATCAAATCCTCCCTGGTCATTACTGAAGTTACCTGCGACATTGAACTTGGCTCCGTTGGTGAGAAGAATCTCGTTCGGGCCACCGCCGAGGGCGCTCCCCACCGTTAAGGTGCTGTTATCGATGGTCAGGATCGCTTGGCTCATGTTCAGTTGTCCGTTTACAATGCCAATGCTTCCGTTCTGCAACGTCGTCCCATGGGGAAGAAGATTCCCGGAAACGTTCATCGTGCTGTTGTTGAAGTTTACGCTCTCTAGTACTGCGGTATTGCCATTTCCATCATCTGTAATGGTGAGTGTAGAATTCGTGAAGTTCACCTTTCCGTGTCCGAAGCCGTTGGTAAATATTCCGCCGGAGCACGGGAATGGCGAACACGTGGATGGCGCGCTGATGTCAAGGATGAGATTCGCTCCACTTCCCCAGTTCAAAGTTCCATCAACACTGATTCGTCCCGGAGAAGCGGGATCGCCTACCCGCAACGTCGGCGCAAGTCCGTTATCCTGAAAAGTCTCACCGGCACCAATCGCCAGGCTATTAATGACCGTCCCGCTGGCATCAAAGGTAATTACGTCCGACCCCGTCCCGTTGATCACAACATCGTAATACGCTCCGCCGCTGTTGTTCGGCACTGCAGGATTGGTGCTCCAGTTCGCGCCGTTGCTCCAGTTGCCGCTAGCGTCCGTCCACGTGGCGACGACTTGCCCATAGACCTGAGGGCACCGAAAGCCAACTAGTATTAGGCAGGCTACTACGCGGCTGAATTTCATACTGACCCGCGCCCCGAACACACAAATTTGCGTTAGTAAATTTCAGGCAATTATCTAGCCAGTAGACGAAACGTTGTGGAAAAGCACGTATTGGTACAATGAAAAGACTTATGGAAACGGATTTAGGCCCGTCATCGAAAACCAGGTCGAACTAATTACCCCAATTGTGAAAAAGAATTGCTTGATTTACTTGAGCAATGTCCAGCGTCCGTCGGGCCGTCAAGCTAGAAACAGGGTGAGGCGGCGCGTCTGTCGGTTGCGAATACGCTGGCAGCCTCAGCGGTGACCTCGGCGGGCAGTTCATCGGCATCGCCATACCGCTGTCTCGGCTCGCACCTTTCCGCAAGCTTGGCGCATTTCCGAAATCATGAAGCGAAGTTCGCCTTTTAGACTGGCTGCAGGTGCGTAAATTGGAGGCCACTTCGTCTCCCGCGTCGCTTTGCCCTGCTGGGAGCCGTCCGGATTATGCGCGAAACGCGCACAAAAACTCGCACTTCCAGCTGCCACGACAAAACTTCACCGCTTTTGCTGTAGCTTACGAGGCATGACGCTGCCCTGGCGGTCCGATGTTCGGGCCGCCCGATGGCTACGACCCGGGCATCCCGTTGGGGATAGCCTGTCACCGACGCACGCGCGCTGAGGAGGTTCTTCTACCCTCACCTGCTCTAGAGCACGGCAACGGGACTTCGGAGGGGGTCACCACGGCGCACGTGCGCAAGAGAGCAGTAGCCCGGCACGTGCGTTCCCTCCATCTCGGCTCGCTGCGACCCAGGTGAAGAATCGCTGTACCGCGCGTGCGTCACGAGACGCACATTGCATCTGACCTATAAATCTTCGGTTCTTGAAAAAGTCCTGCACGGAGCGGCGCGTGCAGTTTAAAGATTATTTAGCGGCCCGTATGGGAGGCAGACCTGGAAACGCCGTGGCCTGTGTCGGAGACTGCGCACGGATATGGTCTTCTTGGCGTTCAGGGGAGGCAGAGTTCAGACGGTTCAGCCTGTGGGTCCTAATGACGCGTTTGCAAACGCACACAGGCGTCTGGGCTTGTCCATGCGTCGGACGGTTGGCAAAACCGCGCAGCGAGCCGTATTGGGACCCGAGGACGACTCTTCCTTAGTGCCAACAAACAGATGAATATCGAACGCCCATATTCCACGTATCGCGCTTCCTAATTTCAATGACTTAGAAGGCCACGGTTTTGAGGGGATTCTTGAACACCAAGCCTGAAGCCGGACTACTAAAGCGCTCCGCGAAAGGGAGGAGGTACTTCCCGGCACCCTGTTTCTGGATGGTTTCCAGATCGCCGACCGTCCAGAAACAGCTTGATCCGGTGCGAAATGATTGGCGCGGACGGCATCGGCATGGCAGCCCGGAGTCTTCCGCAATCCGCCGTGAACCTGAGCAGTGCGGCAAACATCCCGGTTTCTTCGTGCTGTTATAGGTTAGATGTTATATACCTCTGGTATATTAGACTCTTAGTGTTGGGTATCTCGTGCGCTGGAAATTTTCAAGAGCTTTGTCCTAATTTAGGTGGCGGATCTTGACTGCGATCATCGAAGCAGCCGGGCGAGCAAAATCGACTGCAATCCCGCGTCAGTCCCTCGCGGCCGCAGTTGTTGAACGCCTTCGTGAAAGGATTCTAAGCGGCGAATTGCAGGAGGGCGAACAACTTCGCCAAGAGGCCATCGCCGCGGAATTTGACACCAGTCGGATTCCCGTCCGCGAAGCCCTAAGCCATCTGGCGGGGGAAGGGTTGGTAAAGATTGTTGGGAACCGAGGAGCGGTGGTTGCGGCTCTCTCGCCGGCCGAGATCATGCAATTGTTCGAGACCCGCGCGGTTCTGGAAAGCTACATGTTGCGGCAAGCGATTCCGCATATAACTGACGAAGATCTACGACAGGCGGAAAAAATCCTGGTGCGCTACGAGAAGTCCCTGAACCATGACTCGGAGGTGAAGTCGTGGGGACGTTGGAACTGGAGTTTTCACTCGGCATTGTATGCGCCCGCGAACCGTGCGGTGATGATGTCGTTCCTGAACACTCTGAACATGCAGTGTGACCGGTACACGCGGCTCCATCTGATGGTGACACGCGACCTGCACCGAGCTGGCAAGGCTCACCGGGAGCTTCTCGAAGTCTGCCGGATGCGCAACCCAGACGCCGCGGCCGACGCAGTTTGGAAGCACATAATGGAGGCTGGCCAATACCTGAAAGAGCTGATTCAGAGCCGGCGACAACACCGGTCTGCGTAGACTTCGTGGGGCGCTGCGCTTACCATCGCCCATCCTGAAAAATCAATCCAATCCAGCAAGATTCCGACGTTGACAAGGGTCAGTCACTGTATACAATATCCACGATTTCAACGGCTGCTGGTTTCTTGCCTCAGTGTGTCCCTCAGGGGTGGGGGAAGCAAGATTTTCTTGGGCAGCAATCCTTAATAGAGATAGAGGTGGCTCATGTCTCTCTTTGTCCCTTCCCGTCGCCATACTAGTTTTGGTTTGCCCGCGGTTGTGGGCCTGCTCGTTCTGCTCTGTTTCCTGCTCATGCCTCAGGGGCTGAGCGCACAGGTTTCAACCACCGGGAAGATTGCTGGTACTGTGACCGATAGTTCGGGCGCGGCTGTTCCGAACCTCGCTGTTTCGGTTAAGAGTTCGGCGCTCTTGGTCCCGCGAACCACGCGCACCGAGGGGGACGGTAGCTACCTTTTTGATCTGCTTCCACCGGGCACCTATGAACTGACCGTGGCAGCAACGGGATTCAATACGGCAAAGCGAACCGATATCGTTCTGACCGCTGGTTTCACGGCCACCATCAATTTGAGCTTGAAGGTTGGCGATGTCTCGCAAGTCGTGAAAGTCGAAGGCGAACCAGTGATCGACTTGCAAAACAACGAGACGTCGACGACGTTTGACCAGACCCTGCTGCAGGACATTCCGAGCGGACGCGACCCTTGGTCGACCGTGGCGCAGGTGCCAGGAGCTACGGTAGGCACCTTCGATGTTGCCGGGGACAATAGCTACCAGCAGTCCACCATGCAGGTCCATGGAAGCACCCCTGCAGAGCAGATTTACAGCTTCAATGGTTTGGACCTGAACTGGCCCGGTGCTAATGGCGGGTACACGCAGTTCTATACCAATCACGATTCATTCGACGAGTTTCAGGTGGTAGCCGACAATGCGCCGGCATCTGTCCCGATTGGGGGAGTGTACATGAACATGGTGACCAAGTCGGGTTCAAACGAATTGCACGGACAAGTCGGGATTTATTATCTGACCTCGAAGCTTCAGGCGGGAGTCAAGGCTCCCATCTACAACGGTTCGCCGGTTATCTCCGGCTCTCCGTTTGACATGACGCGAGATACAACGGCGAGTCTGGGGGGGCCGCTCGTCAAAGACCGGTGGTGGCTCTTCGGCTCGTATCGGCGCTACGACCTGCGGCAGCGGATTCTGGCGGTTACAAATCAGGATGGCTCCCCGGTCGTAGACGTGAACCATCAGACCAATACAGACCTGCGGAGCGACTTTCAGGTGAACTCGAAGAACAAATTCAGTTTCGTCTGGCTGTACAACGAGCAGAACCGGTTCTTCCGCCGAGATACCGCGTACCAATTTGTTACGACCGCCGCCAGTTGGAAACAGATTGAGCCAGCATACGTGCTGGAGGGATTGTGGACCAGCCAGGTCACCAGCAATCTGATCCTTGATTTTCGCGTGGGCTGGAACAAGATCACATTCCCCCTCAGCTACCAGCCGGGGGTGAGTTCGACGGACATCAATGTGCAGGACGTTGGGACCCGAACCGAGTCCGTTGCGGCGCCCTACGAGTTCGCCAATCCGGCATGGGTGCTGAAATGGTCCGCGGGGGCCTCGTGGTACAAGGGGAATTTTCACGGAACACATAACTTCAAATTCGGATTCGAAATGGGTAAGGCCTACAACTCTTACCTGTACCACGTGAACGGCGGGATCAACGAATTGTTCCACAATGGAAATCCCTTTCAGATCATTGCCTATGACACTCCAGCGAAGCAGAAGAACTATTTCCGGGATGGCAGCTTCTACGTACAGGATACGTGGACGGTGGCGCGCCGGTTGACCCTAGAACTCGGCATTCGGTACGACCATTTCAATACCTACTATCCGCAGCAGACCACGGATGCCGCAGCAACCTTTCCGCAATTATTTCCCGCGACGACGTACCCAGCTTCCGGGAACCTCGTCGATTGGAACACCGTATCGCCGCGCCTAGGATTGGCGTTTGACCTCACTGGCAAGGGTGACTCGGTGTTGCGAGCGAGCTACGGGCGCTACTACCTGATGCAAGGAACTGGGCTGGCCGAAACGGCCAATCCGGTAGGATTTGCAGGGAAGACATTCACCTGGATCGACGCAGACGGCGACAAGATCCCACAGCAGAGCGAATGGCTCGTGGCGTCACAACAGGTCGGGGCATTCGGGGGTTCCAGCACACACATCAACTCGAACATGAGCCGGCCGTACTCAGAACAGATCAGCGTCGGGTATGAAAAACAGCTCTGGCGAAACTTGCGCGTGGGAGTTACGTACTACTACCGCACGAAGAAAAACATGATCGGAATTGAAAATACCTTGGTATCGCCTTCCGACTACACGCCCATCACGGTGCTGCCAGACGCGAACGGCGCCCCGCAGCCGATCACGAACGGCCTCACCGGCCAGCCGTTGACTCTCTTCAACCTCAATCCCGCCAAACAAACCGCTTTCAATTTTGTGGTCACGAATATTCCGAAGCTAGACGACAACGCGTACCATGGGGTGGAGTTCACCGCGGTGAAGCGGCTCTCGAACAAGTGGCAATTGCTGTCGGGATTCACCATTCAGCGCCAGAAGGGCGTATTTGGACGGGGCTTTTCCGATCAGGCCACCAGCGATAATTTCACCGACCCGAATAATGACATCAATCGCAACAACAACTATCTGAATTCCGACGCCACGTATATCTTCAAAGTGGACAGCAGCTATGAACTGCCTTTCAAGATTGGGACGAGTGTGAACTTCCAGCACTACACGGGTTTGCCCATTCAGCCACAAGAGATTTTTGGTACCAATGGAGGCCTGACCCAGGGGAGCGAGACGGTCATCCTTCAGCCTGCCGGAATCACGCGGCTTCCGAGTGTAAACATGCTGAATTTCCGAATTTCGCGTGAATTCGTGGTGAAGGACCGGTGGCACGTAATACCCGTGGTTGACTTCTTCAACCTGACCAACGGCCAGACGCCGGTGTCCGAGAATAATTTCGTGGACATCAACCCCGCAAACAGCACGTACTTGAGGCCGTCTCTTACTATCGACCCGTTTGTGACGCGTTTCGGTCTACGTTTTACCTTTTAACGCGGCCGCAATCGGGGAGGGTTGGTCTCGCAGTTTACGCCCGGCGGTGTGGGCATGTTTTCCGCTCACCCGCCGGTTTCGCTGCTTAAAACAAGAACGCCAGCCTTTGAATTCTGGGGGAGCTATGTTCACAAAGAAGTCCGCCGGGCCAATCTTGTTGGGATTGCTGTTGACATTTGCGACGGGCGCTGGGGCTCAGGAGGGCGGGAAATCGGGGAGGCTTACGATTGAGCAGTTGATTGAAATTAAGCATCCTAGCGATGCGGTGTGGTCGCCGGATGGGAAGCACGTGGTATTTACGTGGGACCGGGCTGGCGTTGCTAATCTTTATGTTGCAAACGCCGATGGTCACGGCCAGCCGGTGGAGCTTACTTCGTTTGCGGAAGGGCCGGTGGAGGAAGCGTTCTGGGGGCGCGATTTGCAGACGGTGTACTTTGCGCACGAGGGGCATCTGTGGCGGGCGACGATTGGCGGGGTCGGAGCGAAGGCAGCTTGGACTGCGACCACGAGCAGTCGCGAATCCGACTTTGTTCTTTCGCCCGATGGAACGCGGGTGGCGTTTGTGCGCTCGAGGGCAAGTGACGAGGACGCTGCGAGGAAAAGCACGCTGATCGTGCGCACGCTGGGCGACGGAAGCGAGACCGTGGCAGCGCAAGATAATGTGAGCATCCGGCGGCCGATTTGGTCGCCGGACGGTGCGAGCCTTGCGTACGCCGTCGGCTCAAGGACGATCAATCACGACGAGACGCCGGCATATTCCGGAAAGAAGATCATTTACCGGATCTGGGAGTACGTTCCCGGACAGATTTTCGCGGTGAAGATCGCAGGCGGCAAGCCGGTGGCGATTGGAAGCCCCGTCGAATACGGTGGCCTGGCGTGGGTGGACGCCACGCATCTGGTGTACGACGGAGAATCGAAGGATTTCAAAAAATATTCGATTTACGTGGCGAACACTGCTGCCGGCAAACCACGCGAAATCCATTCGATCACCGAGGAGCAATTTTGGAGCATCCCGGACTGGGGCGAGGCGGGAGCGCAGCCATGGCCTTCCCCGGATGGAAAGTGGATTGCGTTTCTGAGCGATCAGGATGGGTGGGATCACTTGTACGTGATGCCGTCTGGGGGGGGCGAGGCGGTACAGATAACCAAGGGACACTTTGAAGCCTGGCGGCCGACTTGGTCGCACGACAGCACGCGCATCGCGTTCGACGCCAATGAGCCGGACCGCCCGGGCGACCGCCATATCGGGATTGCGAACTTGGGCGGCAATCCCGCGCACGCAACGGTAACGTATGTGACGGCGGGAAATGGGACGAACATCGAGCCGCACTGGTCCGCAGATGACAAGTACCTCGTGTATCAGCACACGGACACGCGGAACAGCGCGGATTTCTACACGATCGAGGCGAAAGGCAGTGCCAAGCCGACGCGCTTGTCTGACTCGATGCCGGCGGGGATCGATAAATCGCAGTTTGTGGAGCCGCAGTTTGTGCGTTTCCCAGGAGCGGACGGAAAGCCCGTGCCCGGATGGCTGTTTGTGCCGAAGAATCTGGATCGCACGAAGAAGAACCCGGCGATTATCTGGATTCACGGGGACGGGGTGAACCAGAACTACGATGGCTGGCACGTGCAGCGGAACTATGCGGTGTACTACAGCTTTCACCAATATTTATTGCAGCAGGGCTATGTGGTTTTTGCGCCGGACTATCGCGGCAGCATCGGGTACGGGCGCGACTGGCGGAATGGCGTTTACATGGACGTGGGTGGGAAGGACGCGAAGGACGCGTGGATGTCGGCGAATTACTTGAAGACGCTGCCGTATGTGGACAGCGATCGGATAGGCGTTTGGGGGCTGAGCTACGGCGGATTCTTTACGCTGATTGCGATGACCGATCAGCCGAACTTGTTCCGCGCCGGTGTGGATGTGGCCGGTGTGGTCGACTATGTGATGTACTATTCCGATCCGTATCACGGCGGTTGGACAGCGAGCCGCATCGGAACACCGGAGCAGAATCCGCAGGTTTATGCGAATGCCTCGCCGATTTCGCATATCGATCGGCTGGAGCGGCCATTGCTGGTGCTGCACGGCACGTCGGATGTCAATGTGCCCTATCTGGAGTCAGTTTGGCTGATCGACGAAGCGCTCAAAAAGGGCAAGGGTGAACTGCTGTCTTATATGATGTATCCGGGTGAATTCCACTATTTTACGCGCGCGCATATTTTGCTGGACGCCTGGCACCGGGTGGACGATTTCTTTGCGTTTCACCTGCAGGGCAGGATCAAGGATGCTCACTGAGATTTCGACGCACGCGGAAGGTGAGGTTACGTTGAAGCGCGCTGAATCGTACACACTTACAGTCCGTGTCCGTGACGTTGATCCCAAGACGCCCAAAATAAAAGTCACTCCCGTCTTTGAAGGCAGCGACAACTATGCACCGTAGGTCTGGTCTTTTGCGGAAGCATTTCGCAGTCCGTCAGGGCAAGTCAAAAATTCTAATCAGGGAGGTTTCTCATGGTGGTCACTCGCCTGAAGTTCTGTATTGCTTGCATCGTTCTATTAGGGTGCGTGGTGGCAGCGAGCGCTCAGCAACCGGACGATGAGGAAGAGGGCCTGATGCGCTTCCGCTTTGTGGGCCCCAAGGTCGGGAATCGCATTGCGTCCGTCGCGGGAATCCCGGGCGACCCAAGCACCTACTACGCGGGAGCGGCATCTGGGGGAGTCTGGAAATCGATTGACGGAGGAAATCGCTGGACACCGATTTTTGACAAACAGCCCGCGGCGGCCATCGGTTCGCTGGCGGTTGCGCCTTCCGACCCCAGCGTGGTTTGGGCGGGGACCGGTGAGGCCTGGGCGATCCGCGACAGCGACGTGATGGGCAATGGGATTTATAAGTCCACGGACGCTGGACAGACTTGGACCAACATGGGATTGCAGGAGACTGGGCGGATCGGCCGCGTCATCGTGCATCCCTCGAACCCGGACACCGTATTCGTCTGTGCGCTCGGCCGCGCTACCGGGCCGCAACAGGAACGCGGAGTCTTTCGTAGCGTCGACGGAGGTCAGCATTGGGAACGCGTCCTCTTTGCCGGAGAAAATGTGGGGTGCTCTGGGCTTTCCATGGATCCACACAGTGCGCATACGCTCTTTGCGGGAATGTGGCAGGTGGAAATGCACACGTGGGGCGAATTCAGCGGCGGCCCCGGCAGCGGAATCTATGTTTCACGTGACGGCGGAACGAAATGGACGCGCATCGAAGAGCACGGCTTGCCGCATGCACCGGTCGGCAAGATTGACGTGGCCGTCGCGCCGACGAACTCCAGGCGCGTGTTTGCTTTGATCCAAACAAAGGACCAGGGTTCGGTGTGGAGATCGGACGATGCGGGGGAGCACTGGAAGGCGATTAATTTCCAGAGAGCTTTGATTGGACGCGCCGGCTACTACACGAGAATCGCGGTATCGACGGGGAGCGACAACGAAGTTTACGTTGCAAACAGCTCATTTCACCAATCGCTTGATGGGGGCCAGAATTTTCAGGAAGTAAAGTGGGGCGGAGACACGCACGACATCTGGATCGACCCCACCAACCCCGATCGTTTTGTGATCACCCATGACGCTGGGATGAACATTACCACCGTGCACGGCCGCGGCTTCCATCGAGTTACTCTGCCCATCGGCCAGATGTACCACGTGGACGTCGACAACCAGATTCCCTACTACGTCTATAGCAATATGCAGGACGATGGAAATATGCGAGGTCCCAGTGTACCGGTGGACACCCAGGAAACCGGTTGGGACCGCCACATGGGCGGTTGCGAATCTGGCTTTACCGTTCCAGATTTGTCCGATCCCAATATCGTGTGGGCCACTTGCTACGGAAACACCGTGACCCGATGGGATGCCCGGCACAAACACGCGCGATCCGTCAGCCCGTGGTTGCGCACCCTGGATTCACCGCCAAACGATTTGAAATACCGGTGCCATTGGACTCCGCCGCTGGCCATCGATCCTTTCGACCATAACACCATCTATTACGGTTGCCAGGTTATCTTCAAGACCGACAACGCGGGACAAAGCTGGGTGGTCACCAGTCCCGACCTATCGACCCAGGATCCGAGCCACATTGTTCCTTCGGGAGGAATCATCGGAGATAACCTCGGACAGTTTTATGGAGAAGTCGTCTTCGCGATTGCTCCCTCCAAGATCCAGAAAGGATTGATCTGGGCAGGAACGAATGATGGTCAGGTGTGGTACACGAAAGACAGCGCGGCAAATTGGATCAACGTCACGAAGGGCTTTTCGGGGCTGCCTCCGTGGGGCACGGTAACTAGCATCGCGCCTTCTGCGTTCGATGCCGCCACGGCGTACGTCAGCATTGATTTTCACCTCATGGACAATCGTGATCCGTTTATATACAAGACGGGCGACTTCGGTAAATCTTGGAAGCCGATCACTGGAAATTTCCCGAAACACTCCCTGTCGTACGTCCGCACCATCGCTGAGGATCCGAACTGCCGGGGCCTGCTGTTTGCCGGCACGGGCAACGGACTCTTCTACTCGCTGGATGACGGACGACACTGGACGCCGTTGGATACTGGCCTGCCTCACGCGCCACTGACCTGGGCCGTGGTGCAGAAAGAGTTTCACGATTTGGTGATCTCGACCTACGGGCGCGGAGTCTATATACTTGACGACATTACTCCGCTGGAGCAGCTCGCCAAGAATCATTCCGAAGCGCCGACAGTTCTGTTTGCGCCCCGCCCGTCGTACCGATTCACTCACGGCGGCCAAATGTTTTTCAACTTCTCGCTGAAATCCGCCCCCAAGGAAGAAGTGGAACTGGAAATCCTGGGCGCAGATGGGAACGTGATCCGCAGACTTAAGGCCAAGGGCCGCGCCGGAATCAATCGCGTGAAATGGGATTTGCGGCACGAATCGCCCCGATTGATCGCCCTGCGAACGATGGCTCCCGACAATTCTCACATCTGGCAGGAGCCTCGCTTCCACGACTCGGACTCCCGCCCGATTACGCACTGGGGCACCAAACCGGCCGAAGTCGGCCCTCTAGTGGCTCCCGGTGCTTACTCGGTGCGTCTAAAGGTCGAAAACCAATCTTACACGCAACCGGTGAGCATCCTCCGCGATCCTAAGTCCCCGGGCTCGGACGCAGATATCGACTCCTCGGTGAAAACACTGCTTCGAATTCGCGACGATATTGACGGAGTTTCCGACAGAGTGAACCAAATGGAATGGTTGAGAAAGCAGCTTGAAGTCATAGAGACTATGCTTCGTCCGCCCAAGAAGAAAGAAAAGGAAAAGCCGCCTGTGCCTGTGACGGACGATGAAGAAGAATTTGCGGAGCCAGAACCCGCACAAGAACCGGCTTTGGACGAGGCCCAAGCCAAGAAGAAGTCCGAGATGCTCAAGACGGTGCAAGCCATAGACCAAAAGGTGCAAGCAATCGAATACAAATTCGTTTCACCAGCGCTGGTCAACAGCGATGACAAGTATTACGTTGAGTCGTACAGGGTCTATCTCAATCTGATTTGGCTGAACGCGGAGGTCGGTACCGGAGGGGGTGACGTCGCCGGAGGCGCGGATTTCACTCCCACCGATACCCAGTTGGATTCACTTAAAACGATGGAGACCGAGATCATAGGTGCGACTGTGGACTACCAGAAGCTTTTGAACGAGGATCTCCCCGCCTTCAACCGTTTCCTCGCCGCAAACAATGTCGCGACCGTCCTTGCCGCGGCCGGCACGGGCGCACAAGGTAGCGCCGAATAACGCCAAGAAATGGTGACCTCAGGTCTCCGACGGTGGCCAGAAGTCCGGTTATAGGAAGTGTGAGACCAGCCGCGCGGATACAATTCCTCGGTAACGCGTCGTTGTTTACAGAATACCGGCGCGCAACCAGGCGTTCAGAAAACCCCAGCGTGAGTCTGCTTGGAAGTGATTGATATTTTGGGTCGAGAGAGAAGGCTTTTCAGGGTTCGAGATACATGAGAAGCGCAAGTTGTCGCCGAGCAGCGTCGCGGTCCGTTTGGCAGCCTTGAGGTTCTTTTACTGTAAGACGCTCAAGAGAGCCTGGAGCATCGCCGACACTCCCTATCCGAAAGGGGCCCATCAC
>Ga0209647_1003011_pt1 | contig 13296 bp, 7 predicted proteins | sample GraSoi_2013_60cm_FD_185827 | JGI IMG/M metagenome (GOLD analysis project Ga0209647, IMG submission 185827) | Grasslands soil microbial communities from the Angelo Coastal Reserve, California, USA - Sample 9_17_2013_60cm (SPAdes) (version 2) | ecosystem: Environmental > Terrestrial > Soil >... | reverse complement strand
CCCCGCCGCTTCGGTTAACCAATGGCTGGCGCGAAAAGAAGTAAAGGAATACTCCCATGGCTCTAGAGCAGACGCAATCTGGACTCGCGCAAACAGCAGACCAGCGCAGAGTCTGGGTCATCTTCAGCGGGCTGATGCTGGCTTTGCTGATCGCCTCCCTCGATCAGACGATCGTGGCGACGGCGTTGCCGACTGTCGTGAGCGATCTCGGGGGACTCAGCCAGCTCTCGTGGGTCGTCACTGCCTATTTGCTGACCTCAACGGTCTCCACCCCACTGTGGGGTAAGCTCGGTGATCTTTACGGGCGTAAGCGGCTCTTCCAGGCGGCGATTGTGCTCTTTCTCCTCGGATCTGCGCTGTGCGGCCTCAGCCAGAACCTGGCCGAACTCATTCTCTTCCGCGGCCTGCAAGGGCTGGGAGGTGGGGGCATCTTCGTACTCTCCCAGGCTATCATCGCCGATGTCGTGCCTCCACGTCAGCTCGGACGCTATCAGGGTGTGTTCGGCGCCGTCTTTGGGGTGAGCAGCGTGGCCGGACCCCTGCTGGGCGGTTTTTTTGTCGAGACCCTGTCCTGGCGCTGGATTTTCTACATCAATCTGCCTCTTGGCGCGGCTGCCTTGCTCGTGCTGGCGCTGGCCTTGGCTGCCAGTGGTGAGCCGGGTCAGCATAGGATTGACTACCTGGGCACCGTGCTGCTGACGGTCGCGGCCAGCAGCCTGATCCTGCTGACTTCCCTGGGCGGGAGCATCGCTCCCTGGGGATCGGCGCCGATCATCCTGCTCGCCATTGTCGCCAGCGTGTTCACGCTGGGCTTTGTCCTGGTGGAACAACGCGCTGTCGAACCGGTGCTTCCGCTGCCCCTCTTCCGCAACGCCGTGTTCTCCCTCTCCAGTGCGATTGGCTTTGTGGTCGTCTTCGCGCTTTATGGGGCGACCACCTATCTGCCGCTCTTTCTGCAGGTCGTAAATGGTGCCTCCCCCGCCAGTTCCGGCCTGCGCCTGTTACCCATGATCCTGGGGTTGCTGCTCACGTCGATCACCAGCGGACAGCTCATCAGCCGCTGGGGGCGCTACAAAGCCTTCCCGATTGCCGGCACAGCCGTGATGACGCTGGGCATGTTCCTGCTCTCACGCCTGAGCGAGCACACGAGCGTGCTGGTGGAATCGCTGTCGATGGCGGCCTTGGGACTGGGGGTGGGGCTGGTGACACAGGTGCTGGTGATGGCCGTGCAGAACGCTGTAGATTACCGCAACCTGGGCGCGGCGACCTCTGGGGTGATCTTCTTCCGCTCGATTGGCGGCGCATTCGGCACGGCCATCTTTGGCGCCATCTTCTCCAACCAACTGGCATCACATCTCGCTTCCCTGGCTTCCCGACTTTCGTCCGGGATCAATCCGAGCCGCGCGGAGAGTGTGGCCGCGATCCAAGATCTACCAACAGCCCTGCGTGCTGAGGTGGTGCATGCCTACGCCCAATCGCTTTCGACGGTTTTCCTGGTGACGGTGCCCATGGTGGCTCTGGCTTTCCTGCTGTCCTGGCTGCTACCTGAGGTGCGACTGCGCACCACCACCCAGGCGACCGACATGGGCCATACCTTCGCCATGCCAACCACTCGCACTTCCCAGCAGGAGATCGAGCGGGCACTTCACGTGCTGACCAGCCGTGACAGCCTGGACCAGCTCTACCGTCGGCTCGCAGCCCGCGCTGGCATTGAGCTCGATCCGCTCTCTACCTGGCTCCTGTTCCGTTTCCAGGAGCAGGCCCCGATTGCTGGGGCAACTCTGGCGAAGCGCTTCCACGTGTCGGCCGCCAGGCTGATGCCTTCCATCGAAGCGCTGCGAGAGATCGGGCTGATCACCACAACAGCACCAGTGGAGGGTCAACCAGATGGCCAATTCCAACTGACTGCTGCCGGGCAGGAGACCGTCGCTACAGTAGCGACCGCCTGCCATGATAACCTGGCCGAGCTGCTTGACGGCTGGTCGCCAGAACAGGAAGCGGAGCTGGCCTCCCTGCTTCGTCGGGTGACGACGACCCTGTTCAGTGAAGAGAACAAGAAAGAATTGATCAGCACTCCTGCTTGATCTGTTAAGCCCTCCTCTCCTGCCTTATAGTGCTATGCCGAATCATATGATCACTCAGAGCTGAGTGACCATCGAATCAAAAGCGGGCGACCCTCAAGGATCGCCCGCGGGGCTTTTAGGAGACTACGCCGCCCTCTCGCTCGGCTGACGAGCATATGCCCTCGCCGCATCCAAAAGGAACAGACGCTTGAGGTAAGAACCGGTCAACGACTGCGCGTTCTCAGCGACCTCTTCTGGTGTCCCCTGAGCAATCACCTGGCCGCCAGCGTCGCCTGCTCCCGGCCCTAAATCGATAATCCAATCGGCACTCTTCACTACTTCCAGGTTGTGCTCGATGACGACGATCGAGTTCCCAGCTTCTACCAGGCGCTGCAAGACCTGCAAGAGCCGCTCGATATCGGCAACGTGCAGCCCGGTTGTCGGCTCATCCAGGATAAACATGGTGCGGCCCGATGCAGGCCTCGCCAGTTCCCGCGCCAGCTTGACACGCTGCGCCTCACCACCAGAAAGCGTCGTGGCAGGTTGCCCCAGGCGCATATAGCCCAGGCCGACATCGTAGAGCGCCTTCAGCTTCTTGTAGATGGAAGGAACTCTCGCGAAAAAGCGCATCGCCTCTTCCACCGGCATATCCAGGACCTCGGCGATATGCTTGCCCTTGTAACGAATCTCTAGTGCCTCGCGATTGTAGCGCTTGCCGTGGCACACTTCACACGGCACGTACACATCGGGCAGGAAGTTCATTTCAATTTTGACGGTGCCCTCGCCCTGACAGGCTTCGCACCGTCCACCTTTCACTTTCAATGAGAAGCGACCGGGCTGGTACCCGCGAATGCGCGCCTCCGGAACCTTCGCGAAGAGCTCTCGTATCCCTGTGAAGGCACCGGTATAGGTCGCAGGATTCGAACGTGGTGTTCGTCCGATGGGCGACTGATCGATCCCGATCACGCTATCCAGCTCCTCCAGCCCTTCAATGGAGTCATGCGCACCTGGCTGCTCATGCGCACGGTAGAAGGTCCTGGCGAGCTTGCGGTACAGGATATCGGTGATCAGCGTACTCTTGCCAGAGCCGGAAACGCCGGTCACCACCATGAATTTCCCAAGCGGAATATCGACAGTCACATTTTTCAGGTTATGCTCGCGCGCGCCTTTGATCAAGAGTGATCGCCCATTGCCCTCTCTCCTCTGTTCGGGCAAGGGAATCGACTTGCGCCTCGCCAGGTAATCACCGGTCAGCGAATGCGTATTGGCCATGATCTCCTGGTAGGTGCCCTGGGCGACCACCCGTCCACCATATTCGCCTGCGCCAGGGCCCATCTCAACGATATGATCGGACGCCCGCATCGTCTCCTCGTCATGCTCGACCACCAGCACGCTGTTCCCCTGATCACGCAGACGTGTCAGCGTCTTCATCAGGCGCGCGTTGTCATGCTGGTGGAGTCCAACGCTCGGCTCATCAAGAATGTAGAGCACTCCTGAGAGGCCAGAGCCGATCTGGGTTGCCAGGTGAATGCGCTGTGCCTCGCCCCCAGAAAGGCTGGCTGTTGCCCGGTCCAGTGTCAGGTAATCCAGGCCCATATCCAGCAGGAATTGCAGACGTGCCACAATCTCTTTGAGCAACTGGCGCGCTACCAAACGTTCACGCTCTGTCAGCACCATCTCGACCGGCAGCTCTTGCGGATCGAGGGAAGTCCGCGTATCAAACCCTAACTCCTGGAAAAACCGCTGTGCCTGGTCAATGGAGAGGTCTGTCACCTGCGCAATAGTGCGTCCACCAACCGTGACCAACAACGCTTCCGGATTGAGTCGGGTGCCCTGACAATCATGGCAGACACGCACAGAGACCGCGTTTTCGAGCTCCTCATCCTCAACAACCTGTACAGGCTGATGTATGGAACCCACCTCCGCTTGATCGGCTACCTGTTCGGGATCAACGGTTTGCACCTCGCCCAGGCCACCACAGGTAGGGCAGGCGCCATGTGGGCTATTAAAGCTAAAGGTCTGTGGTGTAATCTCCGGCAGGCTGATCCCACAAGAAACACAGGTTGGGTGTTCAGAGAACAGGATCTCTTCGCCCCCAATGACCGACACCCGCACGAGGCCGCCGCCGAGCGAGAGCGTCGTTTCCACTGAGTCCGTCACCCGCTGGCGGAAGGATGGGTCAATCACCTCCGGTATGACCAGCCGGTCAACCACCACTTCTATTGTATGTTTTTTCTGCTGATCCAGCTTGATCTCGTCACCCAGGTCAAAAATGCCACCATCGACACGCACACGCACATAGCCGGAGCGCCGCATCTCATCAAAGAGAGGTTCATACGCGCCTTGATAGTCCTTGACCAGCGGTGCAAGCAGCATGATCCGCGAACCCGTGAGCAGTTTGAGAACCGCGTCGACCATGTGCTGGACAGTCTGCTGGCTAATCTCGCGCCCGCACTTTGGACAGTGCGGATGACCAATCCTGGCATAGAGCAGGCGCAGGTAATCATAGATCTCCGTCATCGTACCGACCGTTGAACGCGGGTTCTGCGTCGCCCCTTTCTGGTCGATCGCTAGAGCCGGAGAGAGGCCATCGATCGAATCGACATCCGGCTTGTCCATGGCCTCCAGAAACTGCCGCGCGTAGGTCGATAAGGACTCGACATAGCGACGCTGTCCCTCGGCAAAAATGGTATCAAAAGCCAGGCTACTTTTGCCCGAACCGGAAAGACCGGTGATGACCACGAGCCTGTCACGGGGAATTGTCACATCGATGTTTTTGAGATTATGTACACGAGCACCGCGAATACTGATGTTATCTTGAGGCATACAACTGCACCACCCATTCCCTCTACTTCACAGGAGAATTTTTCTGGCTGTCATGTGTGGACGACCATTGTTGAGACAAATGCGCTCCATTGCTCGTATCTTCAACTGATTGCAAGAGAGCGCGATGGGGAAGTTCCAATTACACATAGAAAAAGCATGGACACGTTCTTAAGAGGAAAACAACCGAGAGCGCTGCCTTTATTCCCGCTGGGACTGGAGTAGAGCCAGAACCAGAATATATGCGCAATGCTATCAGAGCGAAGCCTTGTTCTCAATTCTATACATGTATCCTGGTTCTGGCTCTATTTAGATGGCTGGGTATACTTCATGATGATGTGATATGTTATCACTGTTGAAAAGGATCGATCGGTATTTTTGGATCTCAACAAGCAGCAAGAAAAAAGATGCCTGAACATTTCACTCACCGGGCTATTTGCCAATTGCACCTGCGAGGACAGGTGATCAAGGATCATTTCGTGAGCCAGGCTCTGGCGACCAACCCGCTCGGCGATCCGGCCGAAAGAGACCTGCTTGTGTACCTGCCCCCAGGTTATGAGCGTTCTCCGGGCCTGCGATACCCTGTGATCTTTGCCCTGGCTGGCTACTCAGAGACAGATGCCTCGCTTCAAAACTGGCTGCCCTTTCAACCCACGCTCTCCGACCGTCTTGATCTACTCACGGACCAGGGCTTGCTCGGGGCAGGCCTCATTGTCGTCATGCCGGACTGCTTCACGGCCTATGGAGGCAGCCAGTATCTCAATTCGTCCGCGGTCGGCAACTATGACGACTACCTCGTCCAGGAACTGGTGCCCTACATTGACCGCACCTATCGCACCCTGGGAGGGGGCAGGCGTGGAATCTTTGGCAAATCCAGTGGCGGATACGGCGCGCTGCGCGGGGGCATGCTGCATCCTGACATCTGGAGCGCCGTGGCCTGCCACAGCGGCGACCTGCTCTTCGAGCTGTGCTATGCCAGCGATTTCCCTACCTTTTGCAACATCATCCGCAGCGCAGGGGGACTGGAGGCCTGGTATCACACTTTCCAGACACGCATCCAGAAGACTGAAGAGGATATGACCGCCCTCGATATCCTCGCCATGGCGGCCTGCTACTCGCCCGATCCTGAGCTGGCGCCGTTCCCCTTTCGCCTCCCCTTCGACCTGGAGACCTGCGAACGGCTCCCGGACGTGTGGCAGCGCTGGCAGGCCAACGATCCCGTACGCATGGTAGAGGACCCGCGTATTCAGGAGGCCCTGCGCTCCCTCAAGTTGCTCTACTTGGATTGTGGCAGCCGCGACCAGTATCAACTGCAGTTCGGTGCGCGCCTGCTGACTGGCACATTGACACAGGCCGGTATCCTGCACGAATACGAGGAGTTTGACGACGATCACACCAACATCGCCTACCGCTACAACGTCTCGCTGCCCAAGCTGGCACACGTGCTGTGGGAGGGCACAACCTGAGAGCGGCAAGATGAACCGACTCGCATTGCCTCACGAAAAATCTGCCTTTGTCCTCTTCACAAACCCACCCCCACTCGAAGTGGTTTCTACCTCTGCAACAAGATCACCTCTTCGTTCATATTCCTTTGCAAACAAACGGAAGTTACTAGCATGTGTTCACTGAGGCAGATTGTTCATGAGGCAATTGGTGGCGTTACTGTCGTTTTGGCAGAACGGTTCCGCATCGGACCACTTCAGAGGAGGCAAACGTGGGAGCAAGAGTGAATCTTCAAAGCAGGCGTGCATTGCTCAAGCAGTTCGCCCCGCAGTATCGCGAGGCCTCATCTGCCAAGAAACGTGTGCTGTTGGATACCTTTGCCCAGGTCACGGGATACCATCGCCGCTATGGGATGTGACTGCTCAACCATGCCGAGGACGTGTTGCACGCGCCTGCGTACGCGCGTCCGAGCCATTACGGACCGGAAGTCCAACATGCGCTGTTCCTGGTCTGGAACGCCGCCAACCGCATCTGCGCCAAACGCCTCATCCCTTTTCTTCCCACACTCATCGAGGCGCTGGAACGGCATGAGCATCTCCACCTCACAGAGGAGTGCCGCAGCCACCTGCTTTCCATGAGTGCGGCGACAGCGGATCGCCTGCTGCGTTCCCAGCGCACAGTGGGTCAGCGCGGCCTCTCCACGACGCGAGCGGGAACGCTGCTGAAGCAGCAGATTCCGATCCGCACATTCGAGGAGTGGAAGGAGACCCGACCCGGCTTTCTGGAAGCGGACCTGGTGGCCCATTGTGGCACCGACATCGAGGGCGGCTACCTGTACACCTTGACGCTCACCGATGTAGCGACTGGGTGGACGGAATGTCTCCCCCTCTTGCATCGGAGCCAGGAGGCGGTCCTGGCTGCTCTCCAACGCGCACGCACACTCTTCCCTTTTCCCATTCTGGGGATTGATACCGATAACGGTGGGGAATTCATCAATGAGGCGTTGATCGCCTATTGTGAGCAAGAACACCTGACGTTCACGAGGGGACGCCCCTATCTGAAAAATGATCAGTGTTTTGTGGAGGTGCGCCGCTTCGGCGTATGTTAGATCGCATCCAAAGATGCAGGAGGTTGAGAACAATAGCACCTTCTAGGACACCTCACCGACCTGGAGGGGAAACCCAAAGGGGAAAGCAGCATGTGAGGAAAGCGGCTAAACATGAAGATATGTAATGTGATGCCCCGCAAGTCCTGGACGCAAGGTGAAACCTACACTGGCTGAACCCTAGTTTCCAACGGTGGAAAAGCACACCCATCGCAGCATATCTGAAGCGATGACACTGGAATAGGCGCCTCTGCTCGACGGGCACCGAAAGTTCTCTCCAGTGAGTACCCGACAGGGAAGGGGGCAAGGAAACGAACGGGGCACCTAAACGTCCTGAACGTCTAACAAGCGCAAATGCGGGATCGCCTAAAAGGCGCGAGCCTCATGGCGACGGAACCCCCATAGTAGTTTCTCAAGGAACAGAGCTGTTCCAAGGGAAACGAAGGGGCAGCCCATGAAGATGGGCCAGAATGTGTGACAGATACCCACACAGAGGGAAGGTATCAGGAAGTACCTAAAACAGAGAGGTATGCGAAATGCAGACAACCGAAACGCTCTTAGGGCTTCTCCGTGAACGAGGCAAACGTGGCTTGCCACTCAAACGTGTCTATCGGCAACTCTACAATCTGAACCTCTACCTGACGGCGTATGGCCGCATCTACCGCAACGCCGGTGCAATGACGCCCGGTGTCACGCAAGAAACCGTCGATGCCATGTCATTGGAAAAAATCAGAGACATCATTGCCGCAGTGCGGCTAGAACGATACCAATGGCAACCAGCGCGGCGAACCTATGTGCCCAAGAAAAATGGGAAGAAAAGACCGCTCGGCGTGCCCGTCTGGAGCGACAAACTCCTGGCTGAGGTAATCCGGTCCATCCTGGACGCCTATTTTGAGGGGACATTTAGTGACCATTCGCATGGCTTTCGACCAGAACGAGGATGCCACACGGCGCTGCGAGAAATCTACACTACCTGGAAAGGCACCACCTGGATCATCGAGGGCGACATCGCCGATTGCTTTGGAAGCCTGAATCACGATCTGATCTTATCAGCACTCGCTGAACCTATTCAGGACGGACGATTTCTCAACCTCATCAAGAAACTGCTCGACGCGGGGTACATGGAAGACTGGACGTTCAACACAACGCTCAGCGGCGTCCCTCAAGGCTCCATCTTGAGTCCCGTGCTTTCCAATATCCTGCTCAGCAAACTCGACAGATTTGTAGAAACCGAACTCCTGCCACAGTACAACAAGGGAAGCAGAAGAAAAGCGAATCAAGCCTATCGGAGCTTGATGAACCGCGCCCATCGCTTACGAAAGAATGGGCAGAAGGAGGCTGCCCAAAAGATCAAACGACAGGCGCAGAAACTTCCCGCCATCGATCCCCAAGACCCCGACTACCGACGACTCAAGTATTGCCGATACGCGGACGACTTCGCTTTAGCATTCATTGGCCCCAAAGCAGAGGCAGAAGCGATCAAACAACGACTCCGAACCTTTCTGCGCGACGAGCTCAAGCTGGAACTCTCGGAAGAGAAAACGTTGATTACCCATACGCGGGACAGCGCTGCCAAATTCTTAGGCTATGAAATCACCACGCGCCAAAGCAATAGCAAACAAACACTCGATCGCAACGGATACCGAGGCCGGAGCATCAATGGAGATATCGGCCTCAAAGTTCCGCAAAAGGTCGTCAAAGAAAAATGCAAGCGATACATGCGAAACGGGAAACCCCTTCACCGAGCTGAATTGCTCAACGAGAGCGACTACACCATCCTCGCCACGTATCAGCTTGAATATCGGGGGATAGTCAATTATTACCGCATGGCTTTTAACCTTCACACGCTCCAGAAACTCAAATGGGTCATGGAGCAATCGCTGACAAAGACGTTAGCGGCCAAGCACAAAATATCCGTCTGCAAAGTCTACCAGAAATACCAGGCAGAGCTGGATATTGATGGCAAAATCTACAAAGGACTCCAAGTCACGGTCCTGCGTGAAGGAAAGAAGCCACTGGTGGCAACCTGGGGAGGCGTCCCACTCATCTGGGATAGCAACACGTCCATAGAAGATCAGATCAAGCGATACCAGTGGAACCGATCAGAACTCGAAAAACGGCTCCTGGCCCAGGTGTGTGAACAATGCGGAGCAACCCGCGCAACCGAGACAATCGAGGTTCACCATATCCGGGCACTCAAAGACCTGAACAAGTACACAGGCCGAGAGAAGCCGCCGTGGGTCCAGCTCATGGCTTCCCGGAAGCGGAAAACACTGGTTCTTTGTCATACCTGCCATATGGACAGTCACAATGGACGCCCACCCAGAAACAAGGTATCACGTTCACGGACAGGCACAACCTGACGATGCTGGAAAGCGTAGTGCGGTGAAAGCCGCACGCTACGTTTGGAGGGGGGCATTCGGAAAAGGACTACAAAGTACCTCGCTGGGTGCCTACCCTACCAAAAGAATGGGGCGATTGTGCGCCAGGTGGTCGGCTACGATCGCTTGGTCGGCGAACATACCTATCGGCAACTCACCGAACTGTACCGAGCATTACGTCTGTATGTCAATTGCTTTCAGCCCTCGATGAAATTGCTCTCCAAACAGCGCGAGGGGAAGAAAGTGCGCTACGTCTACGATCCAGCGAAAACTCCCCTCCAACGACTGCTCCTGTCAGGTGTCCTGCCTGCAGAGATGCAGCAAGAACTGCTCGAGGTCGCTCACGCGCTTGACCCCATCCGGCTGTTGCACCAATTGGAACAGTTGCAGCAGGCCGTTTTCCGCTGTGCTGTCGGTTGCCCTCCTTTTATCTCATCCCTCCCTTCTGCCTCCATCCACACCTTTTCCGTAGAACGCTGTATGACGGGAGCGCTTCCTGTCGAGGGAAGCGACCCCGATCCGGCAGCAGGACTCGAGACCTTGTGTCGGGAGCAGGAGCGAAGAAAACGGGTTCTTGGCTGGCGGCGTACCCACAAAGACCCCTTTGAAGGAGAGTGGGAGCAGATCTTCACCTGGCTCCAGGCCAATCCTGAACGGAGCAGCGGCGACATCTTCCGGGAGTTGCAGCGCCGCTCCCCTGGTCGCTATCAGCCCTTGCAAATCCGCACCCTGCAGCGTGGGATGCGGAAAATCCGAGCCTCCCTCCTGGAAGCTCGAAAGGAGCAGTGGCAAGAGGAAGTGATCCGTGGGCCATCGCCCTCGCCAGTTTCCGAGAGATACTCCACCGGAATATCCTGACCGCTGCCAATTGAGCAAACCCTCGAGTTAGATTTTGGTGAGGCAATGCGCCTCATGGAAGAAGAATGCCGTAAGTTGCTCGCCATGAGTCTTTTCGTTTTTCCTGACTGATGTGGTTTCCAGCTTCGCTTATGAGAAGTTGGAGCCCATGCCCGTCGAGGATGCTGGGGAGCGTGAAGAAAAGCAGAGGGATGAGCCATCACAGCTTTCGTCTCTGTGGGGAGACGCCGGGATCAGTGAACGTACCTCCGCATTGAATGTGGAGGCTTCTACGCCGTTGCCGACGTGGGGCGCGTCCCGCCCGGAAGTGCCTTGTGTCCCAGGTCTAAAATGACCTTCGCTGAAGCAGTATCCCGATCCAGTTCACACCCACACGCGCAGGAGTGCCAGCGCTCGTCTAAGGTCTTCTTGCGGATCGTGCCGCAGTTGGGACAGGTTTGTGATGTTTTCGATGGGTTCACAAAGACGACGGTCCGCCCGGCACTTGCAGCCTTGACGACTACCATCTGTGTGAACGTGCTCCATCCAGCATCTAAAATCGACTTGTTTAAGCCCGCTTTAGCCGCAGCGCCATTCGGCAGGTAGGTTCCCTTCTCGTCCTGCTTGGGTTTGGGAGTAGCAGTGAGGCTGCTGGTTTGCAGATCTTCAAAAACAATGACTTGATAGCGATCAACCAGCGTACGCGAAGCTTTGTGATGGAAGTCTTTTCTCTGGTTGCGAATTTTGCGATGCTGCTTGGCAAGTATTTTCACCGCCCTTGCCCGGCGATGACTGCCCTTTTTCTTGCGTGAGACTGCTTGTTGGAGGCTTGCGAGCTTCTTTTCCGCATGCTTGAAATGCCGGGGATGGTCGATAAATTCTCCGTTCGAGAGGGCCGCGAAGTGGGTCACGCCCAGGTCAATACCCACATCTTCATACGAGACGGCAAGTGGCACCGCTTCGACTTCACAGGTGAAGATGCAGTACCAGTGCTCCCCGTCCCTTTTCACCGTCAGTGTCTTGATCTTGCCTTCCATCTCGCGGTGCATCTTCACCTTGACGGCACCAATGTTACTGAGAGAGAGCAAGGCTTTGCTCTTGCCAGCACCCTGCGTGAACTTCCAGCCTGCATGACCGGGATACGTAAACGAGTGATACTGATTGCGACCCTTGAACCGGGGGTAGCCGGGTTTTTCTCCGTTCTTCATCCGCTCAAAAAGGCGGTCAAAGGTATGCTTCACCCGCAGGATGACATCTTGGAGCACATGAGAAGCAATCTCTTGATATTCTGGCCGTAGTTCTTTGATGTCCACCAAATCGCGCTTTTGCCCGTAGTAATCAACGGTGAGTTCACGAGTGAGTCGTTGACGGGTTTCGTCGTCATAGTAGCCAGGATGCCGCTTCACATGCGTCTCATAGGCAGCGCGGCGTTCAGTGAGAGCCGCATTGTAGAGTTCCCGCGCACAATCAAGCACCCACTGCAACCTCTTGATAGTGGCCCGGTTGGCTTCTATGCGATACTTAAATGCTTTCATGCTGCAAACTCTTTTGAAGAGAGGGACGAGAGGGCTTACGCCCTTTGCTCACGAAGATGGTGCGCTCTACAAAGCTATTCTTCCTGTACCTGCTGGATCCGGTAGAATCACCACATGCTTTGTATGTTCCTCACGCCTTTCTGGGCTTTCAAATGGCTTCACAGATACGGCCGATTTCCCGTTCAACCCACCTGGCAAGTTTCCTCAGCAGCACCTTCTTCCAATACTTGGGACACCAGGCAAAGTAATGGGCCAGCTTAGAGGTGGTGTGTTTGGTGTACTGTGCATCCGTATACAACAGTGCAACTTGTGCTCTCATCTTTAGAAAGCCCCCATTCGGGCCGCCTTATCCCTACTTGAAAGATAGGGGGATGCGGCGGCCCAGTCCTCAAGAAAACAGCTTCGCGCGTTCGCTCCAAATGTGGTATGCTAGAGGCAGAGAGAACAGGGGGGCTGGGCCCATTTGGCAGTGTCCCAGACCCCCAGACAGGCTTCACCCACGGAGCGGGCACCTGATAGTAACCAGTATAGCGGATGGGTCATGGGGAAGTCAGCGTCCATCAGTTGACGTGTCACTTCACACCTCACTTCACATTCCTGCAAAGTGTGTCGCTGCGCCGGGTCACGCAGAACGGAGATCGCTCGTGAAGAGACATGTGTACCGTGAGCGAGACTATGCCTTCGCTCAGTTGGTACTGACGCTGCGCACCGCCATCGGCCTGAGCCAGACGGGCCTGGCCGAGCAGCTTGGCGCCTCCCGGCGCGCGGTGGCGGAATGGGAGGGGGGCCTCAGCTACCCTAAAGCTGAACGCCTCAAACAGCTGATTGCCCTGGGGATGCAGCAGCACGCCTTTGCCACCGGGCGCGAGGAGGAGGAGATCCGGGCGCTGTGGAAGGCGGCCCACCAGAAGGTCTGGCTGGATGAAGCCTGGCTGCATGACCTGCTCGCTTCGCCTCAGCCCGTCCAGCTTTCCCCACCGGCCGGGACGCCTGCTGCTCACGAGGGAGCGGAGCCGGCGACCTCCTCGCGCGTCGACCTGGTGGAGGCCCTCGACGTGAGCCACTTCGTGGGCCGCGAGGTGGAAGTGGCCGAACTGACCCAGTGGATC
>Ga0209647_1003010_pt1 | contig 13296 bp, 10 predicted proteins | sample GraSoi_2013_60cm_FD_185827 | JGI IMG/M metagenome (GOLD analysis project Ga0209647, IMG submission 185827) | Grasslands soil microbial communities from the Angelo Coastal Reserve, California, USA - Sample 9_17_2013_60cm (SPAdes) (version 2) | ecosystem: Environmental > Terrestrial > Soil >... | reverse complement strand
GGCAAGGTGGGCCTCGTTGCGGCTGGTCACTCCTCGCTGTTGGCCGATCTCGCCGGATTTTCCATACCAATCCAGAGTCGTCCGCTACAGGCATTGGTCAGCCCGCTGCTCGAGCAAGTGCTCAACACTGTGGTCATGAGCGGCGCCGTTCATGTATATGTCAGCCAGGCCCACAAGGGTGAGCTGGTGATGGGAGCCGGCACGGACGCTTTCAACTCCTATGCCCAACGCGGTGGCTTCCATGTGATCGAGCACCAGCTTGCTGCCGCGCTGGAGTTGTTCCCGATCTTTTCCCGCGCTCAGGTTTTGAGAACCTGGGGAGGTATCGTTGACGTCGCTCCGGATGCATCCCCCATCATCGGACTTACGCCTGTTGAGAACCTGTTCATCAACACCGGCTGGGGAACAGGCGGATTCAAGGCCACACCCGGTTCGGGCTGGGTCATGGCCTACACGATGGCGCACGGCATGCCGCATGAATTGAACCGGCCCTACGCGCTCGATCGCTTTGTAACAGGACATCTTATTGATGAACATGGCGCGGCGGGGGTGGCACATTGAATTATTTGTTGATTTGTGATTGCTGATTTTACGGCGTTGGGATCAAAAACCAAACATCAACAATAAAAAATAAACAATCCACGTGACGGATTTTTGATTGTTTATTGCTGATTTGTGATTGCTGAGGTTGAAGACTCAAATTTCTAAGATATTTTATGCTATACATTCCTTGTCCCCACTGTGGCCTGCGCAATGAAACCGAGTTCCATTACGGGGCTGAGGCCGGAGTGGCCTACCCTGATCCCAATGCACTGACCGACAGCGAATGGGCGAGATACCTTCATATCCGTGCCAACCCCAAGGGGTGGCTTGCCGAACGCTGGGTTCACTTCGCTGGATGCGGCCGGTGGTTCAACCTATGGCGCAATACCATCACCCATGAGATCGGGCCGGCATACCTTCCATTTACCACACAACCAAACTCTCCGGGGAATGAGGGATCCGCTAAATCAAAAAATCAACAATAAAAAATAAACAATTCGATCGATTTCTGATTGTTTATTGCTGATTTGTGATTGCTGATTTAACTGTCAAGTATCGTCTCCCGAGGGGACGATACGGAGGGACGGGGAATCGTACCGAGATTTCGCATCGTCCTCTCCGAGAGACGATGCTGGACCAAAAAATTAACAATAAAAAATAGACAATGCGTTTTGAGGGATTTGTGATTGCTGACCTTTACTACCGCTAAATAAAAAATCAACAATAAAAAATAAACAATTCGTTTGAGGAATTTCTGATTGCTTATTGCTGATTTGTGATTGCTGACCTTTACTCAATTTTATTAAATATTATTATGCTGTACATTGGACAGGAGGACTCAACGGCATGAGTGAAGTTTCATTCAGTTTTGACGACAAGCTCTACAAGGGGAACCAGGGCGAGCCGATGACGGCTGCCTTGCTGCGCAGCGGCCTGCTGACAATAACCAACAGCACCTACCATGGCCGTCCGCGCGGTGTCGTCGGATTGGGCGTTGAAGAACCCAATGCACTTGTTCAGCTGGTATCCGGTACAATGGAATCGATGCTTCCGGCCACTGTCATTGAAGTGGCAGACGGACTTGCTGCATGCAGTCTTACCGGCATCGGTGCATTGCCTGAACTCCCCGATGAAGCACGCTACGACAAGACCAATCACTATATCGATACGCTGGTCATAGGGGCAGGTCTTGCCGGACTTATGGCGGCCGATGAGCACTTGCGTGCAGGCTGTGAGGTTCTACTGATCGACGACCAGCCAGGACCCGGTGGTCATCTCCGGCACCTTGGACTGGAATTACCGCCAGCCCTGCAGGAAGTTCTCGCACATGGAAACCTCACTTATCTGTCAAGGTGTACTGCAGTGGGTTTGTACGACCAGAATTATGTCGTTGCCATTGAGCGGCGCAGCGATCACCTTGGAAATTCTGCACCAATAAGTCGCGCGCGCATCCGTGTGTGGCATATCCGCGCCGATCAAATCGTGCTGGCACCGGGTGCCTTTCAGCGACCGTTGATCTTCGCCAACAACGACAGGCCCGGCATTATGCTCTCGCATGCAGCAGCCACTTATGTCGGGCTGCATGGTGTGCGGCTTTTCAAACGCGCTGTGGTTTCGACAGTTGACAACCAGGGATACCGTGATGCAATCCGGCTTCAGGATGCCGGTTTACAGATACAAGGTATTTATGATGCGCGCCCCGAGGCCGGAGGGCCCAGTGTCGCTGCTGCATTGGCAGCTGGCATCCCGGTGCATTTCGGCGCCACCGTCCTCGATACCGGCTCCGAAACCAGCGCTGAAGGGACTTTGCGCAACGTCACCATCCGGAATCTTGACACTGGAGAAATATTCACAACGCCTGCCGATCTCCTGGCAGTCTCCGGAGGCTGGACTCCGATCGTCGACCTTGCTACTCATATTGGGATCAAACCGATGTGGAGTGAAGAGCATGCTGCCTTCATCGTCAAGCGCTCGACCGCCCAGCTTCGTACGGCCGGCATGCTGGCCGGGGACTTCGGCGGCGACGATGATCCCTTGGTATTCTTCGGTCCGGCGCTCGATCCCGGGCAGTCTCGTCACGCTTACATCGACTTACAGCGCGATGCAACGCTATACGACTTGCGCCGCGCTGTGGGGGCAGGATTGAGCAGTATCGAGCATATCAAACGTTACACCACGATAGGCACTTCACACGACCAGGGCAAGACCAGCGGCATGCTCACTATCGGTGCACTTTGCCAGCTTAATGGTATTGCACAAGGCGGAAAGTCCGGCCAGTCACCTGCTGATGTGGGTACCCTTTCCTTTCGGCCGCCTTATGTGCCGGTGCCGTTCGCTGCACTTGCCGGACGTGAACGCGGACTGCTTTCCGATCCCATCCGCATCACATCACTCCATCAATGGCATGTTGAAGCTGGTGCAATATTCGAGGACGTTGGGCAATGGAAACGACCGTGGTACTTCCCGAAGCCGGGAGAGCGTAAGGAAGATGCCGTTCGGCGTGAGTGCGTGGCAGCAAGACAGGGTGTGGCAGTGATGGACGCCTCCACCCTCGGAAAGATTGATATCCAGGGTCCCGACGCTGCGGTTTTCCTCGATCGCATCTATACGAATATCTTCTCGACATTGCCTGTTGGACAGTGCCGCTATGGTTTGATGTGCAAGGCTGACGGTATCGTCTTTGACGACGGTGTCACAACCCGTCTGGGAGAAAATCATTTCCTGATGACCACCACCACAGGAGGTGCCGCCGGGGTGCTGGCATGGTTGGAAGAGTGGCTGCAGACAGAGTGGCCTGACCTGAAGGTCTATTGCACCTCCGTGACCGAGCATATTTCGACAATCGCACTCGTAGGGCCGAAAAGCCGTATGCTCTTGGAGGAACTCGTTTCCGGAACCGATCTCTCCAAAAGCGCATTTCCCTTCATGCACAGCCGTGAAGCGATGATCGATGGCATCCCCGTACGCATCGCGCGCATTTCTTTCTCAGGCGAGCTTGCATTCGAGATCAACGTAACCTGGGGTCATGCCCGCCCTATCTGGGAACGACTTTGGACCCTTGGACGTCCTTACGACCTGACTGCTTACGGGACGGAGACCATGCACGTGCTGAGGGCGGAAAAAGGGTACATCATCGTTGGGCAGGATACCGACGGCACCCAGACGCCGTATGACCTCAACATGTCCTGGGTCGTCTCCAAAAAGAAAGAGTTTATCGGAAAGCGTTCCTTCCAACTCCCCTACCTGAAAGCAACGGGGAGGTTGCAGCTGGTCGGCCTGTTGCCGGAGAACCATGAGGAGGTGATTCCAGAGGGTGCATACTTAACGGTGCTGACGGCACAACCGGACGACCATGCCGTGCCTACCGGCAGGCAGGGCAAAACCCGGCACACTGGTTATGTGACGAGCTCTTACTATTCACCTGTGCTGGGCCGCGCTTTCGCGCTGGCACTAGTGGCCGATGGCCTGAGCCGGATGGGTGAAGTGCTCGCCGCGCCCTTGCCTGCCCCGATGGTCATCGGGGGAAAAAAAGTGCTGCGTGCCACCATCTGTGACGCTGTATTCATTGACAAGGAGAACGTCCGAAGAGACAATTGAAACCCTGACACATGATCGCCAAAGAAAGTCCGCTGGAAGGAATGAACATGGGAACAGGCGCTACGGTGGCCATTCGTGAATTGCCAGGATTGCATACCATAGATCTTCGTGTGGCGCCCGGAACCTCAACGCTAGCCGCAGTCGCTGAAGCGCTGGGCATGGATCTGCCGGTAATTGGTAGGTCGGTAATCGGTCGGTCGGAGGTCGGTGCGTCCGGAGGAGAAGCATATACGCTGTGCCTGGCACCGGACTGGTGGCTGATTGTAGGATTGCAAGAGGCTGAGCAGAAGCTCGCACCGCTGCTGTTGAAGAACCACTATCATTTCAGCGCAGTTGATGTCAGCGGCCAACGAACTACTATTGAACTTGAAGGACCTAAGGTCCGCGAAGTGCTGGCCCACCTTTGGGATCAGGATCTCCGGGAAAAAAATTTCCCTATTGCAAGTGTCTCCCAGGGACTCATGGCGAAGGCACCGGTGATCGTCTGGCATATTGCTCCGATTCGTTACCGTGTAATGGTTCGAAGCTCTTTCGCTCTGCACTTGTGGAAGGCTCTGGTAGACGCGACGGAGGAGTGGGTGTAAGCGGGGATATTTCCTCCAGCCATCAATCTTTCAAAGGCGGGTGATTCGCCCGTTGAATTTAATCAACAGGAATAAAAACACTGATCGGCACACGCATTAGAATTTTTCTCAAATTAAAAAAGCAAATTCCTGCAACCTGTTTGACACCTATTCGGTCTAATGCGATGGATTAATCAATTCTTCAAGCCAAAACGCCATTGTCATGATTAGAAATTATTTAAAGGTGGCTATTCGCAACCTAATGAGAAACAAGGTCTATCTGCTTATCAATACGTTAGGTATGGGCATAGCAATGACGTGCTGTATGACAGCGTATCTGCTCCTTGCCTTTAACATTGAGTTTGATGAATATTTTAATGATGACCAGATTCAAAACGTTGTTAAGGTGGTACATCATTTTGAGACTATGAATGGCAAACCAGAAAAGGAGTTGGTCATTCCAATTGGTGTAGCCCCTCAAGCTACTCATGAGATCTCAGGCATTGAAAATTTCACGCGTTTTTGTAATGAAGGTGGCACGGTGAGTCATCGCGAGAATGCCTTCTATGAAAATATTCGTTTTGTCGATGCCTCTTTTTTCAATATGTTCAAATTAGGATTAGTGAAAGGGTCTTACAAAAACTTCGAGAACCAACAATCCATTTTTTTGAGCGGCCCATTGGCACTGAAATATTTTGCTACAAAAGACCCTATTGGCGAAACCTTGATTGTCGATATCAACCACAAAAAATATGAAGTCGTGGTAGGTGGTGTATTTGAAAAATTACCGCTGAACATGTCGTTTAATATTGATGCGCTGATGCGCATTGAAAATTATTTAGATGCCCATTCCATCGAACCCAATCGCTGGGATGCAAAATATTCTTCCTCCACATTATTTAAACTTAGCGATGTTACGCACCGGCAATTCATTGGTCAGCAGATGAACAAGTATGTTAAGCTACTTAACGAACATCAAAAGGAATTTCGTTCTATTTCATTTGAATTAGTTCCATTTACAACACCAATAATAGGTGGAGAAGTCAGCCAAAGTAACCTGAGGTTACTCATCCCAACACTTCCCCTATTCATCTTTGGCGCCTTGGGCTTTGTCATACTGTTAATTGCTTGTTTTAATCTCACGAACACTACAATGGCTTTAACAGGCAAACGCTTGAAGGAAATAGGCGTGCGTAAAGTAGTCGGTTCGGGTAGAATTCAAATTGTATATCAATTCCTTATTGAAATGGTGATTACCATTTCAGGAGCTATTGTTGCCGGATTACTCATGGCTCAAATCATCGTTCCCCAATTTGCTGCTATGTGGCAACTTCAGTATGGGTTGAATGACCTGAATAAATTGAATTTACTTTTGACTTTAGTTGTATTGCTATTCATCGCTGCAATAGTAGCAGGCATTTACCCGGCTTTGCTCAACAGCAAATTTAATCCGATTGATCTGCTGAGGGGCATAAAAGGGATTAAGGGAACAAACTATCTTACTCGCAGCCTCCTGGTCGTTCAGTTTTCACTTTCGATTATCGTGTTAATTGCGGGGACTGTCTTTACACAAAATGCAGACTATCAAAAAAAATTAGGACTTGGTTATGATAAAGAAAATATCATAACGGTCTCAATTGAGAATGATATGGAATATGAACAATTCAAGAACAAAATTGCGGGAAATGTTGATATTGATGGCATAGTTGGTGCCGCAAACCATATTGGTCCATATAGTGCAGATTATAAAACTGTCAGGATTGATACATCATTATTTCAAACAGATATTTATGGAGTAGGTGCTGGATATTTTAATGTGGTAGGTTTGCAAATCGTATCAGGGAGAGATTTTATTGAAGGCAATCAAACCGACTTTGAATCAGCCGCTGTCATTGATGAGAATTTTGCATTAAATCATGGGCTGAAAAATCCTATTGATGCGCAGTTTTTTTACAATGACAATCCTTATAGAATTATTGGTGTCGTTAAGAACCACCTAAGCGGTTTGAAACAATTGAACGACAGTGAGCACATATTTATGTTTGCCAAACCTTCAAACTTCAAAATCCTGGTTTTAAGGACAGACCCTAACAAGATTTTACCATTGCGTTCTTATCTCGAAAAACAATGGAGAAATACATTTCCCGGTAAACCCTTTGAAAGCAGATTGCAGGCAGATATTGTTTACGAAGGAGCAGACGGATTAAACAATAACTTAAAACAGATTTTCTTTTTCATTACCCTGTTAGGTTGCGTCCTTTCTGCCTCGGGTATCTATGCCCTAGCCAGTCTGAACGTGCAAAAAAGGACAAAGGAAATAGGAATTAGAAAAGTATTAGGAGCCAGTGTGAGCAGCATTATTCATCTGGTTAATAGAGAGTTCGCAATTATTCTTATTATGGCAATGGTGTTGGGAAGCAGTGGTGGCTATTTCTTGACTACTGCTCTGATGGGCAGCTTATATGCGCAACACATTCAAATAGGGGTAATAACAATTCTATTGTGCAGTCTGACTATTTTTATTATCGGCATTACGACAACAAGCACGACAATTTTTAAAACTGCAACAGACGACCCTACTAAGGCTCTTAGAAGCGAGTAAACTTAAATAGCGGATCTGGGGGCGTGTTCCTGATAAAGGATTTAAAAGGATTATTTTTTCCTGTGGGGCTGGCTGGAGATTTCGCGGCCAGTGACCACTTTTTTTCGTGAGGCAGTGAACACCTCATTTCGGACCTGATTGACCAATTGAATTCCGCCAATAATTGATCGCTTTTTACTTTGCTGTCGGGAAGTTAGGCATTTTGGGAATGTAAGGAACCATCGGTTAACTATTGGTGGTCACGCCGCCGCGGAATTAGATGGTCGCGGGTACCGAGATCTCCAGCCTAACCTGTTCGGCGTTTTGCATGCAGACCTTGTGCGAGGGAAGGAAGTCTTTTCATTTGAATATGATACCGGCTGGCTGGAATCCGGGAGAGCGCAACGCCTCGGTCCTGACCTGCAACTGTACTCAGGTCCGCAGGCGAAATAATTTGCAAAGTAAAAGCATCTGTAGGTCAATGGAACTCCGTTGCCGAAAAGCAAGGAATATCCAGAATGGAAAGAGACGTGATGTCAGCTGCGTTTCGATTTATTTGACAAGGCTACTCCGAAAATCTATATCTCAAAACTCCGCCTTTTCCTTTCCAATTAAAACTCAGATTAGACTTTTTCATTCTACGACTTCCTTTTGTCCAAAGAATAATTCCTGTCGTCGTTGCTGCTAAACCACCAACAAACAGAGCCCCTGCGATCTGATCTTGACTACTTGGCTGAGGTATCGTGCAAGGATTGCAAGTTGTCGTTGTTGTTTGGCCTAGGGTTGGTAGTTCTATTGCCCCAGCAACTACTATTGCAGCAATTCCGATAAAGGTTGCAACTCTGCCAGTATTTCTCAATTTGATAGCGTGCTCAGTTGTATATGATTCTACTAAAAGAACGGAACTATTCTGACGTTTATTTGAAAACCCCTCAATTGATTTATATTCATTAAAAGCAAACTCATTAAATGATTGAGCAACCATCGTATTAACAAAAGCAAAAATAAAGACGATAGACAACAAACTTCTCATAAATTTTACTTTTAGTATGGGTGTAGTAAAGATAACAATTTTTGATTTTGATTTTCTTGAAGATTTCGTATCGCTTGTGATGATGCGCTTGAACGAAGCTCCTCGATGCTAAACTGAAAAATTTGATTTTTACAAAAAGCCAAACTAAACCAACTGCACGATTTCTAAGAACCTTTTTGCGGAGATAATTCCCCCAATCACCCCTCCCAAAGTCCGAATTTGCAGCCAGAACGAGGCGCACGTTCTTTTATGTGAGGTGAAAACAAAACAAACGTTATGAAAAACAAACAAATCAAGATCAACCTTCTCGCGGTAGTCATTGGAATGGCTATGTTTATCGGCAGTTCATCATTCATGAACCTTGAAAAACATCTTCAGTAAGGTGAGGCTGAGTGATCCCCAATTCCTTTCTAAGGTCCCGGATAGCCTGACCAACACGGTTATATAATATTATAATGTGATTTTAACCTAAATTATAGTGTCTCGGGAACCAATTTAAAGGGGAAGTCACAGCATAATGTGATTCCAACTGCGAAGGACAGTGTTCTAGCCCACTACTATCCGATGACCAGTTGGAATCAAGTTATTTTAATCACAACCATTCCCCGCCCCATCCGTACAACTACATAGATTATCTATGTAACATGCTTACAAAAGGCCTCATGGCGGCGTCCACCAAGCCGCTTATCCTAACCATCCTCGGACGCGGGAAAAACTACGGTTATGACATCATTCAGGAGGTGAAATCTGCTTCCGGCGGGCAGCTTGTCTGGGCAGATGGCATGCTCTACCCTGTGCTGCACAAACTGGAAAGCGAAAAGCTCATCGCCTCGGAATGGATCGTTAAAGACGACCGCAAGCGAAAATATTACAAGCTTACCGACAAAGGCCGAAAAGAGCTCGTCACTGAAAAACAAGCGTGGCTGGACGTGCACAACACCCTCATGCGCCTATGGGATCTGCCGGAAGCAAAAATTTCCATCACCTAAAGACTACTCACTCATGTTCAATCTTCAACAACACATCGCTACCTGGAAAAAGAAAATGCAAACCGGCGCCCGCCTCGAAGACGGCGATGCCGAAGAGCTCGCGGCACATCTGGCCGATAAAATTCAGGATCTTCTTCAGAATGGCGTCGAGCCGGAAGCTGCCTTTCGCCAGGCGGTAGCCGAAACCGGCTCTGCTGAAGAGATCGGTCAGGAACACCTTTTTGCACGTGAACGCAAAACGTGGCATGTGACCCGCAATTTTTTACCGGCGCTGTTCGTCAACTACCTGAAGATTCTCGTGCGGCAATGGGGTCGCCACCGTACGCACAGTTGGGTAACGGTCGGTGGACTTTCCGCCGGCATCGCATCCTGTCTGCTCATTGCGTTCTACGTGCTTCACGAATTGTCTTACGACCAACGCTATGCCGGCAAGACGATCTACCGCGTCGTCAACAGACAAGCATCCGCTGCCGGCATCGACGAAAGCGATGCCGGTGGACCGATCCCGCTGGGTCCGGCATTAAAAGAGGAATTTCCAGAAGTTGTCACCGCCACGCGCTTCTGGCGCGCTTATATGCCGGTGCTGCGGGTGAAGGACAAAATTTTCCAGGAAGATAAATTTCTCTTCGCCGATTCAACCGCATTTCGTGTGTTCAACTTTGAATTGATCCATGGCGAAGGCACCTCCATACTGTCGTCCCCCAACGCGATCGTACTTTCGGAAAAAGCGGCAAGAAAATATTTTGGTGCCAACGATCCCGTCGGCGAAACGATCACCTACAACGGATATCCGGGAAATAATCTGTCGTTTGTCGTCACAGGCGTCTTCAAGGACCTTCCATCGAACACCCATTTCAGCTTTGATTTCCTCGCGTCGTTCCAATCGATTACCGACCTAAGGGATGGCTGGGGCTCCTTCAAACCGATCTGGACGTACGTCGAGCTCTCCAATACAAACGCAGCTTCCTCGCTCGCAGAAAAATTCCCCGCATTCGTCCGGAGACATGTACCTGACCGCGTTGAGCAAAATAAGGAGTTCGCGCTCGCGCTCGAACCGGTTTCATCGATTCATCTCGGTTCGAATGCGACGGGTTCGATGAAGCCAGGCGGAAGCATGGCGTTGCTGCGGATCGTGATCCTCACAGGTTTGCTCATCCTGGCGATGAGCTGTGTCAACTTCATTAACATTTCCCTTGCGAAAATGATGGGCCGGCTCAAGGAAGTCGGCATGCGCAAAGTATTGGGCGCTCTGCGGGGGCAACTATTGTTTCAGTTCATTTGTGAAGTTGCGCTTGCATTTTTGCTGTCGCTCGTTGTTGCGGGGCTGCTCGTCACCGCACTGTCGCCGATGTTCAGCGAGATTACCGCTCTTTCCATCACATTCCAAAATATGCTCGACTGGCGTTTCGCAGTCGTGTTGCTTGGTATTTTTACTTTCGTGGTGGCGGTCGCGGGCTATATTCCCGCCCGGGCGTTGTCGGGGTACGGCATTCTCGATGCTTTCCGCAACAAGCACATGCACGCCTCGCCGGGAACTGCCATTACCTTCCGCAACGCGCTCATTTTTGTGCAGCTGGCGATATCGGGAATGCTGATCTTTTCGACACTGATTGTAGCGGAGCAACTATCATTCATCCGGAAGAAAGACCTTGGCGTAGCACTGGAGAATGTCGTCGCGATCCCGTTCTCTGAAAACCCGCAGGTATTCGAAAACCGGTTGCGGGCATTGCCGGGCGTCGAGACGATCGGGTATTCGCAGCGGCTTCCGGTAAACACACTCAACTACGACGGCCGGATCGTCGAGGTCCCGGGCTTGCCCGGCGTGATTACGGATACCTATCACATCCGTTTTCTCAGCGGGCGAAATTTCAACAGCGAGCTCGCATCCGACTCCTCGGCCTTTGTCATTAACGAAACAGCGGCGAAAACCTTCGGATGGACACCCACCACCGCCATCGGCAAAAAACTCACGTGGTCACTATCTATTATCGGCGAAGTCATCGGCGTTGTAAAGGATTTCCATCTGGGGTCGGTTCATGAGACGATCCCTCCCATGGTTATGCTAGACGCTGTACATGCTGACTCCTTCGAACGGAACTTCATCTCGCTGCGTCTCCATCCGGACAGCGAAAGCGACACACGCGCGGCGATTGAAAAAATATGGCACGAATTCAATCCCAATGGCGCCTTCCTGCTGGTGCAAATGACGGATAGCTTCGATCAGCTTCACACGGACGACACGATCTTTTCAGAAATCATTTTTTACTTCACGTTGGTAGCGATTTTCATTTCAGCGATCGGCCTCTACGCAGTGTCGTCCTACACGGCGGAACAGAGCCGCAAGGAGATCGGCATCCGCAAGGTGCTTGGGTCAAGCATCGGTGGCATTGCCTGGCGACTCACCGCTCCCTACATTGCCATTACGACGCTGTCGTTGGTGATGGTAATTCCGGCGGTTTGGTACCTGATGAACTTATGGTTAGACACCTTTGCCTATCACACCTCGATCGGCTGGAAGACGTTGATTGTAGCATCACTTGCCATTGCTTCACTTACATTGCTATCGGTTCTCAAAGAGTCGTGGCGCGCGGCGTTGGTAAATCCGGTGAAATTTTTGAGGGAGGAGTAGTTTGTCCACAACCGCACAACAGATCTGAGCGCCATGATCAGCGATGTTAACGGGGTAATTCTTGAGGCACTATTGGTGGAAAAAATTGAGCTAAATCCGAATTGACCAGGAAGTCATCGGATGAAACGCCGTCAACATATTTCTCTACTTATTCAATCAGATGTCTTTGACCAGGACAGAGCGGCCCGGAAATTCGTGAGAATATTATTCCGGAAGAACAACGTTGGCCGGAACTATTCTTACATTTGATAAAGGTATGCAGTCCTATAGAAACCACTATAATCATAAATGACCCGTAGCACACCAGGTGAGCTTTTAGAAAAAGGTTTGATCACTCAAGAACAGTTTCAAAAGATTGAGCCTGTCGTTTCAGGAAAAATAGTTTCTGTTTTCTACGAACTCCGCACTATCCTTTACTCGGGTGTGATGCTGTTCACTACCGGTGCGGGCATACTCATTTATCAAAACATTGGCAGCATTGGTCATATTATCAGCATCGTTGCACTTACTATTCTTATGCTTGCATGCTTTTGGTATGTGTTTAAGCATGAGTCTGGTTATTCTCACGGCCCCATTCAGTCGCCAACACCGTATTATGATTATGTTTTGCTTTTGGGGTGTTTGCTTTTTATTTCCATACAAGGGTATTTGCAATTTCAATACGGCGCACTCAATGATAACCTCGGCTGGAGTACGCTGATAACTGCAATTCTTTTTTTCTACCTGGCCTATCATTTCGATCATGTAGGCATTCTCTCACTCGCAATCACCGCGCTGGCGTCGTTCTGGAGTATCAGTGTGTCGCCTCAAAAATGGTATAGTGGTGAATTCTTTTCTGGATCTAATTTGTATAACACTGCTATTATCTTTTCAATAGTAGTTGGCGGCATTGCTTTTTTCCTGGACAAGCGTGAAATCAAAAAACACTTCACCTTCACTTACGTTAATTTTTGTATACTAATTTTCTTCGTTGGGGCTATAGGGGGTATGTTCTATCAATACTGGTTTATGTACGTGTCGTTGATTTACGGAGGATGTGCCTTTGCCTTTTATATGGCTCGCTGGAGAAGATCATTTTTATTTTTGCTGTACGCTTTTCTGGCCGGATACATCGCCACGACCTATCTGCTCACCAGAACGATTTTTGAGCGCGAACCCGAGCTGTGGTTATACTATTCGCTACTTTCTTGTGGAGGCTTCGTCTATTTCATCATTCGTTACAAAACGTTTTTCAAACAATCATGAACAGTGCTTACAACCCAGTGTCAGTTTATCACCTCGCAGTGATCAAAGAGACGAAGCGCTGGGCTAAGCATAGCTTTATTACGGATGAGCAATTCGCAAAAATCAACAAAGAATAT
>Ga0209647_1003009_pt1 | contig 13297 bp, 13 predicted proteins | sample GraSoi_2013_60cm_FD_185827 | JGI IMG/M metagenome (GOLD analysis project Ga0209647, IMG submission 185827) | Grasslands soil microbial communities from the Angelo Coastal Reserve, California, USA - Sample 9_17_2013_60cm (SPAdes) (version 2) | ecosystem: Environmental > Terrestrial > Soil >... | reverse complement strand
CAGAACGATTTCCTACCGTTACCGTCGTAGATCATCCCCGCCGTATTGACAGAGTACTGGCCGCCGAGTCGCAACTTATTCGCTGGGGACGTTTTGACGATACTACTGGTCTGCCTGTTCCTCCTACAGACAAGGATATGCCTGTGTTCCCGGCGTCGAACATGCTGAGCGACGATGTAACTGCAAAGGAACTGGCTCTGGCCGCCGCAAAGAAGAAACTCAGGGATGACCGGAATCTCGGTAAAGACAAAGCCACCCTGGATGCGGATAAGGCAGCTATAACTACAGCCCAAACGGATTTGGATAACGCAAGGAAGCCTCTGGCATTGATTTCGGATGGTAACGCGCTCACCGAGAATGAATTTACAGGACCGGGTACCGCGGAGAGCAAATGGGGCCTTTTTGCCCTGGAACAGGTTGATCTGTTTAACCTGCTGTGCATCCCTCCATACCGTATAGACAGTGCGGCTGACATTAACGTTGACCCCGAACTCATCGCAGTCGCAACAGCATATTGTGAGCAGCGCCGGGCATTGCTGCTGGTAGATGCGCCTAGCACCTGGAGAGATAAGGATACGGCCAGGCAGGAGTTCACCGATGCAACCAATGATGTTATTGGCACCCGCAGCAAGAACGCAGCGCTCTTCTTCCCACGCCTGCTGAAGCCCAATCCTCTGCGCAACAATCAAATGGAAGAGTTCGCTCCCAGCGGGACGGTGGCAGGCATCTTCGCGCGCACCGACGCGCAGCGCGGCGTCTGGAAAGCGCCTGCAGGGTTAGATGCCAGCCTGGTAGGCGTGCCACAACTCACGGTGAACCTGACCGACGCGGAAAACGGCGAGTTGAACCCTCTGGGCATCAACTGCCTGCGCGCTTTCCCGATCTATGGGCGCGTCGTCTGGGGTTCGCGCACGCTGCGCGGCGCGGATGCCTTCGCCGACGAATACAAATACATTCCGGTGCGCCGCACGGCCCTCTTCATTGAAGAAAGCCTCTATCGCGGCACAAAATGGGTAGTCTTCGAGCCGAACGACGAGCCGCTCTGGGCGCAGATACGCCTCAACATCGGCGCGTTCATGCACAACCTCTTCCGCCAGGGAGCCTTCCAGGGCCAGACACCACGCGATGCCTACCTTGTCAAGTGCGATCACGAGACGACCACACAGAACGACATCGACCTGGGCATCGTGAACATCCTGGTTGCTTTTGCCCCCCTCAAACCTGCGGAGTTCGTCATCATTCAAATCCAACAAATGGCCGGTCAGATACAGGTATAAGGAGGGCAGACGATGGCCGAATTCACTGTGAATAAAGATCGTTTCGATCCGTACAAAAATTTCAAGTTCCGCCTCAAGTGGGACGGTAAATATGTCTTAGGAGTGAGCAAGGTCAGCGCCTTGAAGCGCACAACGGAAGTGGTCAAGCACCGCGAGGGCGGCGATCCAAGTTCCAGCCGCAAGTCCCCTGGGCGAACCGAGTACGACGCGATCACACTTGAGCGAGGCATCACACACGACAAGGAGTTCGAGCAGTGGGCGAATAAGATCTGGCAATACGGCGTTAACCTGGGACAGGAGGTGTCGCTCAAGGATTTCCGCAAGGATATGATCCTTGAAGTGTATAACGAGGCCGGGCAGCTGGTCATTGCCTACAACATCTACCGCTGCTGGGTGTCCGAGTTCCAGGCGGTGCCGGATCTGGATGCCAACGCCAACGCCGTCGCTATCCAGCATATCAAGCTGGAGAACGAGGGCTGGCAGCGCGACACAGCCGTGACGGAGCCGACCGAGCCGTCCTATACTGTCCCAGCCTGATCCGCCTGGCCCTACTTCATAGAGAACCTGAGATATGCACACCTTTAGCGGACAGGAGATAGTGCGCCTGTGGGAGATTGGCATAAGCCAGCACCCACTCGACCGGGCGCTGACGCTGTTGATGGCAGCCTTCCCGGAGGCATCGCGGGAGCGGCTGGCGCTGCTGAGTATTGGCCGGCGCGATGCGTATGTGTTCGCGCTACGCGAGCAAACCTTCGGCTCGCGGCTGCGCAGCCTGGCGGTCGCGGCGAGCATGGAGACTACCGAAGAGGTCTACAGGCTGGCGACAGGGGATGGCGAGGTGCAGTTTCGCCTGCCCAACAGCCTCGACCTCGCGGAGATTGCCGGGAGCCGGGATGTAGCGAGCGCCCGTACAACGCTGGCGCGGCGCTGCGTCCTCGGAGCGAGTCGCGATGGCGGCGAGATAGCGGGAGAGCAACTGCCCGAAACGCTGCTCGCCGCGATGGCCGCACAGATGGACACGTGCGATCCACTGGCTGCTATGAACATCTCGCTCGACTGCACCGCCTGCGGACATCAATGGACGCTGCTTTTCGATATCGTGTCGTTCTTCTGGACGGAGATCACCGCGCAGGCGAAACGCTTGCTGCGCGAGGTACACACGCTCGCCAGTCACTACGGCTGGCGCGAGGCGGATATCCTGGCGATGAGCGCTGTCCGGCGGCAATTGTACCTGGAAATGGTGACGTGATGACTGATTTCTTGCAACGCTTAGCCGAGCGCACGCTGGGCCTCACACCGGTCGCTCAGCCCATCATCGCACCCATGTTCGCGCCGGGGCCAACCATCCCCGACTCCACGCCGGCAACGTTGGAGGTGGATGCGTTCGTAGAGTCATCGCCACCCGCCCGGTCACGCGGCCAGGGAACCATCCGGCCAGCGTCACCAGCGCCCATCACCAACAGGACCCAGCAGCCAATCCTACCGCCTGTCAACCAGCACGCAGCCGCAACGAATACAATGATCTCACTATCGCCAGTACAGGATGCATCATCACCTGAAATAGCATCACGCCTGATCGCCCGGCAAGATCATACGACCGGTCAAAATGTAGGCGCTGTCCACCCGGAAAATAGCCTGGTCACAGAGCCTGGGATTGTCAGGACGCCTTTAGAAGAAATGCACCCTGCGAAGGCGATGAATCAGGTCGTTGAGAGCCACCCACGCGAAACCGCCGGAGCTGATCCACACGTCCCGGTCACAGCAAAGCACCGTCAGGTACTTGCCGATCAGAGTGAGGCGGCAGGAACCACCCATACAGCGAGACAAGACGAAATCGCACTCACAAACCAGCAGCCAGAACCAGCAGGCGGATCCTGGATCGTGCGCGAGCAACGGCTGATCGTCCCAGTGGAGCAAGCAGGGCAGAATGAGGGCGGGTCGTTGTCGAGACCGCAAGCGCTATCCTCTATCGCAGCGGAAAACGGCGGTGAAAATGCTCCGCAACAGCCATCTCTCATACGAAACGACAGCCCCACGCAGGGCAGCCAGGGCCTGCTCGTGCCAACGATGCCAGAACAACGCGAGCCAACCACGCGACAAGCAACGCAACTAGCCGACACCCTTGCATACGATACCGCCCTTGTCGCCGAGCCACGACAACTGGCGCAGATTACCCGGCAAACCAGAGAGCAACGCGCGGCAGGCACAGTGGAGACGCCTGCCGATATCCCCACGATTCGCGTCACCATTGGCCGTGTCGATGTGCGAGCAATCACAGCGCCGGTGACGACGCGCCCGAAGCCGAACAGGCCCGCCCCGGCGCTCTCGCTCGATGAGTATACCCGGCAGAACAAGGAAAGGCGGTGAGCGGATGAGCAACTACCTGGCAATCGCCACCGCGACGGCCACGCTGCGTACCCTTCTCCAGAACGCCGTCACTCCGAACGTACCGGGTGTGAGTGTCAACACCACCCGGCCACACGCGGAGGTCAACGACAACCCGCCCACCGAGATCACCATTTACCTGTTCCAGGTAACGCCGAATGCAGCGTTTCGCAACGCTGACCTGCCGACGCGCCGCGCCGGCGGAGCATTGATGCAGCACCCGACAGCCGCGCTCGACCTGCACTATATGTTCAGCTTTTACGGCAACGAGCAACAGTTGGAGCAGCAGCGTATGTTAGGCATCGTAGCACGCACACTTCATGCTCATCCCTATCTCACCCGCGACATGATTCGCGAGACCATACAAAACAATCCCGGTGTACTCGACGGCTCAGACCTGGGTGAGCAGATCGAATTGATCAAGTTCTCGCCGCTGCATCTCTCGCTGGAAGAATTTTCAAAAATCTGGTCAGTCTTCTACGAGATACCGTATGTCCTCTCCGTCGCGTATCAGGCCAGCGTGGTCTTGATCGAGGAGGACGTGCCAACGCAGAGTGTGCTGCCCGTGCTGATACGCAATGTCTATGCTGTGCCGTTCCACCAGCCGATGGTCGATCAGGTGGTGGCACAGACCAGCAACGGCCAGCCCGCTTTACCCGGCAGCTCACCAATCCCCATCACGCTGAACAAGACGCTGCTCATCCAGGGCCACAACTTGCAGGGTGGTGCGGGAACGCTGGTACAGATCGACGAAATCGTGGTGCAACCAATGGACGTCAACGACACGCAGATTACGCTGCCACTCGCGACGACCAGTGGAACGCGCCTGCAAGACGGGACGGTGGTTTCACTGGTTGATGGGCTACGAGCGGGCGTGCAGGGCCTCCAGGTGATCCATCGCTTGCAGATGGGAGTCGACCAGGCAAACGATCCACTCAACTGGCATCGCGGCGTCGAGTCGAACGTGGCGGCGTTTGTCCTGCGGCCAGTGATCTCCAACCCGACGGTGAACGCTGGCGCACTCGCTGTCACGCTCGAGCCGGTGGTCAACCGGATACAGCGCGTTGTCCTGCTGCTGAACGAGTTCAGCGCGGCGGCACGGCAGCCCGGAGCACCACCGGCGCGAACGTATAGCATTGTTGCCAAAACAGCAGACCAGACCTGGAAAAACGCGGCAGGGCAGGTCGTCACTGACCCCACGAAGGCTGCTGACACGGATAGCACAGACACGATCACCTTCGCGCTCACTGGCGTGACGGCGGGAACCTACCTGCTGCGCGTCCAGGTAGATGGCGCGGAGAGCGAGCTGCAGGTAGATGCATCCAACCGCTTCATCCAGCCGCAGGTGACGATCTAATGAAAGACGTGAAGACAATGGAACAGGCGACAACCATGACATGGGAAGAGGCAAACCAGCGCTACCTCGTGGCGGCGCTCGCCACCGTGCGTCTGTCATTGGAGCAGCACACGCGGCAGACCGGCACCCCGGTGACAACGCCTGGCGCAGATCACGAAAATGGGGCAACGCCGCCCGGCGTGAGCGCCATGCCAGCGCCGCCCGCGCTGGAGTTGCTCTGCTCGCTCTTTCAACTCTCGCCGTTTGAGCGCGATATTTTGCTCTTGTGCGCGGGCATGGAGTTAGACGCGGCGTTCCCAGGGCTATGCGCGGAAGCACAGGGCGAGGCAACGCGAGCATACCCGACCTTTAGCCTGGCGCTGGCCGCCTTGCCGGAACCACATTGGAGCGCCCTCGCGCCGGAGGCTCCCCTGCGTCACTGGCGACTGATCGAGATGAACACGAACGCCGGGCTGACGACCGCCCCACTGCGCATCGACGAGCGCATTCTGCATTACCTCACCGGCATCAGCTACCTGGACGAGCGGCTGGCCGGCCTGGTCGAGCCAGTGCGGGGTGAGAGCCAGCTTGTGCCGTCGCACCAGGCGGTGGCGGAACGATTGGCCACGACGCGAGCGATGCCGTGCGCGATCGCTACATCACCCACCTGCTCGACGTGCTGGATGGGATTGTGATCGCGAGCAGTCGCGAGCGGCGGCGGACGATGCAGCGACCGGTGATCTCTTTCGACGTGGACAAACCCACAGCCAGCGAACAGCGCGACACCTGGAGAAGCACGCTAGGTACTGCCTCGCCCATGCTGAACGGCAAAATCGCGGCGCTGACCTCTCAGTTCGACCTGAGCGCTGTAACTATCGCCTCGGCCAGTGCTGAAGTGCTGGGGCAGCTTGCTCAAAACAACGAGGTCAGTGCGAGCGAACTGCACGCGCTGCTGTGGGACACCTGCCGCGTGCAGGCACGCCCACGCCTGGATGATCTCGCCCAGCGCATCACCCCCGCAGCGAGTTGGGACGAACTGGTGCTGCCGGAAGCACAGCGAGAGGTACTGCGCGACATCGCGATTCATGTCAGGCAGCGCGCGACGGTCTATGAAACGTGGGGCTTCGCGGCCAGGAGCGGGCGCGGGTTGGGCATCAGCGCCCTGTTCGCCGGAGTGAGCGGCACGGGCAAGACGATGGCCGCCGAGGTTCTCGCTAACGAACTGCGGCTCGATCTCTACCGCATCGACCTGAGCCAGGTGGTCAGCAAATACATCGGCGAGACGGAGAAAAACCTGCGGCGGATGTTTGACGCGGCGGAGGAGGGCGGCGCGGTCCTCCTCTTCGACGAGGCCGACGCACTCTTCGGCAAACGCAGCGAGGTAAAGGACAGCCACGACCGCTACGCCAATATCGAGGTGAGCTATCTCTTGCAGCGCATGGAGGCGTATCGCGGGCTGGCGGTTCTGACGACGAACCTGAAAAACGCGCTGGATAGTGCCTTCTTGCGTCGTATTCGCTTCATCGTACAATTCCCGTTCCCGGACGCGGCGCAGCGTGCGGAGATCTGGCGGCGCATCTTCCCGGCCAGCACGCCGACGGAGCGGCTGGACATCTCGCGCCTCGCCCGTCTCAACGTCACGGGCGGAAATATTCGCAACATCGCGCTCAACGCCGCCTTCCTCGCCGCCGACGCTGGCGAACCGGTACGCATGGCGCACCTGCTCCGCGCGGCTCGCGGCGAGTACACCAAACTGGAAAAGGCGCTGACCGAAGCCGAGATCGGAGGCTGGGTATGAAGCCGTACAACATTGAACTACATTTCGAAGAACTCGTGCTACATGGCTTCGCGCCTGGCGACCGCCATGCCATTAGCGCTGCAATTCAAGGAGAGTTGACACGGCTCTTTGCTGAGCAGGGCATTCACCCGTCGCTCGGCAGTGGGTACGAGGCCGAGCGGGTGGACGGCGGCGCGTTTCACATGCAGCCAGGCGCGAAAGCTGGCACGATTGGCACGCAGGTAGCACACGCGATCTATGGAGGGCTTGAGTAATGAGTGAGCGAGCAAAGAAACAGAGAAAAGCATCACCAGGTGACTCTACCACTTCTCCAGGTGGGGAAAGCAGATTGCGACAGCACCACTCTGGTAAGCCTGACGCATCACCTCTGGCTGCACCACCGGTAGTGCGTGAGGTATTGGGGGAGCCGGGCCAGCCACTCAATGCTGAGACACAAGCATTAATGGAATCGCGCTTTGGGCACGATTTTAGCAAGGTGCGAGTACACGCTGACGGAAAAGCAGCAGAGTCAGCGCAAGCTGTAAATGCCCTGGCATTTACAGTAGGCAGCGATATAGTACTCGGAACTGGACAGTACGCCCCAAAGACAAACGAGGGGAAACAACTGCTGGCGCACGAGTTGACGCATGTGGTGCAACAGTCTTCAAGCTCGGAAGCAGATCCTACTACATCAATAGGAATGTTAATCAACGACCCTTCTGACGGTTTCGAGCAGGTAGCTGATGGAAATGCCAATAGGGTAATGTCGGGGCTAGATAGCCCTGCACGAGCCATTCAAACAACTTTATCATCTTCATCCAACAAATCTATCATTCAAAGGAAGCGTAAATCAACAGCTAAAGATATACCAAGTGATGCACTCCAGTTCGAACCGGAGGTTGTAAAATCAAGTCCAGAGGAAGCGGAACAACATATTAAGAAAATCAAAAGTAACATCCAACTATACAGCAATGTAGCCTTATCCTACTTCGCTAACCAATACGTTGCTGCTGTGGAGCTTTTTAAAAACTGGCAGGAAGGAGAAGCTGAGGCGTCTGAAGATTTCGCAAGTACCATAATAGAGAAAATTGTTGAAAAGGTAATTGATCTCGTAGATATTCCATTGGCTGGGCCTATTTGGACTGCTGTTGTGTCCCTCATTCATAAAGGAGAAGGTGATATCAAGGCTGCTGGTAAAAAACTTGCAGATGTCATGGTGATAAATGCTACTAACTTCCAATCAAATCTACAACAAGAATTGAGCGGTGAAGATGTAATTGGAAATTTAATTGAACGTAACACCCCCGCTCTCTGGAGTGAAATTGTCTCTCAATCTGACAATGATCAGGCTTGGCATTTACTTCTTCACAATAAAATTGGACTACCTCGCCCGGGGATCAATTACAAAGTTGAGCTTCTTTCAACGCTCATTTTCGAATATCGGAAATGGGAGCTGTCAGAAAAATCCGCTGTTTATCGAGGTGTTTATTCGATAGGTGATCCACACCTCGAACATATGAGAGGTAGAGCAGAGGCAGAAGCCTATACCAGGAGTCAAAAATCCATACCGGCACGTCTTAAACGCTATGCTCGTCCAGGAGAGGAAGTAGAAGAAAAGTGAAAGGGGCCTAACCTATGACCACCGGCATCCCCCCTATATCGCCCAAGTTGCAGAAGGGCAGCATCATCGCGGTGAACCAGGTGACAGGGATTCGCACGGAGATACCGTTCCAGTATAACCCGGAGACGCTGACGCGCAGGCTGACGGCCCAGACGACGACGGGGGACTTCGACCGGGCTGAAGCGTTCCGCATCAAGGGGCCGCCGGAGGAGACGTTCTCGCTCGAGATCGAGATCGATGCCACCGACCTGCTGGAAGCAGCAGACGATAATACGCAGCAGATGGGCATCCATCCCTGGCTGGCCGTGCTGGAACTGCTGGCGTTCCCTCCATCACAACGTATCAGCACGAACGACCGGCTGGCACGACAGGGCGTCCTGGAGATCGTGCCGCCGGAAGTGCCCCTGACGCTGTTCTCGTGGGGTACCAACCGCGTCGTGCCTGTGCGTTTGAACAGTTTCAGCATTACCGAGGAGGAGTTTGACCCGCACCTGAACCCCACCCGCGCAAAGGTCAGTCTCGATCTGACGGCGCTGAACTATAACGACCTCGGCCTGAAAACCAGAGGAGGGAAGGCGTACATGACCTACCATAAACACAAAGAGAGTATGGCGAAAAAGCTGCCGAAGAAATCCGGTGGATAGGAGATTGCAATGTTCGACTCAAACAGCCGCTACGCCCAACTGAATACGGCGAACATCGAGCTGCCTGTTGGGGATGGCACGACTCGCACCGTGCGCTACGTGCAGCGGCGCATCATACCGCCGCCTGACACGTCGCTCATCGTGAGCGAGCATACTGTGACTGAAGGCGACCGGCTCGATAACATCGCCTCGCTCTACCTGGATGATCCAACCGCGTTCTGGATGATCTGCGACGCGAACATTGTCCTGCGCCCTACCGACCTGACCGATACCATCGGGCGCGTGATCACGATTGTCATGCCACAAACGTAGGGGGTCGCTATGCTCAAGAGTCTGCGTGGGGTCCGTCTCGTTCTCAAAATGGGTAAAAACCAGCCAAAGGGCGTCCCATATGACGTCATTATGGCCCTCACACGTATCGAAGTAACCGACAATGCTGTGGAGCGCGATACGTTCCAGATGAGCTTCACGGCGGGCAAAAAGCGACCGAAGGATTACGGGATACTGAGTACCGGGCTGTTCGAGCCATATACGCGGGTTGGTATCTCACTCACGATCGGCGCGAAGGTGGAACCGCTCATGTCCGGCGTAATTACCCACTTCCAACTGAATCCGAGCAACGATGCCGGGATGTCCTCGTTCACCGTGACCGGCGAAGGGATCGATGTGATGCTTGGCCTGAAGGAGCGCAACGCCAAATATGACCAGCAGTCGGATACAACCATTGTCCAGGGACTGGTCGACAAGTATGCAAGGTATGGGCTGAACCTGGACGTGGCAAGTGAAGCGCAAGGCCTTGATCAACCGGACGATAACCACATCATCCCGCGCCAGTACGCGACCGACCTGGCACACATCCAGCAGTTGGCGGCCCGCAACGGTTACGTGTTCTACAGCGACCCGCTGCCCAATGGCGATGTGCGCGTCTACTGGGGGCCTGAGAACCGCAAGGGCAAGCGCCAACCCCCGCTCTCGATGAACATGGGACCGTCTACGAATGTAACGCAGCTTAATTTCACACAGGACACGCGCTCCGCTTTTACGTCACAGGGAAGCCGGATGCAGGTGGACGATGACAATCGCAGCGAGGAGGACGTGCCGCCACCGTCGCGCTTCGACGTGAACGACCTGGCGAAAACGGTCACATCGTTCGGTGACCGGATCGTGCTGATGCGCGACATCGCCAAGTACACGACGAAGCGGGCGGATGAGCGGGCATCGGAACTGATGAAAGGCCGGTTCAATGCCGTGAGCGCCACAGGCGAAGTGGATACTGTGCGCTATGGGCACATTTTACGGGCGGGCGAACTGGTGGGCTTGCGCGGCGCGGGCGCTCTCTACAACGGCGATTACTACGTCAGCCAGGTAGTACACGTGATCGAGCGAGACAAATATATCCAGCGTTTCACTCTGAATCGTGAAGGGTTGGGCGCGACACGCAACAAGGTACGGTGAACGCGTATGCAGAAACAAACATTCTACGGCAAATATCGCGGTGTTGTCACCAGCAACAAAGACCCACTTGGCATGGCGCGTATACGGGCAACTGTGCCGGACGTATTAGGTACGGACGAAAGCGGCTGGGCGCTGCCCAGCGCCCCTTTTGCGGGTAACAAGATGGGCTTCGTCGCGCTGCCCATCGTCGGGTCGCGGGTGTGGATAGAGTTCGAGCAGGGCGATCCCGATTACCCGATCTGGTCGCGCCTTGCGTTTTGATCAAGCGATGAGATGCCGGATGAAGCCAGCTCCGCGCCGGATGGCCGGGTGCTGATCAAAACGCAAGGCGGGCAGATACTCATCCTGGACGATCCAGCCCCGAATGCGATCACCATCCAGACGTCAGGAGGGCAGAAAATCGTGCTGAACGATCAAAGTATCACCATCGATTTCGGGAACGGGGTAACGGTGGAACTGAGTACGGCAAAAATCGCCCTGAATGATGGGGCAGGAGCAACTGTTGAACTCGACGGGCCGAAAGTCGCCGTCAATGACGATGCGTTGGAGGTAATTTGATGCCGGGCTACTTGTTACACGAGGGAGCAACCGTGATATGTTTGCATGGCGGTATGGCGCAGCCAATAGTGCCCAATCCGCGAGTGATGGTAAGCAGCCAGCCCATCACGACGCAGCCGTATCCCTACACTATCGCTGGCTGCATCGATCCGCCTCCCCCATTCGGCACGGGGCCATGTACGGTTGGCACGTGGATCACTGGCGCAGAGCGCGTCATGGCGAGTGGTGTGCCGGTGCTGCTCCAGGATAGCCAGGCTGTGTGCGTGTTGCCTGGCACAGGCTTAGAGATTATTGAAACACAAGTGCGGGTGAAGGGAACATGATACAGATTGATTATCCCTACCATTTCGACAATCGCGGGCACACGGCAGAGACTAGCCTGGCAGATCATATCCGCGATATGATCGAGGAGATTCTGTTCACTTCGCCCGGCGAACGCGTCAACCGGCCCGACTTCGGCTGCGGCATCCCGCAATTGATCTTCGCGCCCAACAGCGACGCGCTGGCGGCAGCCACCCAGCTGGAGGTGCAAGGATCGCTGCAAGAATGGCTGGATGAATTGATCGAGATCGAAGATGTGAACGTGCAAAACGAGGATTCGTCACTGATTATCCTGGTGCAATATACCATCCGGCTTACACAGCAACAACGCCTCGACCAGTTCGTGCAGGGAGGTCAGTGATGAACACCTACTTCTGCTGCGATGACCGTAGGCGCGATGCCGTGCGGGCGCAACTGACGATCAAAGGCGTCGATTTCAACGGCCTCGATTACCTGGAAGTGCTCGATAGCACCACCCTGCTGCTGCACTTCATCCATCCCCTGAAGCCGGGTGCGCTGGGCAAAGAGAACGTGCGGATTGCAGGAGGAGAGCGCGCCCGCAATGTGGCAGTAGTGAACGTGACCAGGCAGGAAGATGAGAGCGCCGAGAAGCGCGAGACAGCGAAGGATGTGGATGAGGAACGGGATCATCACTCAAACAAGCTCAAGGTGACGGTGAACCAGCCGGGGGATTACTCGACATATACCCTGAGCCTGACGGCAGACCCCAGGCGGCTCGTGCTCGATCCGCTCCTCTCAACAATAGATTTCACCTTTCAGCTACCCACGAATACTATTGATTGCCAGCAAGAAGAGCTATGCGTCCCTGAAGCGCAGGTCATTCCCGACATCGACTACATGGCGAAGGACTACACCAGTTTTCGCCAATTGATGCTGGATCGCATGAGCGCGACCATGCCGCAGTGGACAGAGCGAAGCCCGGCCGACGTGGGCGTGATGCTGGTCGAATTGCCGGCATATGTGGCAGACTATCTGAGCTACCAGCAAGATGCCATCGCAACAGAAAGCTACCTCAGCACCGCTCGCCTGCGCATCTCGACCCGCCGCCACGCGCGACTGCTCGATTACGTGGTCAACGATGGCTGCACCGCTCGCGCCTGGGTGCAGGTACAGGTGTGCCAGGATGTAGTCGCGGGCGCAGGTGTCCCATCCGTCCTGCCCAAAGGGACGAGATTTCTCACGCAGGTGATGGGGCTTGACCAGGTCGTCATTGTGCCGAACACAGCAGCAAGTGACCAGGCTATGCAGGCGCAGCCAACCGTCTTTGAACCCCTCACCAACGTTAATGCCCTGTACGCGGCGCATAACACACTCTCTTTTTACACCTGGGGCGCACGCGAATGTTGCCTGCCCAAAGGCTCAACCAGCGCCACGCTGCTCGGCGCGTTGCAGAACCTGGAACCGGGTGATATGCTGGTCTTCAAAGAACTGGTTGACCCGCACACCGGACAGGATGTGGACGCCGAGCCAACGCATCGCCACGCCGTGCGGCTCACCAGCGTATTGACCGGCAGCGACCCGCTCGGCACCTGGCCCAATGATCACTCCGGCCAGCAAGACGACCCGGCAGGCCTGGGCAAGGTAATCGCGGAATACCGCATTGTCGAAGATGATCGCCTGCGGGTGGACGAGGCCGACCTGATCAGCACTCGGGAAGGCCACCGCGTCGAGAAGCAGGACGAGCACGTCGAGGAAGACACACAGACCATTGTGCAGCGCTACGTGATCGAGAGACCGGACAAGACGCTGATCACCGTCGAGGTGCGTATCAGGCGGGATGACCGCCACGTTGAGGTGCATGTATCGGAGTCAGGCCATGCCGTGCAGGAAGAGCAGCGCCGCGAGGAGATTGAAGAAGCTGAGAGCGAGGAAGAACAGCTCACCGAAACAGTGCAGGAACAA
>Ga0209647_1003007_pt1 | contig 13305 bp, 11 predicted proteins | sample GraSoi_2013_60cm_FD_185827 | JGI IMG/M metagenome (GOLD analysis project Ga0209647, IMG submission 185827) | Grasslands soil microbial communities from the Angelo Coastal Reserve, California, USA - Sample 9_17_2013_60cm (SPAdes) (version 2) | ecosystem: Environmental > Terrestrial > Soil >... | reverse complement strand
AAGAAGCTGACTCAGGAAGACTATCGAGGGCTCACACCGCTGTTCTATGGTCATGTCAATCCCTACGGCACCATTCACCTGGATATGGCTAGGCGCTTGCCGTTAGCGCCTCTGCGTTTGGAGGCAAAATGGAAGGTCAGCGAACGCCTGCACGCAAGAAGGCCAAAGAACTGGCGAAATCCTTGCGCAGTGAACAGCCAGATTATCCCTATCTCAAGAGCCTCTTTCGAGAACTGCGCAAAGAACTGGATATCGACATTCCTCGCACAGGCACCCGCTTACCAGAAGTACCGAGCGAAGAAGAGATCCGGCGCTTCTACAAAGCTGTCTGGAAAGCACGCAAGTTCGCGGACATGGTGCTCATCAAAACGCTGTTCTATACAGGGGTGCGCATCAGTGAGCTGGTCAACATGCTCCTCTCTGATGTCGATCTGGAGCGATGTCAGATCCGGGTCAACCAAGGCAAAGGTGATAAGGACCGCCTTGTTCCTTTCCCACTGGCGTTCCGTGAACTGCTTGGCATGCATATGCAGCAGATGAAGGACCGCTCCGCAACGTATGTTTTCGAGTCGTCTCGTCGGCGCAAGTACAGTGACCGCGGGGTACGGAAGATGCTGGCCCGCTATGCGGCTGCGGCGGGCATTACCCGTTCGATGTCTCCCCACAAATGGCGGCATTTTCTCTTGGCTCAAAAAGCAGGGAATCGATGACGCGCTTATCCAGCCGTACTCGGGACATGAGAGCCGGGAGTCGCTCGAAATCTACTCTCGGCTCTCGATCACAGAAGCTCAGCAACACTATGATCAAGCGATGAGGAAGTTTCCCGTACAGTAGTGTATAAAGGGATGATCCAATGGTAGTAAAAATCTTCTTCTGTTGTGACTTATTCGGCCTACGATCGACATGTACAACGTTAATGCCAGCGAACCCTGATCAGGCTTTATCGCCAGCACGAAGTGATGCATATTCAATTGAAGTGGCCCCACCTGACAACAGGGGCGTCATATGGTCATGATAAAGAATGAGAGCCATTGGAAATGATGCAATCGACCGTCACTCGTATAACTATTGTTTTTTTTGATGCGATCTACCGCCTCATGCAGGGCGTTGTTATCGCTGCGCTCGTCGGTGCCCTTGGTAACGCTCTTTATGCCTTTGCCCAGTCGGGATGGTCAGGGCTAAGCAAACCTGAGGCCTGGTTCCTCGTTGTACAGATTCGTTCCTACCCCGTTGCCAGTTCCATTATCGCTCTCCTCTTCATTCTTCTCTTTGTTACGTCCAGAAGCGTTCACCAGCGAAAACTGCATCCTCCTGACCTCTCAGTAATCATGCTTCGACGAGTTAAGAAATTTCGGTTGGACAGGTTCCCCATTGGCAGGAAAACCCCTTATCTTTCCCGTCTAGGTGGCAAGCTCGATCATGTGGCTAGAGCCGCTGTATGCTCGTGTCGTGATCATAGAGGAACTGGTGTGGTTTTTGTTGGTCGTATCGATTCTGGAAAGACGCGCCTCGCTTACGAAGTCATGCAAGCAACACTCAGCAGTTGGTATGCCCTGATTTGGCCAAGTTATCAACTAGAGATACATGAGGATGTTCTGTTACGGTGTCACGGGCGCAAAGTCGTCTTGTTTTTGGATGACCTGCAGCGGTTTGCTGAGCAACACATGGGTGAACGTGTTCTGGATACAATCGGGCGTCTTCGAGATATCTGTACCCAGTTTTTCGTCATAGCGACGATGCGCACCGAGGATAAAGAGGCCGTTTTGCGTGAGATGGGGCCATTTTTGCGGGAGCTGACTGAAATTGAGATTCCCGACGTCTTGGACCATGAGAAGCACTGGATCATTGATCGGATGAAGGAGCGTAGCGTTCCAACGTATCCACAAGACTTTGATGGAACATTTGGCTCTCTCATACAGGGCCTCGACAAACGCCAGCAAGTGTACCGCCGACAACTGACGCTTTCCCAGCAAACCATTTTGAAGAGTATCAAGCTCCTCGATACCGGCTACATCTTTCCTTTCTCTGAACAACGCGTGCGCGTCATTTGCCAGGGACTCTTTGAGGTCTCTCTCTCAGAAAGCACGTGGCGTGCTGATATTAATGTGCTTTGTCAACACGATTTTGTATGTCCCCGAAGCTCACCAAAGGGAACGGAGTTATCCATTCAACTGAAGCCAATTATCTTTCGCCGCCTTATTGTTGATTATCCTGAGATCGATCGCGATGAGTCTGATGATTTAAGACGTGTGCGTGACATTTTCCTACACCTGCCTGAGCCTGATGAGGAAGGAATCAGAGCAATTGAAATAAGGCTCTCTGCGGATCAGCGGGAGCAAGAAGTGCAAAGGCTGCAACATGAGGTATTTGTAGATCAGGAAAGGTCAATTGAATGGGCAGAGCTTCAATATAAGCTCGGAGCAGCATATCTTGAGCGTGTGAGGGGTGACAGAGAAGAAAATATTGAACATGCCCTTGCTGCATTGCAAGCATCTCTCGAGGTTTTCACACGGCAGGACAACGCGCATGCATGGGGAAAGGCAAACCTTCTGCTCTGCCAGGCCTATCATGCACGTACAAAAGGCGAGAAAAAAGAGAATCTCAACGCAGCGACAGCTCATGGTGAACGCGCATTGCAAGTACTTGTTCCTGATGCATTTCCTCAACTATGGGCTACGCTCCAGCACCCTCTGGATGAAACCTATCTCGTACGGAGTACAGAAAAACGTCGAGCAACTATAGAAAAAGCCATCACCTTCTATGAAGCTGCCTTGCAGGTATATACACGCGAAGCGTTTCCAGAACAGTGGGCAACGATACAGAATAATGCAGGGCGAGCATATGTCTTTCGAATCGAAAGAGAGAAAGGGAAGAACATAGAACAAGCGGTCGTGCGCTACAAGGCTGTTTTAGCATTATATACGCGCGAAACGTTTCCAGAGCAATGGGCGATGACTCAAAACAATCTAGGAAATGCCTATCTGCATCGAATCTGGGGAGAACGACGCTCGAACATCGAGCTGGCCATAGCGTGTCACGAGGCAGCCTTGCAGGTGTATACGCGCGAAGCGTTTTCAGAGCAATGGGCGATGGCTCAGAATGATCTTGGTCGAGCGTATAGCACGCGCATCATCGGAGAGAAGCAAGCGAATGTGGAGAAGGCAATTGCTTGTTACGAGTTAGCCTTGCAGGTGTATACGCTAGATGCGTTTCCAGAACAGTGGGCCTCGACACAACATAACCTGGGGAATGCCTGGAGTCTACCGACTGATGGGCAGAAACAGAGCAATATCGAGCAAGCGATTGCCTGCTATACTGCGGCCCTGCAGGTTTACACCCGTGAAGCCTACCCTGAGCAGTGGGCAATGGTGCTGAGTAACGTAGGAAGGGCTTATATGGTGCGCATCATAGGGCAGAGGCAGGTGAACGTCGAGCAAGCGATTGCCTACTATGCAGCGGCCCTGCGCGTGTATACACACGATGACTTTCCTGAACAGTGGGCGATGATACAGAACAGCCTCGGCCAGGCTTACACTGAGCGCGTCACTGGTGATCGGAGGGTACATCTTGAACAAGCTGTTGTCTGCTACAAACAAGCCCTGCAGGTCTACACGCTTGATGCATTTCCTCGTCAGCATCGCGATACGCAATCTCATCTGGCAATAGCGGAAGCCATGCGTGGGCACTGGCAAGAAGCGCATCTGGCATATGTGAGCGCGATGGAGGCTGAGGCACTGCTTATCGCGCTCGGTGCGGGTGTGTTTGGTCGTGATGCCATTCTCAAAGACGGGAGGAATGCGGCTATCGAGAATGGCTTCGCGCTGGTGCACCTCTCGCGTATTGGGGAGGCAGCGGTTAGCATTGAGCGTGGGCGAGCGCGAGGACTGGCTGAGTCGATGGCTTTGGACGCCGCTAGCCCTTCGTTGATTCTTGATCTGGAGCGGCGTAGCCACTACGAGCAGGCCCGACACCAATTGATAGCTGCGCAAGCAGCCCTCAATAGGCCGCTCCTCGACGAAGGTTCCGATTCTTCTCAAAATATGACTTCAGACGCTGTAGAACGTATCCAACGAGAGCAAAATTTGCAGCTAACCGAAGCGTACTACCAGGCAAAGGCGGAGTTTGATTCAGTGCTCAACGAGATTCATCAGGCGCAGGATCTTTCCTTTTTCCTGGACATGGACATTGATGAAGCAACCATTCTCCAGGCTACCAAACAATGCGCACTAGGCCATGCCATTGTTTATCTGGCGGCTACCCCCTGGGGAGGCGTGGCGGTAGGAGCGTTCGGCAGCAATCCCGCGCTGAAAACGGCTGATCGCTTCAGAGCACTTGACCTCCCACAACTCACAGACACCTTCATTGCTGATTTGATCGAGAAGCGCCTGCCTGATGGCAATAGACCGGTAATCAGCAGTTTCGCGATAGCTCAGGCAGGCGATGGGTTCGATGTGTTCATGCAAACATGGCCGGGCGACACATTCCGTGATCGAGCAACAGCCCTGCACGCGGCTTGTGAGGCTGTAGGAGAAACGAGCACCTTCGACCTGGCAGCACAGAAGATGCTCCAGACGTCGTGGTTGACAGAGCTTGTCGATTTGCCGTTGACACACATGCCGGCTTCTACTTACAGGAGGCTAGCAGGTGCGATGAAGTTTTACCTCCTGCACTACGAGCTCCAGCGCTGTCTGAACTTCATGACACGGGTCGCCATGAGGTCTCTGGCAGAGTGGTTACAGCACGAAGGAGTAACAAGTTGCACGCTCATTCCTTGTGGGCTACTGGCAGCCTTCCCAATTATAGCCGCAGAGGTTGTACCCGGTCAGACGCTGGGAGATCTGCTGGTAATCAGTATTGCCCCTAATGCACGCTCTCTTCTGGGAAGGAGTCGCCAGCTGACAGAGCAAACCAGGGTCTATTCACTTGGTAATCCGCTCAAAGATGACGAGTGGGCTGAGGCAGAAGCGATCACCGTTGCGAGGTTGGCTCGCAAAATAGGCCTTCACTCGACGGCGTGGGTGCAAGATAGAGCTACACTCAAGGCATTGATCCAAGCCCTCGAGCAGGGATATATTGTAGACCTTGCCTGCTATGGACGCTTAGATATCCATACACCGCTGAATTCGGCGCTGCTGCTGGCACAAAGAAGGGTTCTGAGCTTAGGTAATCTTTTGAGCAATCTGGTCGGTCGCTACGAACTCCGGATGCAAGGGCTACGCCTACTGATTTTATCATCCTCAGCTGCAGCTGCTATAGTGGATCTGCGAGGTGCGGTCAACGAAGCACACAGCCTGGCCACCGGTATGATACAAGTAGGAGCAAAGGCTGTGTTAGCGTCGTTGTGGCCGGTGGATGGAATGGTGACGTATCTGCTCGTAGTACGTTTCATGCAGGAGTGGCTGCCTAATATGCTTCAAGAGCCACCAGCGGCAGCACTTGCCAGGACACAACATTGGCTGCGTACGGTAACAAACCGTGATCTGTGGGAATGGAGAGCCAGAGAGTTGCTATTGCCTGCAAATGAGCATTCCGATGGGGAAACATTCGTTCCGTACGCTTCACAACAAGATGGACCGATGTCGCTCAGGCTAAAAATACTGGATGAAAGTTTACGCGCAAAATGGGGGCTGCTCTCTGATTCGCTTGAGGCAATAATGAGAAGCTTTGAGGATGAGGGACTACTTGCATTAGCCGGCCCAGTTGGACGAGCAAAGTTTGCACGTGAGGTACCCACTATCCGAAGACGCTACAATTTCTATGATGCAGATGAAGCTGAGCGGCTAGTGCATTGGCACACCAGACGCGATGATGTTGATGCTGAGATCTGTCCATTTGCAGATCCCATCTACTGGGCTGGCTTTCAGATCATCGGCTGGTGAAAAGATGGTATGTTGGAATGGAGTTGCTATTACTAGCAGACAAGCGTTGCTAAACGTGTGAGACGAGGGAAGCACTTATGCCTCGCTTAATCCTTCCTCGTGCACTTGGCTCAAAGAACCCTTCTTGGCCTGTATAGATGCCTGTAATGCCCGCTACTTTGCCCCCGGTGTCAGCTTGCGTAGAATGGGGCCATGATCAGCCGTTTTTTAGTAGACGGTTTTTTCTCCATAAAACAAGTGCTCCTTTCGAAACTGGATAGTACTTTCAAACGAGGCTTTCTGTGGCCTCGCTGAGAAGGATAACAGAGCAGGTTGAAATCTCACGGCACATTTGCTGAAGGTTTGCTGAAAATCATCCCTTTCTCGCGAAATGTACCAATGCAATGATGGTGACCTCGCTAGAGATGTCGCTTGCCCACGGATTGCGCAACGAAATGTATCGAGAGCAATCATTTGGCTTGAGAGCATCCTTTTTGACGCTCCAGCTGCTTCAAGGGAGGGGTATTTCCAATGCTTTGTCCGTAAAAATACGAGCACTGATCCGGCCTGTGGGGCTACTTGAGCACAAAAGTACATCTCGTTGCGCAACCCGTGGGCTCATCGAACAATTTATGCCGAAACTTTCGGAGAAAGACAAATAACTTGGCTCGCCGGATGCGGCTCAGGATCCATTCCTCCTGCGTGCTTAATTCGATCGGGGGCTTCCATATCGCTGGCTGCATATCCTTGCTCCTTGCCGTTGGTTCATGCTGCCGTTTCTCTCGGCTCTCATCACGGTCTTGATCTTTTTCATCCCGACCTTCTGAGCGCGCGCGAGGTGTGCCGACTACGAGAACTGAGGGTGTGTGTGAGGCGCTCTAGCTTCGCTGGAGGAAGAGCAAACGCGCCCCTAAACCGATGAGCACACTTCCCGTGAGATACTTGAGGACAGAGGCGAAACGGGGCTGGGTGGCCAATTTCTCTCCCAAACTCCCAGAGAGATAGGCGTATCCTGCATAAATGCACAGACAGATCAGGGTAAAGGTGAGGCCAAAGGCCGTCATTTGCCAGGGCACACTGCCGAGATGAGCGTTGACGAACTGTGGGAGCAAGGCGGCAAAGACCAGGATACCTTTCGGGTTGAGCATGCTGGTCAGGATTCCTTGTCGGAGAAGACGAGAAGGTGGAGCAGCCTTGACCTCGCCTGTTGCCAGAGGGCCACCAGCTTTTGAGAGCAGGCTGCGGATGCCCAGATAGGCCCTACGTTAAGGAAGGAGCCTCGTAGCCGCAAAGTAGATAAGTGCGGCACAGTTTTGTCTTACGGCGCTTCGGACATGCCCATCATACGAGCGAGGTCATCCGCCGAGACCCGCGTGTAGATAGTCGTTGTCGCGCGGCGTCGAGTGCCTGGTTATCGATGATGCCCATGATTTATCCATGCCTCACCTCATCTTCTTGAAAGAACTGACCGATCAACTCCAATTACTCCCTACTCCTCAGGTGTTAGGATTATGTTTAGTCGCGGCGGGACGAGGAGCCAGCATGCCTCTCAAAGATGTGTTTGATCAGCCAGAAACAATGTGGCTGCAATTTCGACGACGATTGGATCGGGTCCAACCCTATTGCCGGATTGCCAGCCATACTGAGGCGGAAGTGCGTGCTATCCTCTTAGCTCTCGAACGCATTTATCACCCGTCTTTTCCAGAATTGAATCTGAGGCAATGGACGGGGAGCATCTACACCTGGCTCACTCATCCCTTACTCGATCCACAAAAGAGAGGTCGCGTGATCATGGACCATCTGATGCAACTCGTCACGACGGCCCTGGAGTGGTCCTATGCGCAGGGGGAGAAAGATGTCAATCCCAAACATCTCAAGGCAGCAGCAGAGCTCCTGACCCTTCGCCGTGATGCGATTCGTGTTATTGACGCACAAGACCAAAAAGAGGAAGAGAAAGACAAGAAACAGGAACCCCCAGAAGAACCACAGGAGTCAAATCCGAAATGAGGTCGAACCTTGAGCCCTTCATTTTTGGGCTGAAGGTTCGACGCACAAGCTGTCCACACTCACTTTTGGTCGAACCTTGAGCCAATTTACCACGAAGACCTGCTGGTAAATTGGCCGAAGGTTCGGACAAATTGGCCCCAAGGATCGGATTTTGGGCTCAAGACTTGGACAAGAAGAATTTCCTTCGCCTCGGATCGCTTCGGGAGCGGAAGTTTCAAGGCAAGAAGCCGAAATCTTTCGTGCATCTTTTGCTTGAAAAATGATGTGTACTAGACACAGGGAGCCAAGAAATGGAAATCGTGCCGAACCTTCGGCCCATCGTTTTTTGGCTGAAAGTTCGGACAAGAGGCCCTCAGCCCAGTATTTGCGTCCCAACCTTCAGCCAATTTACCACGAACGCTAACAGCACCCGGAGATACCCACCCAACGTCACAGTATCACTGGTAAATAAGGTGAAGACGTAGCAGGTTTTAGGGCCAAGAGTGAGCATTTGGCGCGAAGAGTGAGCACTGATGATCTCTTGACGAAGAGGATGGCTCCAGAAGCCGTTTCTCGCTCTCAATGGTTGTAAATTCACGGCAGAACGGTCGGGAAATTTCCGCCACATCTCGACTGAAAAGAGACGAGATCGGATCGAACGCGCATGGAAGGCGCGAGAACTTCTGTCGAACCGATCTCGCCCGTTTTCCCGTATGGACCAGTGCAGGTGAAGTGCGAGATGCACTCCGTCTTCCCACCCGAATTTACAACTATCGCGCACAACAAATCGCTTCTGAAGTGGTTTCTCAGACAGTCAATGGTTGTGCTGCTCAACATTCACGCAAACTGCTTACTCTTCGCGCCAAAATCTGCTAACCCTTCGCGCTTATTACCATCACCACCTTGTAAATTGGCCCCTGCAATGTGCTCTGCATGAGACCGAATGCATGAAGGAGCCCAGGAAGATCCTTCCTGGGCTCTTCCGAGAGCGTAGGCGATGGGAAGAGCCCTCTCCTGCGTTAGCGGACTCGCTTGATATCAATACCCGCGTCCGAGGCCAGAATACGATAATGCTGGAAGGTGGGATATTTTGCCACCATGGCAGAGATGTGTTCGTCCAACGCCTTTTCGATCTCAGTGTTTCCAGCACCAGGCAGACCACCACAGCCGTCGACATGGGCCTGCCAGCCGAAAATGGTGGCGCCATGCTTGGCTGCATACGCGTGTGCATAGATGTTGTTCCCAGTCTTGGGATCGTTCTCAACGAGAGATGGGTCTCTCGCTGCGCCACCAGCGTAGGCTTCATGCCAGTACTCGGTGGGAGCCAGGTTCGTCCACTGCTCAAAGACCCTGCGAGTCTCCGCTACAAAGCGCTTATCGATACAGGTTTGTAAAAAGCCTAAGGTGCCATTGCTCATATCGTTTCTCCTTCCTGGAACACCTGCGAGATGGGTCCATTCCATCTCATCCATCCGTCCTTCTTTGGCTGATCGCAGGCTCGGTTGCTCGTTCTCATTCAGAGAGCATGAGCAGATTACCCAAGAACGGCCAGGGTTTGAACATGAGAGAGAAATGGGTGACGAATATCCTGCTGACGCACAAGATGCGACAGACTCATTCACACAGGTCATTTCGCGAGCCTATTGGCAGGCAGCGCGAGAGCCACCAGTCCAACCAACTGCCGTTGGAGCACCTCCAAAAAACGCGCGGAAAATGGACAGGCAGCAAAAACGAAAAAATACGTTGCTCTATAAGAGGAGTGTACCTTTTGTGATGGTATTTGTCAATCTTTCTCTCATTACACAAGTGGTAGAAGAAGTTTCATTTGTCGAATATCCCGGTTCTGTAAATGTGATTACTTGATGGCGGCAAAATTTGATAAGTATCTGGCGTAATACCACTATTGCCTTTTCCTTCCCTGAGTGATGGAGAGAGCCTTGCAGGCCGGTCTAAGAACTATCCCGTTGAGAAAGCTGTCTGTGATAGGCGTCATATACTTATCAAAAAACTATGCCATCAAGTAATCACATTTACACAACTGCTCCGCACTTATCCACGGATGCCAGCTGCTATCTTAACGCTAGGCCTACTGGAGTGGATCGGGTGCCACGACAGCTTCAACCAGCCCCGTCGTCACGTCATAGACAAGCCCAGAAACAGCCCACTCGCCAGGGAGCGGGTTCGCCTTGAACGCAGCGACATCGACGGCAACCGCAGCCCAGGGATCGGTGACCGCTTTGGCCTGCAGTTCCGTTTTGTCAATGCCAAAGTAGCTGGCCAACAGGTCGGGTTTCCCTGCAAGGCGGGTGATCCCGCAGTCGGTGTGATGAACAATGACGAGGTTCCCTTTGCCGGGAGTCGCTCCTTGAACCTGGGCGATTGTCCGGAGGATGGCTATTGCCTGCAGCGTCTCCGGAGTGATCCGACCACCAATGGTGCGTATCACGAGAGCATCCCCGAACTCGAGACCCAGCATATAAGCCGGATCGGCACGCGGATCGACACAGCTGATGATGATCGGCTTCGATGCAGGAAAGAGGGACATGCTCGCGGTGAAACGATGCGCGGCGAAGTCGTGGTTGCGCTTCTTCAGGGTGTCAAGAGTGATCATGGTGTTCCTCCTGTATGGGTAATTGTTCGTGGACACGGGCACATTCCGTGTCCCTGTGATCGCAGGATGAAAAACAGGCGAGAAGGGACTTGCTCCTACGGGCCTCCTACGCGCTGGGGAGCTCTACCGGGTTTCTGTCTTCTTCTCCCCGTCACCATCCTTTCAAGTCATTGCACTGCTTCAATTGAAAGGATGAAGCAGTGCCCCCCTTTCCTCTCGTGTAGAGCACACACGAGACTATCTGGTCTCGTTTTGAGTGCCTTCATTGAAGAAGGGAACATCGATGCGCTTACAAGGTGCAGCATCTTGTTGCGTGCTTCATCCACTCCCCCACGCTATCAACCTGCTGCCATTCACGAGCAGACTCATGGTGTTTCAAAGGGACAAGTGAGCTACTTATTCAAACGCCGAACGATGTTTCCTGATAAATTCCTCAAGCCCCATTGGCTTGTGCCCCGTGATTTTCTCGATCACCTCATCGGTGCCGGAGAAAAGACCTGCCGCGTGATCTTGCGCGACTTCAACCATCGATCAGGTCGGCTTTTCACTGGTCAGAGTCTCTTGCGAAGAAGGTGAGGATCTCAGCAGGAGCCAGAAGATGAGGACATGGCTCACCAGAAGCAGTGGAACGTAGAAGGTGGGAATGAACCAGACTGGCCCGACCTGAAGGGTGGGAAAGCTGAACACCAATCCCTGATAGTAGCCAAACAGTAAGTCGGCACACCCCTCGATGTTGAAAACCCATACCAGGACCAGTGCGAAAGGCCACCGCAGGCGTAGGGCGAACACCGCCACGAAGGCGAGCACCGCAGCAAGCAGATCGCCAAAGGCAGCGGGTGCCGCAAGAGCGAGCGGGAGAGGAGGCGCACCAGTCACCCCCGGGACCAGAAAGGTCAGCCCCGCGGTGCGGAAGGTATGAACGAGCAGTAAAGGGAGCAAGGCGGTCGCACGTGGGACGGTACGCAGGCGGGGAACCACATACCATCCGGCAATGACGGCAAACGAGATGAAACTGGCGACGATATCCACCAGAAACCAAATTCCGCTATACATATATCCTCCTGACATGTGACTACGCACATGTGGCTAAAAAACGTGAACCATCAGCCTCTCAAGACGAGGCTGATAGTCAGCACCATAGGCCTGTAAGTGTTTTTTTAGCGAAAGGATACAACAGAATTTCTCAAGTGGCTCGTAGAGCGCCTTCAGAGCTGAGAGCAAAAGTGACAAGTGGAGAGAATGATACTTTTTCTGACATCTCTCAACTGGCTGCTAGAGCGCCTTCATAGTAATGTTGTATCCTACCGTCAAAAATGCACTTATAGGCCTTTACCTGTTATACGAAGTTGCGAGCTAAGATGCAATCTTAGCGTGACTGTTGCTGTGCCTCTCGAGTACGACCTAAGGATGCAATTCGCCATGCTGCACCCTCACAAGGAGTGACATCCAAGCGAGGACTTGCGGCAGAGAGATGGGCAAGCTGAACCTGTAGGGAATGTCATGATCGCCTCCGGGCCCGCTTTCTAGCTCTTCCCGTCGCCTCTCTAGAGAACTTATGCCTCTTCTCTCCAGGGCGCTTACTCCCTTGCCATTCTCGTTCAATGCTTGTTGGCTGATCACAGCAATAGATACCATCTCCAGGGACGTTCCTACCTCATGTTCTGATGTACTCTGTACTACCGGTGGACGGATCATTCTCTCTCGGAGAAATTGTGCGGCTGTCACCGAATTGGACTCCCGTCCTTTGTTCTCCTCCTCGAGCTGCTCCGCCAGGCCCTCCCGTGTGGAGGAGGAGACTACCAGCAGATGATCTTGCGGAAGCGCACGAAGGAGGCGAAGGAATTGAAAGAGGGTATCCAGCGAACTGAGTACCGTCGATTTCCACTGCCAGGTGGGCGCTGCATCCACCTGGATCGCGACACGATAATACATCTTTTGCCTCCTTCTCTCCTGTTTGCTCAAGATACTTCCACGAATCCAGGATCGTTTCTTAGTTCGCAACTTCGTATTACACCTCTTTTTACCTTTCGCTACTTTGCACTTCATGACAGCTTGCGTAGCTCTGGGCCTATTACCACAATAAACTTGACTGACTGAGCAGGCGTCCTCGTTGTTTTCAGTTCGACGAGGAGCGCGTGCCACTGCTTGAAAAACTCCTCTTATGGTGCTAGCTTGCCCGTTACGACCAGCCACTTGAGGAACTCCCAGTGGCGCACAAGCTGCATTCGATCGCTGCCACCGCTTTGGTACCAGCCGCCTCCGCCAGAACAAGGCAGCGATTTCCTCAGCGGTAAAGCTGTACTGGGCAAGCTCGTCCATTTCAGAAGCGCCTGTCCCTGCGTGTGTCGCTGTTGTCAGTTGTTCTGAAGTCTGAATCTGTGTATTCATTGCGCGCCCTTTCATCTGGAACGTTCCATTGCACACCGTCGGTTCAAAGAGGCCAGGAGGATTGCGAACGCCTCCAGGCTTCTCATCGGGTTCTCACATTGAGAGGAAGGTCTCTGCCTTCTCGGCTGTCAGCCCCCCATTTGAGAGCTGCCAGATCGACAAGCAGGACCAACAGCAAGAACATCAACAGTTCCATACGTCACTTCCTTTCCGGAGAGCTTCCGTGATTGCACTGCTTATGCCTATCGCTCTCCTTGTGCCACTACCGAGACACATTTTTGCTCACATCTTAGTCCAGCCTCAATGACGGCATCGAGATCCAATGGTTGATTCGCGGCGGTATAATACGAAGTTGCGAGCTAAGATGCAATCTTAGCGTGACTGTTGCTGTGCCTCTCGAGTACGACCTAAGGATGCAATTCGCCATGCTGCACCCTCACAAGGAGTGACATCCAAGCGAGG
>Ga0209647_1003006_pt1 | contig 13314 bp, 10 predicted proteins | sample GraSoi_2013_60cm_FD_185827 | JGI IMG/M metagenome (GOLD analysis project Ga0209647, IMG submission 185827) | Grasslands soil microbial communities from the Angelo Coastal Reserve, California, USA - Sample 9_17_2013_60cm (SPAdes) (version 2) | ecosystem: Environmental > Terrestrial > Soil >... | reverse complement strand
CCGGATTAGGTCTTCGCCGGAACAGGAACAGCGTCTTGACCGATTACGGGCGAAACGCGATGCGGTTTCCAACGATCTTGGTTTGGATCCGGCAATTATTGCATCCCGCGGCATCCTTGAAGCGGTGTCGCGTGAGCCGGAATCGGCCTCGACAATCTTAATGGATTGGCAGCGGGAGCTGCTGGGGATATAGGACGGGGGACTATATCGTTCTCCCGACTTCGCTAGCCATCGGAGTTTGAAACCTACAACCACAAGCTTCGTCGGGCAGGACTTCGGCGAGCTCAGTCGAGTCGCTGTCCTCGTCCTCGTAGGATGGCGTTCCACGCTCGACCGGTCCCACTCGAATCCAGCGTTTACAAATCGAGTGACTAAAAGCGCGGCACGATCTTTAAAACGTCTTAGACCCAACATCGCACCAATCGAGGACGACGACGAGGACGAGAACGATAAGGTCCTCCGGACGCGATCCCTCCCGTATCAGGGGCGAACACGGGCGGTTCGGCTCGGGTTTCCCCAAAAATTTTTCGTTTGGCAAAGGTGAGCTGTTACGGTATTCCTGAGAAACCACCGTGAAAACGAGCTCAACCCTAACCCTTGGTTCAAGGCCTAGCCCTGGGTTGTCCTCTGTTTATTTCTTTTATTTTTGGTGGGGCTTTAACAGCTTCTGAGCTGCGGATCGCACCGACGCAATTCTCTCAGAAGCTGGAACTTAACTTCCCGCCATGGCTACTTTTCTCTCTAACTCACCCGCACCCGACGCCAAATTCGGCTCTGCCCTCCCTTGGGGCAATGACCAAAAGGGTTGCGAACCCTTAAATCCGCCGCAGACTGCGGAAGCCCTTGCAATGATCATTATCACTCGTCCAGATGCTACTGAAGACCAGATCGAGCATATCGTATCCCGAATCCATGACTGGGGGCTAAGAGCCGAAGTCAGCCGCGGCGAGATGCGGGTGGTGATCGGTGTTATCGGCCCAGAAGATAAAATCCGGGAAAAACCCCTAGGCGCCTTTCCCGGAGTAGAGTCGGTTACGCCGGTATTGAAGCCGTACAAGCTTGTTTCTTACGAGTTCCGCGGCACGCCTTCGAAAGTCAAAATCGGGAATGTGGTGGTTGGGGGGAACGAAGTGGTACTGATGGCCGGGCCTTGCTCGGTCGAGAATGAGGACCAGATCATCACGATTGCTCAATCGATTAGGAAAGCCGGGGCCAAGATCCTGCGAGGCGGCGCTTTCAAGCCGCGCACTTCGCCCTATAGCTTCCAAGGTCTGGGTAAAGCCGGACTCCAGCTTTTAGCCGAGGCCCGCCGGGAAGCTGGTTTGCCCATCATCACGGAAGTGATGGATACCAAAGACCTGGATCTGGTTTCCGAATATGCGGATTGCCTGCAGGTCGGAGCGCGCAATATGCAGAATTTCTCGCTGCTTCGGGAGGTCGGGAGGACCAGGCTGCCCGTGATGTTAAAGCGGGGAATGGCCGCCTCGATTAAGGATCTTTTAATGAGTGCTGAATATATCCTCAGCGAGGGAAATTTTAATGTCCTGCTTTGCGAACGCGGCATCCGGACATTTGAAACCATGACCCGAAATACTCTCGATCTGAATGCCGTGCCGGTGCTCAAAGCTGAAACCCATCTTCCTGTGGTGGTCGATCCGACTCATGGGATCGGTATCCGGCGGTTCGTTCCTGCGATGGCCTTAGCAGCGGTTGCCGCTGGAGCCGATTCCATCATGATTGAGGTACACAACGCGCCCGAGCTGGCTAAGAGTGACGGTGAACAGTGCCTTCTCCCGAACGAGTTTGCGGACTTAGTTGGCAGAATTCGCGGGGTAGCCGAAGCTATCGGACGCGAAGTATGAATATAGAAGTCCGGTCCGTACGTCCCGTTGTCATCCTCATTTGCTTGCTTAGCGCTTCACTGGCTTTTGCTGATTCTAAGAACGAAACGAAGAAGCAGTACGACGCCATCGTAAACAAGCTCTCGCGCGACCTGGCCGACGGAAAAATCGATGATGCCGCGGCAGATGCAAAAGTCGCGGAGAAGCTGGACGCAAACAATCCGGAAACCGCTAACCTCTTTGGGGTTGTCGCCACCAAAAAGAAAGATTATGCCGAGGCGGTTTCTCAATTTAATCGCGCCATAACCGAGGATCCCAAGTTCTATACCGCGAAATTCAATTTGGCGGATGTGCTGATGTTGCAGGGAGGTTACGAGCAAGCGCGCTCGATTTTAGCGGATCTGAGCCAGATCGATCCGAAGTCCGAGATTGTGCAATTCAAGTTCGCGCTTAGCTATGTGCTGGCGAATCAAACAGATGAAGCATCGGCATTCATTGATGCGATGGACTTTCCCGGTAAGACCCCGGCCTACTATTATGCGCGGGCTGCGGTCTGGCTGAAAAAGGGACTGGACAAGGACGCCAACCAATACAGCGTGAACGCGCACAAATATTACACTGAAGACCAGTGCAAATATTTTGTAAGCATCTTGCGCGAGATGGGGTTAAACGCTTCGGTTCTGTGAAGGCATGAGGCTCAAAAAGGGGCAACAGCTTAAAGAACACGCTTCCGAAGCGATCGAGAAGCTGCGCCGGCTTTACCCGGACGCCCATTGCGAGCTGGACTTCACCAATCCCCTGGAACTGCTGGTAGCCACTATTCTTTCCGCTCAATGCACGGATAAGCGAGTTAACATTGTGACTCGCGATCTGTTCAAGAAACTGAGAACGGCAGCAGATTACGCGGCCATACCACAGGAAGAGTTAGAAGTTGCCATAAAATCGACCGGGTTTTTCCGAAGTAAATCGAAAAGTCTTCGAAGCATGGCGCAAGACCTGGTTAACAAGTTCGGCGGCAAAGTACCGGCCGCCATGGAGGAACTAACCTCCCTGGCCGGGGTGGGACGAAAAACGGCGAACGTGGTTCTGGGCAATGCTTTTAACATCAACGCGGGAATCGTAGTCGATACGCATGTCCGACGCTTGGCCCAAAGACTCGGTCTGACTCGTCAAGAGGATCCGGACAAGATTGAAAGTGAGCTCATGAAGCTTGTTCCTCGGAACGATTGGACAAATTTTAGTCATTGGCTGATTTGGCACGGCCGCCGTTGTTGCTATGCGCAAAGGCCGGATTGTGCGCATTGCGGGCTGGCGACGATTTGTCCGAGCTTTGAGGAGTTATCGAAGTTGGCAACGGGTAAAAAGACCAAAAAAGCTTCTGAGGTTAGCAAACGGTCCGGCCCCGCCGCGCGTCAACGCAAGCAAGCCGCGTGAGGGTTGCTCCGGTAGGGATGAGCTACTGCTCATCCGTGGTTTTTGGTGGGGCGAGGCTCCTGAACGACCGAATCGTGTTCGCAAGGGATTTCGGTTATGCCGCCGGTTGGACTGATTGGTCTGATACGCTGCCGAGCCGGGCCCTTGATGTGTTCGATCCCAAGACATTTAGCTATCTGTTTTAATGATGAAACTCAAAAAATATATGTTATGTAATATGCGATGCTACCCAAGCGCAGGCACCCCGCCAAAGGAGTCATAGAAGACGATCGCACACCGACTCTGATTTTCCTTAACGTTTGCACTGCCAACCGCAAGCCCTGGCTAGCGGATCCCCACGTCCACGAAACGCTCGCCGAAGTCTGGCGCTCCGCCACGCATTGGAAGGTCGGTCCTTACATCTTAATGCCGGATCACCTACACCTTTTTGCCAGGCCAGGCTATGGCTCTGCGACTTTCGATCGCTGGATTCAGTATTGGAAATCCCTGTTCAAACGAACGATCGGCAATCCCGACCTGCGCTGGCAATCCGGTGGGTTTCACCACCGCATCCGTTCCTGGGAAGGCGCTGAAGAAAAGCGTCGGTACATGATGATGAATCCTGTGAGAGCCGGTTTGATAGCCACACCGGAAGAATGGCCGTTTCGCGGGGAGATCTTCCGGCACGACGAATGGTGGTAAAGGTAATCAGGGGTAGTGGATGCCTGCGGCTCGGCAGCGCAAAGGTGCATTACATCGAGGGTCGTAACAGCCATAGACCCAGCGATTGAGTTGGGTGGCTTCGGAGCCTCGCCCCCCTAAATTCCGGATGAGCGGGAGCTCATCCCTACCGGTGGTTACGCAACGTCAGCGCCGGGCAATACATACCTTTCTCTTCCCGGGTCCACCATGCCCCGGTTTTCTGTCTCTCTTCCCACGTGGTGAAATGATATTCGTATAACTTCGCCCGGATGTAACGGGGCGGTGAATCCGGAAACGGATTCGTTTTCAGTAAGCGGATCACTGGCTGAGATCCTTGCAACAAGCGGGCGAGAAAATTAACAAACCAAGGTTCTTCGTGTACGTCTCCCAACGCTGCAAACCAGAGCTGCCAGTCTAACCGCGGCTGGTGCGGGGCTACAATAGGTGGCGCTCTTTGCACGTCTCCAACCTGATACTTGAACTCGTAAGGTTGCCAAGTCACACCGTCTTCACTTCCCTCCACGATGATCTCCGGGCGAGTTGTGGTCATCACTCGGAACAAACCGTAGCTATTTAGCGAGCGGAACCTCTCGATATAGGCATAGCCTTCACGCATAAACGGAGGCCAATCGCTGTCCGGGAAAAAAGATTGCCAAAGTAGTGGCCCACTAAACGATAAAACGATTACAACCACGGGAATCAGCAGCCAGGATGGCCAGCGAAGGCCGGTCAACTTCAGTGGCAATCGTTCTTTTCGCCCGAAACGCGGCCAGACTGAATCGTCAATCGATAACAGACAGAGCGCGACGGTCAGTAAGTTAAAGAAACAATAATTTCCAGTCGCAGCGATCAGCACCTGGAGCAGGATAATACTGGTGGCGCCTAGCAATCGAAGTCGCCTGGGAAAGAAGAGTAGGAACGGAGCGACTAATTCAATCGCGAACATCACCCCGATGGAGACGGCTTGAAACCAAGCGGGGAGTTGATTTGCCCACCATGCCAGCGGTGTTGGCAGCGGTTGCGTCCAGTAATGGTAGTCTAACGCAGTCAGGTTCCACCAGGATTGATCTCCACTGGTCAGCTTTACTACGCCTGACATGAACATTAGACGGAACAGAAGCCAACGTAAGATAAAATGAGCCCACAGCGACATCGGCGCTTGCGATTGCCACGATGGCAACCAGCGTAAGGGAGCGAGAAAGATACTGAAGAAGCCGATTTCCAGCAGGAGATAATCCCATTGGAAGTTCATGAACAGCTGACCGGCAACTGCGATCGAAAGATAAATTAACCAGAGCAGAACCAGGCACAGAACGGGTGCTACCTCGAAAACCAGCAACACGCTAAGTGCGGCTCCCGTTGCGCAAAGTCCGTACAGGAACCAATCAGTGGAGTTGAACCAGCAAAGAGTGGGATACAACCAGTACGATTGGACGCCCAAACGATCTCGTACCTGGTCTAACCATTGCGCCAGGGGGGCAATACCGTCATGGCCGACAAGTGCATCTGCTTGAACCCAAAAAGAAACAATCGCGATAAGATAGATAACACCGAGCAGTCGTAGAAAGAGCCGGCGAGCACGATAGTATGTCGTTTGTTCTAATGGTTGTTTGCCCCACAGCGCTGTGGTTAGGAGCGAAGCTAATCCTCGATGCGAGGCCACGACTCGATAAACCGCTCGAGCACAGATGCCAAAACCTGAGAGGTGTTGGTAACACCAGTAAGACTTACAGCTGCCTGAAGCGTAGTTTAGGGCTCGGAAAACCGCCTCTGCTCCTCCGTAAACCTTGCCGTCCGGCTCGATCAGCCGAATCGCCGACTGAAAACATTCAATGGGTAGATCTTCGGCAAACTGCGTGGCAACCGACTGATAAGGAGCGACATCAACCTTGCCGTTAAAGGTATGTTGCCACCGAAGAATCCATCGGGAACAAAACTGGCAATCGCCGTCATAAACCAGAACCGGCCGTTCTGCCGGCGGTGCACTCCGGCTTAACCGGTCCGGGCAATCAAGCAGCGTATCTCCCACGGATTCCCAATTAATGCCGCGCTGTCCAATGCTCAAGCGTTGGGCTCAGACGTGTCTCCGTAACGGCGTTTCGGCGTACCGGCGTGTCGACGAATGGCGAATGGGGGCGATAGGGCGTTGTGGCGACCGGCCTCGGTGGATCCATGACCGGTGGGGCGAAAAACTCGGCGCGCCGACGACGTTGTTGCTCGATCGAACTGATCCGCGCCGGTTTTGAGCCGTTCCGTGTACGCGGCATCCCCAAATTTAGTGTTCGTACCAAAGGGGTCGCCACATTCGATCGGTCATGGCACGTCCACGGCGCGGCTCAAAACCGGCGCGGGCCAACGATAGAGCGAATCACGCCGCATGGCGCGCCGAGTTTCTCGCCCCACCGGTCATGAGTCTAGCAAAGTCGGTCGCCCCATAGCCCATTCGCCGTTTCGTCGGTACGCCGACGCGCCGACACGCCGACACGCCGACACGCCTAACTAGTCGGGAACGGATTGCGGAAAAACATTTGTTGGTGCCAATATGGGTAAATCAATGGAACCGCGCTGGCAGCATCGAGCTTGCGGACTTGTTCTGCGGTCAAGTTCCAACCAACCGCGCCGAGGTTGTCACGCAACTGTCCTTCGTTGCGTGCGCCGATGACGATGGTAGCAACGGTAGGCCGCTGAAGCAGCCAGTTGATTGCAATTTGCGGTACCGTCTTTCCGGTTTCCGCGGCGACCTCATCAAGCGCATCGACCACGTTATAAAGATATTCATCCGCGACCTTTGGACCCATCTCATTGGAGATCGCGCTACGCTGGCGAGTGACCTCCGGTAGCGGCTGCCCCCGTCGAATCTTCCCGGTTAAACGGCCCCAGCCTAGCGGGCTCCAGATCACGGTGCCCACCTTCTGATCGACACTCAATGGCATCAATTCCCATTCATATTCGCGGCTGATCAGCGAGTAGTACGCTTGATGAGCAACATAGCGAGCCCAACCATATTTTTCCGAGATGGCGAGCGATTTCATTAAGTGCCAGCCAGAGAAGTTGGAACAACCAATATAACGGATTTTACCGGCGCGAACCAAGTCGTCGAGCGTACTCACTGTTTCCTCAATCGGAGTAAAGGCGTCAAACCCGTGAAGTTGAAACAGGTCGATATAGTCGGTGCCGAGGCGGCGCAGACTGCCTTCCACTGCATTGATCAGGTGGAACCGGGATGAGCCGACATCGTTTGGACCTGCTCCATGGGGGAAAGTCGCTTTGGTGGAAATCAATACCTGATCTCGTCGACCCTTAATGGCGCCCCCCAGGACTTCCTCGGCCGAACCTTCCGAGTAGACATCGGCCGAATCGAACATGGTGAGACCAGCTTCAAGGCAGATATCGACTAAATGCGTTGCCTCTTTAACATCGGTTGAACCCCAGGCATTGAAGAATTCGTTCTTTCCGCCAAATGTGCCGGTGCCGAAAGTGAGAACCGGTACGCTAAAACCTGATCCGCCAAGTAATCGATATTCCATAGTAGTTCGATGCTGCTCGAACGAGATAACTCGACCAGAACCGTAGCAGCGGCAAGTGCTGCTTTTTTAAAAAACAGGTTTGCTGGTAATTGGAGGTAACGTGCAAGTTCCCGCGCGGGCGTCTGCTGGAAAGCTGGGCTGCACCGCCAAGATCTGCGATAGGAGTGAGACAAGTCTAGCTTTCGATAGAACCATGTGCCCGATTGATCCATCATCAGCAGACGAGCTCAAAATCTCAGCGCCGGATTGCCAGAGTGACGCATCCGAATTGATTGATCTGCTTTCCAAAACCTATTCATTTGGGCTCGGTTATTGGGACGGTGAAAGAGCGTCTCGCAACGGTTATTTATTGAAGAGCAACTATGATTGGAAGGCCTCCCGGATTGGGAAACTGGGCAGCGAGATCGTGACCCACTTCGGAATTTGGAGATTGCAAGTCCGAGTGGGCCGCGCGCGGGTTTGGGTCGCTGGGATTGGAGCGGTCGCGACGCACGATTACTATCGAAAAAGAGGATTTCTGCGTACGACGGCGAACGTCGCTTTGGAATCTCTTCGCAGTTCTGATTACGACATCTCGCTATTGTTTGGTATTCCGAACTTCTACGAAAAATATGGTTATCGCCGGGCCTGGACGTCGTTAACCGCAACGATCGAGACCACGCAGATCTCGACCAAAGCCGTACCCGCAAGAGTAGAGCGATGTCGATCTGCCGTCCGAGCCGATCTGGCTGCTCTGTATAATCGGGAAAATGCGAATCTAACCGGCACCGCGGTTCGACCGACGTTCCCGCTGGGTAACCCGTTTGTAGAAACCGACGCTTACCTCTGGAAGCAAAACGGAGAGGTGACCGGCTTTGTGTTTGTTGGACGTATCGGAACGCCGTTCGATGTTAGATCCTGGGCCGGCGATCCGGAGGTAATTTTGGCCGTTGTTAAACGCCTGGCTATGGCGCGTGGCGTTAGTACGGTTCGGTTTCAATGGATCCATTACCTGAGCAAGCTTTCGCGGTTTCTTCGGAGACAGAACTGTGAACTTAAAAGCGAATATCGCAGCTCAGGTGGGCCAATGGTTCGGATGATTTCGCTCGAACGGTTTGTGACCCGGCTTCGCCCAGAACTCGAGGATCGCCTGAAAAAGTCGTACCTGTCTGCTTGGCGCGGTGATGTTTTGCTGGAAAGCGGTGATGAAGCGGTGACGCTGCGCATCGACCACGGCAAAATCGAGATTGCTGCGGCCGGGTCGGCTCCAAACTCGATTTCAGGAGGAGAAGCCGTAGCGCAGCTGCTATTCGGAACGGACGATCCGTCTGAGACCGTTGAAGAGGGCGGCATTCAATTGCGCGGTCAAGCTAAGGTTCTGGTGCCAGTTCTGTTCCCCAACGAACATCCGGCGCTCAGTTTTTCGGATCGGTTTTGAAGGATTGAAGTTTACCGCGAAGCTCTAGTCAGACCGCTTCGCATTTGGAATCCCTACCCGCTACGCGGGTGCAATTCGGACTTGGCGCAGTACTCCAATACTCCATCACTCCGCGCTGCCGGATTCGAGGCCGCGGACGACGACAGCGACTCGACTGAGCTCGCCGAAGTCCTGCCCGACGAAGCTTGTGGTTTGTAGGCTTCAAACTCCGATGGCTAGCGAAGTCGGGAGAACGAAGCGCCTGGTGAGAATGGTCTATGCCTTACCCATTACCCGCCGCGGCTTCCCATCGAGCCAGGCGGCGATGTTCTCCAGGATTTGTTGAAACGCGCTCGCATACGTGGCCTCGGTAACATATCCAACATGCGGCGTGGCCAATACGTTTGGTAAAGACCGAAACGGATGAGTGGGCGGCAGGGGTTCTTGGTCGAAGACGTCAAGCGCAGCTCCTTTGATCTTGCCGCTTTGTAAGGCAGCGATCAAAGCTGGTTCGGACACGATCGGCCCGCGTGAAGTGTTTACCAGATAAGCCGTTGGCTTCATCAGCTTTAATTCACGTTCGCCGACCAGGTCACGGGTGCGGTCACTCAATCTGACGTGGATGCTAAGAACGTCAGCTTGCTGGAAAAGATCGTTTTTCTCTACGCGTTCTACCCCGTGTTGAGCGGCCTTGTCCGCGGTTAGGTTCTGGCTCCAAGCGATGACCCGCATCTTAAAGGCGGCTCCATAGCGTGCCATCACTTGTCCGATCTTCCCGAGACCAAGCAAAGCCAGCGTCTTACCTTGCAGATCAATACCCACGCCCAATTGCCAGCCACCTGCTCTCACCGAAGCCGCTTCAGAATAGAGATTTCTTGTCACTGCCAGAAGCAACGCCCAGGTCAGCACCGGAGTCGCTTCGAGATCCATGGCCTCGGTACCGCAGACCACGACGTTGTGTGCCCTGGCCGCTGCGAGATCGATCGCGGCATTGGCCATGCCGATCGTGGCGACCAATTTCAGATTCGGCAGCCGGCTGATTAACTCAGCGCTGAACCGCGTTCTTTCCCGGATCACCACCACGACGGCAAACGGCTCCAGCCGCGCCACTAGTTGATCGATATCAGAGACATTGTCGTGAAAAATACGGTCTTGGCCGCGGGCTCCAGACTCGACCAGTTGGCGAACGATTCGGCGTTGCGTTGGTAGTCATCAAGAACCGCTATTTTAATTGATGCGGGCATTGTGTCGACATCGCTCGAAGCTCCCCGAATGACAAATGACAGATTACAGATGACAAAGCGCTCGTTTCGCGGACCATTTGGGCAAGCTTTCCACGGCCCGACAGCTTTCGGGGCCGGCTACGATCCTTCAGTCTCACTGGGACAGGCCCGAGGGTCCTTAGGTACGATGTTGCTATCTTTAGTGGTATTCGAAGCCCTGGAGAAATCTGCGTGATCCGTGTAATCTGCGGATATATAATCTTTTGCTTCGCTAGCCTGCCTCCATCTGCGGATTTTTATTCGTGTATATTCGCGGTTGCATTTGCTCTAAGCTGTTCTTATCGAAAGATCACTATTCATGAGCTCACAACCTCTCGAGGGCAAAGTCGGCGTCGTTTTCGGGGTCGCTAACAAGCGCAGCATCGCCTGGGCGATTGCCCAGGCCTGGCATTCAGCTGGGGCAAAGCTGATTTTTAACTATCAAGGCGAGCGATTGAAAGAGAATGTCGAAGAGTTGACGTCCACTTTTGGCGCCGATGTACCAACTTACCCTTGTGATGTCTCCAGTGATGAGCAGATCGATGAATTCTTTCAGAATGTCAGAAAGCACACGGATCATTTGGAGCTGTTGCTCCATTCGGTGGCGTTTGCGCCCAAGGAAGCGTTGGAAGGCGATTTCGTTAGTACGAGCCGGGACGCTTTTTTAACCGCTCATAATATCAGCGCGTATTCGCTGGTTGGGGTGGTCCGCCCAGCGGTCCCATTCATGACGAATGGCGGTTCAATCGTTTCCATGACCTATTACGGCGCAGAAAAGGTCGTGCCCCACTACAACGTGATGGGGGTGGCCAAGGCGAGTTTAGAAGCGTCTACTCGTTACTTGGCCTATGATCTTGGGCCCAAGAAAATTCGGGTGAACTGTATCAGCGCTGGACCCGTACAAACCTTAGCCGCGCGAGGGATCGCCGGCTTCACCTCGATGTACAAACATTATCAAGAACGCGCCCCGCTTCGGCGTAGTTGTGAACCGTCCGAGCTCGGTCAAACCGGTGTCTTTCTAGGTAGCGACGGAGCTGCCGCCATCACCGGCCAGGTGATCTATGTGGATGGCGGGTATCAGATTGTCGGGATGTAGGCGTCCCTACCGGTCCTTTAGTTTGGCGAATCCTATCGTACGTTCGTGAAGCCTTAGTTTCTGATGCACATTTTTGACGAATTAATTTCAGCGGTTGGTTCCGATGTTATCTCGCGCGACCCGGCAAAACGGAAGGATTACAGTGGGGATAAATGGTTTGCCGCTCATCTTCCGGACTTGGTCGCCGAAGCGCATAACCCGCAGCAGGTAGCTGCCATTCTAGCAATCGCTAACCGGCACCAAATTCCAGTCACTCCGAGAGGAGCCGGTTACGGTTATGTCGGAGGCTGTGTACCCGAGAAAGGTGGGATCGCTTTATCGCTGATCCGGATGAATCGGATCAAAGAACTTTCGATCCCGGACGGAGTGGCTGTGGTTGAGCCTGGCGTTATCACTGGCCAATTGCAGGCGGCTGCTCGCGACGCCGGAATGTTTTATCCGCCTGATCCCGCCAGCTTCAGAAATAGTTCTATCGGAGGAAACATCGCCACCAACGCGGGCGGACCTCGCTGCCTGAAATATGGAGTTACCCGGCACTATGTGCTGGGTCTAGAGGTTGTGCTAGCGGACGGCACGATCGTGCGGGTTGGCGGCAGAACCATGAAAAATAAGACCGGCTTCGATCTCGTCGGTCTCTTTGTCGGTTCCGAGGGAATGTTGGGGATAGTCACGGAAGCGACCATCCGGCTGATACCGTTGCCGCCGTCCAGGGCATCAATTTCAGCAAGTTTTCGAGAAATCGAGGATGCCGCCGAGGCGGTCCAGCAGATCTTAAAGGCCGGTTTTTTGCCGTCGGCATTGGAAATTGCTGATCGGTTCACTTTGGAATCAGCCCGTAAACATCTGGGTCATCAAATTGTTCCTGCCGGCAACGCGCACCTACTGGTGGATTTGGATGGACAAGAAAAATCAGTTCGAAACGAGTCGGCCGTTCTTGAATCGTTAGTGAAGAAACTTGGCGCGCTCAGCGTAGATACCGCATTTGGCGAAGCCGAATGCGAAGCTTTATGGGATTTACGCCGCGGATTTTCTGAATCGCTCAAAGCGACTGGCCTGACCAAACTCAACCAGGATGTCACCGTACCGCGCGGGCGTCTGGTTGATCTTGTCCGGTTTGCGGCAGACCTCCAGAAGCGATCGGGGTTTCCCATCGCCTGTTTTGGTCATGCCGGTGATGGCAATATCCATGTCAATGTGATGGTCCCCGACCCAAATGATCCGAAGAGTCAACAGCTGATGGATGAAACGCTGGACGCGCTTTTTGAGCAGATCATCGCCTGGGATGGCGCCATTACAGGTGAACACGGCATCGGGTTGGCTAAGAAACGTTGGTGGCCAAAGGCCGTTTCTCCAGAAAACCTCGCTCTTCATCAAACCGTCAAATCGGCGCTTGACCCAAAGCGGATTCTGAATCCCGGCAAGTTTCTGTAGCCTGTTTTGCTAGCGAATGCGCATGCATTCGCTAGCAAAACAGGCTATTGGTTCTACCCATTCTTCCCACAACAATTTCTCACGCTTATGCCCAAATACGGAATTCATGCGTTCACCCTAGATGGTTTCTGGAATAACGAAGTGGCGCCAAAAGTGATTGCTCAAGCGGCCGAGCTCGGATTCGATCTGCTTGAGATCCCTTTGCTCAAGCCAGCGGAGTTTGACTCGGCTCTGGTTGCGAAAGCGTTGTCGCAAAATGGTATCCAGGCAGTCGCGTCGCTTTGTTTACCTCCGGATGCCCATTTGCCATTTAATCCTCCAGGGGCATTGCAGTTCTTGAAACACGCCGTCGATAAAGTGGCCGACTTCGGCGGTAAACAACTCTTGGGCTGTCTCTATTGCAATCTGGGAACATTGACTCGACAACCTCCGACCGCTGACGAGAAGAAAAAAGTCGCTGAGGTTTTGGGAGAGCTCCGCCAGTACGCCACCCCAAAAGGTGTTTCCCTCGGGATCGAGCCGGTCAACCGGTATGAGACTTACCTTTGTAATACGGGTTCAGACGCTATCGAGTATTTCAAGGCGATCGGTGCGGACGAGATGATCATCCATTTCGACACTTACCATATGAATATCGAAGAGGATG
>Ga0209647_1003004_pt1 | contig 13326 bp, 13 predicted proteins | sample GraSoi_2013_60cm_FD_185827 | JGI IMG/M metagenome (GOLD analysis project Ga0209647, IMG submission 185827) | Grasslands soil microbial communities from the Angelo Coastal Reserve, California, USA - Sample 9_17_2013_60cm (SPAdes) (version 2) | ecosystem: Environmental > Terrestrial > Soil >... | reverse complement strand
CGCGCGGCGTGTCCGCGCCCTCCGCGGGCACGCTGCACGCGGACAGGACGATCGCCGCAAGAATGACGTATTTCATAGGAACCGCCTATCGAAGCTGCGCATCCACTTCGTCGAAGTATTCCTTCTTGACGAGCACCTCGCGCGGCTTGCCGCCCGCCGCGGCCGACACCAGCCCGTCCATCTCCATCATGTCGACGAGCCTCGCGGCGCGGCTGAAGCCGATCCGGAGCCGGCGCTGAAGGTACGAGATCGACGCCTGGCCGCTCGAGACGACGATGCGCGAGGCTTCGTCGTACAGCTCGTCCTTCTCGAGCTCCGCGTGTTCCTGCACGTTGCCCTTGTCGTCCGCCGTCACGGTCGTGTCGTACGCGGGCTTGCCCTGCTTGCGCAGGAAGCTCGCCAGGCGGGCGCTCTCCTGCTCGGAGATATACGGCCCGTGCAGGCGAACGAAGCGCGACGAGGCGGGCGGCAGGTAGAGCATGTCTCCCTTGCCGAGGAGCTGTTCGGCGCCGTTGCCGTCCAGGATCGTGCGCGAATCGATCTTCGACGTCACGCGGAAGGAGATGCGCGCCGGCATGTTCGCCTTGATGAGGCCGGTGATGACGTCCACGGACGGGCGCTGGGTCGCGAGGACGAGATGGATGCCGATCGCGCGCGCCATCTGCGCGAGACGCGCGATCGACTCTTCCACTTCGTTGCCGGCCACCATCATGAGGTCCGCGAGCTCGTCGATCAGGACGACGATGAAGGGGAGCGTCTTCAGCTCCTGGCCCTTGTCGTCGATGACGGGCTCGCCCTTCTTCTCCGCCTGCATCGCGCGGACGTTGCGGTTGTACTGCTCGATGTTGCGGACGCCGAACGCCGCGAGCGTCTTGTAGCGCTCCTCCATCTCCCGGACCGCCCAGCGGAGCGCGTTGGCCGCCAGCTTCGGGTCCATCACGACGGGCGTCAGGAGATGAGGGATGTCCTCGTACATCCCGAGCTCGAGGCGCTTGGGGTCCACCATGATGAACCGCACCTCGTCCGGCGTGGCGCGCATCAGAATGCTGGTGATCATCGCGTTGACGCTGACGGACTTGCCGGCGCCCGTCGAGCCCGCGATCAGTAGGTGCGGCATCGTCGCGAGATCGGTGAGGAACGGCTCGCCGTGGATGGTCTTGCCCATGGCCAGGGTGAGCTTCGACGTGGAGCGCTTGTACGTGTCCGACTCGAGGAGCTCGCGGAGCGAGATCTGCTCGCGGTTGGGGTTCGGGATCTGGATGCCGACGGTCGATTTCCCCGGGATGCGATCGATGATCACGGACTCGGCTTGCATCGCGAGACAGAGATCATCGGCGAGGCCGGTGATCTTGCTGTACTTCACCCCCGCGTCCGGCTTGAACTCGTAGGTCGTCACGACCGGCCCGGGGTGAATCTGGACGACTGTCCCCTCGACGGAGAACTCCCGGCATTTCTCTTCGAGCAGCCGCGCGCCGTCCATCAGCTCGCGCTCGTCGATCTTGCGCTCGGCTTTCGCCGCGTCGAGCAGCGCGTACGGCGGCAGCGTGAACGCGCCCTTCTTCCGTTCGACGGGGGCCTTCTCGGGCTCCGGCAGCGGCAGCGACGGCTCTCTCGCTCCCATCGGCACGGAGCGTTTGATCGGCGGCGTCGGCCGGGACGACGCCGCCTTCAGCGCGGCGGCGGCCGCGCTCACCATGGCGGCGGTCTTCGACGGCTTCACGACCGGCTCGGGCGTCGGCGCGGCAGCCTTCGCCAGCACCGGCGCCGGAGCCCTGGCGGGCTCCTTCGATTCCTTCCCCAGGTGCTTCTTCAGCACTTCCTGGCGCTGTTTCTCGCGCTGCTTCTCGTCGCGGCGCTGCTGGAACGCCGCGCGGAGGGCGATCCAGCGTTCCCGTCCCACGTGCGACAGGGCGGAAAAGAGCCTTCCGAACGAGAACTGGGTCGACAGAATGATCGCCGCGAAGAGCAGCGTCAGGATCAGGATGATGGACCCCGTTCTGTTCAGGTATTCCGCCAGGAACGCGGCCAGGCGATCGCCGACGTACCCGCCGGCGTGGAGCTCCCTCCCGCCGAGGTCGAGCGTGCCGAACGCCAGCGACAGGAACGACGAGATGCAGCCGAAGAGCAGGACCGCCCCCAGCAGCTTCGTGTACGCGGCGTCCATCGTCCGGCACCAGAAATAATTCCAGCCGATGACGACGAGGACGAGCGGAACGAGGTACGCGGAGTACCCCAGCATCTGGTACGACAGCTCGCCGGCGAACGCCCCGATGCGTCCGGCGAAATTGGCCGGTGGCAGCTCCGATCCGGTGTTGAAGAACCACACCGGGTCCGCGGCGCTGTAGCTGGCGAGCGAGATCAGCCAGATGAGGGCCGTGGCGAAGAGGGCCACGCCCACCAGCTCGCTCACGCGACGGGACAGGGCCGTGGATCCCACGTCAGATCTCCATCACGACCGGCAGCACGAACGGCCGGAGTCCCGAACGCTTGCGGAAAAACCGCTGCAGGTCCACTCGGATCTTCTCCTTCATCAGCCCGGGATCGGTCCGCTCTTCCACGCTGGCGCCGTCGATGGCGGCGCCGACGAGCCCCGGAATTTCCTTCAACAACGCCTCGGTCCGCGCGTCGAGGACGAACCCACGCGTAATCACGTCCGGCGTCTCCTCGAGCATCCCCGACTGCCGGTTGATGGCCACGACCGGCACCACCAGTCCGTCGCCGGCGAGATGGCGCCGATCCCGCAGCACCTCGTCGCCGACTTCGCCGCTTCGGGTCCCGTCGATCAGGATCCGGCCGGCGGGAACCTTCCCCGCCACCCGGCCCCCCTCGGCATCGATCCGGATGAGGTCGCCGTTCTCAGCCAGCAGAGGCGTCGTGCCGGGGGAGACCGACCTCGCGATCCGGGCGTGCCTCGCGAGCTGGCGGTACTCCCCATGTATCGGCACGAAATAGCGCGGCCTGACGAGGGACAGCATCAATTTCAGCTCTTCCTCGCTGCCGTGCCCCGACACGTGCACGTGCTTGATGCCCTCGTACACGATGTCGGCCCCGCGCTTCGCGATGTGGTTCATCACCCGCCCGATCGGCTTCTCGTTCCCGGGGATCTCCCGGGCGGAAAACACCACCACGTCGTCCTGGTCGAGTTTCGCGTGCCGGTGATCGTCGATGGCGATCCGCGGCAGCGCCGCCTGCGGCTCGCCCTGCGATCCCGTGCAGATGATCGCGACCTCCTGCGACGGGAAGCTCTTGATGTCGCTGTCCCGAATCTGCACCCCGGGCGGGATCCGCAGGTACCCCAGCCGCATCGCGATCTGCGAGTTCTCCATCACGCCGCGCCCGACAAACGCCACCTTGCGGTCGAACTGGTCGGCGAGATCCACCAGGATCTGCATCCGGTACAAGCTCGACGAGAACATCGCGATCACGATCCGCCCGTGGGCGCTCGTGAACACCTCTTCGAACCCGTCGATGACGTCGCGCTCGGAGCCGCTGACGCCCTTACGATCGACGTTCGTGCTGTCGCCCAGCAGCACGAGCACCCCCTCGGCGCCCAGCTGCGCGAACCGGTGAAAGTCCACGTGCTGCCCGTCGAGGGGCGTCTGGTCGATCTTGAAGTCCCCCGTGTGCACCACGACCCCGGCGGGCGTGTGGATGGCCACCGCCACGCAGTCGGGCATGCTGTGTGTCACGCGCAGGAACTCGATCGTGAAGCTCCCAACGGTGACGCGGTCGCGCGGCCGGACCTCCGTCAGCCGCGCGCGGACCTCTGGTCCGTGGTCTTGCAGCTTCGGCTCCAGGAACGCAAGCGTCAGCTTGGTCCCATAGATGGGGCCGTCGAAATGCTCGACCACGTGCGGCACGGCGCCGATGTGGTCTTCGTGCCCGTGCGTCAGCACCAGCGCCCGGATCCGGTACTGCTGCAGCAGCGGGCGGACGTCCGGAATGATCAGATCGACGCCCAGCAGGTCCGGCTCGGGGAACATCACGCCGGCGTCCACGAGGATCGCCGTGTCGCCGCAGGCGACGAGCATCATGTTCATGCCGAACTCGCCGAGTCCGCCGAGCGGGATCAGTTCGAGCGCCGGCGCGCCTGGCTCACCCGTGCTGTCCGGACCACTGGTCATTCTTAAATCGTCGGGGACCCCTGCACCCCGACTAGCGGCCTACACGGCGATGGCGCTTCGACGCCATCTCCGTTTCGGCCGCACTGGCAGGGATCCCAGCCTTGAAGGTAACGGTCGTCTGCCTCGTCTACTGGGCACGCTGCGGCGGGCGCCGCGGGGGGAAGCGTGTCCACCTGACCTTCGCTGGGACGTCGGTCAGGGACGAATCTAAACCGAGCAGACTATAGCACAGGTCACCCGAGAAAGGCTTTAGTTATTAGGCTTTAGGCTTTGGGTGAGAACACGGAGACAAGACGGAGACAAGACGGAGGAGGTCGGTCTGGGTCAGGGTTTCGGGACGCCGGATGGGGTCGATTCCGGCATCCGTGAGGACGGTCCTGGAGTCGAGCCCTACCGACGCCGCGTACTGTCGCAGCGCGTTCAGGAGCGTCTTCCGCCGCTGCATGAACATCGTCTTGACCATCGGATCGAAGATCACCTCGCTCCCGGCGGGCAGCCGTGAGGGCCTGAAGGTCAGCCGGACGACGGCGGACCGCACCTTGGGTGCGGGCCTGAACGCTCCCGGCGGAAGGGTCAGCAGACGCTGGACATCCGCCTGGAGCGCGGTGAAGATCGTCAACACGCCGTAATCCTTGGTCCCCGGCCTCGCGACCAGCCGCTCGGCGACCTCGAGCTGCAGCATGACTGTCAGATCCCGCAGGCCCGGCTGGCGGGCCGCCTTGAGCAGCTTGAACAGGATGGGCGTGGAGATGTTGTACGGCAGGTTGCCGGCGACCCGCAGCGGACCCTCGGCGATGTATCGCGACAGGTCGACGTCGAGGATGTCGCCGACGACGAGGTCCACGTTGGGCGGGAGCCGGGGCCGGAGCTCCGCGGCGAGATCGCGGTCGATTTCTATGGCCGTGAGGTGATCGACCCGGGGCGCGAGGCGCAACGTGAGGATGCCCGGGCCGGGCCCGATCTCGAGAAACCGGTCGTCCCTCGGGCGCGATCGCCCGGACGACCCTATCGGCCCAGGCGGGGGCGAGAAAATGCTGGCCGAATCTCTTCCGCGTCAATCTTCCTCGACCGACTCGCCGCGCCAGAATCTCTCTTCGATCTCCTCGATCTCGTCCTCGCTCATCCCGAAATAGTGCCCGAACTCGTGGATCACCGTCTCGGCGACGCAGTCGCGGATCTCATCGTCGGACTCGCAGGCCTCCTCGGTGGGCTTCTGGTAGATCGAAATCCGGTCGGGCAGGTTATTGCCGAAGGCCCAGCTCCGCTCCGGCAGCGGCGTCCCCTGGTAGAGGCCGAACAAGGTGTCGCCCGGCTCCATCTCCATCTCGTCGAGCAGTTCCCGCGACGGCTCGTCCTCGACGACGACGGCGACGTTGCGCATCTCCTTGCGAAAGCGCTTCGGGATGTCCCTCAGCGCGTCCTCGACGAGCTTTTCAAAGTGCTCGCGCGCCTTTTCTCTTGCCTCGCGGCGCGGCCTGCTGCGGCGCCGGGGGCGGTACCTTGCGGCTTTCTTCCCTTCGAAACGACTCTCGAGTAATAGAGGCACTCGTCGCGCACGGCGCATTTGTCGCAGAGCGGCGTCGGCTTGCAGATCCGTCTGCCGTGGAGGATCAGCGTGTCAGAGGTGACGGTCCATTTCGCTTTGGGCATCGCCGCGCACAGCTGCAGCTCCACGATTTCGGGGTCGTCACCCTTCGCGATGCCGATGCGATTGGAGACGCGAAGCACGTGACGATCGACCGGGAGCCCGGGCACGCCGAGCGCGTGGCCGAGGACTACGTTGGCGGTCTTGCGGCCGACGCCCGGCAGCGCGGTGAGCGCCTCCATCGTCGCCGGAATCTCGCCGCCGTGCTTCTCCCACACGGCGGTCGCCATGCCGAGGAGCGACTTCGACTTCGCCCGGAAGAATCCGGTGGACCGGATCTGCGGCTCGAGGTCGCCGGTCGTCGCCCCCGCCAGCGCCTTCGCGTCGGGATAGCGCTTGAAGAGGGCGGGGGTGACCTGATTCACGCGCTCGTCGGTGCACTGCGCGGAGAGGATCGTGGCCACGAGGAGCTCGTACGGCGTGGTGTAGTGCAGCTCGGTGTCGGCCCCGGGGTGCTGCCGCTCGAGCCTCTTCAGGATCGCGCGGGTTTCGGCTGCGGACTGTGGAGGCTTGGCGATCTTGGTCACGGAACGTCACTGACATTCTAGCCACGGATTGTACGGATTACACGGATCTTGGATCAGCCACGAATGGCATGGACTACATGGAGCGAGACAACGGAAACAGCGCGGCGTCGCCGGAGCCCGCCAGCAGGCCCGCGCACGAGACGCCGAGCGCGCGGACCAGGCGATCGCCGGCCCACATTCGGCCCAGCAGCTCCGTCGCGCCGGCGAAGAGCGCCTCGTCCAGCGCGGTCGCCTCGGCGAGCGGCAGCGTGCGCGAGTCGACGCGGCCGTCGGGGAAGCGGACGCGGACGGTGAGCGTGCGCGCGAACACGCCGCGCGTGCGCAGCTCGCGGCCGAGGCGCTCGACCTCGGCGCGCAGGACGCCGTGGACGGCGGCGGCGTCGGCGGTCGGTGACGGGAGCTGACGCTCCTCGATGCGCGCGGGGGGCGTCGCCGTGCGGCGAATCCGGCTGGCGTCGATGCCGGCGGCGTGGCGGGCGAGCGTTGCGCCGGCGCGCCCCGCGAGCAGCGACAGCTGCGGCTCCGACAGCTTCACGATCTGCCCGAGGCGGCGGATTCCCGCCGCGCGCAGACGGCCCGCGAGCGCCGGTTCGATGTCGGGGAGCATCTCGATCTTGAGCGGGGACAGGAAGCGAGCCTCGTAGCCGTCCAGGACGTGGACGACGCCCCGCGGACGCCCGAGCCGGGAGGCGATCCGGGCGACGAGCTTGGATCGCGCCAAGCCCGCGGACACGTCGAACCCGAGGTCCTGCACCCGCTGCTGGATCCGCTCGAGGGTGTCAACCGCGGCGCGCGGCCTGGCGGCTGGCGGCAGTCCGACGGACACCTCGTCGATCGACTGCCATTCGATGTCGGGAGTTTCGCGCCGCAGGATCTCGTCGACGTGCAGGGAGGCGGCGAAGTAGGCGTCGAACGCGCCGTCGAGGAAGACGCCGCCGGGGCAGCGAAGGGTCGCCTGCGCGAGCGGCATGCCGGCGCGCACGCCGCACCGGCGCGCCTCGCGCGACGCGGCGGCGACCATCCCGCGGCCGCCCGGCCGTCCGCCGATGACGATCGGGTGCCCGGCGAGCTCCGGACGCCGTCGGCGCTCAACGGCGACGAAGAACGCATCGAGGTCGAGGTGCGCCACCACGCCAATCTTCAGTCTTCAGTCTTCAGTCTTCAGTCTTCAGTGGACTGGCCCCTTGGTGTCCCAGGTGGCGCCGGTCGATTCCGAGAACACGCGCATGTGCTCCTGCAGCGCGGCGATCAGGTTCGGTACGACCTGCAGCGGGAGGACGATCTTCGCGCGCACCGGCGCCGCGACGAGATGGTTCGACTCCGCCGCCTCGATGTCCTTCTGCGACAGGGGCTGGACCTCGCAGAACGAGAGGGTGAAATCAAACGGCGTGTGCGAGATCGCGCAGAAGTTTGCGTAAGTCCGCGGCGAATCCCCCGTGTCGTCCGGCACGATGGTGAAGTTGATCTGCTTGCGTTCGGTCATGAGCCCAGTATGTCTTAGTACCGGCGCATCACCCCGATGACGACGCCCTGGATCTGCACCTGATCGGGTTGGACGATCATCGGCTGCACGGCGGGGTTGGCCGGCTGGAGGCGGATGTGCCCCTGCTCCCGATAGAGCTTTTTCAGCGTGACGTCCGAGCCGTTGAGAAGCGCGATCACCATTTCGCCGTTGTCCGCCGTCCGGCGATCCTCCACGATGACGTAGTCGCCGTCGCGGATCTGCTCGTCGATCATCGAGTCCCCTTTGACGCGGAGGACGTAGGTGTCGCGCTTGCCGACCAGGTCCTCCGGGACCGCGATGGTCTCGCTGCCGACGACCGCTTCGATCGGGCGGCCGGCGGCGACATATCCCAGAAGCGGCAGCTCCACGGCGCGGCCGCCGAGACGGGTGGGAACCATTTCGACCGATCGGCTCCGGTTCCAGGCGCGCTTGATGAAGCCTTTGTCCTGCAGGTTCGTCAAGTGCTTGTGCACGGTGGCGAGCGAAGAGAGGCCGAAACGCCGGCCGATTTCTTCCAGGCTCGGCGCGTACCCGTGCTGCTGGATGAAATCGTTGAGGTAATCGAGGATTTCCCGCTGTCGCTTCGTCAAAGGCAGCATGCCCGGACTATACGCAAAGGAAAAGCGAAAGTCAACGCTTGCGTTTAACCTTCGCTCTCGCGCGGCAGTCTAACGAGGTGAGGCATGCTTACGACACGCGCATGGTCATGCTCAGCCGAGCCCGGCTATAAGGTGACGGTGACGAACCCGACGGACGCCGAGCTGGTGGCGTCCTGTCTTGCCGGGACGCGGGAGTCGTTCGATACGCTGGTGGAGCGCCACCAGCGCCACGTGTACCAGCTGTGTTATCGCTTCGTCGGGAACCACGAGGACGCGAGCGACCTGGCGCAGGACGTGTTCATCCGCGCGTATCGCGGCCTCCGGACGTTCAAGGGCCAGGCCTCGCTCGGCACCTGGCTGTATCGCATCGGCGTGAACGTCTGCCTGAACAAGGTCGGGGCGAAGACGCCGAAACCCCAGTCGCTCGACCTGCTGCTGGCGGCGAGCGATCAGCGGATTGCGTCGCAGGCGGAAAGCGCGCCGGACGCGCTCCTGCGCGGGGAGCGCGCGGAGCGGGTGCGCGCCGCGATCGCGCGGCTGCCGAAGAAGCAGCGCGCCACGCTGATCCTCCGGGTGTATCACGAGCTGCCGCACGAGGAGATCGCCGGCCTCCTCGGCAGCTCGGTCGGCGCCGTCAAGGCGAACTTTTTTCACGCGCTGAACAATCTGAAGAAGCTGATGGGGGAGGCAGGGTCCGATAGATGACGACACATCTCTCCGAGTCCGAATTCGTCGATCTGGCCGAGGACGCGCTCGATCCGCGCCGCGCGGCCCACGCCGAGACGTGCGCCGCCTGCCGCGACCAGGCCGACACGCTCCGTGCCGCGCTGCGCGGGACGGCGGCGGTGGATGTGCCGGAACCGTCGCCGCTTTTCTGGGCATACTTGTCCGCGCGGGTGCACGAGGAGGTCGCGGGGGAACCGGTCGCTGCCGGGGCCGGCCGGCTGTGGACCGGGACGGGTGGCCTCGTCCCGCTGGCGGCCGCGGCGGCGATGGTCGTGGCCGTGTTCTCCGGAGTCCTGCTGGTGCGCGCGGTGCGCGGCGGAGGCAACGCGGTGCCGCTGGTGGCGGAGCACGCCGGGGCGCCGGCGCCGGCCACGCCCGACGGGAGCTCGGAGGTCGCGCCGGATGCGGTCAACGCGGAGGTCTGGGCGGTGCTCACGGCGGCGGCCTCCGGCGTGAAGTTCGAAGACGCGCACGCCGCGGGGATGCACGTGCACCCGGGGACGCTCGATCACGCCGTCCAGGATTTGACGGCCGCGGAGCGGACCGAGCTTGGCCGGCTGCTCCAAAGCGAATTGAAACGCTCCTCGAACTAGGGGCGTAGAGGGTATTGTGAACGCACGGTCCATCCTGGGTGCCGCCGCGCTGACCTTGGTGTCCGCCGGGTCCCTCGCGGCGGGCCAGCAGGTCCCCGCGGCGCCGGTGCCGCAGGTCGCCCCCGACACGGCCATTTCCGCCGGGCAGATTCAGCGCTGGTTCGAAGCCTACACCGTGCTGCAGGCCCAGGACGCGCTCCAGCTCTCCGAGACGCAGTACGGCCGCTTCGTGACGCGGTTCAAGGGGCTGCAGGACTCGCGGCGGAAGCACCAGGTCGCGCGGAACCAGATCATGGGCGATCTGCGCAAGCTGACGAACCCACAGACCGGCAGCAACGACGAGGCCTCCCTGACCGAACGCGTGAAGGCGCTGCGCGAGGAAGACGACCACGCGGCCGTCGATTTGAAGAAAGCGTACGAAGGCGTGGACGAAACGCTCGACACCCGCCAGCAGGCGCGCTTCCGCATCTTCGAGGAGCGGATGGAGCAGCAGAAGCTCGAGCTGCTCATGAAGACCCGCCTGAACGCGCGCGCGGCCGCGCGCGGACGCGGCATAAATTAGCAGTTCCCAGTTCCCAGTTTACAGTTCGCAGTTTGAGGCAGGTCGGGACAGATCGGTGACCGTTGACTGTAAACTGTAGACTGTGAGCTTCCGCCGTCTGCGAAGACCCCTTTGCGCCGTGGCCGTGGTCGCCTGCGCGGCCCATCTCTCGGCGCAATCCGCGAAGCTCTCCAGACAGGACGCGGCCCGTTTCGCGGCCAAGCTCGCCCAGATCGAAAAACACTCCGTCACCCCGCGCAAAGGCACGGCCCCGAGGACGACCCCGGTCAGCGACGGCGAGGTCAATGCCTGGCTGAAATTCCTCGCGGGCAGCCAGGTGCCTGTCGGGATCGTCGATCCCATGCTCCATGCCGAGGGGAACGGACGCGTGACGGGGCGCGCGGTCGTCGACCTCGAGGCCGTCAGCACCCAGAAGAAGCGCGCCTGGACCGATCCCCTCCGGTACCTGACGGGACGATTGCCGGTCACGGCCGCCGGCACGCTGGCGACACACGAGGGCACCGGGCGCTTTACGCTCGATTCGGCCCAGATTTCCGGCGTCACCATCCCGAAGTCGCTGTTGCAGGAGCTCCTCAGCTACTACTCGCGCACGGCGGAGAGGCCCGCGGGCATCGACATGGATAAACCCTTTGCGCTGCCGTCCGCGATCCGCGAGATCGTCATCGGTCAGGGGAACGCGACGATTGTCCAGTGATCCCCTTCAAGGCTCGCTCCAGTATCTGAAGGGCGTCGGACCGCGGCGCGCCGCGGACCTCCAGCGCGCCGGCCTCTCGACGGTTGAGGATCTCCTGTACCGCTTCCCGACGCGGTACGAGGATCGCGGGCACTTCCAGACGATCGCGTCGCTCAAGCCCGGCGTCGTCGCGTCGGTGGCGGCCGAAGTGCTCAGTTGCGGCATCCGCCCGACCCGCCGTCCCCGGTTCAAGATCTTCGAGATGCTGCTGCGCGACCAGACGGGCAGTCTGCGCGCCGTCTGGTTCAACCAGCCGTTCCTCAACGACGTTTTTCATCCGCACCAGCGCGTCATCCTCTTCGGCAAGATCGAGCTCACCTCGCACGGGCTGCAGATGCAGGGCCCGCAATACGAACTGGTCGACGGCGGCGACGACAAACCCGACGGCGCCGACGGCACGGGCGATCCCCAGACCGTCCACACGGGGCGCATCGTCCCCGTGTACGAGAAGACGGGGCAGTTGACCGCCAAGATGCAGCGCGCGCTGGTCCACCAGGCGCTGCAGGCGATGCCGGCGCAACTGCCCGATCCGCTGCCCGCGGCGGTGCGGCAGCGGCAGCGCCTGATCGATCGGCGCGAGGCGCTCGAGCAGGCGCACTTTCCCGGCGAAGGCGCGTCGATCGCGGAGCTGAACGCGTTCCGCTCGCCCGCGCACCGCCGCCTGATTTTCGAGGAGTTCTTCCTCTTTCAGCTCGGGATCGTCCTGCGGCGGCGCCGCGCGGACACCGAGCGCAAGGGGCGCGCCGTCGTCGTCACCGACGAGACCCGCGACGCGGTCCGAAGGATCCTGCCGTTCAAGCTGACGGGCGACCAGAAGACCGTCATCCGTGAAATCGTCACCGACATGCAGCGGCCGCAGCCGATGAACCGGCTGCTGCAGGGCGACGTGGGGTCGGGCAAGACGATTGTCGCGCTGATGGCGGCGCTCGTCGCCATGGAGAATGGACTCCAGGTCGCCTTCATGGCGCCGACCGAAATCCTGGCGGAGCAGCACTTCTTCAATATCCGCCGCCTGCTCGAGACGTCGCGGTTCCGCCTGACGCTGCTCACCGGCGGCACCTCGGCCCGGAAGCGGCGCGAGGCGCTCGCGGAGCTGGCCGGCGGCTCCATCCAGATGGTCATCGGCACGCACGCGCTGGTGCAGGAGGACGTCGCGTTCCGCGAGCTGGGCCTCGCGATCATCGACGAGCAGCACCGCTTCGGCGTCCTCCAGCGCGCGACGCTGCGCGCCAAGGGCCTCCACCCGGACGTGCTCGTCATGACGGCGACGCCGATCCCGCGGACGCTCGCCCTGACCACCTACGGCGATCTCGACGTCTCGGTGATGCGCGAGATGCCGCCGGGGCGCCAGCCGATCCTGACGACGGCGCGGCCCGAGTCGCGGCGGGACGAGATTTACGCCTTCGTCCGCCGGGAGATCGAGCAGGGGCGCCAGGCCTACGTCATTTACCCGCTGATCGAAGAGTCCGCGAAAGTGGACCTGAAGGCCGCGACCGAGATGGCGGACCATCTGTCGCAGGACGTGTTTCCGGACCTCCGCGTCGCGCTGCTGCACGGACGGCTCAAGCAGGACGCCAAGGATCGCGTCATGGGCGCGTTCGTGCGCGGGGAGTTCGATATTCTCGTCTCGACCACGGTCATCGAGGTCGGCGTCGACGTGGGCAACGCCACCGTGATGGTGATCGAGCACGCGGAGCGCTTCGGGCTCTCGCAGCTCCACCAGTTGCGGGGCCGCGTCGGCCGCGGCGCGCACAAGTCATTCTGCATCCTGCTGTATCAGTATCCGATCACCGACCAGGGCCGGGAACGGCTGAAGGCGCTGACCGACACGACGGATGGATTCGAGATCGCCGAGCGGGATCTCGAGCTGCGCGGCCCCGGCGACTTCTTCGGCACGCGGCAGTCGGGGATGCCCACGCTGCGCGTCGGCGATTTGCTGCGCGATCACGCGCTGATGGAAGAGGCGCGCCGCGAAGCGGTCGCCGCGCTCGACGACCCGGATCAGGCGGCCTCCTTGACCGCGCTGGTCGATACGGGCTGGGAGCAGCGTTTCGGGTTGGTGGGGATTGGATAGGGTATGCGAATTGTCGCCGGCGAGTTTCGCGGCCGCCAGCTGAAGTCCCCCACGTGGGACGGGCTGCGGCCGACGTCCGACCGTCTGCGGGAGACGCTATTCAACATCCTCGGACCAGCCGTCCGCGGGGCGCGCGTGCTGGACGGCTATGCCGGCACGGGCGCGATCGGTATCGAAGCGCTCAGCCGGGGGGCCGCCCACGTGACGTTCGTCGAGAAGGATCCCCGGGCGGTGAACCT
>Ga0209647_1003003_pt1 | contig 13327 bp, 16 predicted proteins | sample GraSoi_2013_60cm_FD_185827 | JGI IMG/M metagenome (GOLD analysis project Ga0209647, IMG submission 185827) | Grasslands soil microbial communities from the Angelo Coastal Reserve, California, USA - Sample 9_17_2013_60cm (SPAdes) (version 2) | ecosystem: Environmental > Terrestrial > Soil >... | reverse complement strand
TTACGCTCCATCCACATGCGCTACACCCGGGCAAATACGGTCAGCCACCCGAGAACGGCGAATGCTCGCCCGATCCGTCGCGTTCTTCTCGGACGTTTCTCGCGCTCTTGATGCAAAACCCGTTCCTGTTTTGGCGGGTTTCGCGCGACCTTACTTCACTTCACTTCTTTTCCATCACGCATTGCAGGGGATGCTGGTGCTTGCGCGCGAAATCCATCACCTGCGTCACCTTGGTCTCGGCGATCTCGTAGGTGAAGATCCCGCACTCCCCGATCCCATGATGATGGACGTGGAGCATGATCTTGGTCGCGGCTTCGACATCCTTCTGGAAGAACTTCTCCAAAACGTGAACGACGAACTCCATCGGCGTGTAGTCGTCGTTCAATATCAGCACCCGGTAGAGATTCGGGCGCTTGGTCTTCGGCTTGACCTTGGTGATGACGGATGTCGCCGGACCGCTGACTCCCCCAGGGCGGTTCTCGTCATTGCCCATTCGGGGAGCAGATGCGGCGAGGCGTGGCGGCGCGGACGAATCAGGTCTGGAAGTTAGTTGCAGCATGGCACAGGCGTTCGAAGTCCCCACGGAAAACCGGAAAAATGACCAGGTGATGTTCTCCAGCCGGAGCCATCTAGAGTTCCCAGGCACGAATTCCGGATCGCCGTTCCCGGCCCGACCCATCAGCCGGATCGATCAGCCCTAAATATGGGTCCAACTCCGGCTCGCCGCAAGCGCGCAGATTTTGGGTCGGACGCGACCCGCGGCGGACCCGATTCCGGGTTCGGCAATCCCCGCAAGGTTAATCAATTCTATTGGATTTGACAAAGCAAAGCCGCCGGCCCGGAACGTCGACGTTTCCGCGTTGGGCGATGATCATTTCGCAAATCAGCGAAGAAAAAAGCCCGGCCATAAGGCCGGGCTTTTGATTTTCAAAAATGGTGGGAAGCGATTTACGCGGCAGCGGCCGGCGTGAACTTCGCGACCAGGCTTTCCACGGGCTTGAAGGTCTGCTTGGCGAGATCGGTATAGAGGCCCGCAATCTTCTGCGACTCGGCCACGAAGCTCTCGTAGGCCGACCTTGCGAATTCGGTCTGCACTTCCATCGCCTTGTCCAGCGACTTCACGCCGGAGAGTTTTTCGACGAACGACTTGGTGTCTTCAAACGACTTCTTGGTGTAATCGCCATAGGCGCTGGCGATGGCCTGGAGGCCGTTCTGAACAGTGGTTGCGGAAGCAACGCAAGTTTCGAGATGTTCCTTGCCGTACTGCTGAAGGTCTTCAACCTTGATCATTATGGAGCCCTTTCCGGACTTATGTGCAATTGACTGCCCGGAGGTCCCGGCCCCCGACGGCCTCCCTGTATACTGCGATGCACAATGAAGTCAAGAATCTTGTGCGACGCACAAATTATTAACGCAAACGAACGAAACGCAATTGGCTGCAAACACCGGGGGATTACGCAAGGGTTTCTTAACTTTTTGGAAACTCCGGCGACCTAACCTGATTCCCGGCCTGTCCGTGCTCCGAACAGGCAGCCGAAAATCGTTCGCGGACAGTCTCTTAGCTAGAATAGCGGCTTGAACGCCGATCCCGCCGGAAGTGCCCACGCGGATCAGGCCGTTCAATCAGGGAGACGTCACTGGCCGTTGGGCATAATTTAGCCTCACGAACCGGTGATCAAGGCAGAAATTGGGGACGGGGAAGTCTATGCTTCGTACAACCTTGGCTTCCTCGCGTGTATTGCGAGCTTGTGTTTTCGGGCTGGTCACCACCACAGCAGCCGTCATCTTCACCAACGACACCGCCGATGCGCGCCGCCACTCCTCGCATCGTCATTACGCCCATCACGAGCGCCACCATGAGGCGCAGGAGAGCTACAGCCCCGCATTCTCGTCCATCATCGTAGATGGCAATTCCGGCACGACACTGTCGGCCAGCAATCCCGACGCCAGCCGGCATCCTGCTTCGCTGACCAAGATCATGACGCTTTATCTTTTGTTCGAGCGCCTCGACGCCGGCAAGATGAAGCTCGACACTGAAATGGACGTTTCCGAGCACGCCTCGGAGCAGGCCCCCACCAAACTCGGGCTGCGTCCGGGCCAAACCATCAAAGTCGAAGACGCCATCAAGGGCCTGGTGACGCGCTCCGCCAATGACGCCGCCGTCGTGATCGCGGAAGCGATTGCCGGCGGTGAAGACGATTTCGCCAAGCTGATGACGCGCAAGGCGCGCGCGCTCGGGATGACCAAGACGGTCTATCGCAATGCCTCAGGCCTCCCCGACGACGATCAGGTGACCACGGCGCGCGATCAATCGACGCTCGGCCGCGCCATCCAGGACCGGTTTCCACGGTACTACCGCTACTTCTCGACCGAGGCGTTCAACTATCACGGCCAGTCGATCCGCAACCACAATCATCTGCTCGGCAGCGTCGAGGGCGTCGACGGCATCAAGACCGGCTATACCCGCGCATCCGGCTTCAATCTCGTGACCTCGATGCGCCGCGGCAACCGCCATCTGGTCGGCGTTGTCATGGGAGGCCGCAGCGGCGGTTCGCGCGACGCCATCATGCGCAGTCTGCTCGCCGAAAATCTCGAAAAGGCCGCGACCAAGCGCACGGTTGCTGCGATCACCGAGCGCAATCCTTCCGACGCCAATACAGACGTGGCGGAAGCCGACGCCGCGTCGCGGGACGCTTCGGACGTCGCCCCGGCTTCGCCTGAGCCCGCGGCGGCGCCGTCGGTCCGTTCGAACGCACCGGCTTCCCGATCGATCATTGCTGAGGCCACCGCCGCCGTACCACCGCCGCAGCCCAAGCCCGAGCCCGCCCCGCTGACCTCGGGGGTGATCCAGACCCAGGCCATTGCCGCCATCCCCGGTTCGTCCGAACCGATGAAGCCGGTCAAGGTCAAGACCGTCCAGGTCAAGGCCGGACAGCTGAAGCTCGCGTCCGCCGGCGCGGCGCAGCCGGCGCCCCCCATTACCAGCGCAATACCCGCCGCACATCCGGAAGTGCCGGAGACCTCCAGCGCGGTCGTGGCCAAAGCTGAAACCAACAAGGCTGAGACCAACAAGGCCGAAGCCAGCAAGCCTGACATTGCCAGGACCGACCTGCCGCCCCAACCGGCGAACCACGGCACCGGAAACGGCCTGCTGGGCGTGCTTCCGGCATCGAGCGTACCGGCGGCCCCCGCCCCGCAGGCGTTGGCCTTTGCCGATCCGGCTCCCCGCCCCCAAATGTCGCAGCCGCTGGCGGTCCAGCAAAACGCCGCCATCAAGCCGGCCGCGCTCCACACCGGATGGATCGTCCAGGTCGGCGCGCTCGAAAGCGAGAGCGAAGCGCTGCAACGCATCGAGGCCGCGCGCAATCAGGCCCACGGCCTGCTCGCGAAGGCCGATTCGTTCACCGAGCCGGTCGTCGCCAAAGGCGACCGAAAACTGTTCCGGGCCCGCTTCGCCGGCCTCGACCGCGATCAGGCCGAAGCGGTATGCCGGGCGTTGAAACACTCCGACATCTCCTGCATCACGGTCCGCAACTAATTTAAATGATCGTCGTGGCCGGGCTTGTCCCAGCGATCCGCGCCAAGGTGACCCCGGATGCCCGGGACAAGCCCGGCCATGACGACCTTTTATGGTCGCGTCCGTATCGCCCCCGCCGGTAAATCCGCGCCCTGCAAACCTCTCGTCAAGATTTAGGGGTTAGAACTGGGATCAACGATCGACCACGCCGGACCACGGCGGGCGGCAAAGGGGCGTCGGCCAGAGGTAGAACAGAGGCAACTCGCGGTTCGCGGTGTTTGGTAGCGTTCCCGGAGTTAGCTGTGATGCGTGCGAAGCAAAGTATCCTTGGCCTCGTTTACACGGGCGGCGAGGTACGTCGACCCCCCCTGGTCGGGATGCAATTTCTTCATGAGCGCGCGGTGCGCTCGCCCAATTTCGTCGCGCCCCGCCCCCGGCTGCAGGCCAAGGATCTGGTAAGCCTCCTCGTCCGTCATTTTGCCGCTCGACGCCGGGCGGCTCTGCCCCCCTGCCGTGTTTCCCTGCGCGTCCTGACGCCAGGCGGGAAACCGGCGGTCCAGATAGCTTTCAAGTAACGGCACGCTCTCGGCATCGAAGCCCGGGATCATCGCGGTCAGTTGCGACAGGTCAAATTCCTCCAGGAAATGGCCGGCATGCGGCCCGGCCACGATCTGACCGCGCAGCTCGCCGCTATCGTGATCGAGGATCATATCGAGGAACTGCGAACGCACCCGCGAGGTCTGTCCCGCCGAACGCTGAGCACCCGCACCGCCAAACATCGCGCCGAAATTGGGGAAGCCCGATCCCCCGAATGGCGACCAGCCCAATAGCCCGGCGCCAAAAATGCCGAGCGGCACGGCCACCGCAAGTTCGCCCTTGATGCCGGTAAAGGCGGCGACCGCGAGCGCGACAATGCCGCCGCCGATCTTGATGGCGCGCGCAAGCACGACCGGATTGGCCGCGCGAAACATCTGCAGCAGCAAATAAAGAACAATGACGGCGACGGCGCCGGCGATCAGGGTAGGCATGATTTCAATATAGTGGGATCGGCGGTAAAAAGCTTGCCGCGGCGCCCAAAAGGCTCTCGAGGCGAAAAGCTGCGTGGCGTTGTCAACCCGAGTTCATTAATCTTCGATCTGATCGCAGCCGGACAACCCTGGAGCGCGCCATGGCGGCAGACGGACTGACGACGATCCCAAGCAATTACGAGCCGAAAGATACCATGGACAGGCTCGAGGCCGAGGTGAAGGCCAAGGGAATGACCGTGTTTGCCCGTATCGATCATGCCGCAGGCGCGAGCGCGGCTGGGCTGTTGCTGCAGCCGACCGAGGTTTTGATCTTCGGCAATGCCAAGGCCGGAACGCCGCTGATACAATCGGTTCAGACGATCGGGATCGACCTGCCGCTGAAGGCGCTGGTCTGGCAGGATGAGGCCGGCAAGACTTGGCTTTCCTACAATGATCCGGCCTGGCTTGCGAAACGCCACAGGCTGAGCGGAGCCGAGCCCGCGGTCGGTATCATGACTGGCGCGTTGGATGCGGTGGCGAGAACGGCAACGACGTCCCGCTGGCGACGCTAGTGGCCTTGATGTCCATGCCGGCGCTCGCCGCGGAAGGCGTCAAGATCGACGATCTCGTCGTCGCGTCCCCGCTCGGCGATGCGCAAGCCGCGACCAACTTGAAAGCCGTCCGCGCCTTCTACGATTTCTGGAATACGGGCGACGAGACGTTGCTGAAGCAAGCGGTCGCCGCCAACTTCACCGATCGCACGCTGCCGCCGGGTCGACCGCAGGGACCTGAGGGACCGGCCTTCGCCTCCCGGCAGTTCCGCGGCGCGGTGCCCGACCTCGCCGTCGAGGTAGAAAAGATGATCGTCGCGGGAAGTTACGTCACCGTGCACATGAAATTCGCCGGCCATTTCACCGGCAAGCTCGGACAGACGCAAGGCAACGGCCAAGGGATCAATTTCATCGCCACCGACCTTGTGAAGGTCGAAGACGGCAAGATCGTCGACAACTGGCATATCGAAGATAATCTGACACTGCTCAAGCAGATGGGCATCGCCCATCTCGATCCGTAAAGCAGCTATCGGATCATTTCATCTGGCCGAGCAGTTTGGCCGCACCGCTGCCGGATTTCGACAGCCGCAGCAGCGCCTCGCGGCCGCCGGCGGCATAGGCGGCTGCGGCGCGCAACAACTCGCGCAATTGCGCTGCCGCGCCGGGATCGAACCTGCACCAGGCGCCGCCGGTCAGACGCGCGATCTCCTTGAACGCGCGCTCGGCGGTGTCGTCGTGACCTTCCTGAAACATGAACACCGGCACCTTCAGTAGCCCGAGTTCACCGGCCTTGACACAGAGCTCGTCGACCTTCTCCTCCATGGCGTCGCCGACGAACACGACCGCGCGCACGGCGGAGGCGACAGCCTCGCGGCGCGCTTCGGAAAGCACTTTGCCGATCTGGGTATTGCCGCCGCGGCAATCGATCTTGCTCATCAGCTTTGCCAGTTGCGCGCTGTCGGAAATCCACCCCGAGGCGCGGCACTCATTGAGGCCGCGGTAATAGACCAAGCGGATGTCGAGGCTGCCGAGGCCTGCCGCCTCGCGAAACATGTCGGCCTGCAGCGCGCAGGCCATGTCCCAGGTCGGCTGCCGGCTCATGGTGGCATCGAGCGCGAACACCAGCCGGCCCCGCGCGCCGGAGGCAAGCGGCGACATCGCGCGGGCCTTGGCGACGAAGGCGGCAATCTCTTCCGAAGCCGCCGGTTTTGCCTCCGGCAAAGAACCGGCTTTGCCGGACGCGGCCTGTTGCGCGGCGGACACTTCGCCCTGGGATTTCGGTTTGGTGGGTTCGCCGGACATCAGCGCTCGCAAGATTGTCGCAAGCTCTATGTGGGCCGGGATCGGGGAGCGGTCAATGCGCGCAAGAGGCGCCAACACGCCTCGCGCGGAGAGCGATCGAATTTTTGGTCGGGGGGAGGATGCCGCTGGTTAGTTCTGGGCCGCGGTAACCGGGGCATAGGGTGCGACCGGGCCGGCATCGGTCATGACAGGCTTGCTTGTCTCGACCGGCTTTTGCGGGCTCTCGTCATCGAGGAATTTGTCGAGCATGCCCTGGATCGATGCCTTTGCCTCGTCAGGACCGGTATCGCGCATGTCGTTGTGCTGGTAGCCGGTTTGCACAACGGTAATCCCGGCCTTCTCACAGATTTCCTGATCGGGAATGACACCGGGATCGGCCTTGAACACCGGATCCTTCGAACGGAACGACAGGATCTTGAATCGGCCGTCGGTCATGAACGGCACACGCAGGTTGTCCAGCGTCACGACCTTCTTGATATGGTCGGGGTACATCTTGGCGAAGTATAGCGAGACGTCAGCGCCCATGGAGTGTCCCACCATGGTCAGATGATCGTAGTCCGCGTTCGCCTGGACCTTCTGCATTTCCTCGATCGCAAACTTTATGTTGGCAATGTCACGCTGGTACTGCGGCAGACGGCCGACACCATCGGCGGATCGCTCGGCAGATCATGCTGGATACTGACAGTGAGATAGCCGCGGGCAGCGAAGGCGTTTGCGAGGAAAGAGTATTCTGTGAATTTGACGGTGTTGCCGTGATTGAGGATGGCGACCGGTAGCGTGATCATGCCGGCATTGGCCTGCATTTCCTTGTCGCGCCTGATGGCGACGTCGACGGCGACCGGACGGTTGTCACGAGTCGCATCGTAGAAGGTCAGGGTCTCGTGGCGGATCGCCCATTTGCTCACGGTGAAATATGCAACCGTCACGAGCACGCAAAGCGAAAGCAGAATGGCAATTCCACGCTTCATGTTTGTCCTCGACGCACGCCGTCCCCTTGAGGGGCCCTGTTCCAGTGTCTGGGACTCTGCGGTCCCTTGTTAAGGATATACGTCACGGCCACGTGACAGGAAGAGTAAATGTTGTGAATTGACCGCCTGTTCCTTGTGCGGCGCACCATAATTGGGCAGTGCACAACCGGAAGATGCTTGCCCGCCCGTGCTCACACTATGGGACGCCACCAATCAAGGTTGGGTTCATTTCTTCGGTAAAGGCCTGGTAAAAACCGTTGAAAAAACCGGCCTTTGAGGCGGTTCGAAAGCCGCGTGTTACCAAATATACCGCACCACGCCCTTGCCTGCGTAAGAGCGCGTCACATCGGAGAACTCGCCTTCAAAAGTGGCGGCGACGGACCAGCCGTTCATCCACTTCATTTCGGCCGAAGCTGTGGTCAGCGCGGAATCGCTCGCTTGGGCGGCGCCGTTGACGACGAAGGAAGCCCCCGGCAGCGTCTGGAAGGTTGCGGCGATGCTGCGATCCGGATTGAAATCATGCGCCCAGGCCAAGCGGCCGCGCAGCGTGAGGATCGCGTCCGGCACCGCGAATGATTTGTCGGTGCGCAGGCCGACTTCTGAACGCGACGCGGTGACATCCTTTGCGCCATAGGAGAGCGCGAAGGTATTTGCGCCGGACACCGCGGCTTCGGCGTAAGCCGGTAGATCGAACGTCGTGAACTGTCCGGCGGCGTAAGGGTGATGCCGATGCCGTTTATCCACGGCGTGACAAAACGGTAGCCGCCTTCGACGCGCCCCGAAAATGCGTTGGCGTTGAACTCTGCGCGCAGATGGTCGACGCCAGCGATGGTCACGGTGCGATCGGTGGTGATGTCCTGCCAGCCATATGCGAGCGCCGCCGAAATGTACGCCGGGCCGACGGTGTGACGGACATACGCTCCCGCCTGGAACAGATCGGAACGTCCGGTGCCGAGGGCGTTGGCGATCGAAAAATTGGTGCCGCCGCCGGCGAGCGCGAAGCCTGCCAGCGTGAACGGTGAGAGTCGATAGTCGGCGCCGACAGCGGTGCCTCGGCGGCATGACGATTTTGCTGTAAGTCTGAGTTTATGAGCGGTTTGCCATCGCCGACAAACTCAATCTCATCTTGCAGAGGCGGAACTTTGCAAGTGTGTCCGGAATGCCACGAGCGCGCGCCGTGAACGACCCTACGCGCCGAGGATGTCGTGAACCTCAAGCGGCTTGTCGACCTGGGTGAACCACTCCGCGCGATTGGCGGCGCGGCGGCGGCCACGCTCGTCGAGCGGCAGTTTTAATTGGCGCAAAAGGCTCGTGACCTCCTCGCGCGCGGTGACGTGGCCGAGATTCGGGCGGGTGCCCAGGGTTGCCTCGTCGAGATCGTCGAGCGCGGTCAGTCCGCGCGGAAAAAACTCGCGATAGACCACGCGCTCGGCAAAGCCGTCGATGGCGCGGAAACCGAGCCGGAACGACAATTCGTTGAGGCCGTCTGCAACCAGCTGCTTATTGCGCGACCCCAGCATCGACAAGCGGTTGCGGACCACGATCCAGTCAGAGGAGGCGCCGTCGAGCTGGCGGCGTTTGCGCCTGGTATCGCGCACCATCTCCGCATAATGGCTCTCGCCGGTGACGGCATAGGTTTGGGGGTCGACGGTTCCGAGCACGTCGAAATCCAGGAAACTGTCGTTGATCGGCGTCACCAGGGTGTCGGCCATCGAATGCGCCAGCCGCATCAGGTAGCTGTCCGATCCTGGGGTATCGATCACGATGAAATCGAAGGTGCGCTCGACCACGCTGACGGCATCCATGAATTGCTGGAACTCGGAGGTTTCGTTGTCCGCGATCTGCATGGTCTGGCCAAGCTTGATGCAGCAATGCACGGGAAGTTCGAGATCCAGGCCGGTGCGGCGGGCCCAGGCGCTCCGGTTGTAGATGTAGCGGGTAAAGCTTTGCTGGCGGCAATCGAGATCGATGGTGGCGACGCGCTGGCCGGCTTTCATCAAGGCAACAGCGATGTGCAAGGCCGTGGTGGATTTTCCCGACCCGCCCTTCTCGTTGCCCAGCACGACGACATGCGCCGAGCCCGATTGCCCCTGACTAGCCTGCAGCAGCATTTTTTAACCCTTGCAGCATCTTCAAATTACGCGCGACTTCGGTCAAGTGAATTGCGCGATGCCGCTTTCGAATCGCTGAGCGTCTGCCTTAATCATGAATCGCACGTCCGGATCGCCGCGTCTGTGATCAATCGCACAAATAGCCGCATTCATTTTCGGGAACGCAAGCCTCGTCCGCGCGGCGGCCGGCTTGGCGGCCAAGCGCCAGCCTTGATAAGGTCCGCGTCCCCGCCGCCAGGCCGAAGCCGGCCGTCCCCTCAATCGCCAAAGATCGAGCCCAGATGCCGCGAAGCCCCATGATCGTCCGCACGGTCCCTGCATTGCGTCGCGCCGTGGACGGCCTTCGCGCAAAAAAGGCCACCATTGCGCTGGTGCCAACCATGGGAGCACTCCATGACGGGCATGTGTCGCTGGTCCGGCTCGCAAAACGCCGCGCTAAAAGGGTGATCGTCCCGACCCAGTTTGCGCCGACGGAGGATTTTGGTTCTTACCCGCGCACCTGGAAGGCCGACATCGCCAAGCTTGCCGCCGAGGATGTCGACCTGATCTGGAATCCCGACGTCAAGACCATGTACCCGGACGGTTTTGCCACCAGGATCCTGACCGAGGGACCGGCGACGGCGGGTCTGGAGGATCGTTTCAGGCCGCACTTCTTCGGCGGCGTCGCCACCGTGGTCGGCAAGCTATTCACGCAAGTCCGGCCGGATTTTGCGATCTTCGGCGAAAAGGATTTTCAGCAATTGCGGGTGGTGACGCGGATGGCCGGCGACCTCGACCTCGCCGTCAAGGTGATCGGCTCGAAAACCATCCGCGAACGCGACGGGCTCGCGATGTCCTCCCGAAACGTCTATTTGTTGCCGGAGCAGCGCCGTGTCGCGCCGGAACTTTACCGGGCGATGAAGGAGAGCGCGCAAGCCTTGCGCGCGGGCGAGGATTTCAAGACGGCGATGGCCGGCGGCGCGGCCCTCGTTACCGGCGCGGGTTTTGCACTGGATTATTTTGAAGTCCGCCACGCCGAGACGCTGGCGCCGATCGCTTCGCTAAAGGACGGGCCGATGCGGATCCTGGTCGCGGCCCGACTGGGAACGACGCGGCTGATCGACAACATCGCGGTTTAGAACAGTCCCGGGTCTAAAGCAGTCCCGGTCTAAAGCAGCCCTGGTTAAAGCAGTCCGAGATCGCGCAGTTCGCGGCGGAGCGGCTCGGGCATCTTAGCGACGCCGGCGCCGGCGGATTTCAGATCCTGCGGCACGTCGGATTGGGCAAAATAGCGCCAGCCCTGGAACGGGCGCATCGGCCGCGGCATGACCGCGATCACTTTGGGCTGCATCACCAACCGGCACCGTCCGATACCGTCGCGATCGCGGAACGGTTCGATGGCGATGATCTTTTCCCGCGCCGCGATTTCACCCCGGATCACCCAATAGAGCGAGCCTCCCGCAAGAATCTCTTCGACGCGTTTCGGCGCCATCCGGGTGATATGGATATGATGAAGCGGCAGGCGTTTTTTCTTCGCGGTTTGCATCCGCTCGGCGACCCAACCCTTGAGTTCCTTGACCGAGTCGCAGCCAACGGCAAGCTTGATGAGATGAAGCGGCATGAAAAGAGGTTAGAGCATGATCCGGAAAAGTGGAAACCGGTTTTCCGAAAAAATCATGCTCAAGAAAAAATACCGTTAGGGTCTGATTCGACCCCGGTTGAATCGGACCCTAACGACCGGCACCTTTTGAAAAGCATCATTCATTGTTCGCTGCGGCCGGGGCCGGCGTTGCGGGCACCGGTGCTGCGGGCGCAAGCTGGACCGGCGCGGAAGTCGTTCGCGCAGCTTTCGGAGCAGCCGGCTTTTTGGCCGCCGCCAGCGCTGATGTCGGCGGACGCGGTGACGGCCCCGGCGCGCTCGCCGCCGGCGCCGCAGCAGCCGCACGCGGCGCAGGCGCCGCTGAAGTACCTGGCTCCGGCGTCATGATGCTGACGGGCGGGGTCGAGGCTGCGCTGGGGAACTCGGCATTGGTGGGCTTGCCCGTGGGAATCGATGGCGCGAGCGCAGCCACCGGCGCCGTCGGAGGCGGCGCGTTCCACATCGGTGCATAGCGCGCGATCAAGCCTTCATAGGTCCGCTCGTCCATGTTGACGACGATCTGGTGGTAATCGGTCAGCGCGCGGAACGCCGGGCAGTCCGCGGCCGTACAATGGTCGCGCCCGGCCAGCACGTACGCCATCAACCCGTAGCGATCGCGTTCGACCGCGCGGCGCACCATTTGCAATTCAGGCGTCATGCTCTTGTTTGCGGTGGCGACATCGCCCAGCGCGGTCAGTCGCGTGATCTGGGATGCCGCATAGGACAGTGCAGCCGCGGCGGATTCGGGGGTGCCGAACAGCGCTTTTTCGCACGCCGTCAAGACGGTCTCTCCCGCCAGATCGTCGATACATGATAATGCCGGCATTGCGATGCCGACCGGCCGGGAAGATGGTGGCTCGGAAGAGGCAGTTTGACCGTCCGGACCGAACCCTCGGATGGTGGCGGCGACCGCGATGCCGACGGCCAACAGCGTGATCACCGTCAGCGCACCATTGGCGACCGATTTCTCGGCGCGCAACAGCGTGATCAAGACGATGATCCCGAAGAATCCCGCCGCGGCCAAGGTCAGCCACATCGGGAAGGCCGTCGAACGCCAGATTTGATCGAGCGAAGTAGCCCAGGCCCAGTTCATGCGCGATGTCCCTCGACGCAGCGAAAGTGAATGCCTTCTCCGCCCTCAGCTTCTCGGAGCATGGTTCTGCGAACAGGGCCTTTTCGCGGCGGACGACGCGGAACCCGCTTCGTTTTCCCCCGCGCGCTAACCGTCAGGTCGCGCTATCTGTCAGCTGATGTCGAGCTGACTTTCCTTGGCCACCCGTTCGAAGGCTTCAGTCGAGCTCTTGATCCGGTACTGGCAGTCGTCGCCGTCGGTCGGAAGCAGGCGAACCACCTCATAGGTGCCGCTGGCGGCCGGACGCGCGACATTGCTGGCAGTAAAATAAACGGTCTCTCCAACGGTGAATTTGTGCTTCAACACCCTCTCCATCACGCAAAAAGTCGGCCGCGCCCACGGTCCCGCTGCAACGGCTGACTGGAAAACCCGGCGGCTGTATAGCACGGCGCGAGCCGTCTTGGCCAGTTACATCCGCACATGGCCAATACGCATATTTTGCAGGTTTTTCAGTGCGATAAACGCAATTTCACCAGTTCCCGGTGTATCCTATCAGCCGCCGTCGGGAACCGTCGCCTCCCCGACTTAGGCGGTATGCGGGAGCCTGCCGTCGGGGCTCGCGTGGTCCACGGCCAGCGGCAGCTGGTGCGCCAATATCTCCGTCAACTGGTCGACCGGGATGTTGTACTTGGCAGCGAGTTGCTTGACGGTGCCGCTTCCCAGCACCTGGCGCAGCTGATCGGCCGTGATCGGCAGATTCTGGCCGTTGCCGATCCAGGATTTGACCTGATCACCGAAACCCGATTGCTGCAGCTTGGCGACGATCGCGTTGAGGCCTCCCTGGCAGCCGGTGCCCATCACTTCGCTCATCACGACCGGCAACACGGCGGCGCCGAGCTGGCTGAGCGCGCTCTTCAGTGCCGGCGAATTTTCCAGTGAGTCGAGAATTCCCATAGCAAGACCCTTTGGTTGGACGCGCGCGAGGCGGGTTCCAGATTCAGACCGCTTTCACGCCGCTCCGTCAAGCGGCGAATGCTGTCATATTCCCGCAACACGCTCAAACTGTCTCGAATTTCTCAATGACAAGCGTTTCGGCCTGGCCGTCGCGGGTCCATTCCTGAAACGCCGATAACGACATCATCGTCTCCATGTAGGCTTTGACTTCCGCCGTCACCGGAATC
>Ga0209647_1003001_pt1 | contig 13330 bp, 13 predicted proteins | sample GraSoi_2013_60cm_FD_185827 | JGI IMG/M metagenome (GOLD analysis project Ga0209647, IMG submission 185827) | Grasslands soil microbial communities from the Angelo Coastal Reserve, California, USA - Sample 9_17_2013_60cm (SPAdes) (version 2) | ecosystem: Environmental > Terrestrial > Soil >... | reverse complement strand
GCGTATCAGTATGGTAATGGGAAACAAAAGTCAGTTATTCTGGGAGTTATCCCCGAGCGATTCTTTTCTCGTTCAGGGCGACATTTATCGTATTCCTGCTGCCGAACTACAAAGAACGCTCAATGAGCTGGTTGATCTCCTAGATCTGCACGCTTTGTTGACCAGACCTGTGCGTAACTTGTCGCTTGGCGAGCGCATGAAATGCGAGCTGGTTGCAGCTTTACTTTATCGTCCACGTGTGTTGTTCCTTGATGAGCCGACATTAGGTTTGGACGTCTCCATGCAACGACGTCTGCGCAACTTTCTTATCGAGTATAACCGTCTTACTTCTGCGACCATTTTGCTAACCAGCCACTCTATGGCGGATGTTGAAGCTATTTGCTCACGTGTAATCATGATTCACCAGGGACGCTTGCTCTATGACGGCAGTTTACCAGCCTTAACCCGGCAAGTTGCCCCTTACAAACTCGTGCGTATCACTGTCAATGAGGGACAGATGGGTGAACAAACAGACCTTGAGTTACCAGATAAGGTCGAGGTTGTTGCCCAGGAGCAAGCAGTCTGGACATTCCGTGTAGATCAGTCTGAGGTCCCCACAGTGACCGCTTTTCTGCTGCGTACATGGCCCGTCATTGACCTGGTTATTGAGGAGCCTCCACTAGAAACCGTCATCGATACAATCTACCAGGGAGGTGCCATATGAACTTACGTGCCTGCTGGACAATGATGAGAGTAACCTGGATGATCTGGTTTCAGAACCGTGCATTTTTCTTTCTGCTCGCCTTTGGTTGGATGATTTCTCCACTTGTTGCACTCTTCATCTGGTCTACGGCAGCGGACGGAAGATCGCTTGGAGGAATGACCCAGGGCGAGTTGGTAGCCTATTACCTCGTGTTTATTCTCGTGAACCAGCTTACCTATAGTCAGACGTACTGGACATTCGGAGACAAAATACGCGATGGGCGTTTGAGTCCTATGCTGCTGCGCCCTTTTTCGCCTGTGCTGTATACACTGGTGACCGAAGTAGGAGGAAAGGGCGTCTACCTATTGTTTGTCGTGCCTGTTTCTACTGTACTGGCGCTCCTCTTGCACCCAAAAATCCATGTAACACTCCCTGGTTGCCTGACCTTTGTTGTGTCTCTCCTTCTGGCCTGGTTCTTGCGTTTCTTCTGGGGTTACTGGATAGCCCTTCTTGCATTCTGGGTCCAGCGAGCGGATATTGCACTAGCGGTACAAGATGCCTGCATCTTTCTGTTGGCCGGACAGGTAGCCCCAATTACTCTTTTACCTGCTCCCTTACGGATTTGGGCTCAAGTGCTGCCATTTCGCTCTATGATCAGCTTCCCTGTTGAAATCTTGACTGGACACTTGAATCCAATGGAGACGGTGATTGGTCTGATGTTGCAGATCTGCTGGTCGCTGATAGCATCACTCGTGTTTCTCATCCTGTGGCGAAATGGTTTAAGACGTTATACCGCTATTGGAGGATAATCTATGCACTATCTGCGTTTGTTATCTTCATTTATCCGCATATCAATTCAGCAAGAAATGGCGTTTCGTTTCAACTTCTTTGTCAGCCTGTTATTCTCGCTGCTCAACCTGGCGACCGGGGTAATGGGCCTTGTTATCCTCTACCGCCAGGTACAAACAATCCATGGCTGGACGCTCTCCAGCAGTCTGGTACTCTTAGGGGTGTTTCAGCTCCTGGGAGCATTGCGTGGCATGGTCTTTGGCCCCAGCCTGGAAAGGCTAACAGGCATCGATGGTGAGATTGGGAATGGACGCTTTGATTTCATCTTGCTGCGTCCGGTGAACATCCAATTTCTAGCCAGCTTGCGTAACTGGAGTCTTTTCGCTTTCATAGATGTGATGCTAGGAGCAGGAGTGGTGGGTTTCGGGATCATACAAATAGGTAAGGGATTAACCTGGCCTCACCTGCTTGCATTTCTTCTCGCCATAAGCGCCGGGATAAGTATTCTCTATGCCATGTTACTGCTCTTTACCTCCCTTGTATTCTGAAATATCGGTTTCTTTTTCACGTGGGCGTTGAACGATATCTTTCAATTGGCTCGCTATCCCGTGGGTTTGTATCCTGCCTGGTTGCGCCTGGTCCTCACATGGATTATTCCAGTGGGCTTGATGACAACGATCCCTGCACAAGCAATCAACGGTGAGTTGTCTCCAGGAATGCTGCTGGGATGTGTGGTGTTCGCACTCGCTTTACTATTCGGTGCATCACTGATGTTCCATTGGGGTCTGCGGAAATATACAGGGGTATCGAGCTAGCCGACCTGTCCTGGTGTAGTAAGGACCGGATGCCAAAACAACGTGTCTCATTTTGAGACATATTATGTAACTTATTCAACGAACCCACTCGACGCGAGTACCACGCTATGGTATCATTCCACTCATCAGATTATTATGCGAAGAATAGGAACATGCTGTGTATCTCAAGCGTTTAGAAATGCTGGGTTTTAAGAGTTTTGCTATACGCACATCTTTAGAGTTTAGTACAGGTATTACGGCTGTCGTAGGGCCTAATGGGGCGGGTAAATCGAATGTCGCGGATGCCATGCGCTGGGTACTTGGCGAGCAGAGTATGCGCCAGTTGCGCGGCAAGAAAAGCGACGACATTATATTTATTGGCGGCCATGGCAAAGCTGCCCTGGGGATGGCCGAAGTCTCGCTGACTCTGGATAATAGCACCGGTTGGGTTCCCTCTGCTTACAGTGAAATCACCGTGACTCGCCGCAGTTACCGTTCGGGTGAGAATGAATACCTGATTAATAAACAGAAGGTTCGCCTCAAAGATGTTATTTTGCTGCTTGCCCAGGCGCGTATCGGCCATGACTCGTACACAGTTGTTGGGCAAGGCTCGATTGATGCTGCGCTGAGCCTGCGTGCGGAAGAGCGACGCGGTTTATTTGAGGACGCGGCTGGCATTCGCCCCTTCCAGGTGCAGCGTGCCGATGCTGAGAATCGCCTGCGCCAGACAGAGCAGAACCTGGAGCGATTACGGGATATCGTTAGTGAAATTGAGCCACGTTTGGCGCCTCTAGAGGAACAGGCTCGCCGTGCTGTTGAGTTCAGGCAGTTGAATAGCGAGCTACAAGAAGTACTCCTGACAATTACGGGATATCGTTAGTGAAATTGAGCCACGTTTGGCGCCTCTAGAGGAACAGGCTCGCCGTGCTGTTGAGTTCAGGCAGTTGAATAGCGAGCTACAAGAAGTACTCCTGACATGGTATGCCCTGCAGTGGCGGCGTTTACGCGCTACAAAAGAGCGCACCGAGGCTGCTGAACTAGAGCAAGCTCTGAAAGTTCGCCAGCAGGAACAGGCTATTTCCTCTGCTGATGAACATGGCGACGTTCTGCGCAGTAGGCGACAGAGCATACGCGCCCGTATCGCTGAGAGCCGCCAGGCCTCCGCGGAAGCAAGCGATTTTGTGCAGAAGATCGAACGCGACCTGGCGGTGAGTGAAGAGCGTATTACCGGGCTGGCACGCCAGCGCAGCGAACAGCAGCAGGAAGAGCGGCGGCTCCGCGAACGCTTGATTACACTACAACAAAGCGCCATTGACCAGGAAGAGCAGTGTGATCTCGCCGATGAAGCAGTAGATAATAGCGCAGCGGCCCTGGCGGCCCTGGAAGTACAGGTAGCCCGCGTCCAAAAAGAATATGAAATGGAAGAGCGGCGACTGCGTGGAGCGCAAAACGACCTTATTCAAGTCCAGGCACGGCTGGGAGCTACTCAGACAGACCTGGGTCGACAGCAGAAGCACCTGGGCGAACGTAATCGTAACCTGGCAGCGCGCCGTGATACCATTGTGCAATCTCAACAGGCATTACGTTCGCTGGAAACGCGTCTTGTTGAGGAACGTTCTCACCTGGATACTGCGCGCAATGAAGAGCAGCAGGTGACGCAGCGCAAACAGGGCCTGACACGGGCCATAGCTGACGCACAGCAAGAGATTGAACGTTTAAAATCCCTGCTTTCCGAGGCTGAAAGACAACGTCGTACAGTCTTTGATCGCTTGAATATGCTTAAGAACTGGCGCCAGAGCCTGAGTGGTTATAGCGATGGAGTACGTGCTCTCTTACGCGCTCCAGGTGGTAAAGTGACAGGACTTGTGGGGCCTGTTCCCCAACTGGGTGTCGCTCCGGCGGGTCTGGAGATTGCCTTAGAAGCCGCCCTCGGACCATATTTGCAGGCTGTGGTTGTACAGACCCTTGCGGACGCCCAGGCATGCCTGCGTTATTTACAGGAAGCTAAATTGGGCAAAGCCATGGTGTTGTGGCTGGATAAAGAGCGCATGCACGATGAGGTTGATGATACCCAGTTCCAAGCGGAAGAGGATACACTTCAACGCTTTTTAGCAGCGAAGGTAGCCCTGAAAGAACATGTGCTGGGATTTGCCTGGCGCTACGTCCAGTCTGAGCCGCGCTATAGCGCTCTCTTCCGCCGGCTGCTGCGAGGCATCGTTATCGCCAGGAATGTAGATGCCGCCCGTGAACTTCTGGCATGGATCTTGCCTCTCAGCGCCTCTTCTTCCAGTGACCTGCCCTTCGATGCGGTGGTAACTACGAAGGGTGAAGTATTGCATATTGCTGGTTGGCTGGTGGGAGGAAGCGGTAAGGACGGTAGCCAGCAAGGTTTACTGGCATATGAGCGGGAATTGCGTGAATTGCCGCAGCAACTGGATCAACATATCGCTTTGATCAATCAACTCAATGATCGAATAAGCGCTATCCAACGCGACCAGGAAGGGCGACGCGCTGAGCAAGCCTCGCTAGATAAAGAGTTACAGAAAATAGTTGGGCGCATGAATGAGATCAATAAAGGAGTGACGAGCGCTCAACGTGACCACGACCGTTTGCAGACGGAGTTACAACTGGCCGCCTCGCTTGAACAGCAACTGGCGGCCGAGATAGTTGGTTTGGAGCAGGAGGTCGAGGCTGCGCAGGAGCGTGTGCGTGCCCATGAAAAATCGCAGCATGAAATGGCTGGTCTGGTTGAAGAACTACAACGTGAGATGGAGGAGCGGGCGCTAGTCTATAGGCGCCAGCAGGATGAACTGGGTCGGGCTCGCACTGCACTGGCGGTGAAGCGGCAGGAAGCGAAATCGTGAACTACAACGTGAGATGGAGGAGCGGGCGCTAGTCTTTAGGCGCCAGCAGGATGAACTGGGTCGGGCTCGCACTGCGCTGGCGGTGAAGCGGCAGGAAGCGAAATCGTTTCACCAGCAATTGGACACCTTAGAAGGCCAGGTTCGAGATCTAAGAGTCCAGCTTGAGCAGCACCTGGTACGTGTGAAAGAGGCTGAGCAACGCCAACTGGCTTTACAAGCAACTATTGCTGCGCAGCGTGCTGAACTTGAAAAAGCGCGTGAGCAGGCTCGGCGCTGCGATGAAGAACTACGCGTGGTAGAAGAACAATCCAACGAGGTTGATCGCCAGGTAGTAACATTAGAGCAGCAGATTGTCCAACTCCGCCATACTTTGACCGAGTTGGAGGGGGTCTACCGGCGCTGTCTCTTGGAGAGCCAGAAGGCGCGTGATGCTGTTGAAAGCCTGTTGGAACAACTGCGCGAGGAGATGGGTGTAGATGATCCCAGGGATCTGAGTGGTTATGCAGCTCAAGCGGAAGCCCTGGCGGCTGAGGAAGCTTCTGCAGATGAGGCAGGATTGCTGACCGAGGAAGAGGAGTCCCAATTGCGTAAGCTCCGGCGGCGCGTTGATAACTTGCGCAGCCGCGTTAAAGCCCTGGGAGGATGTGATCCAGATGCACCACAACAATATGAAGAGCTACGTACCCGCTTTGAATTCCTCTCAACCCAGATTACAGATATGGACCAGGCTGCGCTGCAGCTACGCTCAATTATTGGGCAATTAGATATCACCATGGCACGTCAATTTGAGGCCACTTTTCAAGCAGTAAATGCCCGTTTCCGCGAGCATTTCACGACGCTCTTTAATGGAGGGAGCGCGCGTCTTGAACTGGTTGCAGCCCGGAGCGGTGAGGATGATACTCAAACACCTGCGCCTGCTAATATGCCCGCGGGTGTTGAGGTCATTGTTCAACCTCCGGGCAAGAAAGTGCAGGACCTGTCGTTGCTTTCAGGTGGAGAGCGCGCGCTTGTCTCTGCAGCCTTGCTCTTTGCGCTGCTAGAGATAAATCCACCGCCTTTTTGTCTGCTGGATGAGGTGGACGCGGCTCTCGATGAGTCGAATGTCGCGCGCTTTTGCGATATTCTGAAGCGCCTGGCCCAACGCACACAGTTTATCGTTATTACCCATAACCGGGTTACGATGACCTCCGCCCAGGTTATTTATGGCGTTTCCATGGGCGGAGATAGCGTTTCGCGCCTGCTTTCCATGAAGCTTGAAGAAGCCCCAGTTGCAGGCGATAGGTAGCAAGCTAGCACCGGGTTACGATGACCTCCGCCCAGGTTATTTATGGCGTTTCCATGGGCGGAGATAGCGTTTCGCGCCTGCTTTCCATGAAGCTTGAAGAAGCCCCAGTTGCAGGCGATAGGTAGCAAGCTAGCACTATGCTGGCTGTAACTTGCCGCTATCTTGCCTGATGGCGTGGTTGTGATCCTGACTGTAAACGCTTACCAGTGGTATAAGTACTAATGTCATATCACCATTATCCCTGAGGGCAGGATTGGCGGAGAAGTATTGTGCTCCATCACCCTGCTCCCACGGCCGTTCCGAGTAATGTACTGAGGTGGGTACAATAGTAGCATGACTCTCTCTGTTAGCAGCCATCACTGACCTCCTTGTGTCACTTAAATCTGTTCTTAAACTCATTTGGCTCTGTCAATTTCTATGATAGACACTCAAGGCACACCTTATATGACACGATTCACGCCTTGATATTGATACGGCTGGCGGATCCATCACTTTGACTCCTCAGCGCCTGGAATATAGCGTCTAAATGTGCCAGAAACCGCGTACAAGCAGGGCAAGAAAAATCAGCAAAGCCGCCTGCAAATTACCATTCATATTTGTTGCCATAAGCTTGAGATAGTTCTTCAAATCTCCGGTGGCCCTGCGTAGTGATCGCAGGACGGGGATAACGGTTAGCATCGCCAGCACGCTGTACCACGGAAAGACATTGAGAATGGCGTCCAGCCCAATCAGAAATGCTACACATAGAAGTATGATAGCACCAACGATACGCGCTCTGTACTCACCGAGTGCTACAATGGGTGTAATTTTGCCAACCTCCTTGTCCGCGCGCCAGTGCAAAAAGTGATGGAAGTAGAGTACGGCTGTCGTGTAGAGGCCGATGGGCAGAGAGGCGAGAAACGCGCTTGTTGTAACATTGCCCGTCTGGACATAGTAAGCGCCTACCAGGGGGAGGATACCGAAGGAGATTAAGATATCCAGTTCACCAATCCCTCGCCCTATATAAGCCAGGCGCAATGGCGGAGCTACGTAAAAGAACGCCAGGAGAAATCCCGCTACGCCAAAGGCCAGCGTCCATGGTCGGAAGAACGCCAAGATAATGCCACACAGGAGGGCGAGGGCAAATAAACCCACTGCCAGGCCACGATATGCGCCCAACGAAAGCTTGCCGTTCATAAGCTCCTGAGAGCCAGTTGCCAGGGTTGTGCCTTCGGTTACCAGTTGCTGGGCAGCCTGGTCTGTGCCTTCAGCAAAGTCAAAAACATCATTTACTACGTTTGCTCCCAGATGGGCAGAGAATGCACCCAGAAGGGTGAGCAGAAAAAGTCCCCATTGGAAAGGAGTACCTTGTTGCCAGGCTAAAATAGAACCAACCAAAACGGGGGCAAGCATGACCGGTAAGGTTCGTGCCCGTGTAGCCTGAAGCACTAATTGGAATTGGCTCATAAGTTTACCGGCTGTCCCTCGTGCTCTGTGGCAATGGCAAGGGTATCATATTGGGCGAGAAAGCTCATGATTGTTTCTCGAGTAGTTTGGTCCATAATGAAAGCTCTCTATTTCTTTTTAAACAGCCAGTGGGCATAAAATGTGGCTGTAATACTTAGAAAGTATGTATTAACATATCATATTTCTATTGTAGGATAGATGATGGTATCGATGCTAATTTGTTTAACGGGTACGCGCCGCATTGTCTAACCACGCCCTTGATTTTGTGTTGTAAGGACATATATACTCGTCAAGATATTATGTTTATGAAATCAACAACTCTATCCACCAGAGAGGATATTTTAATGGCTATAACTGCTCGACCAACAACTGCGAAAAGAACAGCATATCCGCGCCCGCGTATCGTCGGTGCAAAAACAGAAGTACCACTTTTCGGTGGGAATCATACGCGCTATGTCAACCTGGATAGCGCAGCCAGCACTCCTCCAATGGTGAAAGTAGGCAGGGCTGTTGAAGAATTTCTTCCCTGGTATTCAAGCGTGCACCGTGGGGCAGGTTACAAATCCCGCCTCTCAACCCATCTCTATGAGCATGCACGTGATAGCGTGATGCGATTTGTAGGTGCAACCCCTTCAACGCATGTTGTTGTCTTTGTGCGCAATACCACGGAAGCATTGAACTTGTTGGCCCATCGCATTCTCCTTGAGCCGGGTGAATTGGTGCTAACCACACGTTTAGAACACCACTCGAACCTGCTTCCATGGTATCGTCGCGCACACGAACTGGTTGAACTTACCGCCGATGGACGTATTGACCTGAACGATCTTGAGTCCCGCCTCAAAAAGCACCAGGGCAAAGTTCGACTCGTGACTATAAGCGCGGCCTCTAATGTGACTGGTCTGTTGCCCGATATTCGCCGAGTGGCGTCCCTGGCTCATAATTATGGAGCCCTCATCTCCGTGGACGCGGCTCAGCTTCTTCCCCACCGTGCATTTGCTATGGGCGCATTGAACGATACTGAGCGGATTGATATGCTGGCCTTTTCTGGACATAAACTGTATGCTCCTTATGGCACGGGTGCCCTGGTTGTGCCCGCTTCTCTCTTTGCGGATGGCGAGCCTATGCTTGTTGGTGGTGGGACAGTCTGTCTTGTTACTAGCTCTGGTATCAGTTGGGCCACCGGACCAGACCTGGAGGAGGCGGGTTCGCCCAACGTGATTGGCGTCGTAGCTATGGCGACTGCCCTGGAGGAACTCATGCGCTTTGGCATGGATCGCGTGGCAGAGCATGAACGCGACCTGACGAAATACGCTATTCGCCGCTTACAGGACATCCCAGGGCTTACCCTCTTTGGGCCTGCATGGGAGCCCGTTCTCGCGGATGGCGAAGATCGCCTGGGGGTCTTCAGTTTCAATCTCGCGGGACATCCGTATCGGGACATCCGTATATCGAGGTTGCCTCAGTTTTAGCGCATGAATGGGGAGTTGGAGTACGCAGCGGTTGTTTCTGTGCCCACCTCTACGTAGCACACCTGTTAGGTATCTCCGAGGCTGATTCTTCCGAAGCCCGTGAACGCCTGATCGCTGGTTTACCTGTTGAGCTACCAGGCATGGTGCGGGCGAGCATTGGACTTGCCAATACCAAAGATGATATTGATCGCCTGGCCAGTGGCTTGCTCGCCATTGCGCGGGGTGATATCCGTGCTACCTACGTTAAAACTGCCAGTGGTGACCTGGAGCCCGTTGGTTCTACTCACTCGTTTGAGACTCATGGAGAGAGCTTTTTATAGGCCGGGCTTCCGCCTTTTTGCCTGCGAAGAAGATACCCATGAGTACCAGGGCCAGCCCACCAAGCGCGTTGAATCCAACGTGCTCATTCAGAAACAAAGCACCGTAGACCAGAGCCGTACAAGGGAGTAAGTAGGTGACAATCAAGGTACGTGTGGGACCGACTCTTTCAAGTAGCCAGTAATAGCAGATATAAGCGAGCGATGTGCCTCCTAAAGCCAGGGCAATGGCCGAGCCAAGCGCCCACAACTCTTTCAATCAGCCAGTAATAGCAGATATAAGCGAGCGATGTGCCTCCTAAAGCCAGGGCAACAGCCGAGCCAAGCGCCCAGATCAACGGCACATGGAATGTCTGCTGGGGGTGTAGCGCAAAGGCAATGCCTGCGATGGGTACCAGTATTACCGCTCCCATCGCGGTTTGCCCAATAGCAGGCTGCATCGAGGGGAGACCAACAAGCATTTTACGCGCAAAGAGCCCCCCCAGGGCATAACTCGCTGAACCAAGCAGTACAAGTAACGTACCCCAGATATACAGAGGAGACGTGTTGCTCGTAAAGGCTGCGGGACCTACCAGCAAGCCAACCCCCACGAAACCAATGATTACGCCACCTATTCGTGTCCACGTCAATCGTTCTCCGCCAGGCCACCAATGAGAAATAATTACGACCGCCAATGGCGTTGTGGCGTTAAGAATAGCAGCCATGCCTGAAGAAACATATTCCTCACCCCAACTGATTGCCAGGTAAGGAATAACAGCATTGAAGAAGGCAACAATAAAAAATGCCCATAAATGTGTGTTCCATCCCTTCATGATCGAGGGTTTGAAAGGTACTACAAGTAATAAACCGAATGCGCCGAGAACAAGACGTACTGCTACCAGTGTCAACGGCGACATATCATCAATGGCGACTTTAATAAAGAGAAATGACGCTCCCCACAGTGCAGCAAGCGCAAATAAGACCAGGTATTCTTTGAGTTTCACGAGTCTGACCCCCATCCATTTGAAAACAACATCTTATCACATCAGGCCAAAGGCCAGGCCGGAGCAAGGACGTATTCAAGAAAAAGATGTTGCCACCGCAGCAAAAACATGGGATATCTGCTTAGGAGCCGACTACATGCGCAATCATGCTATGCAAATGGGAGTTCCACCAGAAGCCATTCTCATTGGGAACGAGTCAATTCATACCCGAGAAAATGCTGAGTATGTGCTAACTCTCTTAAAGCAACATAATATGCAGAACGTTATTCTGGTCACCGCCCCTTTTCACCAGCTGAGAACCTATCTCACCTTTGCCAAAGTCTTTCAACCACATAGTATCAACATTATCAATTATTACGCCGATACAGGCGAATGGCATCCCATGACGTGGTTTTTCTCAGCAAAACACCGTAACCTAGTAAAAAGCGAGATGGAACGTATTAAGGTATATCGGGAGAAAGGGGATCTCCTTTGAATACTCAGGAATAGGAGAGGAGTAAATAATCAATTTACTATTAGTACATACTTCCAAAATTTCGGATATGTACGGAAACATTTCTTATCTATTCAATCAGCCCAGGATATCAGGCCGCTATTAATGAAGCTGGTAGACTAACTTTCATATGCCAACCTATCTGCCGACCTCCAATATAGGTGGGACAAGCAAAGACGAACTCTTCACGAAAGCGTTGACAAGTCTTGAAGATTCGCCGGCCGCTATTAATGAAGCTGGTAGACTAACTTTCATATGCCAACCTATCTGCCGACCTCCAATATAGGTGGGACAAGCAAAGACGAACTCTTCACGAAAGCGTTGACAAGTCTTGAAGATTCGCCGCAGGTAGCGGCGAATCTTGCTATACATTGCATGTGTTAATATGACCGTTATTAGAAAGTTGGTCACTTCAAAGCCATCATCCGTTTCAAGTTTGGTTTGGTGGAGTGCCAGGGCTGACCGCTGCCTCTGCGATGTACTCTCAGTCCAACCCGAATCCTCACCTTTGGACCCAATGAGCGAGTTCGCTCCATTGGGTTCGAACAGATGCGATTGCAAACCATCCTTATGGGAACTTCTTTCGCTGATTGTAGAGTCCATTTGTTCCTGCTGCTTCATCAAGCTCGTTACCTCCACCCAACAAGAAGTTGCAGAGCTGATGACAGTTCATCAATAATATCTTAAGGCATGGTTCAAAACCATGTGACACTCTTGAACAGTCAGGCAGCGAGAGCAGAATAGCCCAAAGCAGCCAGCCAATGGTGAGCGGACGAGGGAGATTCCGTCCGTTGTAAGGGAGAAAGACCCTCATGAGGACCACGAGGAGCAATCCGGTGATTATGCCAAACGGCGAGCAGGGAGAGCATACCAGCCGAGAGTTTGCGATGAACGGCCAAATGAGGCCTGACAATGCTCTGCCAATTTTCCACAGCACTACTGGCGCGGACGGCTTGATCCCAGGCAGCCAAAAGGCCAGAGGCGACGGCTCGCCAAGCAGGGCGAATGCTTTGCAGCAAATGCTCGCTCGTTGGACCAAGCACGGCCCGACGCAGCCATGCCCATGCCAACAGAGCGACCGCCTCCGATCCCAAGACGCGCGAGGCTTGCTCTTGCATCGCATCAAGTCGTCGAGCAAACAACAGGGTCTGAGGCAAAGCCAAACGAACCTGCTTCGCAAGCATCTGAAGCTGCCTCTGCAATGCCGGAGTGGCAGATGGCACCAGCTCATCCAACAGATCCAGCACGGTAACGATCTCGCCTTGACGGTGTTCACTGGTGAGCAAGCCATCAGGCAGGGGCACGACCACCTCCAACAAGGTGTGCAGTTCTTGACAGAGATAGCGCACTCCCTCAGCGACATAGCTCATCTGAGAAAGGCACGCCTCCTGCTCAGCCAGCGTTGCTTTGGGACGCCTTCCTCGTCTTCGTATCCCGTTTGCGAGCGCGTCGGCTTGCCGCTGGATGGTGAGCAAACGATCCTGTTCTGCTTGCACGGCTCGATCCAGACGCCCCTGGACTTGAGCGGCCACATGGAAGAGATGCCAGACATCTCGTTGGTGTTGCTCTTCCCCATGAACCTGACTCAAGGCTTCCTGGATCGCTCGGCCTCCATCACTTACGGTGCCCAAACAGCTGATTCCTTGTTCCTGCAAATACCACAGCAGCAACGTCCAACTTTCTCCATCGACCTCCACCGGGGGCACGGTGGCCCAAACTTGCCCGCTGTGGACATCAATCACATTCAGATAGGCTTTTCCGCGCTGGCTGCTGTATTGTTCATCCAGGGCCAGGGCGCGCGGAGTTCCCGCCTGTTGTTGACTCAGCCACGTTCGAGCACGTTGCCCGGCTTCTTTGACGATGCCAACAATCCTTCCCAAGCTCAGATGAACCCCATGCAGTTCCCGCAGACACGTTTGAATGCCCCGATAACTGGCATGCGTCTCGATCAACAACGTCAGAACCACAAAGGAAATCGCCTCATTTTGCTTGGGTGGCAAGAGTTGGTGTCCCAAAGCTTCTTCCAGTGCCTGCCGTCCTGTTGCCGCCCAACGGTACAAGGTCTGACGAGATACCTGGTGCGAACGACCCAATTGACTGACCAGCCCATGTACGGGGTTCGCCAACATCTGACTGACCATGCTCACTCGCTCCTGAACAGTGCTACAATGGTTCATGTTTCCTCGCCTCCGAACGGTGTTGTTTTTT
>Ga0209647_1003000_pt1 | contig 13332 bp, 21 predicted proteins | sample GraSoi_2013_60cm_FD_185827 | JGI IMG/M metagenome (GOLD analysis project Ga0209647, IMG submission 185827) | Grasslands soil microbial communities from the Angelo Coastal Reserve, California, USA - Sample 9_17_2013_60cm (SPAdes) (version 2) | ecosystem: Environmental > Terrestrial > Soil >... | reverse complement strand
TAGCAAAACCTGCACGTCTCGATCTGGGCACAGACGACCAATGCCACTGGCTAAGACACCGATACCTCCCGTTATCCGCTGCAACTGGTAGAGGAGCAGAGCAGGAAATAGCACATAGAGCACCGTTAGCGAGGTAGCGGCTCCCTCGGCAACGGCGACCAGAAGAGTATCAGGGGCCAGGCGGAAGGATGGCATCGCCAAAGCGATGGCGACCGCTGCCGCCAGAGTCGCCAGTCCTGTTTGTAGGCCGCTCCGTTGTAGCACCGCTAGCATGATGATGGCTACCATTAGGGGGATGGTAGCGAGCAAAATGTTCATGGCGTCTTCCTCTCCTCACTCTGCCTGAGGCTGAGCTTCTAGAACCTTCTTGATATTGCTGACAATTCTCTCAACGAATGTGGGCAGAGGATATACCCGCTCCCACAATTCATCGCTGACTTCCCAGGGGCGCGTTCGGGCCATCGGTCATCCTCCCTGGTGTTTTGCTTCTATTCTATCGCCGTTTCCGAATAAGCACTTAGAAAAGCACTGCCATTACTATGGCACATCGAATAGGCACTCAAATAACTTCATCTTGGCAACGCCGTAGGAAAGTCATTTCTATTTTAACAATTTGCGATGGCCAAACAGCTTCACGCAATCCTTCATACCCTTCATCTAATGAGGAAACAAGAACAAAGCCTGAATACATGCTTTCTATTTTTCCCTTCCATACTCTTTCCTGGTTTATAGGAGGTCTGATAGCCTTAGCTTGTAAAATATGATATCTCCCACGCTGGCATTAATCTCTTCTTTCATAGCTTATTACCCCTGGTTGTTTCCTTCATCATTGTCTGAAGTTAAGGGACTTCTACCTGTTGGCTTCTTCCGAGCCTATGTACTCTACTGATATGTATTATAGTACATATTATTATGAATGATATCACTAAGATGTGCTATACGCAAGGGGTATCATATACAGAGCATAAGGAATGAAGGATATGATACAGATGAGACGGCTACGGGTCAAAGAAGTTGCTAAGGAAAAGGGTATTAGCATGGCAAAACTTAGCAGAATGGCAGACCTAAATTATAGAACCGTTCAAACCATATTCCATAATCCTCAACATGACGTATCCTTTAAGACGCTCGATAAAATAGCCTCTGTGCTTGGGGTTCCCATAACCGAACTCATAGAAGATGTGCCAGAGCAACCTCCAACAGAATGATCATCACTACTTAAGCCAGTTTGCTACTATACACTCTGCCCACTGGAAGGTCATAGCAGTCTGTCAAAGCCGCTTCGTACTTCAATCTGTTACCTTTAGTCTATGATAGAGTTTTATGATGAGAGGTGAAATAAACAGCTTGGACAGGGAGATTGACCCTTGCTCGTCCTTGTGGTATATCACCCGTACATGTTCAGAAAGGATAGCACCCCAGACATGTTTACCCTCTATGGCTTGCTCCTGGTGAGTCTTTCCCTCGGCTTGAGTAACTTTGCTGCTGCTATTGGTATTGGTATGGGAGGAGTCGATGGAAAGACGCGCTGGAAGATGGCCCTTGTCTTTGGCTTCTTTGAAGCACTTATGCCCATTGTGGGTTTGCTCCTTGGTCAAGGACTGGCTACATTCATAGGCCAAATCGGACAGTATCTTGGTGCGGGGTTGCTTGTTCTCACAGGTGTTTATGCTCTTTGGCAGGCATGGAGAGAGACGAAGAAAAGGAACGCGGGCAAGAAGACAGAGGACAATCAACAAGCCGATTTAGGACGTTTGATCCTCACAGGCTTTGCCATCAGCATTGACAATTTGGTTGTTGGTTTCGCTCTCAGCCTCTACCATGTCCCACTTCTGTTTGCTGCTGGTTTGATTGCCGGTGTGAGCATTGCTATGTCACTCATTGGGTTAGAGCTAGGGAGGCATCTGGGTGAACGCTTTGGAGAATGGAGCGAAGTGTTTAGTGGTGTCATTCTCATGCTTGTTGGCTTGGCTATTGGTTTTGGTCTCTTCTAACCAGAGTATTCTTGCCACCTCCAGAGAATACGGGTGTTGTGGGTGGTCCTGGTGAGTAACAAATGGCCCTGATGTTGGGCTCTCCGTCGCATTAAGTGTGCCCGCTTGCTTGAAGATGAACCAAGGAAGGCATGCACATACTTACGCATGACATTGCATCCCTGTAGTTTGAGCCGATAGCGTCTCCAGCAAATAGCATACCGCTCTGATCCTGGTCATCAAGGATTGTTTTTGCAAGAAGGTTGTGCTATCTTGTAGGTAGAAGAACTTCATGTTTAATGTTCACCAAAAACGCTCTCATTGTGGATAGTCTGGAAAGCGCACATGGAGGTGATGCATGACTACTACACAGACACGCTGGCAACTCGCAGGAGACTATTTCGAGAACTGCAATTGTAAGGTCGTATGTCCTTGTCTACTCTCGACGACCCAGCCTTTGACCTCTAGGCCGACAGAAGGAGCGTGTGAAGTTGCCTTTGCCTTCCACATCAATAGTGGCAGCTACGACAATGTCACGCTCGATGGCTTGAATGTTGCGATGATTGCACGTACACCAGGACCCATGGCCGAAGGAAACTGGTCTGTCGCGTTGTATCTCGATGAGAGAGCTAATGAGCAGCAGCGTCAGGCCCTTGCGGCAATCTTCAGTGGCTCTGCTGGCGGCCCATTAGGTGCCCTTGCACCTCTCATCTCCACCGTGCTGGGTGCGAAAACCGTCCCGATCACCTTTAACATAGCGGGCAAACGTCGCTCTGTCGAGATTCCCAACATCATGCACCTGGCTGTCCATCCCCTGCCAAGCATGGACCCCAACAATGAGATATGGGCACTCAATGCCCATCCCTTTTCGTCCAAGCTGGCAATGGCGGTTGGCGAGCAGAATAGCACCTGGATGGACTACGGCATGAGCTGGGATAACTCTGGCAAGAACGGCCACTACGCATCGATCAACTGGTCCAACGCCTAGAAACAACCTGGCATTTCCTCAAGGAGGAGAGTGCACATGTCCAGTACCACCCCCTCTCTCTTGCAACGCGAGCGTTACCTGATCCTGGGCGTGCTCCTTGTGCTGGCCGCCCTTGCCTGGGGTCTGCTTATCTGGCAGGCACCAATGATGAACAACCAGGCAATGGGCCTGACTATGGGAATGAGCGCAGTGCTGTTCATCGCGATCTGGGCGGTGATGATGGTCGCGATGATGTTTCCTGCTGCTGCTCCAATGATCCTCATGTTTGGTGCCGTCTACGCTGGCAAGCGCCGGCAGGAGCAGCCTTATGTGCCAACCTGGATCTTCGTCAGCGCCTACCTCCTCGTCTGGACATTGTCCGGAGTGTTGGCATACTTTCTCGCCATAGAAGTTGAGAAGCTAACAGGACAGTCCATGTGGCTCATGGAGAACGCTCCCCGCATTGGTGGTGCCATCCTGGTGATAGCGGGCCTCTATCAACTCTCGCCGCTCAAAAACGTCTGCCTATCGAAATGCCGGACACCTTTACAATTTCTCCTCACTTTCTGGCATGATGGATATGCCGGAGCCTTCCGTATGGGGATTGAGCATGGTGTCTTTTGCCTCGGGTGCTGTTGGCTGCTGTTCGTGATCCTCTTTCTGCTTGGCCTCATGAATCTGGCGGTCATGGCACTGGTGACCGCGCTGATTTTTGCCGAGAAAGCGCTGCCCATTGGTCGGCAGATCAGTCGGCTTGCGGGCGTAGGATTGATCGTCTACGGGGTGCTCGTCATGTTCTTGCCCGCTGCGCTCCCAATGGGGATGTGATGGTACGGCAGAGAGCAGTTAGGCACTCACCCCCATGGAGGCAGCTATGGAAGACAAGGTCTCGGACCAACAAGGAGCGCGTGGTCACCGCCTGGCTAAGACAGCATTGGTCTGTGGTGTACTCGGGTTTCTGCTCTGGCTTCTCTCCTACTCTTGAGTCCCTTTCGCGCTAACAGGTCACGAAGCTGGAGAGCTTGTTGACTACGTCGTCGCGGTCAGCGAGGTGGGCTACTGGTTGGACTCGTGAGTGTTGGCTCTGGCTTCATCGCTCGAATTTGATCTTTGAGGCAGATGTCATCCTCTCAGCAGATGTTATGCTTTCAGGCACAGAAGCATCCTGGCTCGTTTTTGCTGCCGACCCCACTGGCCTGTACGTCGGCTTCCGTCTACAGTTACCCTGATTGTTGACGAACGGTCATGGGATATGGATTCATTGCGCGATATACGGCATTCATCGCCGAAGCTCTACCTCTGTCCCAGAGCACAGAAGCCTGATGGGCCACTGGAAGCCCCTTGCATTTCCACTCGGATGTGAGTGAACCCGGAAGCTGCCAGCAGAGTCGCTACATCTTCCGTCGTAGGATAAAGCGTGGCACCGGTTTGGGCAAAGCCTTGTTGCGCGACACGCGGCATATATTCCTTGATCTGGAAACCAATGGCCACCGTGCCGCCTGGTCGAAGCACCCGCCGTAATTCCTGCAGCGTGGCACTAACATCTGACCAGAAGTAGATGACATGAGTGGCCGCTACTGTATCGAATGAGGCGTCCGTATAAGGTAACGTCGATGCATCCCCTTGCTGAATCTCGACGCGGCCCGTTTCAATGGCGGTGGCATTGCGCTTGCGGGCCTCCTGTACCATGAGGGTGGAGGCGTCGATCCCCGCGACAAGACCCTGGGTGGCGTGAGCCGCGAATCCTTGAATTGCCAGTCCTGGTCCACACCCAACCTCGAGGATGCGATCGGATGGCTGGATATCAAGGAGCTGCACAATCCACCTATTGATGGATGCATTGCCCCTGGTAAAAATCACGCGTCCTATCAGTTTTCCTAGCAACCCCCGTGGATTCCCTAGCTGTGTCGCAAACATGCCTAAGAAACGCTCCCTGATAGATGTGCGAGAGCGTTTTCCTGGCAGTTTTACGTTGTCAGACATCGTGCTTTTCCTTTCAATTCTGCTTCATAAAGCCCCGTGTAGAGCTACACTAGCAGATTTTCCTTGCACACGCAAGCATTTTGCCGTATTTCTTGGCGGAAGTGCCAAATATCCTGTCGGAAGGAACAGCAAACGATACAAATTGGTTTCATAGGTAGCCTGACTGTAGGGGGTAAGTCGAACGGTCAGCATATCACAACAGTCAGAGGAAAGGCCTTACCCCTTGAACAACCTCCCCCGCGATACTACTGGGGTTGGATTGTGCTGGTTTCCTGATCGAAACACGGTAGTAAACAAACAAAGCTTAACGAATCACTTGCACACTTATGTCGAGTGAAAGATTTTCCCATGCACGATCACTTGTCACTGCCGGCAAGTTCTGGCGCTTAGCCAGGGCAAGACAGGCGCGGTCACCTAAAGAGAGACCCGCCTGTCTGGTGAGTTGACGTAATAAACCAACTTCATAGGCAAATGTACCGTCAAAGTCAACTATCATAAGCCCCAGAATATCCAGTATCTCGTGAATTACTGCTTCCGGAACATCTGCTTCGCTGAACTTTGCCACTACTTCAGAGAGATTCACCGAGCTCATAAAAGCACCTTCTTTAATGCAAGTGGCAACCTGTTCACTGCCAGATTCTTGCTTCAGCAGGGCTAATAGAGCGGAGGCATCCAGAACACAACCGCGCATTTTCAGCTCTCCAAACGCCGTTCGGCTATGAGTTCATTTGCTAGTGAGCGCCCTTGAGGGATATAGCGGCTCACTAGTTCCTGTGCGCGTTTGATTGCCTGGCTCGTAGTGAAAATGCGTAACTCACCATCTTCCAGACGTAGAATCACTTCATCTCCAACCTGTACACCTAATGCCTGACGATATTCAGCAGGAATAACTATTCTGCCACCCTCGGCTATTTTTACCTTAAATTCTTGCATTTGACACTCCAAGCTATATTTGCCAATACTTACTCTATGTGACAACATAGAGTAAGTATACCATAAACAGGTAGAATTGGTAATATGGCTTCGCAGCCTGAGTGTAGTTCATTTTATTGCGTAGTGCCAGGCCTGACCTCTTCCAGGACGAGCAGCGCGATGTCCAGTTCCTCGTAATGGTAGAGCAGCCGCCACCCTGTCTGGGGGACAGGTAATAGGGGGACGATGAAGGCAGCCTCGACCATCCCCCGCTCTCACGTGGCCGCACCCGCACTGAGGAATCAAGCCCAAAAGAGGCTCTTAGGAAAGTCATTCTCATCAACGAAACAGCATGAATATAAACGAGCAAAAAATGAGGACGCACATCGTCTTCATAGTAGATCGAGTTGATAGCGAACAGCATACCAGCTGTTCAGAAAGGCAGAACAACCATGTACGCACGAGTTATCACAGTTCAGTATCAGCCAGGAAAGATAGAAGAAGGACTACAGATTTATCGCGAAGCGCTGTCAGAAACCAGGCAGCAACCTGGGTTCAAGGGAGTCCTTGGGTTGGTAGACAGGAGTGCAAACAAGGGCATCTCAATCACACTGTGGCAGAGCGAAGCTGATGCACTAGCCAGCGGGGCGAGTAGTGCCCACATGCAAGCGCAGCTTGCCAAATTCGCCTCCGTCTTTGCCGCAGCACCACTCTTCGAAACGTATGAGGTCACTGTCCAAGAGTAAGCACTTCGTGGGGTACTGTGACATTAGGCACTACAATGACCAAAGCTTGATTTACAGGTTTTTACGCTGGGAGGCGAGGAACTCCGGGCATCTTGCAACCAACAAGAACTCGGCAGCATCACACTACCGAGTTCCTCGCCCTCAGACAGAAAGGGTGAAAGAGGGGACTAGCTGGCCTGCCCTGGTGCAGGGATCACACCGAGTTGTTGTAGCAGACCCAGGTCGTCATTGTTGCCCCAGAGTTCGACGCCCTTCCTGTTTGCGAAGCGGGTGATGGTGACCCCTGTCGTCATCACCTGTTTGCCCGTGGGTGCAATGCCCATGAGGTCGCCTTGCTGGGTGCCACGAAACGTGTGGCGAGCTACGACTCTGTCCCCTTCAGCGATCATGTCCTCAACGGTGAAACGGGCATCAGGGAAGGCGGTGAGGTAGAGCGAGAGGAACTGTTTGAAGGCTTCGAGCCCCTGCATCGTCGTGGAGGCATTGTGAAACACCAAGTCAGGGGCATTCACCTCATCTAAGACGGCCAGATTCCTCTGATTAAAGGCCTCTTCATACGCACGACGGATGAGCGCCTTGTTGTCTTCGGTTGACATAGTAGCGTTTCCTTTCTGAACAGCTTTCCTGCTGTTCGTTATCAACTTGACCACTCATAGAGACGATGGAAGGCTCCATTTTTTCGCTCCCAATTGCTCACAGAGGACGCGAAGGTTCAAATGAAAGACAGAAGCGGAGGTGATCTGAGTGGTATGCTCTTTGAATGCTGGTACTCCTCCTTTTATTCTTGCGTTAGGATTTGGTGAAGAGCGAGCATACGGTTCAGTGAGATTTGGTTTGGGGCGAGGGAATCAAGAGGATAATATACATTTTACTGTGGCCTTAATAGGTAATGCTGTACAAAATGTGTGGACAATCATCAGAACTTAAGAAAAATGCGGATTTTGTACTACCCATTAACATTGAGATACAGGCATTTAAGTTAACCAATCGCTTTTGTTACCATCTCTTCAATAGTAACCTCATCATCTCCAAAATGCTCTGCTATTCTCAAAATAGCAATAGAACGTAGCTCATGCTTCACTGGAGGAGTCATCGTGGGAAGTAGAGCAGGGTTCACTATAAAATTTCGATTATCTTCACTTAGATCAAGCAAACCCTGGCGTTCAAAACGTGGAAGAGGACTGACTATCAGGGTTTGTCGCATCTTAGATCGCGTCACATAAAGGTTGTCAACAACAGCTATTCTAGAACCATGATCTACCTCACGCTTTAACCCTGCGTTTGTACGAAGATCGTAAAATGCAAGAAAGCAATCAACAGTCTCTTCTATAGATAAGAAGCCATTCTTATCGGTACGAGCTAGCAGTGTAAGCAACAGTAACATTTGATAAGCATATTCTAGCCGAGTGCTTCTTACAAACATTTTAAGCGTTTCAATCGCTGCTTGTTGGACTTCATCTGGAATAGTACTGGTTACACTTATCTTTGGGCTGAGTCCAACGTACATTAACCTCTTTAAGTATTCGTCTTCGGAAATACGCTTTGTGCTCTTTGCCATTTCTCTTTCAATTTCAGTTAGCCTCCTTTTAATATCAGGATTAAAAGGATAAGCTTGAGCACGAAATGCTTCTAGTTGCGCCTCTATCGAAGTAAATGGCTCTGTGTGTCTTTGGCCAGTAAGAAATAGGTTACGTTCCACATTTAGAGACAGTCCGTTTCCTGTCATGTTAGATGAACCAACCATCGCCCAAGCTCGGGCATTCGTTGTACCATAGTATATCTTGGGATGAAATACTCTCTTTGGTTCTGCTACGTAAACATATAGTTCGACACCAAAATCCTGCAACTCTAGGAATGCGTTAACTCGATTAATAAGACATAATCCCACAACTGCTCGCTTACGTTTAGAGGTCTTTAATAAAGGCCGAAGCAATGACACTCCAGCAGCAGAAACATAAGCAACAGAAAAATCAAGATCTGAATTTGGGTAGTCCTTTCCGGCTTGAAGGAGTTTCTGAAGAGATATGTGAACAAGGCTAATATCTGTCTCAGGCATACTTATTTTGTCTTTCCATATACGTTGGGTGCTCCTTTTCTTTTACCCTAGAGCTAGGGTTACATCAAATTATGCCAACCACTCACTCTTTCTTTGCATTGCGACTGTAATAATACCGGAGCTGTTCATCGGCTTTTTCCAATACATCAATTATCTCGTAATAACGTAAATCTTGCCATAGCTGAGGTGTAATCTGAACAATGTCTTCTTCAGAAAAGTATTCGCAGTAATTCTTAATCCGGAAACGTTTAAGTGGCATTTGGTTATTAGAACATATTACCCGTATAACCCATCCCAGAGCTTGTTATCAATAAAAATAACAGAAAGTGTGAAATTCATTCTTCCACTTCTTCTTCGATCAAATCAGCAACATGAACACCAAGAGCAGTAGCCAATTTAGCAAGCGTATCCGTGGTTGTAATATAATAGGGGTCCTTGAATATCCTACGCACGGTATTGTATGCCAGGTCGGCATCTCTCTGCAATTTGCCCATACTAATGTGCTTCTCTTTGGCAATTTCTTTCACCCGTAGACGTACACGCATACTTTTGCTCTTATCCTCATCTATGATGGACGAAATTGTAACAGCCCTTCCTCCTTGACAGAAGTATCCCTATATGTTATTACTTTTATGAGGTGACATATATGGGCACTTTTTTTAGTATCAATCGTCCGTAATGAAAGGAACAATACCTTTTTCATTCACAAATCACTCAGCAGTGCCATAAACATCATTTCCAACATCACTTCCACTTTTACGCTTGAACACGGCGTTAATTTATTCAACGGCTTTTATGCGAGGAAAGGAGCTTCCACCAATGAGCGAGGACAAGACTGAAAACAAAAGCGAAGTGGCACGTTTGCTCAAACAGATTGATCTAGCATTCGAGGCGGCCCAGCTAGGGATATCAGGGCTGGCCGAGGGCGCTGCCAGGCATGATTTTATCAAAGTCAAATTGGAACAGGTGGGAGTATTTGAGGCGCAACTGGCAACCCATGTTGGCATAGATGAGGCTAATCGTCTTGTATGCGAACACTATGTACTGATAATAAAGTGAATTCAGCATTTATCCATCTATCCGGTCCGCTATGGGTTTGCCCTTTCTAAGTGCTGGATAGTTCATACAAGGACATGCAGGGGAAATTTCATTTACATGCGTTAATGCCTGATGGCTTCTATGACAGCCGCTATTTCGTCGATGAACGGCGCAGGCCGTTTACCGGGCTTTCCCGCCAGCAGCAGGATTTTCGGAAAGGACGCCGAATGCTGTTTATCAGTCCCTATTTCTCCTTTTTCTCCTTTGATGCGGCCAGGAGGAAATCAATGTTCGGAACAGAGCACGGGACGTTAAATAAGTAATTGCCATGTCTTTGCAGGAGAAGGTGCTGCCATTTCATCCCCATGCCGGAAAAGAGTTGCCAAAAAGAAGATGCCAGTAATAAAAAGCCTGCTCTACATCACCCCTTTTTGCGAAGTCCTCTGCGCTCTTTGCCTGCGCATAGGCTATTTTGAGATTGCTGAGAGCCGTATCCAAATTATCCTGTGTATTGTAGTGACCGACGTAACAGTTGAAACTTCCCGAACTACAGCTTGCAGGATCAATGACCGCCATCGTAATCTCCTTCCTTGCCTTATCAAACACATATCTGATTGCAGCAGGATACTGATGGATTTGATAATAAGGCAGGGCTTGCATGATAAGGCATTTAAGATGGAATGATGAGAGCAAGCCGCCATTTTTCATGTTCCAGCACTTGAACATTTTCATCAAAGGGAGAAGCATCTGATTATGATGCGTATTTGCGTTGTTCCAGATTTCCATTTGCAGGAGAGGATTAGCTGGTAGCCAATTGTCCATTCTACTATGCGAGACAAGAAAACCACCTGCCTTGTTCCGAAAGCCGGGAACCACATCAATGTAAAATTCATCGCAAGGAATAGTTACCCCATTCCTGTCTCTGCTTATATCCCCTTTTACAGAGTATTCCCTTTGCAGAATGCTCTTTATTCGCTCCAAAAGCAATGCTTGGCCTATGTCACCATACTTTATCAAGTACCTGGTATCCAGCACATAGAAAAATTCAATATGGGCGTCTTCCAACGGCGCAATTATGCTTCCTCGCATATATTCACCGGTAACAAAATCCTCCACGATATCCATTTTTTCTGCGAGGGCATCTCTCACCCGTTCGGCGTGTTGCAAAATGGCTAGCTCGTCAATATCAGTTACTTCCAGGCGTGAAAGGAATTCCTGAAAGCCTTGTACCACTGTTTTTATCATACTAAATTATACTTCTCAAGGAGGGAATGAACAGTAGGCAAGCAGTGTATAACCGTCTTTATACTCATCAATGACTACTTCCCTTATAAATCCCATAGCTAAGGCTTTTTATGTGGTATGCTACCAGAGGTAAAGCAAATATGCCTTTTTCTCTGCTCGAAACCCAGGAGGAGGGAAAAACACCATCCGGGGTATAAAGTCGGTCATTATATCGCTGGATGGAAGAAGTTATTTACTTTATCCCCTCCGAACAGAGAGAGGAGGTGAGCTGCATGAAGAAAAGGAATTATCCACTGAAAGGCTACCCAAAAGATATTACGACTTTCGGGCGAGCTTTACCGATCTTCAAAGGCTATACAGTTGACGGGAGATTAAAAGAGTTTCGTAAAGTGAAACAAGGGCCAACTATTGAGTTTATTGACTTTGACAGCGAAAAAGGTCAGCAGTTAGTAGCACAGATAGCACACCTGGCAAAGCTTTATGAGTTGCTTTTATGTTTTCGATAACCGAAAAGTGACCGGTTGTTAACCGAAAACTAGACCACCCCACCTGGTGTTCTCTCAAAATGTTAAGCGAAAAGTATACCACTCGATTCCCCCACAGTATTTTCAAAGCATGATATACTGATCCACGGAAGTCTTTTCACCGTTTGTTTGACAGGGGGAGGACACGCTTCCCCTGACCAACACGACAGAAAGGAGACCATCGCATGTCCACCGAAGACAACGTCGACAAGAAGGCGACGAAGAAGCCCGCGAAGGCGATCAAGGGATTTACGAACGAGGAACGAGGCGCGATGAGGGAGCGCGTCCAAGAACTGAAAGCGGACAAGGCGGACGGGGAAAGCGCCGTGCTCGCGAAGATCGGCGAGATGCAGGCACCGGATCGCGCCCTCGGCGAGCGGCTCCATGCGATTATCAAAGCCAGCGCGCCAGCCCTCTCGCCGAAGCTCTGGTACGGGATGCCCGCGTATGCCAAGGACGGCAAGGTCGTCTGCTTCTTCCAACCCGCGCACAAGTTCAAGACGAGGTACGCGACGTTCGGCTTCAACGACAGCGCGAACCTCGACGAAGGCGCCCTGTGGCCGGTCGCCTTCGCGCTGAAGGAGTTGACTGCCGCTGAAGAGGCAAGGATCGGCGAGCTCGTGAAGAAAGCGGTGAGCTGAGGGCGCGCCGTGGAGCACATTCCATCTGGCAAGCCAGGAACTTGGTAGCATGGCGCTGCCGAGTTCTTTTTGCTTTGGGTGTTTCTGATAATCGAAAAGGGCTCTCTCCCACATTAAGTGTGCTTGGTTGCTTTGCTGGGGCTATTGTGAGCGAAACTGCTGCCGCTTCAGTTCACTATGAACGAGACCTTGTTTCTCTACCCTACTCTAAGCAAGCAAAGTCACTTTAATTGAGAGAGAGTCTGAGGAAACGAAAATATTTTCGTGCATCTACTGTGGAATCCACTGAGAGAGCTACTTCAGGATGAAGGAAAGTCCGGTGCTTGCTAACGCACAAAGAAGGCCTCCACCAAAGCAGATAATGCTCACTTGGATTGCTTTATTTTTCCTCTTAAGAACCTTGCTGAGATGGTAGTTCTCCCGTGCGTACTCATCCTCGACTTTTGACGACTCGGTTAAGTTCTCCTGTAGAGATTTTTGATAACCATTGTATCCTTTCTCCCCCTTATATCCATCATACGACAAAATACTCCTCCAGAAGAGCAAGCCGCCGTCTTCCTTTTTAGCCACTCGTGGGTAAAAAGTAATAAAGCCTGCAATAGTAGACAACACAAGGAGAGTCAGTGCCAACCAGTAGAAGATAGGGAAAAAAAGGGGTGAGGCAGGCGGCTTGTTTGGAAGTAACAGGACAGTAATCGCTAGATCAGCTGTGACAAGAAGAGATACCTTTGTGTCAGCGAGACTAATGTATTGGTTGAGATATTGATTGACGTTCCACCCAAAGCCTGAGCGGGGGTCTTCTCCTGGAGGTGGACTAGCCATCCTGTGTATCTCCTCCCTGTTTGAATGGGACAAAACCTCGCACGAGCAGTTGCCTTATGCCTTTTATGAGTTGGAGAGACAAAGCACTCTATATTAGAAACGCACAAAAAGCATGTTTTGGTACTTTGTTTTTATTGCTCAGCGAGGAGGTCTTCTCCAAATTAAATGTACCGGCTTGTTATGAGAGACATGTTCTCACCAAACAGGTGGCTGTACCCTGCTAATGAACAAGGCAATAGTTCCTATTACCTGCTGTAAGCAAGCGATCTCACTTAATATGGGGGAGAGCCATGAAAGGGACCCACTTGATACTCAAAACAGGGCTCGCCTACCATTGTGAGATAAGCCAGTGATACTCAAAACGGGACCCACCCCCACTGTATTCTCAACCAGACCGCACATATCGCAATCAAAAAGAACTCGGC
>Ga0209647_1002998_pt1 | contig 13343 bp, 10 predicted proteins | sample GraSoi_2013_60cm_FD_185827 | JGI IMG/M metagenome (GOLD analysis project Ga0209647, IMG submission 185827) | Grasslands soil microbial communities from the Angelo Coastal Reserve, California, USA - Sample 9_17_2013_60cm (SPAdes) (version 2) | ecosystem: Environmental > Terrestrial > Soil >... | reverse complement strand
CAGATGATCGCGGCCCTGCGGCGCGCGTTCGAGCGGGGCGATGCTGCCCGGCAGCGAGATGAGTAGCCAGCACGGCGGACTCTAGCCGCCGAGCAGGTGCTCCAGCCGGGCGGCCACCTCGCGGTAGCGGGCCACCGGGATCAGGTGGACGCCGTCGAACGCCCCGGAGTCCCGGATCCTCAGCACCTGCTCGCAGGTGGCCTCGACCCCGGCGCGGCGGTCGGCTGCGATCTCCCGCAGCAGCGGGCCCGGGATGTCGATGTCCGGAATCGCGGCCGCGAGGCGCCGAGCGTGTCCCTCACTGGCCAGGACCATCACCCCCGCGAATACCGGAACGTCGACGGGATTGGCGTCGCGCCACCGCAGCAAGGCCTCCAGGGAGAAGCTGACCTGGACGAACAGGAAGTCTGCGGCTCGCTTCCAGGCTGGCAGCGGGCGCAGTGCCGCCGCCGCGCCGACCCGGAACGGCGGCACTCCCGCGAACGCCGCTTCGCCCGGCAGCGCGCGGACCTCCTCGATCATCGCCCGAACGTTCAGCTCCCCGGTCCGGCCGCCCGAGCTTGGCTTGTCCCCGTACACGAACAGGAACTGGCCGACGCCGTACGCGGCCGCGGTGAGCAGATCCCGGCGGAACCCCAGGAGGTTCCGGTCCCGTGAGTTCAGGCACGCGATGCAGCGGCCTCCCATGGCCTCGACCTCGTGCGCGACCGCAACACTGGACACCGTGGCGCGGCCGATGTGGTTGTCCGGGACGAGGAAGGCATCGGCGACCTTGCTCAGGGTTCCGATCTGGTGCCGGACGTGCTTCAGGTCCGGCCGGGTGGGCGGCTCGATCTCGCAGACGACCTGGAACGGGTGACCTGCCATTGAGCCAGCCTAAGGATCGAGGCCTGCGGGCCAGGACGCGGTCAGCCGAGTTTCTTGCCCGCTGACATCAGGTCCTGGCAGGCCTGGACGACGCGGGCGGTCATCGACTCTTCCGCCGCCTTGCCCCAGGTCCGCGGGTCGTAGGCCTTCTTGTTGCCGACCTCGCCGTCGACCTTGAGCACCCCGTCGTAGTTGGTGAACATGTGGCCGGCCACCGGCCGGGTGAACGCGTACTGCGCGTCGGTGTCGACATTCATCTTGACCACGCCGTACGAGATCGCCTCGCGGATGTCCTCGAGCGCTGAGCCCGAGCCGCCGTGGAACACCAGGTCGAAGGGCCTGTCCTGGCCGTACTTGGCTCCAACCGCGTCCTGGATTTCCTTCAGCACCGCGGGACGCAGCTTGACGTGACCTGGCTTGTAGACACCGTGCACGTTCCCGAACGTCGCGGCCAGGACGTACCGGCCGTTCTGGCCGAGGCCCAGCGCCCCGGCGGTGGCCAGGGCGTCCTCGGGCGTGCTGTAGAGCTTCTGGTTGATCTCGCCGACGATCCCGTCCTCCTCACCGCCGACGACCCCGATCTCCATTTCCATCACCACGTGCGCGCTGGAGCACTGCTTGAGCAGCTCGGTGGCGATCTCCAGGTTCTCGGCCAGCGGCACGGCCGAGCCGTCCCACATGTGCGACTGGAACAGCGGCTCCTCGCCGCGCGCCACCCGCTCCGCCGAGATCTGGACCAGCGGGCGCATGTAACTGTCCAGCTTGCCCTTGGGACAGTGGTCGGTGTGCAGCGCGATGTGGACCGGGTACCGGGCGGCCACCGTCCGGGCGAAGTGGGCCAGCGCGACCGCCCCGGTGACCATGTCCTTCACTCCCTGGCCCGACAGGTACTCGGCTCCCCCGGTGGAGACCTGGACGATCCCGTCGCTGTCGGCCTCGGCGAACCCGCGGATCGCAGCGTTCAGCGTCTGGCTGGAGGTCACGTTGATAGCCGGGAAGGCGAAACCGTGCTCCTTCGCGCGGTCGAGCATCTGCGCGTATACCTCTGGAGTTGCAACGGGCATGACGGTTGCCCCCTCTCATTCTCACTCGATGCTGCCCTCAGTATCCCCGCCCGCGAAGTCCGGCACCGCGTCCCCCCTGGGGTTGGCAAGTGCTGGCGGAATAAGGCATTTGACGACGATAGCGAGCGAGCGTACGGTTTCAGCCGCCCGATCAGGTGGTGGTGGTGTGACTCCCGGCCGGGGAGCCTGGCGGTGCCGGGAGGAGTTCAGCCCAGACCGAGGTCAGCCAGCTCGTAGGCCGCGCGGTACGGCAGGCCGCGCTGAATGACCCGCTGTCTGGCTCCGCGCTCCACGATGACGGCGACGCCCACCACCTCGGCGCCGGCCTCGAGCAGGGTATCCACGGCGGTCAGGACGGAGTTCCCGGTGGTGGAGGTGTCCTCCACGGCCAGAACACGGCGGCCGACGACGTCCGGTCCCTCGATCCTGCGCTGCAGGCCGTGAGCCTTCTCGGCCTTGCGCACGACGAAGGCATCCAGATGCCTGCCCTGAGCACCGGCGACATGCATCATCGCCGTCGCCACGGGATCGGCGCCGAGCGTCAGGCCCCCGACGGCGTCGAAGGCCAGATCGGCGGTCGCCTCGAGCATCACCCGGCCGGCCAGCGGCGCGGCACGGCCGTCCAGGAGCACCCGGCGCAGGTCGATGTACCAGTTCGCGTGCTGTCCCGACGACAGGACCACGTCGCCGTGGATCACTGCCTTCGACTGGATCACGCTGAGCAGCTCCGCGCGGTCGGTCACGCCAGCCGAGCTTATCCGTCGCCCTGACCTAGCGGAAGCGCGCCCGGCCGGCGTGGCTGGCGCCGGGCCCTTGGGCCGATGACAGGGACGATCCTCGGTGGATGCCCGTCGTGATCTGCGCGTTATGTCACGACGACGGCCACGCGCTGGTAACGTCTCGCGTCGAGAGAAGGGACGGTATCGGGTGGATCGTTGCGCGCTGTTCGTCGATGCGGGCTACGTGCTCGCCGACGGCGCCATGGCCGTCCACGGAACCCGTCAGCGGGGCTCTGTCGCCTGGGACCATGCAGGCCTCGTGAAGCTGCTTACCGGGCTGGCACGAGACCGCACCGGCCTTCCGGTGCTGCGCTGCTACTGGTACGAGGCGACTGTCGAGGGACGGCGCAGCTCCGAGCACGAGACGCTGGCCGACCTTCCCGGGCTCAAGCTCCGGCTCGGCCGGATACGACCGGGCCGGCGTGAGGGCGTCCAGACTGAGATGCACCGGGACCTGGTCACGCTCGCCAGGAACCGCGCGGTCAGCGACGCTGTCATCGTCAGCGCCGAGGAGGATCTCGCCGAGATCGTCACCGAGGTACAGGATCTCGGCATGCGCGTCGCCGTCGTGCACATCACGGTGGACGGGAACTCGACGATGTCCCGGCCTCTGCGCCAGGAGTGTGATGACATCGTCGACATTTCCGGCGCCCACCTGCGGCCGTTTGTGGATCTCATTGCCGGGGCCGAGCCGGCCGACCGCGAGGAGCAGTACTCAAATGGGAGCTACCCCGCGCGCAGTCACGAGGCGCAGAGCCACGAAGCGCGGAGCTACGAGCCGCGGAGCTTCGAGACGCCGACCTACCAGCGGATGGGCCTGGCCAACGGTCACGGGGCTGGCCTCGGCGCGGTAACCCACCAGGGTCTGCCGGCCGCCGCGCTTCCCGCGCCGCCGACGATCTATACCGCGCCCGTGGTCGAGGAGTACCAGCGCACGGCGGATCCGACCGGTCCAGGCTTGATGGGCCGGGACTCGATGGGCCGCGACTCGATGGGGACAGGCTCGGCGGATGCAGGCTCAATGGGTCCTGGCTCGCCGACCTCAGCCTCGCCTACTGCCCACCCGGGGGCCGCCAGCCTGTCGGGGCTCGCCGCCATCGCCCCTCCGCTCCCGGGCCCCGCAGCCCCGGCCGTGTCCCCGCCCCCGGCCGGCCTCTCGTCCCTGGCTGGCTCCTCGCCCGAGGCTGGCCCTCCCCATCACTTTGCCCCTTCGCATCAGGCGGGCCCCTCCCTTCAGGCTGGCTTTTCGCATCAGGCGGGCCCCTCGCATCAGGCTGACCATGGCGTCATGCCCGGTGAACGGGTCGGTTCTCACGGCGGTCGCGGGCTCGCGCCCGGCCAGCCCGGCGAACCGCAGGAAGCCGACGCCGCGCGGAACGCGCTCAGGCCCCAGCCAGCAGCCCCCAGTTCCGGCCGCCCGGGCGCGCACGCGTCCCAGTCGCCGATGGGCCAGGCATCCATGCCGCAGGCACCTCTTCAGTCACCGGTGCCCCAGTCGCCCGGTCCCGGGGATGTGCCGTTCGGGCACCACCCAGGGGAGTACCGGTCGCCCGAACAAGTCGGACCGCGCTCGGGCCTGCCGGTCCGGGAAGGGCCGGTCCGGGAAGGCCCGGGCCTGCGGGAAGGGATGAGCCGCGAAGGGATGGCCGCGCCGGGGGCGGAGGCCGGGCGCGCTGCCGCGCCGGCGGCGGCCCGGTTTGCGGACGCGTCAGGCCAGGCTCAGCGGGCGTCCGCCCATTCAGGGCCGGCCCAGCAGATGCCGTCTCACCAGATGCCGGCTCACCAGATGCCGTCTCAGCAGATACCGGCCCAGCAGGTGGCGTCTCAGCAGATGCCGGCCCAGCAGATGCCGTTTCACCAGATGCCAACCCAGCAGATGCCGTCTCACCAGATGCCGGCCCAGCAGACGTCGCCCCACCAGTACCAGTCGCCCCCACGAGGACAATTCGACGGGGTCGGCCCCGGGCAGATGCCCCCCCCTCAGCAGTTCCACGGCTCCCAACCCGGCCAGCAATCGACACCCGCTCCGGGATCTGGCTATTCTTCCCCACACCACGAGCAGGGTCCGTACAGCGGGCCGCAGTCCGCCGCGCATTCATCGGTTCCGCAGCCCGTGCCCCAGCCCATGACCGTTTCCCTGGCCGACGCCGTCCAGGCCGCCCACGCCGAGGGGTTCGGCTTCGGGGACGCGGTGGCGAGGGACGCCCCGGCGCTGTGGCTGGAGGCGGTCCTGGCCCGCAAGCCCCGGATGCCTTCCGATCTTGAGGCCCGGCTGCTGCAGGGTTCGGCGCTGCCGATCGACTCACTGCTGCACGACGAGGTCAGGCACTCGCTGCGGCGCGGCTTCTGGGACGCGCTCGAGCGCTCCCGCAGATGACCCGGTCCAGGACCGCGGAGGCGCGTTGAGACCTGCTGCTGCTGGGTACCTTACCTAACGTGGTTGTGCTGAGCCGGGAGGAATTCGACGCGATCGAGTTCGATGCTGCCGCCAGCGGCGATCATCAGGCCGCCGCGAGGCGGATGAGCAAGCTCGCCGTGACCGCTACCCAGACCCGCTCGATGCCGCGCTCGGAGGCGTTCCTGCGAGCCGGGGAACAGTGGCTGCTCGCCGACGACCCAGCCGCGGCCGCCAGCGGTTTCCGGCTGGCGATGGCGGATGGCGGCCCGGTCTTTGTGGATCCCCGGGTTCCGCTGGCCCGGGCGCTGTTCCTGCTCGGCAAGTCGGCCGAGGCGCAGTCGCTGCTGGACAAGCTGAAAGCAGAGGGGCGGCGCGACCCGCGGACGTGCGATCTCGTCGCCGAGTTGCTGGTCGAGCGCGGAGATCTCGCTGGTGCCCTGAACTGGGCGACAGCGGGAGTGGAGCTGTGCCTGCAGCGCATACACAACGGCGTGCCCGCGCAGCGCGAGCCCGAGGAGGATCCCGCGCCGGGCCATAGTCCTGCCGCGCCCGCTGCGACCGGGTCCGGCGACGCAGAGGCTGAGCTGCGGCTGCTGCTGAGCCTCCGCTACCGGATCCGCAACGACCTCGGGCTGCCCGAGGATCGCTACGACGAGCTCATCGACGACGGGTGATGCTGTGCTCGCCTGGGACGCGCTATCAGGCGACGCCTTCACTCGTCGCTCGCTCCTCGCTCCTTAGTCCAGGCGCCGCCGCGCCCCTCTGGGCGCGGACCGTTAGCGCGTCGGCCGCCTCGTCGAGGTCGACTTCTGCGGAGTCGCCGTCGCTGATCTCGCCCGCCAGCAGCGCCCTGGCCAACTGGTCGCCGATCGCCGACTGGATCAGCCTGCGCAGCGGCCTGGCGCCGTAGACCGGGTCGAAGCCCGTGACGGCCAGCCACTCGCGCGCGGCCGGGGTGACGGTAAGCGTCAGCCGCCGGTCGGCGAGCCGCCGGGCCAGCCTGTCGACCTGGAGGTCCACGATCTCGGTGAGTTCCTCGGTAGTCAGGGCGTCGAACAGGATCACGTCATCGAGCCGGTTCAGGAACTCCGGCTTGAACGTAGCACGCACCACCGACATGACCGCGTCTTGCTTGGCGGTCTCATCCAGCCCGGGGTCGGCGATGAACTGCGAGCCCAGGTTGGAGGTGAGGACCAGTATGGTGTTGCGGAAGTCAACCGTCCGGCCCTGCCCGTCGGTGAGTCGGCCGTCGTCGAGTACCTGCAGGAGGATGTCGAAGACCTCCTGGTGCGCCTTTTCCACCTCGTCGAGCAGGATCACGGTGTACGGCCGCCGCCGGACTGCCTCGGTGAGCTGGCCGCCCTCCTCGTACCCGACGTAGCCGGGCGGGGCGCCGACCAGCCGGGCCACCGAGTGCCGTTCCGAGTACTCGCTCATGTCGATGCGGATCATCGCCCGCTCGTCGTCGAACAGGAAGTCCGCCAGGGCCTTGGCCAGCTCGGTCTTGCCGACGCCGGTCGGCCCGAGGAACATGAACGAGCCGGAGGGGCGGTCCGGGTCCGCGATGCCCGCGCGCGACCTGCGGACGGCGTCCGACACGGCCTGAACCGCCCTGGCCTGGCCCACCAGCCGCTTGCCGATCTCAGACTCCATCCGGAGCAGCTTGCCGGTCTCGCCCTCGAGCAGGCGGCCCGCGGGTATGCCGGTCCACGACGACACCACATCGGCGACGTCGTCGGGACCGACCTCCTCCTTGACCATCGGCCCGGCGCCGGTCAGCGCCCCATCGGTGCTCTCGGTCGCCGCGGCTTCCTCGATCTGCCGCTCCAGCACGGGAATCTCCCCGTACATCAGGCGCGAGGCGGCCTCGAAGTCGGCGTCCCGCTGGGCACGCTCGGCCTCCCCGCGCTTTTCGTCCAGGAGCTTCTTCAGTTCGCCGACCTTGTTCAGGCCCGCCTTCTCCCGGTCCCAGCGGGCGACCAGCCCCGTCAGCTGCTCCTGGCGGTCGGCCCGGTCGGCGCGGAGCCGCTCCAGCCGCTCCCGGCTCGCCGGGTCTGTCTCCTTCGCCAGCGCCATCTCCTCCATGCGCATCCGGTCCACGGCCCGCTGCAGCTCGTCGATCTCGACCGGCCTGGAGTCGATCTCCATCCGCAGCCGTGACGCCGCCTCGTCGACCAGGTCGATCGCCTTGTCCGGGAGGAACCGGGCCGTAATATAGCGATCGGACAGCGCCGCCGCGGCGACCAGCGCCGCATCGGAGATCTGCACCTGATGGTGCGCCTCATAGCGGCCCTTGAGCCCGCGCAGGATCGCGATCGTGTCCTCGACCGAGGGCTCGCCGACGAGAACCTGCTGGAACCGGCGCTCCAGGGCGGCGTCCTTCTCGATCCGCTGGCGGTACTCATCGAGCGTGGTGGCGCCGACCATGCGCAGCTCGCCGCGGGCCAGCATGGGCTTGAGCATGTTGCCCGCGTCCATGGCGCCCTCGGCGGCACCCGCGCCCACCACTGTGTGCAGCTCGTCGATGAACGTGATGACCCGGCCTTCGCTCTGCTTGATCTCGCCGAGCACGGCCTTCAGGCGCTCCTCGAACTCACCGCGGTACTTGGCTCCGGCCACCATCGCGCCCAGGTCGAGCGCGACCACGCGCTTGCCCCGGAGCGACTCAGGCACGTCACCGGCCACGATCCGCTGGGCCAGGCCCTCGACCACCGCGGTCTTGCCGACGCCCGGCTCCCCGATCAGCACCGGGTTGTTCTTGGTGCGCCGGGACAGCACCTGGATCACCCGGCGGATCTCGGCGTCGCGGCCGATGACCGGGTCGAGCTTGCCGTCGCGGGCGCTGCGGGTGAGGTCGATCCCGTACTTCTCCAGGGCCTGGTAGGTGCCCTCCGGATCCTGGCTGGTGACCCTGGCCGCGCCGCGGAGCTTCGCGAAGGCGGCCAGCAGGTCGTCCGGCCCGGCGCCGGCTCCCCGCAGCACGGTCGCGGCCTGGCCGCCGGCGGCCGCGAGCCCGACCAGGAGGTGCTCGACGGAGATGTACTCGTCGCCCAGCTCCTTGGCCCGCTTCTCCGCGGTGTTGAGCGCCGCCAGCAAGGGCCGCGAGGTTTCCGGAGCGCTCAAAGTGGCCCCGGCCGCCCGGGGCAGCCTGCCCAGCAGGTCGTTGGTGCTCTTCATCACGGCATCGGGATCGGCATCCGCGGCCTTCAGCAGCTGGTACGCCGTTCCGTCGTTTCCCTGCGCGAGCAGCGCGGCCAGCAGGTGGAGTCCGTCGACGTTCGGGTTTCCGGCCGCGGCGGCCTGCCGGACCGCCTCGGACAGTGCCTCCTGGCTCTTATGGGTGAATTTCTCGTCAGCCATGGTTGGCGCCTCGCATCTTCGCAGCTCGTCCCAGGGCCGTGGCGGCCGCCTGGGTTCCGCCCGGCTGCGCCGCGCCCGGAGGCTGGGCGGTCACCGACGCATCGGAGCGGCGCACGGGCACCAGCGCCGCGCCCTCGTTCCGGCTCCGCAGCAGCCCGGCCAGTCTGGCCGCTACCGCGCGGGTGGACTCGAGCTCCGCGCGGAGCTGGGTGATCTCGGCATGCAACTCGGCGAGCAGCATTCGGCTGCGCTGCTCCTCGTTCTCAAGCTCCAGGATCCGCTTGATCCCGGAAAGGTTGACGCCCTCCTCCTGGGACAGGCGCTGGACCTGGCGCAGCGCCAGGATGTGGCGCAGCGAGTAACGCCGGCCGCCGCCGGCCGACCGGCCGGGGGAGACCAGGCCGAGCCGGTCGTAGGCCCGGAGCGTCTGCGGATGCAGCCCGGAGAGCTGGGCGGCCACGGAGATGACGTACACCGGCGTGTCGTCGGATAGCTCGAACTGCATCACGTCATCTCCTCTCATCTTCTTGTCGCACTTCTCGTCTGCTGGTCATCGTGCTGTTCGCGGTCACCTGCGGTCGCCTCATCCGGCCTTGGCCTGGCGCAGCAGCTCATCGCGCGGGTCCTCGCCGGCCGTGATCTTGCGGAACGTCTCGAGTGCCTCACGGGCCTCGCCGTCGACGTTCTTGGGCACCTGCACGTCCACCGTGACCAGGAGATCGCCCACCGTGGAGTCCGAGCGCCTGACTCCCTTGCCGCGGACCCGGAACGTGCGGCCGTTCGGGGTGCCCGGCGGGATGCGGACGCTCACCGGCATCCCGCGGTGAGAGGGCACCTTGATCTCCGCGCCGAGCGCGGCCTCGGGGAACGTGACCGGCACGGTGACGGTCAGGTTGGAGCCGGACCGGCCGAACACGGGGTGCGGGGTGACGTGCACGCGCACGTACAGGTCCCCGGCTGGCCCGCCGCGCTCGCCGGGCGCGCCCTTGCCCTTGAGCTTGATGCGCTGGCCGTCGCCCACCCCCGCGGGGATACGCGCCTGGATCGTCCTCGTGCTCATGGCGTGCCCGCTGCCCGAGCACACCGGGCACGGGTCGTCCACGACGAGGCCGCGCCCGCGGCACGTCTTGCAGGGCTCGGAGAACGCGAAGTTGCCCAGGTTCCTGCTGCCCTGGCCGGTGCCCTCGCAGGTGGGGCATACCCGCGGGACGGTGCCCGCCTTGGCCCCGGTGCCCCTGCAGGCCTGGCACGGCCCTTCGCCGGCCAGGTGCAGCGACACTGTCGCGCCGTCGATCGCATCGCTGAAGGTCAGCGACGCCTCGGTCTCGACGTCCGCGCCCCGCCTGGGCCGCTGCTGGGTGGTGCGGCGGCCGAACACGCCGCCGAGCAGGTCTCCGAGGCCCCCGCCCGCGCCGCCGCCTGACGTTCCGCCGCCGAACAGGTCACCGAGATCGAAGCCGTAGCCGCCGCCGGCGCCGGTCGATCCGGGCATCCGGACCCCGCCGCCGAACAGGGAGCGAGCGTCGTCGTACTCCTTGCGCCTCTTGTCGTCGGACAGCACGTTGTAGGCCTCGGAGATCTCCTTGAAGCGCTCCTCAGCGCCCGAGTCGCCCTTGTTGGCGTCCGGGTGATACTTGCGGGCCAGCTTGCGGTACGACTTCTTGATCTCGTCGGCGCTGGCGCCCTTGCCGACACCGAGAACCTTGTAATAGTCCTTCTCGAGGAAGTCCTTGGTGCTCAACTGGCCTCTCCTCGTCGGGTACTAGTCGGTACCGCCCGCGCGCGGCGCGCCGTCGTGGGGCGTGTCAGCGCCGCCATCGCCGGACGGCGCCTCGTCGGCCTGCTCGGGAATGCGTGCGTCGTCTCCGCCGCCTTCGCTGACTTGCCGGTCTACGTCGCTGTCTATGTCACTGCCCGGGCCGGCCGGGCCGTCAGGCTCGTCTGGCTCGCCCGGCTCGGCGACCGCGACCCGGGCCGGGCGCAGGATCCTGTCGCCGACCTTGTAGCCGGGCTGCAGGATGCGAACTGCCGTCGGCTCGGTCACGTCCGGGGAGTAGGAGTGCATCAGCGCCTCGTGCAGCTTCGGGTCAAACGGGTCGCCGTCCTCTCCGTAGCTGGCGAGCCCGAGCTTGACGGTGGCCGACTCCAGTGACTCGGCCACCGACTTGAACCCGCCGGTCAGCTCTCCGTGCTCCCGGGCCCGGCCGATGTCGTCCAGGACCGGCAGGAGCTCGGTGAGCACGTTGGCTAGCGCCTGCTCCCGGACCGCTATCCGGTCCCGTTCGACTCGCTTGCGATAGTTCGCGTACTCCGCCTGCAGGCGCTGCAGGTCCGCGGTGCGCTCGGCGAGCCGGGCGGTCAGGTCGTACACCTCGGCCGCCTGTCCCGGGCCGGGAGCGCCCGCCGTCGGCCCGTTGGAAGCGCCTTCCGCGGGCCCGCTGCCCTGGCCGCCGGCGGCCGGCGGCCCGCCCGCGGGGGAGTCCCCGGAGGCAGGGTCCCCGGCTGCGGCCCCCCCGGCTGGAGCACCGCCGCCCGGCTTGGACACCGCGTGCCTGCCCGGCTTGGCCTGAGCCTGCCCACGCTGTGGCGGACTCGCCTGGCCCGGGCCAGCCTGCCGCCCGGCGTCTCGTACCTGGCCAGTGACCGGGTCGATGCGCCTGCGGTCACGGATGACCGGGCCCTGGCTGTCCTCTTCTCCAGACCTCATCAGGCGGCGCCACCTTCTGCGCCGGGCTTCTCGTCCTCGACGATCTCGGCCTCGACGACATCGTCGTCACCGGACGCGCCGGACTGACCGTCCGCGCCGCCGGCCTGGGCGCCTGCCGTGTTCGCGGCCTGCGACTGGGCATAGATGGCCGTGCCCATCTTCTGGCTGACCTGCGCGGCGTTCTCGGTGGCCGTCCTGATCGCCTCGGTGTCGGTGCCCTCCAGGGCCTTCTTCAGGTCAGCGATCGAGGACTCGACCTCGGACTTGACGTCGCCGGGGACCTTGTCAGCGTTCTCGGCCAGGAACTTCTCCGTGGTGTAGGCCAGGCTCTCGCCGCGGTTGCGGACCTCGGCCTCCTCGCGGCGCTGGCGGTCCTCCTCGGCGTACTTCTCCGCGTCCGCCATCATCCGCTCGATGTCGTCCTTGGCCAGCGCCGAGCCGCCCGAGATCGTCACGGACTGCTGCTTGCCGGTGCCAAGGTCCTTGGCGGAGACGTTCACGATGCCGTTCGCGTCGATGTCGAACGTGACCTCGATCTGCGGGATGCCGCGCGGTGCCGGGGCGAGGCCGGCCAGCTCGAACATGCCCAGCTTCTTGTTGTACGCGGCGATCTCGCGCTCGCCCTGGAACACCTGGATCTGTACCGACGGCTGGTTGTCGTCGGCCGTGGTGAAGATCTCTGACCGCTTCGTCGGGATCGTGGTGTTGCGCTCGATCAGCTTGGTGAAGATACCGCCCTTGGTCTCGATGCCCAGCGACAGCGGGGTCACGTCGAGCAGCAGGACGTCCTTGACCTCGCCCTTGAGCACGCCGGCCTGCAGGCTGGCGCCGACCGCCACGACCTCGTCCGGGTTGACGCCCTTGTTCGGCTCCTTGCCGCCGGTGAGGTCCTTGACCAGGTCGACCACTGCGGGCATCCGGGTGGCTCCGCCGACCAGCACCACGTGATGGATGTCGCTGAGCTTGACCCCGGCGTCCTTGATCACCTGCTGGAACGGCGCCTTGCAGCGGTCGAGCAGGTCAGAGGTCATCTTCTGGAACTCGGCCCGGCTGAGCTTGGTGTCCAGGTGCAGCGGGCCCTGCTCGGAGTGGGTGATGTAGGGCAGGTTGATCTGCGACTCGGTCGAGCTCGACAGCTCGATCTTGGCCTTCTCCGCGGTCTCCCGCAGCCGCTGCAGCGCCATCTTGTCCTTGGACAGGTCGGTGCCGTAGCTGTTCTTGAAGTCCTTGACCAGCCAGTCCACGACCCGCTGGTCCCAGTCGTCGCCGCCCAGGTGGTTGTCGCCGCTGGTGGCCTTGACCTCCACCACGCCCTCGCCGACCTCGAGCAGCGAGACGTCGAACGTGCCGCCGCCCAGGTCGAAGACCAGGATCGTGGCCTCGCCGGCCTTGTCCAGGTGGTACGCCAGGGCCGCGGAGGTGGGCTCGTTGATGATCCGCAGCACGTTCAGCCCCGCGATCTGGCCGGCCTCCTTGGTGGCCTGCCGCTGCGCGTCGCTGAAGTACGCGGGCACGGTGATTACCGCGTCAGTGATCGTCTCGCCGAGGTAGGACTCCGCGTCCCTCTTCAGCTTCTGCAGGATGAACGCGCTGATCTGCTGCGCCGTGAACTTCTTGCCGTCGATGGAGACGTTCCAGTCGGTGCCCATCTGGCGCTTGACCGAGCGGATCGTCCGGTCAACGTTGGTCACTGCCTGCCGCTTGGCGACCTCGCCGACGAGTACCTCGCCGTTCTTCGCGAAGGCGACGACGGACGGGGTAGTCCGCGAGCCTTCCGCGTTGGCGATCACCGCGGGCTCGCCGCCCTCGAGAACGGCGACGACGGAGTTGGTCGTCCCCAGGTCGATGCCTACCGCTCGTGCCATGAGTTCTGTCCTTGTGTGCTCGTGTGCCTGAGTTGAGTCTGTCCGGCGCAAGCTTGCCACGCTGCAATCCGTCCGGCAAATGACTTGAGCCTACCGTGCTCAACTTTACGCAGGGCACCGGTATTCCGGGGCTGGGCCTCGCATTCCCGGCGCAGTCCCGGGCTGGCCCGGGGACAACGTGCTCACCGGCGGCAGCATCCCCATATGCATAACGTCCGGTCCTGCGAACCTGGTCCCGTCCAGGGGCACCATCTCGTTCTGCACAGGTAAGAACGACGCCCGGCGGAACATTCCCCGGTGACG
>Ga0209647_1002997_pt1 | contig 13348 bp, 8 predicted proteins | sample GraSoi_2013_60cm_FD_185827 | JGI IMG/M metagenome (GOLD analysis project Ga0209647, IMG submission 185827) | Grasslands soil microbial communities from the Angelo Coastal Reserve, California, USA - Sample 9_17_2013_60cm (SPAdes) (version 2) | ecosystem: Environmental > Terrestrial > Soil >... | reverse complement strand
CACCGCGCCCATGGAGATCGCGGTGACGGTGACGTCGCCCGCCCTGTTCGAGCTGCTCGGGGTGGCGCCCGCGCTCGGGCGCACCTTCGCGCGGGACGAAGCGGGACCCAACCGGCCGAACGTCATCGTGCTGAGCCACGAGCTGTGGAACCGGTTGGGGGCGGACACGGCCATGGTCGGCGCGGACGTGCGGCTGAACGGGCGGTCCTACAAGGTCATCGGCGTCCTCTCCCCGGGCTTCAGCTTCGTGCGCCACGACGCCCTCGCCGGTCCGCAGCACGTCGATGCCTACACCACCTTCGACGTCGATCTCCGCGACCTGCCGGCGCCGCGGACCTTCTGCTCGGGCCTGATCCGCGCGCGCCACGGCACATCGCCCGAGGCCGTGGCCGCGGCCGTGGACGCGGTCGGCCGCGCCATCGACGTGCGCGACTTCAAGGGCCGCGGGCTGAGGCTCTATCCGGTCGGGCTCAAGTCCGACCTCGTCGCGCGGCTCCGCCCCGCCCTGCTCCTCCTCGCCGCCGCCGGCCTCGTCCTCTTCGTCATGCTGACGGTGAACCTCGCCTCGGTGCTGCTCGCGCGCGCGGCCGAGCGCGAGCACGAGGTCGCGGTGTCACGCGCCCTCGGGGCCGACGGCGTCGCCATCGTGCGGGCGAGCTTGCTCGAGGGCGGCGCCCTCGGAATGCTGGGCGGCGCGCTGGGAACGCTCGTTGCCATCTGGGGCGGCCATGGCCGGCCTCGGCGCGCTGCTCGGCCTCCTGGCCGCGGCCGTCCCCGCGACGTGGGCGGCCCGTGCCTCGCTGTCCTCGCTCCTCGCGAGCAGCGCCGTCCGCGGCGGCGGCGGACACGGCCGGCTGCGGCGCGGCCTCGTCGTCGCCCAGGTGGCGCTCTCCGTCGTCCTGCTCGCGTGCGGCGCGCTGGTGGTGCGCGGCCTCGAGCGGCTGCTGCGCGCGGACCCGGGGTTCCGGCCGGAAGGCCTGCTGAGCGTCCGCGTGCGCACGCCGCCCGAGTTTTTCCCCACCACCAGCGACGCGATCGCGTTCCAGGACCGCCTCCAGCGCACGCTGGCGGGCCTGCCCGGCGTGACCGGCGCGTCCGCGGCCGTGACCCTGCCCCTGACCTCCGCCGCCGTCCAGACGTCGATGACGTTCCCGGGCGCGCCCGGCAACACCGGAGAGGCCGACCGCGACACGCTGCTCGCGGACATGATCGCCGCCCGCGCGGGTTACGTGGAGGTCATGGGCATGCGGCTGCTCGCCGGCCGCTCGTTCGGAGAGTCGCGCCCGGAGGGCGTGCGTGAAGCGCTGATCGACCGCGCCATCGCCGCTCGCTTCTTCGCGGGCGCCGATCCCATCGGCGCCCGGATCTCGTACGGCGGCTCGCCCGCGACCGGCGACGGCACCATGACGGTCGTCGGCGTCGTCCAGCAGGCCCGCCTGTACGATCTCCACCAGGACGGCCGCCCGCAGGTCTACGTGCGCGCGGAGGACTGGGGCGTGCGGCCGCTCCTGTACGTGATCCGCACCACGCGCGCGCCGCAGGCGCTCCTTCCCGAAGTGCAGGCGGCCGTACACCGGCTCGATCCGCGGGTGGCGGTGGGGGACCCGCGGACGATGAGCGAGATCGTCGCCAACTCCCTGCGCCCGCAGCGCACGAGCGCGGCCCTGATCACGGCCTTCGCCGTCGGTGCGCTGCTCCTCGCCGCCATGGGGCTGTTCGGCGTGGTCTCGGGGTCGGTGATGCGCCGCCGGCACGAGCTGGCGGTGAGGCTCGCCCTCGGCGCCGATCACCACGGCGTCCTGCGGCTCGTGGTCGGCGAGGGCGCGTTGCTGGTGGGCCTCGGCGTGCTGATCGGGATCCCGGGGATCTACGCGGCCGGACGCCTGATCCGTGGTGCGCTGGTCGGCGTCTCGCCTTCCGATCCGCTCACGCTCGGGGCGGCGGCGGCCGGCCTGGCCGCCGTCACCCTCGCCGCCTGCTACGTCCCCGCGCGGCGGGTGCTGGAGATCGATCCGGCGCAGTTGCTTCGAGGAGAATGAAGGATGACTAGACTTCTTTCGCTCGCCGCCGCCGGCATCGTGTCCCTGCCGCTCGCGGCGGCGGCGCAACCCAGGGCGTACCCGCTCGAGTCTGCGCAGGGACTCCGCCTCGTCAACGTGACCGCCGAGCCGGCCACCCTCCAGGGCAAGAAGGGACTGAGGCTGGCCGCGGTGCCGGGTCAGGGCGCCGTGGAGACGCTGGCGCGAATCGAGGGCGTCACGTTCTCGAGCGGCACGATCGAAGCCGAGATCGCGGGTGTTCCCGCGCCCGACGCGCCCGAGGGAGCCCGCGGATTCGTCGGCATCGCCTTCCGGCTGCAGGACGACGGAAAGACCTACGACGCGTTCTACCTGCGTCCCACCAACGGCCGCGCGGAGGACCAGGAGCGCCGCAATCATTCCGCCCAGTACATCGCCCATCCCGACTGGCCCTGGTTCCGCCTGCGCAAGGAGACGCCGTCCCGGTACGAGGCGTATGTCGATCTCGTGCCCGGCGAATGGACGAAGGTGCGGATCGAGGTGCGTAGCGAGCGGGCGCGCCTCTACGTCAACGGCAACCCACAGCCCACGCTGATCGTCAACGACGTCAAGTCCGGGGCGAGCGGCAAGGGCGCGGTCGCCCTTTGGCTGGACATCGGGACCATCGCGCATTTCCGGAACCTGACCATCAGCCCCGACGGCCAGTAGACCGGCCAGGATCCCGCCCCTGATATCATCGACGCAGAAAGGACGCCGCGATCCCCGAACCAACTTCCGAAGAAGGCTCGCCGCCGCAATCCGCGACCCCGGTCGATCGCAGGCTCGGGTTGAGCGGTCTGCTCATCGAGCTCTTCCTGCCCGTCGCGCTGACGTCCGCCTTGTTGCTCGTGCTGGCGGGTTACACGCAGCATTGGAACCTCCAGACCTCCGTCGGCCTGGGCGCTTTCGGCGTGCTGCTTGTCGTCATCAGCCTGGTGATCAGCATCCGCCTCGATGCGTTCACGCTGGCGGGGCGCGCGCGAAGGGGGCGCGGGCAATTCTTCAATCGGGCCGATTCGCGCTCCCGGTTCGTGAAGTTCGTCCTCGGCGGCCTGGTGATCCCGATCGCGACTCTTGCCGCCGCCAACCTGATCCAGCTTCCGGGCCACCAGACTCCGATGTCGATGGCGATCCGCCTCCGGTTGGCCCGGCCCGCAATCGCGCGCACCGAGAAGCTCGGCAACGCCGTGCTGCATGCCCAGAGTCCGGCCGCGAAGGTTCAGGGGATCCGCGCCCTGCAGGCCTTGCGATCAGGTGACGGCGCCGAGTATCAGGCCCTCTCCGAGGCGCTCGCTTCCCATGGAGGGGAGGCGCGAGTCAAGCTCCTTCGGCGTTTCGACCAGGTGAGCCCCAACGCGCGCAGGAGCGCGACCGCTCCCGCCGGCACGCTCTATGAACGCTATTTCTCGGCGGACTTCGATGGCTTCAAGCGCGAGCTCGAGACGCAGGGCCCCGCGGCCTCGAGCGCGGACCTGGACCGTCTCCAATCCACCCGCGCGGAGCTACAGGAGATTTCGAGTCGCGTCGAGACCGCGACTCGAAGCGCGACGGGCAACGCCGGCCTCCCCGCATTCATCCTGCAAACGTTCCTGCAGATGGATCCGAGTCAGGACCGCGATCTCCTTCCGTTCGCGCGCGCGGCCGCCGCCGACGAGACATGGTCGGATGCGGTGCGCGGGCAGGCACTGCTGTTGGTGGCCAAGGCCGGTGGGAACGAGGACCTCGACACCTTGTATGGGTATCTGGACAGCCCCAGTCCGGTGTTACAGGCTCGAGCCATGCAGGCGATCGCCGCTCTGGAGTCGAAGGTATCGGCCGCCGCCCGCAAGGACTGAACTCACGGCCAGCACCACGTGGTGAGCCGGACGGGCGGTGGCGCGGTGTGCACCGCCACCGCGCCGACGAAACCCGGGGACGGCTCGAGATGGAACACCTGCCACCCCTCCGCGCCCCCGGGAGCACTCAGGACGGCCGGGATCTCGTCCGGAGCAAGGCTCACTTCCGTCTCCTCCAGAGCGGCCAGGCCGGCTCCGACGGCCTTGATCAGCGCCTCCTTCCGCGTCCAGGCGTTGAAGAAGCCGTCCCGCCGCGCGTCTTCCGCGAGCCGCCTCAGGGCCGCGATTTCTCGCGGTGAAAAGAAGCGCCGGGCGATGGCGAGCGCGTTCGGCATCTCCCGGAGCCGCTCGACATCGACGCCTACCCTTCGGTTCGAAAACGCGAGCAGGGCCAGGTCGCCGCAGTGCGCGAGGTTGAAGTCGAAGTCGGGATGGGACGCGAGCCGGAGGCTTGGCCGCCCGCGGTCCGTCTGCTCGAACGCGAGGCTCGCCGGGTCGCGGCCGAGACACAGGCCGAGCACACGCCGCAGGGAAGCGCGCGCGACGACGAATCGTCGCCGGTGAACCTCGAACACGAACCGCGCGGCGCGCTCCCGCTCGGAGGCGGACAACATCGCGAAGTGATCCGCCTCGGAAGGCGAGTCCAGGAGGAGGCGAACGATACGGACCTCGTCCGGACCGGGAGCGCCCCCTTCGGCGAGCGGGCGCCAGCCCACGTCGGAGGCGACGGCCTCGCCACCCTTCACATCGACCTCGCGCGGAAAAGACGTCGGAGAGTCTCGCCGAGGCCAGCATACCCGCAGGACGGGAAGAAACCACGCGACTCCGGATCGAGAGTGCCGCGCGGGCCCGCTCCCGCGCGGCACTTCGCTGCCCTACGGCATCTCGTAGCAGCCGATGTCGTAGGCGGTCCGCTGCGGACGCGTCGTCCCCACGATGTCGGCCACGACATCCGGGCTCAGGTTGGTGCCGGCGTCGATGGCGGGCGAGCCCGTCGTGAGCCGGTAGTCGTTGCCGGCCGGGTTCACGAAGAGGGCGGTCGCGGTGGAGATGAGCGAGTGGGTGTCGTAGCCGAAGGTCCGCCATTGCGCGAGGGTGCTCGTGACGGACGTGCCCCCGTTGGTGCTGAAGCGGTCGACCACGACGTTGTAGTCGCTGGTCAGCACGCCCGCCGCGGTGCTGTAGACGTCGATCGAGCCCTTGTCCACGCGCTCGGTGTAGAGGATGTTGTTCTTCACGATGTTGCCGACCGGGCTGGTGCCGTTGCCCTTGGACTTCGGGATGTTCACGGCCCAGCGCCCGTCCGTGGCCATCACGATCGTGTTGTTGTAGACCTTGTTGCGGCTGGAGCCGTGCGAGCCGTCCGTGGAGAAGAGCGAGATTCCGAAGGCATGGTTGTTGTAGAGCAGGTTGTTGCGGAAGACGCTGTCGTCCACGCCGTCCATGTTGAGTGCGGAGCCGCCGTTGACCCCGTTGTTGTAGATCACGTTGTTCTCGAGCAGGGCGAAGGAGATGATCCCGTCCCGGACGGTGGTGCCGCAGGGGCACTTCGAGCTGTAGTCGGCGTTGAGCTGGATGCCCCCGCCGTGGTTATCGTGGGAGATGTTGCCGCGGATGGTCGGGTAGTCCGCGCTGTTGCTGTCGTAGATGCCGTGCTCGGTGTTGAACGCCACCTCGTTGTTCTCGATCAGCGGGTGCTGGGAGAAGGCGAGGAAGATGCCGTCCCCGCTGGTGGCGGGAGCGCTGTTGTGCGCATAGCAGTTCCGGATCGTGATGCGGTTGGTGATGCGGATGTCGATGCCGTGGTGGGGCGAGTTCGCCACCTCGAAGCCGTCCACGATCCAGTCCGTGACGTCGGTCCCTGAGCCGTTCTCGATCTCGATGAGGCTCGTGTGGCTGTTCTGCGGCCCCGGCGTGTTGATGACCACGGTGGCGCCGGTGTCGCGGGCCAGGGTCTTCGGAAGGGAGACGCTGCCCGAGTTGCGGATGCGGCAGCCGGCGTAGGTTCCGGAGCGCACGAGGATCGTGTCTCCGGGCGCGATGGTCTCGACCGCGTGCTGGAGGGTGGCCCAGGGGTTGGTCGAGGACCCGTTGAACGTGTCGTTGCCGTTGGTGGCGACGTAGAAGGTGGCGGCGGAGGCGGTGCCGCCCAGGCAGAGGGCGGCGGCTCCGACGAGGGGCAGGAGACGAACCAGTTTCATGAGTTCTCCTTTCGATGCCGGCTCAATTGCCGGCGGTGACGGTTCCGGATGAGCTGACGTTGACGTACAAGGCGCCGTTGGCGGACGTCGTGAAGCCCGAGCCTGTCTGGACGGTCACGGTGAGGTTGCCCCCGGCGACGCTCGCGGTGGCGGAATAGGCCGCGCTCGGCGCGAGATCGGTCACGACGACGAGAGTCGACGCGGCGGGCACGGTGAAGGTCACGGTGCCGCTGATGGTCGCGGTGGCCGGCCCCGAGCCGAAGAGCGCGGCATAGTTCGAGGTCCCCCGGAGGACCGCGCCCGTGACGTTGGCGGAGGCGTTGCCGTCCGCCGCCGTCAGCCTCGAGGCGAGCGCGACCGCGCCTGCGGAAGCGGAGGCGTCGAACACGGTGAGCCACTGCGACGTCGTGGCCGGCGTCGGGGGCCGCACTTCCAGCCGGTACAGCTTGTTGAAGTTGAAGACGTTGACCATCGACACGGCGGCGCTCGTCGGCAGGAGCGTGGTCATGGTCCCCACGAATCCGGCGGAGGCGCTGGTGACGTCGTAGCGCCGCGCGCCGGACGAGGGCGCGGTCACGGAGGCGGGCGTGGGCACGAAGTGCCAGTTCATGTGCGGGTCGCCGGTGGTGCTGGTGACGACGGTGCGGTCGAAGGTGACGAAGAGGCTCGGCCGCAGGTAGACGACGTCGCGCGTCCACGAGGTCACGCCGCTCGCGCTGCGGTAGGTGTCCTGGAGGCCCGACCCGCGCACGAGCACGTACCCGTTCCGATCCTCGTAGCGGCTGATCCTGGTGGTGGGGACCGGGCTTTCGTCCACGCTCGGGCCTACCTGGCCGCCCGCCGTGCCGTTGTAGAACGTGTTGTAGATGCGTCGGGGCGTGCCCGAGCCCCAGATCTCGTTGTAGGACGAGCTCTCGTCGTTGACCGTGCCCGGCCACGTCATGGCCAGGAAGTTCTTGTTGACGAGGAACGGGGTGCCCCCACGCACGATGGCGAGCGCGCCCGCGTCGAAGTCCTGCTCGCCGGCGTAGTCGTAGTCGACGTAGCCGGTGGCGCGGAAGGATCCCCACACCGCGCCTGTTCCCCAGTCGGAGCGCATGGCCGCGGTGTTGAGCCCGCGGGCGAAGAAGGAGCGGGCCAGGGTCGTGTAGGCCTGTTCGGAGGCGGCGTCGTCCCAGAACAGGAAGTCCGTCCAGGCCGCGGGCAGGCCGACCTGGGCGCGGACCTCCCGCGCGTAGAGGTGGTACTGCGGGGCGAGCGAGTTGTTCCACCTTGCGAGCAGGCCCGCCGTCGTCGTGAACAGGGTCGGGCTCGGCCGCGCGGGGAAGCTCTGACTGGGATCGTTGCCGTTGGTATGGAGCGTGTCGCGGTCGTCCATGTAGCGGCGCGAAGGCCACGTGAACTGGATGAGGTGCAGTCCCGTGTCCAGGGGGTAGGAGAACGGCTTCGCGGGATCCTGGACGAGGTCGATCGCCTTGGCCGTCTTCGCGGCCAGGCTGGGCAGGACCATGTTCACGTTCGCGACCGGCCCATAGCCCCATCCTTCCGACCAGCCGCCGCCCGCGAGGAAACTGTTGTAGTAGGCCTGCACGCCGGTGTGGGAGCCCGTCTCGGCCACGAGCGATCCGGGTCCGCCGCGGTGGAGGCGGCCCAGGAAGTCGTTCCAGAGCGTGGCCGCGTTCGCGTTGTCGCCTTCGGTGGCGATGCCCGCGTAGGCCTTGGCTGCGTAGTAGCCCGCGAAGTAGTTGCCGTGGGGGTGGCCGTGTCCGAAGCCGCCGGTGTCGAAGAAGGAGATCCAGTTGTTGAGCTGGCCGTAGACCTGCGACCTCAGGGATGGAGAGAGGACGTTGTAGAGCCAGTCGTACCCGACCGCCATCCCCACTCCGAAGAAGCGGATGCCATAGCCGTCGTCGCGGTTGTAGGGCGGGACGTGGGCGGGGTTCGACATCTTCTCCAGGATGTCCGCGCCCTTCGCGCCCCAGTCCGAGGTGTTGAGATCCCCGATACCGAACCCGATCTGGTAGCAGAGGGCGGTGTTGAGCAGCGGGTCGAAGTAGTCGCTGCCCTGGTAGCCTTCGCCGATGTTGGGCAGGTTCGGGTAGTCGTTGCCGTCCGGATACTGGACCGTCCCCGGGATGTAGCTGTTGCAGGTGTTCCGGAGGGCGGTCCATTGAGGGCTGCCCGCCTGCGCCTTCTGGCGCAGGGACGTGAGGGTCGCGGCGTCGAGCCAGATGCGGGGATGCCCGGTGAGCGCCGCGTTGCTCACGGTCACGGTGACGGCCGCCGCCGTCGTCGTGTTGCCCGCGCCGTCGCGGGCGCGCGCGGACAGGGCATGGCTGCCGTTGCCGAGCGCGGTGGTGTCGTAGGAGATCGAGTACGGGCTCGACGTGTCCTCGCTCCCGATGTTCGCCCCGTCGGCCAGGAACTGCACGCCCGCCACGCCCACGTTGTCGGAAGCGCTGGCGGAGATCGTGATCGTCCCCGAGACGGTGGCGCCGCTGGACGGCGCGGTCATGGTGACCGTGGGCGGCGTGGCATCGCCGTTGCTGACGGTGACGGTGTTCCCGGGAGACGTGGTGGTGTTGCCGGCGGCGTCACGTCCGCGGGCGGCGAAGGTGTGGCTCCCGTTCGCGAGCGCGGCCGTGTTGTAGGTGATCGAGAAGGGCGCCGTCGTGTCCTCGGATCCCGCGTTCGCGCCGTCCACGAGGAACTGCACACCGGCCACGCCCACGTTGTCGGATGCGCTCGCCGAGACCGTGATCACCCCCGAGACGGTGGCGCCCGCGGACGGCGCGGTCATGGTGACCGTCGGCGGCGTCGTGTCGATCGTCGTGACGGTGAACCCACACACCTGGTCGGTGCCGGCCGGACCATCGACCTCCGTCGCCCAGGAGCTGAGGGTGGTGACCGCGGCCTGCTCCGTGCGGAAGGCGTAGTTGAGCCCGACCGTCTGCTCGCTCGCCGCGGGCGGAGTGACGTAGATCGAGTAGGTGTGCGCGGGGACGTTCACCACCAGCCGGAAGTGGTAGCTGCTGTTCGCCGCGTAGGGAATCGTGGCCGCCGCCGCGTAGGCGCCGCCATTGCGCGCGTCGATGTTCCCGGAGGCGTTGAACCGGGCCAGGCAGGCGAAGCCGGGGTAGGTCGTCTGCGCGCCGTTCGAGATCCCCACCACGCTGTCGATCGATCCGACCGAGGGCCGGGCATCGAACGTCGCCGTGAACGAGCCGGTCTGGGCGAGATCGAACGGATCGTTCACCCATCCTCCGCCCGCGGTCGCGGTGTAGCACTCCACGTTGGTCACGGTGACGGTGACCGCGGTCGCGGTGGCGGTGTTGCCCGCGGCGTCCCTCGCTCGGGCCGAGAAAGTATGGCTGCCGCTGGCGAGCGCGGCCGTGTCGTAGGAGATCGAGAAGGGCGCCGTGGTGTCCTCGGCTCCCGCGTTCGCTCCGTCCACGAGGAACTGCACGCCGGCGACCCCGACGTTGTCGGACGCGTTGGCCGAGACCGTGATCGTGCCGGACACCGTCGCTCCCTGCGTGGGCGACGTCATCGACACCGTGGGCGGCGTGGCGTCGGGTGCGGTGAGCACGAAGTTGCAGACCGTCAGCGCCCCGCCGTCCGTGGCCGCGACCCAGTTGTTGAGGCTGGTGACCGTCGCCTGCTCCGTGCGGAAGGCGTATGCGGAGGCGATCTGGGTCTCGGAACCACCCGACGGCCGCACGTAGGCCGCGTAGGTGTGCGCCGCGACATTCACGACGAGGCGGACGTGGTAGGTCGTCCCCGCCGTATAGGAAACGGTGGCGGTGGCCGCGTAGGCGCCGCCGTTGCGGGCGTCGATGGTGCCGGTGGTGTTGAAGCGCACGATGGTGGCGAGGCCGCTCCACACGGTCTGGGAGCCCAGAGAGAGGCCGACGGCCGCGTCCGAGGCCGCCGTCGCGTCCATCTCCGCCGTGAAGCTGGCTCCCTGAGAGGCGAAGGAAGTGTTCTGCCACGCGCCCACGGTGGCCGTCTTGCATTGCGCACGGGCCGGGCTGGGGAGAGCGAGGACGGCGGCGGCCGCGAGGGCCAGGCGAACCGAGCGCTGCATGAGTTCCTCCGCGCGTGAAAACACACCAAATGGAAGTAATAGAAAGGTACCAACGAAAATAGCAAGCACAAAAAGGACGCGTCAACCCCTCTTTACTTTCTTTTTGGTACGCGGCCCCACCTCGCCTCTATGTCCTGAAACGTCGTCACAAGATCCTTTGAGACGTCAGGCCGCGGCGCTACTCTTCCCGGCGCAGGAAAACGACGTTCCTCGACCGGGAGGCGACATGACGCCGCGACGCATCGGCATCCTCGGCTACGACGGCATCCAGGCCCTCGACCTCGTCGGGCCGGCGGAGGCGTTCGCGGCGGTGGGCGACGACGCCGTCGAGCACGAGAAAGGCGCGCCGAGATCGGCCTACGACATCGTGATCATCGGACTCACCGGCCGGCGCTTCGTCTCGGAGACGGGCCTCACGATGCAGGCGGACACAACGGTGGCCAAGCCGCTCGCCCTGGACACCCTGATCATCCCCGGGGGCCGCACGATGCGCGAGGCGGAGACGAGCACCCGCGCGGCCGCCTGGATCAGCAGCTGCGCCGGCGGCGTTCGCCGCATCGCGTCCGTCTGCACCGGCGTGTACGGGCTTGCGCTCACGGGTCTCCTCGACGGCCGGCGCGTGACGACGCACTGGCGATTTGCCCGCGACCTGGCCCGGCGCTTTCCGAAGCTCCGCGTCGATTCGGATGCGCTGTTCATCAAGGACGGGCCGTTCTACACCTCGGCCGGCATCACGGCCGGCATCGACCTCGCCCTCGCCCAGATCGAAGAGGACCATGGGCCGGCGCAATCGCTGGCCGTGGCCCGCGAGCTGGTCGTCTACCTCAAACGGCCGGGTGGACAGGATCAGTTCTCGGAGCCGCTCGAGTTCCAGATCAAGTCCGCGGACCGGTTCGCGGATCTCGCCGCGTGGATGGCGGGGCATCTGTCCGCGGACCTGTCCGTCGAGGCCCTGGCGGCGCGGACCTTCCTCTGCGCCCGGCAGTTCTCCCGCGTCTTCAAGCAGACCTACGGCCTGAGCCCGGGCGCCTTCGTGGAGGAGCTGCGTCTGGGCGAAGCGAGCCGGCGGCTGTCAGCGCGGCGGATCTCCGTGGATTCGGTGGCGCACTCCGTCGGCTATCACAGCGGAGACGTCTTCCGCCGCGCCTTCGAGCGCCGCTTCGGCGTATCGCCCGGCAGCTACCGCAGCCGGTTCGCGCTGCGTGTCCGAAAGCCGACCGGAGCCCTCGAGGGAGTCCATCGCGCATGAAGCTCGCGGCACGACTCCTGGCGGCGGCCCTGACCGCGTGCCTCGGCCCGACCGCCGTCGGCGCGCAGGATGCGACGGCGCCCGACGGCTATTGGCCGACGGAGGGGTGGCGGACCTCCTCTCCGGAGGCACAGGGGATGGACGCGCGCGCGCTCGTCCGCGGCCTCGACTTCATCCGCGACCAGAGGGTGCCCATCCACAGCCTGCTCGTCATCCGGAACGGGCACGTCGTGCTCGAGGCGTACTTCCATCCGTTCCAGGCCGGGCAGGTGCACGACCTCGCGTCCGCCACGAAGAGCGTCACCGCGACGCTCGTGGGGATCGCGATTGGCGAGCACAGGTTGAGCGGTGTGCAACAGCCGGTCCTTCCGTTGTTCGCCGCCGACCCGGACGCGGGGCACGACGCGAGGAAGGACCGCATGACGGTCGAGCACCTCCTGACCATGACGTCCGGCCTCGATTGCGAGTACCGGCACGGCGAGACCACGCTGGACGACATGAGACGCAGCGCGGACTGGCTGCGGTTCATGCTCGATCGGCCCATGGTGGCCGAGCCGGGTACGGCGTGGGCGTACTGCAGCGGGGGAATGCACCTCCTTTCCGGAGTGATCGCGAGAGTCACGGGAGGGAGCGCGTTCGAGTTCGCCCAGCGCGCACTCTTCCGCCCGCTCGGCATGCAGGGGGCTGTCTGGCCGGCGGATCCGCAGGGCGTGTCCTACGGCTGGGGCGATCTGCACCTCCTGCCGCGCGACATGGCGAAGCTCGGCTACCTCTGGCTGCACCGTGGACGGTGGGGTGACCTTCAAGTCGTCCCCGCCGACTGGATGGAGGCGGCCACACGCCAGCACGCGGAGCAAAGGGGCGAGGGCTATGGGTATGGGATGTGGGTGTATCCCAGCCGGGTGCCCACGATCTACGAGGCCAATGGTCGGGGTGGGCAGCGCATCAGTGTCGTTCCGGCGAAGAACCTGATCGTGGTGATGACGGGCGGCGGCTTCGAGCCCGGCGACGTCGGCAGGTTCATTCTCGAAGCACTCGGCGCGGACGGTCCGATTCCGGAGAATCCGGCCGCATGCTCGGCGCTCACGGCCGCGGTCACGGCGGCGGCACAACCCCCGCAGGCGCGACCGGCACCCCGCGCGCCGTCATGGGCACGGCGCATCTCCGGCCGACGCTACTCCTTCGACGCCAACGCGATCGGGCTCGCGTCGTTGACGCTCACGTTCTCCCGGGCCGACGACGCGGTCGCGCGCCTTTCGTTCGCGGACGGGCGTGTGGAGGAGCGCGCCGTCGGTCTGGACGGCGTGCCGCGCCTCTCGGCCGGGGGACGGTTCGGCCTTCCCGTCGCGCTGACCGGCAGTTGGCAGGGTGCGCGCACGTTCGACCTCTGGTACGACGAAGTGGCGAACATCAATGCGCTCCGCCTGCGTCTCTCGTTCCGGGGCAAGGACGTCGTGGCCGCGCTCACCGAGCGCACCGGACTGCTGGAGGCCGAAGTCAAGGGTCGGCGGGACCCGTGACTAGGTCGGGCTGATCGTGTACGGCGCGCGCTGCGGCCTCGACAGCATCGCGTTCGCTTCGTCGTCGTTCTTGAAGCGCTCCGCCGCGGGATCCCAGTAGAGCTTGCGCTTGAGCTTCATCGCCATGTGATGGAGCAGACACGCGGAGCAGGACCGGTGGGCGATCTCGACGGGCGCGATGGGCTGCTGGCGTGACCTGACGGCCTCGAGCCAGTTGAGATGGTGCTCGCTGCTCTTGGGCAGGTTGATCTCGCCGGGCCCGATGACGGACGTGATGATCTTCGGGTCGCTGGCGGCCAGGGCCGTCGCGTCCTTCAGCTTGGCCACCGGATCGCTGCCGGTGACCCTCTCGTTTCCGCGCGACACGAAGATCCACCCGTTCGTGCCGATGAACTTGAT
>Ga0209647_1002995_pt1 | contig 13353 bp, 23 predicted proteins | sample GraSoi_2013_60cm_FD_185827 | JGI IMG/M metagenome (GOLD analysis project Ga0209647, IMG submission 185827) | Grasslands soil microbial communities from the Angelo Coastal Reserve, California, USA - Sample 9_17_2013_60cm (SPAdes) (version 2) | ecosystem: Environmental > Terrestrial > Soil >... | reverse complement strand
ACAGCCTCCGGCAAATGGTGCCGTTCGCCGCGTTTTCGCAAGGCTCATGGATCTATGGTTCGCCAAAACTCGAGCGATACAATGGCAGTCCGTCCGCTGAAATTCTGGGTGAACCCGCGGCTGGATTGAGCACTGGTTCAGCTATGGATACAATGGAAAAACTGGCCGAGAAGCTACCGGCCGGTATCGGATTCGATTGGACTGGGCTTTCCTATGAGGAACGGGCGGGAGGTTCCCAAGTTGGAATATTGTATGCGATCTCGCTCACTGTCGTCTTTCTCTCTCTGGCCGCACTCTACGAGAGCTGGTCCATTCCGGTGGCTGTCATTCTGGTGGTTCCACTGGGAGTCTTGGGCGCTGTCTTGGCTACCTTTCTGCGGGGCTTATCGAATGATGTCTTCTTTCAAGTGGGCCTTCTAACCACGATTGGACTTTCGGCCAAGAACGCGATCCTGATCGTCGAATTCGCAAAAGAGAACTTCGAGAAAGGAATGAATCTCGTCGAAGCCGCGAAACATGCAGCCGCCCAGCGTTTACGTCCAATTCTGATGACTTCGTTCGCCTTTGTCATGGGTGTCATGCCGCTGGCCATCTCGAGCGGCGCGGGTTCCGGCGGTCAAAACGCAATCGGGACGGGAACCATCGGGGGCATGCTTTCCGCCACTGTCTTAGCCATCTTTTTTGTGCCGCTCTTTTTCGTCGCCACTTTGCGATTGTTCAGAGTGAAACCGCAGCCATTAAAATAATGAGGACTGATCGACTGGTATTTCAAAAAAGCGGAGCCGCGGGTAAGCGCTCGCACAGTGGTCGCGATTTTCATTCGAGGAATCAAGAACTCATAGGAACGGAAATGCCGCAAACATTAGAAATGATGAATAGGAACGATGTTAGATCGGCCCAAATGCGATCCGACGAGCTTCCGACCAGAAGAGGACAAAGACCAAAAACAGTCCGCGGTCCTCTGCATATCCAATGCAACGGACATGGAGATCTCAAATACCTGAACCAACTGGTCGATGAAGTCTTAACTTGGCCTTACATTGAGTCTGCTGAACCGTTGGTTAGTCGATCGAATACCATTCCAATCCGACTAACGGAGATGGCGGCCTCTAGTGATCCCTCGGCATTTATCACTGATCGGGAGTTTGCTCGCGTCCTGCTTGGAGCGCCAACGATATATCTGGTTTTGCCGTTACTATGCGCTCATCGGGCGATTGTCCGGGGATGGGCTGAGCCGCATTATCTGGGATCCTATGGACTGATGCCGGCTGGCACGGTCATTGTCTATACACCAAAGGATGTTGAGGAGCTTGCGGTCTGCTTGGTCCTTTTCTCTGAGTCCTACCATTTAGGTCTTAAGATTGATTAGGCGGTATATCCGCCGTTGTTAGCGACTTGCGCATACCATCGGATTCACGAAATGAATCAGACTCGCATTCGCCAGGTTTCCCAATGAGCGATACAAGAGATGTGCAGCAGGTGCCGGCGCGCCTCAAGGATGCCGTCCATTCCAACAACAAGCGGCACATCGCTGGGGACGCCGGCGATAAGGACATGGCTCTTGACGTCCGGAAAGGCCCTCCGTCCGGCTACACTCCGCTCTTCCCGCCCGCCGAGGTCCTGGACAATGGCCAGAACGTCCATCGGAGAATCTGCTACGTCCTCTTCGTCATTTGCTATTTCATTTCGAGCCTCACGCGAGCGGACCTCTACGACTACCAGGCGAAGGATAGCGCAGGCAAGCCGAAGAAAAGCCACCATAAAAACCCGGTCGGAGCGCCGGACGCTGCTCCAGCGAATCCGACGGCGAGGTCAAAGAGCTGATGAGCGCGGGGCCCGTTTCAGATGCGGACCGCCTTGACACGTGGGAAAAGTGGGAAGCGGTCTCGAATGCGGCGCAGGGCGCTCGCCAGCCGTGACAAAGTTGAAGCCAAGGAGTGATGGGTTCATCACGGTAGAAAACACGCTAAAGCTACGTCACGGGCTAGGAGCGCCATTAGACTATCTCTAACGCTAGAGCGATGCCCTGGCCGCCGCCTATACAGAGCGTAACGACGCCATGCCTAAGACCGTCTCGCTTCATCGAATGGAGGAGGCGCACGGTCAGTGCGGCGCCGGTTGCTCCAATCGGGTGTCCATGGGCAATCGCGCCTCCTTCGACGTTAATGATGTCCTCCGGAAGGCCCAGCTCCTTCGCCACAGCAAGCGGGACCGCCGCGAACGCTTCGTTGATCTCGATTCGCTCTATGTCGGCGAGAGCCCATCCTGCTCGTTCCAGCGCCTTCTTGATAGCCGGGACCGGGCCCAAGCCGAACATGCCGGGCTCGACCGCGGCCACGCCATAGGCGACGAGCCGGGCGATGGGCATCACTGATTTCGACTCTGCAAACGCTCGGTCGGCGACGATCATCGCGGCCGCCGCGCTATTGAGGCCGGGCGAATTGCCCGCCGTGATGGTGCCGTTCTCGCGAAAAGCGGGCCGAAGCTTCGCCAGCCCCTCAAACGTGGTGTCGGGACGCGCCGCCTCATCATCGCTGAAGAGCAGTGTCCCTTTCTTTCCCTTGATTTCGACCGGGACAATCTCGTCCTTGAACTTGCCCGCTTTCTGAGCCTCGCTGAAACGCCGCTGCGAGCGCTCGGCGAAACGATCCTGCGCCTCCCTTGTCAGTTTTGCATAGGTGACGAGATCCTCCGTATGCCAGCCGGAGTGCTTTGCCGAGAAGGCGTCGTCGAGACCGTCGCGCAGCATGCTGTCATGGATCTCGGCCGGACCCATTCGGTAGCCCCAGCGACCGCCGTCTATCAGATACGGCGCACAATCCATGTTCTCCATACCGCCGGCGACAGCGATATCGACCTCGCCTGCGAAAATCTGCTGGGCGGCAGTAACGATTGCTTGGGCGCCCGAGCCACAGACCCGGTTGACCGTCATCGCGGGGACGGACACTGGAACACCTCCCTCGATGGCGGCCTGCCGCGCAGGATTCATCTTGTTGCCGGCCTGGATGACATTGCCCATGATGACGCTGCCGACCGCTCCGGCATCGAGCCCGGCGCGTTGCAAGGTTTCCCGCACAACCACCCCGCCAAGCTCGGTGGCAGGGACCGTCTTAAGCGATCCGTTAAACGCTCCTATCGCAGTTCGGACCGGCCCGCAGAGCATGATTTCGCGTGTTGTCATGAAGATCTCTAAATAATGGGCTCACTTGTTGTGGACGTCACCTTATTCCCCTAGCTCCCTTTTGAGAAGCTCACCGACGCTCTGCAATATTTCGCGCGAAAGCGCTTCATCCGATACCGCGCGCGCGAGCCCAACTGCGCCAACCAGTGCGCTCATGGTTAAAATTGCTGTCGATCTCGTCGGTTCCTCAACCTTGCCGGGGGTCAAATCGGCGATCAACTGGAGGGCGTTTCGGATCTCTTCGGTCAAGACCGCACGAGTTCGCTTGCCGCTGCGTGCGATATCTCCCGCCAACGCGCTGATGACACAGCCTGAACCAGGATGGTCGCGATGCTCCTCGCTTAGATAGTCCTCGACCAGCTTAGCGTAGGTCAGTGGTGGTCCGCCGGACGCGGCAGCGGGCGCTTGACGTCGCCGGGTACTGAGCGCGTAACGAAGCGCCTCGACGACCAGGTCGTCACGGGAGTCGAAGTGCTTGTAAAAGCCGCCCACGGTGAGGCCAATCTCCTGCATAAGATCGGCAATGCCCACGCCTTCCAGACCCTTTTCCCGAAACCGCTTCGAGGCGGTTCGTACAATGCGCTCATGGTTTTTCTTTTTCTGTGTCTGTGAATGACCCATGGAGTCTTCTCTTTTGAAGTCGCTTGACAATATGGATTATTATCGTAATCCATCTGTGTTGCTAGCATAATCCTGATTCGATTTGAATTCAAGCTAACTCTATCATGAGACTTACTAACAAAACGGCGTTGATTACTGGCGGCAACAGCGGCATCGGCCTGGCTACGGCGCAGCTCTTTGTAGCTGAAGGCGCGCGCGTTGCCATAACCGGACGGAACCGGAAGACTCTGGACGCGGCTGCGGCGGAACTTGGTGATGGCGTCGTGGCCATTCAGGCGGATGTGACCGATGTCAAGGCCATCGAGCGGGCCGTAGCGGAGGCGGCAGAGAAGTTGGGTACGCTCGATATCGTGTTTGCGAACGCTGGTATCGGTGGCGCCACGTCCGTTGGCCAGACATCTCATGCCGCTTTCGACGAGATCATCCGAACCAACTTGACGGGGGTGTTCTTCACCGTGCAAGCCGCTGCAACGCATCTCAAAGAGGGCGCCTCGATCATTCTCAATGGCTCCGTTCACGCCGTCATGGGCGTGCCCGGATATTCGGCCTATGCAGCCACCAAGGCTGGCGTGCGTGCCATGACCCGAAATCTGGCGTCGGAATTCGCACCGCGTGGCATCCGGGTCAATCAGGTTACGCCGGGTGCAGCCAGAACGCCCATCTGGTCGCCAATTGCGCCTACCGATGAAGCTATGGTCGCCCTAGAACAACGGATCGTGCGGACTATTCCGCTCGGTCGCTTGGGCGAAGCCGACGAGGTAGCTAAAGCCGTTCTGTATCTGGCGTCGGATGATGCTTCGAACGTTACCGGAGCCGAGATTGTGGTGGACGGTGGCGCGACCGGAGCCCCGCAAGGCGCACCCGCTTACCGAACCGAATGATCGGACGCTGACCGACGACTCAAAAATCCAAAAAGTCGGGCGCGGCCAAAGATCTGGAGTTGCGTGCGCTCGCTTCTCGCATACGAATGAAAGCGTGCAAGCGAACGCGCGCGCCATGGTGCAACTTTTTGAGCAGGACCCCTGCCCAGCTCTGCGGCCGTTCATCCAACGCTTCCTTGTAGTGAAATTTCCCTCGTTTCATCGCGATGCGCACCTACCCGATACCAGACCGGTCGCGGCATTTTCTTTCCGGGGAGGATGTCGCATTGACGGGGACCAGTGGGCGCCGCCGGCCGCTTTCACCGGCCTGCGCCAAACGTTGCGCGTGCACGAACACTGCCACGAGCACGCGGTGCTGTTGGCGACCTTTACGCCGGTGGGCGCAACGGCCTTTCTGCGTCCGTCGCTGGAAGAGTTTTCCGGAACAACCACCGATCTCGCTGGCGTCCTCGGTCTCATACAGCGCCGGATAGAAAACCCGCATGCCCTCAATCAGCATCTGATCCACGGGATGAACCTCACCTTTGAGAATTGGGATGCCAAAGGCAAGGGCGTTCGCATATCGCTTAGCCTGCCTCGGCGTTTTCAACCGAATTTCTAGTCCATCTTGAAAAGAACGCACAAAATCTTTTGCGTCGTCTAGTGCCAGCGTGAGTTCGACTTGACTCAAGGTCGCATCGATTCCTTCAAACAGTAACTGTCGAAGTGCAAGGCGGTCGGCGGGCGGTAGATGCAGCGGCACCTGAACAATCTTCTCCAGAAAGTCTCTTCCCGCTCCGACGCCACCCGCACCGTATTTCTCGCCCAAGGCGTTTGCGACGATCTCGTCATCAAATGCAAGCACATAGGAGATGTTTTCAAAACCGGCGGACAACTTAACCAATTTAAAGATCGCTTGGATTTCCTGGCGCTCTAGTCTTGCTGAATGGGCCTGATTATTTTGTACGGTACGCCCTCGATCGGCCTGATCCCGTCGCCCTGAAGTGGTCTCTTCGCCTCGGCGTCCAGAAATCCTTGAAGCTTTGCCAATGACTGGGCCTTCGGTCGGCGGCTACCGGAAAGCCAATACCAAATGGTCTCCTTTGCTACGCCAATGCGAGCAGCGAACTCGCGGGGCGATTCGTAGCTCAGGTCGAGGTATTCCTGGAACTCGCGTAGCGTTGTTTTCAGGTCCGGCTCAGTCATTTGGCAGAAAACGAGCGAAATTCGATCAGGCGGCCGCCACTAATTCAAGCTCGTCTACTAGCAAAAGAAAGAGGGCGATCCCATTAAAAACCTCGGCGACGCAGGGAGACGTTGGTGGCCTTGACGAGGGCCGCGACGCGGTCGCCTACCTTAAGCCCCATGTCTTGCACCGAGCGCGTGGTAATAACGGCGGCCATCTCGCCGATGCGGGTCTCCACGATGATCTCACTCAGCACCTTGTCCGAGATAATCTCCTTCACGGTGCCGGGTATTTCATTGCGAATCGATTGTTCCATAAAGTCATCCATCTTCTTCGGCGATCGATTGCGCAACCGGGACTGTATCTGCATCTTTTGATCTGCAACATGGCAATAGGCAGCCAAATTGAACCATGACCGTTGAAGATCAGATTCGCGAGATCATGCTCTCGGAAGAGTTGCCGGACACCGAGAAACTCGAACAATTGCATGCCCTCATTCCGGCCGACGCATGCGAGATCGATAATTTGCACCAGGCCACGCCGGCACAGCTCAAGCAATTGCAAGATGGCTTCGCAGTTACCGAAGCAATCCAGGAAATCAGGCGCCGCGAATTTACTGGCAAAGAAACAAAGCGGAAAGTGTGATAACGGCAGCGAGGCTTATGGTGAGTCAATACGTAGAACGACGTATTCACTAAGCCATCGCAACCGGTGTCAAATCGCGGCTCGGCCACACTTTTTCAAACAAAATAGCAAAGAAGATACCGTAATTTTCCCGACAGGCCCTTGGTCAAGGCGGCACCCGACATTTGCCATACGCAAAAGCGATAGCAACACTTTGAGAAAGGTATTGGAGAAGCGCGTCGATGCGGGCGAGAACCGTCGAGCCCAAAAAACTAAAGCCATGCCTCGGACACTAACCATTGTTTTGATGACCAATCCTTCTCGCGGATCCACGTTCTATTTTCGACGCAGAGACGGCGAGCATTATGACGGTCTTTTCAATCGCATCCTGACCTGGACTCATTACGAAACCCTCCAGATCGCTTAACTCGTTATTGCGTACCCTGAAGCACTCGCGTTTTCCGCCCAACTCTCTGTACTTTCTGCAGCGTCCGAAGGATGGCCGAGCGGCAAACTTGTTGAGGCCAAAAAGCTCGCGGTGCGGAGGACAATCGCACCCAAGAACCGGACAAGCGGGCAATACAGACAGTGAAAATATTGTGTGATGTAGACCAGGTGGAGTGCCTCCGCCATGGTGTCGATGCTCCATCGAGCACGATTGAAGTTGAAGTAGATCCGAAATCTCTTACGGAGGAACAACGCAACTTTGTTGCCAGTCAGCTCTATGATGGGTTGCGGTTTCCAAACTCTCCAGGGTCTGAAATTTGCCCTCCAACCTATGAGGGTCTCATTGCGGCCGTTAACTACGGTCTAGAGAAGGACAAAATCGGAAGTAGGCATACGGTAGATGAGGCGTTGCAGGACAGCCCCGACCTGATGAAAGAGCTGAAGGAGCTGCGCCAAAGCTTGATTAAAGCCGCGATCAAGGAAAGCGGAAAGGCGGGCCGCGTAGTTGAACAAGCAAACAAGGACAGGATGGATTTTATCCGTAAAGGCAGCGGTGGCGGCTGGAATGGAGATCGGACTGTTTAAGACCGCGAACAAAATCGTTGAGAAGGCCGCCTGGAATGCGGGCGCGCATGGTTTCGGCTTTATCATAACCCGCCGAAGCTAAAAACCCGCTAGAAGCCAAACCTGTGCCGCCAGCGGGGCAAACCAGAGACTAGAGCTGGTCAGAACGCCGCGCTCAGCCGGTAAATCTCCTGTTCCAGAACTCGATAGCTTTGGCGGCCGATCGGCAGCGGCTAGTGGTGCCGCCACAGTACTGGACGTTTGTGCAATACACATCAAAGCGGTAACCATCGTCGCTCTCGACCTCTTCGAGTTTCGCGACGCTGCCACAGAACGGGCAAGGCTTAATCTCAGGTTCTTCCATGCACCTATTACTCTTCGTCCTCTTCCTTCTTCAGGTTAGCCGTGTAAGCCCGCTTACTTTCTTTTGCTCTTCTGCTTCGAGGTTCGCGTCATAGTGTTTCTGCACTTTGAGCGAGTGGACGCCCCGGTTACCGGCAACAGCCGAAGCAGCAAAAGCCATCGTCTGGCCTACCTTTTGGTAGCCTGCGGGACTAGCATGCACGCTGACGGCTGCCCCAGGGTCAACACCAATACGCTCGCCAGTCGCGATTGCATCTTGATTGGCCGCCAAAAATTGAAATTCCCAACTGTATACCTCCCGCTGATGCTTAATCATGCCTTGGATCTGTTTGGAATCGTACTTTGTTGAAGCGTTTTCCAATCCGTCAGTAAAAATCGTGACTAAGACTTTATTTGGTCGAGCTTCTGGCGCGGTTTTGTCCAAACGCTGGCCCACCGAGTTCATCGTGTCCCCGATCGCATCGTAGAGAGCGGTGCAGCCTTGCGGCACGTAAGATTTCTGGGAGTGGCGCAACTGCAGTGATTTTGGCTCCGTCCTCGACTACCTGCCAATAGTCATGGAACAGAACCAGCGTGAGACGAGAATCAGGCGAGTTCTTTTTCGCCTTTTCCAGGAAGGAGTTGAATCCCCCAATGGCGTCCGAGACAAGGCCCTGCATGCTCCCGCTTCGGTCCCATATTGCAATGATTTCGATCATGTTTTTCTTTTTTTCAATTAATTCAAAGGTTGCTGGCCGCGTCATTCGGCCTTCGGTTTTTTACGCCCGATGATTTTCTTAATCGCGAGCCATTGCTCAAGGCTCAACAGACGCTCACCTCGAAGCCAAAAGGTTACTAGCGTCGGGGAAACATCCAGTTTACGCGCCAACTCAAGCTTTCTGCCCCGTGGCTCACACCAAACCCGTAACTCATTGAGTAGCGATTCGTATTCATCGGACGGCACCGCCCAATCATAACGTTTTGGCCGCTTATACCTAAGCAATTTCACAGTCACGGCTCCCAATTTAACTCAGAGTAAAACGTATTCAACTGAGAGTAAAATATCCCTGTTGATCATTATTTTACTTTAAGTAAAATTACGAACGCCTTAGCGGCCTTCTCGTATATCGTTTGTACGATTCCTAGCACCTGGCCGGATTCGGAATCGAGGACGGGCGAGCCGCTGCTGCCGTGGGATATGGGAGCTGTGATCTGAATTATCGACCGAGCAATGGTCGTCACACCGAAGCCGATCGTCGTAGCGACTCCGACACCAAAGCCACTCTGGCAAGTTTGATAGCGCCTGGAAGAACGGAGCCTCGACCATCAATGTCCCTGTCTTTGCATATCGCTCAGGGGAACGCAAGACGCGTAGCTGGTAAGAAAGGACCAGCAAAGCTACTCGCCGCGGATCAGCGTGTTGCGGGTGCAATGCGTCTTGGGCTCATTACCCGAAAGCTTAGCGCAGTAACCAATAAATGAACGCGCGTCGGGAGATGCGTCACCATCCCCCGGCGCCTGATAAACAACCCATCACCGAGTCACCGACAATGAGAAGTTTCGACTCGAAAGGTATCACTAGCCCGGTAGTTTTCAAAGCCATCGGCTTTAGCCGTCGCGTTCAACTATGGAACCGGCAGGCTTCAATCATCATGGACCTGACCACTCTGGCCCTTCGTCACGGGTGGCGCTGCCTTCCGCGCGTATGAGTACCAAAGGAGTGTTCAAAGCGTTGGGGCGATACACGGAAGAGTCACGCGAGAGTGATCGTCAGACGGAAATAAAACTGGGTGTCAATCGAATGACGTTGACGGCGCCAGCGTCGAATGGGTTGATGAGCGAGCACGCCTTCTTCGAATACAGAGCGAAGCCGATGAGTACCCCGCATATCGAAGAGCAAGGCGAGCCAATCCATTACTTAATTAAGATGGAGATCGGTGCTGGCCTCCGCCGCCCGCGAGAGCTCCTTAAACAGGAAGCTCGGGACCTAATCTTTTTTAGTGTGAGTCCGGGACCTCACCGCAAAATCAGCTATTCCAATATCTGCGAGGTGGATGAAAAGCGGCTGCGTGAGCTAGGTCCTGCCACAGATTTTAATCGAGTCGGGAGCGTCGAGATTTACTTTTATTCCTCCTGAAAATCGCTCTTTTCTGCTCTCGTTTTATTCCCGCCCATTCCGCGCCCTGAGCGCGTAGCGCACTCGTGAGATCCAGGAAATACGAGATGCTCTCGAAGGCATTCAAGGCTCCGGTCGAAGCCGGAGAGAGGCTTGGGCCTTGCCTTGGGTTAAGTCGCGCTTCTGTTTTGCCGACCGGTCCGCTGTGCGCGAATGCGCTCAATTCCGTCGATGAGCCTTCGGGAATGTTTTGGAGTTCGCGTCGCGAGAGTTTCTCAAAATCTCCTCCTGGCTAAGCCCGTGAAACTCAAAACAAGCCTTGGCCAATCCCGTTTTTTCGGACGCGTCGGCTGGCAAGCCGAAAGCGTCCGCTTCGCGATACCCAAAAGCGACAGTAAGTCGTCGATAACAGTATAGCAGAAGCCAATGAACCGGGGCGAGCCTAGGCGTTAAACTTAAAGGAATCCTATGAGCGATCGAACTACTAAGAAGGGAGCGCAAAGCAATCCCCATTCGGAGAAACAAATGAATCGCCAAACAAGGACTCACCTATTGGCTGTCGTGCAAAGCATACAAGGCAAATCTCTCTCACCATCTTTTGGTCAGCACGAAACACGTAATGCAATCTTTCAGCTATGCGAAGTGTGCGCAGAGCTAATTAAAGACACAAAGGAAGAATAGTTTGGTCGGCTACGAAATTGGACGTACCGGGCGAAGGTGACAAAGACTGGTGGGATGAAGCCGAAGTGAATGTTAGTTCGCTAAACAGAAACGTCCAAATGCCTACATGGCCCCTCAGTATGGCGGTTCATTTCGTAGCTCCTGGGCCAGTTGCCGCCGTTCAGCTCAAAGTTTGCCGATCTTTTCCACACTAAGCACCGGTGTTATCGTCGCGAACATCCGGGGAGAGGGGATAGCTCTTAGATGAAAGATCGCCGGTGAAAGCTGAAAGCCGATTGCCTGTGAGAGCGGTCCACGTCCACGACCAACCACGCAACACGCGGGACTTCTGCTCGTGTCTTGACTCGAATAAGAGATAAATACTGCGTGCGGCGGTTTTGCCGGGTCCGGTCTTCCAGCAACGGGGATGCCTGATTGCTCCATAGTTTTCGCCAAATCGGAAGCCGAACAGTAGGAAACCAGCCAGCCGGGCGTCCATGCGTGGCAAGGCGTGAATACTTCGGACCGGCCCGACGTTCGGCCGGCAGGTTAGCAATCGGAGCCTCTGGCTCCTCATGTCGAAGAACCAGGTCACCGCGATATTGACGAGAGCTCCGACCAACACGACGGACCACAAAGGCATAGGTAGACCTGCGACCACGCTCTTCAACCGAATTCGCCGCAATTCCACGATTCGGTCAAACTCCCGGTAGGTCTCCGCATACCGCGTTTTCTGGCCCTCGGTCGTCGGTTCAAAACTGGCCAAGTGTGTCTGAAGAGCCTCCAGTGTGCCGGCGGCGTTCTGCGGGACGATCCCTCGCCGCTGTAGCGGCCACGCGACATCGATCACTTGACGCGTGTATTCGCGCAGGTCTGCCTGAAGTTCCGCGCGCTTCGGGTCAGGAAAACTGCTCACGTTTCTGTATAGCGTCGCTAGCGCGGAAGCTTCCTCGCCGACCTTCGAGTCCAGCTCCGAGTAGGCCTGCCATGTCCCGACCGCGAGCAAGCCCAGCGTGATCCCGTAAAACAAGCAAATTGCGCCCAGGTAAAAGCCAACGATGTCGTTATGCGAATGCTGGTCGCGGTGAACCCGTCGCACCCATTTACGTGTCGCGTAAAAGCCACCTAGAGCGATCGCGACTGTAACCGCGATGGTCAGTGCTCCAAAGAGCCAGATCGGGAGGTCGTACACCCAGTAGATGTTCATGGTTCTAACCTCACAGCCCCGCGCGCGTAACCCAGCCGAACGCATGGCAGGCCGCCGTTTTTTGCCGCAATGTATTGAGCGCCTCGTTAATCTCGGCGAGCGATTCGCTGTCCTGAATTGCCTTTTCAAAAGCGTCGCGAGCAGCGTACCACTCGAGTTGAACCCGTTCGAGCTCCTGTAGATCTTGCGAGGTCATTGGGATTCTTGACATAAGGTCAAGAGTAAGAGTTACGGCCTGGAAATAGCGAGCCACATAAAGCCACAGGAGGCCGCACGAGCACAAACGATTTAGCTGTTCTCGAGATGCGGCTGGCAGTAAGATTCGCCGAACCCCTGCCAGAAGAAGAGAGCATCGAGAAAGGCATACGCCCCAGGCCGCAGGCACCGCCACCTCACCCGACAAAGGATAAATAGGACATGTGGGCCGGAAAGCAGCATGAGCCCTGAACAAATAGCCGAGCTCAAGCCCCGCGACCGACTCATGAGCAGGTTGTTGCGCAAAGCTGAATTTGTACGGCACACGGCCCACGGCGTAGTAATTCGTTGGGAAGGCGAAAGGGAAGAAGGGGAACTCTACGGCTTGAGCGATCCGATCCTCAAAAGTTTGACTTTTTACGGTCATTGGGACCCGGGCGAGCGGCCCTGGTTTGACTCTAAAATCAAACCAGTCAGAAGTCGGCGAACAACCGGCAAATCGCGTGGGCGAGCGAGGCGACGCAGCACCAGGCGCGGCAGCCGACGTGATTCTCGACGATTGTGACGATCAAGGACGGCGGAAAGCCCTCCGTAGGGCGTTCGTTCTGCATGAAAATTCCTTTACGTTTACTCCTTATGGCAACCGTTTTAACCTGCTGTTGTTCAACGTTCGTTGAGGCCCAGACCGCGACCGTTATTCCGGCCAACGAAGCAGCAGCGCACGTCAATCAGTACGCGACAGTAGAAGGAGTTGTTGCCAAGGTGTTCACCAGTAAAAGTGGCAACCCATTCGTCAATATCGGCGCTACCTACCCCAACCAGACATTTACCGGCTGGATCCCACCTACATCACCGGTCTCAAAATCTCCCGTCGTCTCCGACATCGAAGGTAAAAAGGTGAAAACCACCGGACGAATCGAGATGTACAAAGGCAAACCGGAAATCCGGATTAATGCGGCGGAACAGCTGGAAATTGAGTGAGCCAGCTTTCGACGATTGACCAGTAACGCGTTTGAAGGCCCGGTACAGCTTTGGGAACGTCCGGAATTGCATCTGTTCGTTGACAGAACTTCGCAGATTTGCTAAGTACTCCATTAGCAATTTTGCTAAGTTCGCTCATGCAACATCGTCAACGGAAGACCACGCATCATCGAGGATCAAATAACAGCGCCGCGCTTGCCGCGCAGTGCGCGCGGAAGCTGCTGGAGCTGCGGGCCCATGCCGGCAAGACGCAGAAGCAATTGGCGACTCGGCTCCGGATGACCGAGTCGATGATTTCACGTTTGGAACGCGGCGATCATGTCCCCAGCCTAAAGACGCTCTGCCGTATCGCCGACGCGTTCGGCCGGC
>Ga0209647_1002994_pt1 | contig 13360 bp, 6 predicted proteins | sample GraSoi_2013_60cm_FD_185827 | JGI IMG/M metagenome (GOLD analysis project Ga0209647, IMG submission 185827) | Grasslands soil microbial communities from the Angelo Coastal Reserve, California, USA - Sample 9_17_2013_60cm (SPAdes) (version 2) | ecosystem: Environmental > Terrestrial > Soil >... | reverse complement strand
GGAGATCGCCATCATCATCATCTTGTAGAACGGGTAGCTCGTGCCCATCAGCGTGAAGATCGGGAAGTCGATCGAGGCCGGCACGCGGTTCTCGATGGGCCCGCGTCCCCACGCCATGACGACCAGCTCGGCGAGCACGTACGCGAGGCCGAAGGTGAAGAGGATCTCGGCGACGTGGCCCTGGCGGTGCACGCGGCGCAGCCCGAAGCGCTCGACCAGGGCGCCGACGATGCCGCAGGCGAGCGGCGCGATCACCAGCGCCGGCCAGAAGCCGACCCAGCGCCCGACCTGGTATGAAAAGTAGGCGCCGAGCATGAAGAAGCTCGCGTGCGCGAAGTTGAGCACGCCCATCATGCTGAAGATCAGCGTGAGGCCGGAGGACAGCATGAACAGCAGCAGCCCGTACACCACCCCGTTGAGGAGTGAGAACGTGACGAGCTCGAGCATCGCCTAGCCCGGGCGCTGCATTTTGCAACTGGTCGGAAGCGCGGTGTCCTTCGCGTCGATCTTGCGGTCGGTCGCGAAGCCGAGGGGGGTGCCTTCCAGGCCGTTCTTCACCTTGTCGGAGAGCGTGGAGACGAAGAGGGGCTGCAGCAGCTGGTGGTTGTCGGCGCGCATCTCCATCGGGCCCACGACCGTGTCGAGCTTCATGCCCTCCAGCGCGCGCGCGAGCTTCACGGGGTCGTTGGACTTCGCCTTGGCCGCGGCCGCGACCAGCAGCGCGAAGGTGTTCTTCAGCCGCCAGTAGTAGAACTCGTCGGCCTTGTCGGTGTAGCGCTTGCGAAACGCGATCTCGTCGGGATCGAGCTCGCGCAACACGTTGTTGTGCATCTCGGTCACCTGCTTCAACGCGCCGACGCCGTCCTTGCCGATGGCGGGCACCGAGCCCAGCCCGCCGCCGTAGTAGGTGTAGTAGTTCACCTTGAGCCCGGCGTCCTTGCCGGCCTTGAAGAGGAGCAGCATGTCGTTGCTCCAGTTGCCGGTGATCACGGTGTCGGCGCCGGAGGCCTTGATCTTCGCCACGTAGGGCGAGAAGTCCTGCACCTTCTGCAGCGGATGGAGCTCGTCGCCGACGATCTGGATGTCGGGGCGTTTCGCCGCGAGCATCGACTTGGCGGCCGCCGACACCGCCTTGCCGAACGAGTAGTCCTGGTTGATCAGGTAAATCTTCTTGATCTTCGCATCCTTCGCGATGGCGTCGGTGAGGGCACCCATCTTCATGTCGACGTCCGCGTCGAAGCGGAAATGCCAGAAGTGGCACTTCTCGTTGGTGAGCGCCGGGTCGATCGCCGCGTAGTTGAAGTAGAGGACTTCCTTGCCGGGGTTGCGCTCGTTGTGCTTCAACACCGCGTCGGTGATGGCGTGGGCGACCGCGCTGCCGTTGCCCTGGAACACGATGCGCGCGCCCTCGTCGATCGCCTTCTTCAGGACGATGAGCGACTCCTGGGGGTTCACCTTGTTGTCGAAGGACAGCACCTCGATCTTCTCGCCGTTGAGGCCCCCCGCGGCGTTGATCTTGTCGGCGTAGAAGACGATGTGCTTCTGCGCGCTCACGCCCGCGCTCGCCGCACCCCCGGACAGCGGGTCGATGTAGGCGATCTTGAGGTCGGCCCGCGCGTGGCCGCAGGAAAGTGCCGCGGCAAGAACCAGGTTGGCGAGCTGCGAGGCGGTGCGCATGGGACCTCCGATCCCGGGGCGAAGGCGCCTATTTTGCACCAGCCGGAAATCCGCGTTACCGGATGTTGCAACCGTTGTAGCTGCAACTAAACGGATGGTATGTTCAGCGGGCGATGCGAACACGGCGATGGCGCGGCCAGCGGGGCCCATGTGTTGCGAGAACCTTGCGGCGGCGTGACGAAACATTGCGGCGGCGTCGCAGGCCACGGGAGGCGTGACGACACATTGCACGGAGACACATCGAGTGAAGGTCCCCAACGCCGGGCCCCGCGGCACGCGCCACCGAAGAAGCCTCACCGAGAAGATCGCGATCGTGCGCGAGTCGATGATGCCGGGCATGTCCGCCGCGCACGTCGCCAAGCGCCACCAGATCGCGCTCAACGTCCTTTACTACTGGCGCAAGGTCTATCGCGAGATCGTCGACACCGACCTCACGGCGGGCGCGTCGCCGACCGCGGGGCTGGAAGGCGAGGTCGCCGACCTCCAGCTGCAGGTGCGCAACCTCGAGCGCCTGCTCGGCCAGCGGACCCTCGAGGTGGCCCTCCTGAAGGAGAAGCTCGGCATGCCGGGAAGCGGAGTCGACGTCGATGAATAGAGCCCCACGCCGCCGCCACGTGCACCTCGGCCAGCGCCTCGATGCCATCGCGCGCATCCGCCTCGGCGCGGCCACCCCCGAAGAGGTCGCGCGCGAGCTCGACGTCGAGCCTGCCGACGTCGCGCGCTGGATCGAAATCCACGGCGAGGAGAGAAACATGACGCTCGACGAGGTGCGTGTGCCGCCCGACGTGCTGCGCCTCTCGCGGCGCGCCGAGCGCCTGGTGGAGCTCATCGCGACCGCCGAGGTGACCATCCGCGTGTTGAACCGGATGCTCGCCGAGGCCGCCTCGGGAAAGTCGAGGCTCGGCACCAACTGAAGGCCGATTTCAAAAGAATTGGATGGAAGTAGCAGTTTGGAAACAGCGCGGTTGCATGCCAGCAACGTGCAGTGCGAGCGAGGCTTGAATTCCGTTGACGCTCATATGCGCGCTCTTTAACGTTCCGAAGCCAAACAAAATCCCTGGGGAAAACATGAATCGCAAAGATCGGAAATTGGCCATTGCAGTGATCGGGGCCTTGGGCCTCGCGGCGGTCGCGCCTGCGGCGTGGGCGCAACAGCCGGCACCGGCGGCAAAGGAGCGCATCGAAGTCACGGGATCCAACATCAAGCGCGTGGAAGGCGAGACCGCGCTGCCGGTGACGGTGATCACGCGCGAGGAGATCGACAAGTCGGGTGCGACCAACGCGGTCGAGCTCCTGCAGCTGGTCGCCTCCAACAACAGCTTCGGCAACGCCACCTACACCAGCACCATCGGCGCGACCACTTTTTCGGCGAATACCGCGTCGCTGCGCGGCCTGACCGGCGGGCGCACGCTGATCCTCATCAACGGCAAGCGCGTCAACGGCTTCGCCGGCGAGATCAACGGCGTGCAAGGCGTGAACCTCTCGGTGATCCCGTTCGCGGCCATCGAGCGCGTCGAGATCCTCAAGGACGGCGCCTCCGCGGTGTACGGCTCCGACGCCATCGCGGGCGTCATCAACTTCATCGTGCGCACCGACTATCGCGGTGCCGAGGCGACGGTGTTCTACGGCGCGCCCACGAGGAGCGGCGGCGGCGAGCAGGAGAAGTACAGCGGCGCGATCGGCTTCGGCGACCTCGCCACGCAGCGCTTCAACGTCCTCTTCTCGGCGTCGTACGAAAAGCAGAAGCATCTCGACCAGGTGGACCGCAACTTCTCCAACACGTCCGTGCGCGACGACATCGGCCTCGTCGGAATCTCGAGCAACACCTTCCCGGGGCGCATCGCCACGGGCGGCATCGGCGTGCCGAGCGCGCCCAACTGCGCGCCATCGGTCTTCTTCAACGACAACATCGCGGGGCTCCATGGCTGCTTCTACGATCCGGCCGCCGACAAGGGCGTGCAGGCGATCCCCGACACCAAGAACAAGAACGTCTTCGGCTCGGTCAAGTTCCAGCTCACCAACACCTGGCAGGCGTACGGCACGGCGCTCTACACCGAAGACGAGAACCGCTTCAAGATCCAGCCGGTGCCGATCTCGCGCGTCTTCTTCTACGGGCCGAACTCGGACATTCCCGCGACGGTGACGATCCTGCCGTCGAGCCCGTTCTATCCGACCGCGCTCGCGGCGTCGCACGGCGTCGCCGGCCAGCCCCTCGACGTGCGCTTCCGCGCCTACGAGGCGGGCCAACGCGACACCACGGACACCAACAAGGGCGGCCAGGTGGTCGCCGGCGTGAAGGGCTCCTGGGGCACCTGGGACCTCGACGGGTCGTACACCTACGCACAGGGAAAGACCAAGGAGCAGCTGAATGGCGGCTTCCCGCTCTACTCGCGGCTGCTTCCGCTGCTGAATAGCGGTCGCGTGAACCTCTTCGGCACCAACACGCCGGCCATCGTGCAGGAGGAGCAGGCCACCAACTTCATCGGCGAGGTCTTCAACGGCAAATCCACCAACTCGGGCGTGCAGGGGAAGATCTCCGGGGAGGTCTTCAACCTGCCCGCGGGCCCGCTCGCCGTGGCGTTCGGATTCGACGTGCGCAAGGAAAAGCTCGAGCAGATCGCCGCCCCCGTCCTTTCCACCGGCGACCTGTCGGGTTTCGGCGGCAACATCAAGAGCGTCGCCGGCGACCGCGACGTGAACGCGCTGTATGCGGAGCTGAACGTCCCGGTGCTGCGTTCCCTCGAGGCGAACTTCGCGTTGCGCACCGACGACTACAGTGACTTCGGGCGCACCACCAACCCGAAGGCGGCGCTGCGCTGGCAGCCCACGCAGAACTGGCTGTTCCGCACCTCATACGGCAAGGGCTTCCTCGCGCCGTCGCTGTTCCAGCTCTTCTCGCCCCGCATTGGCGCCGTGTCGGCGAACGGCACCAGCGACCCGATCCGATGCCCGGTGACGCACGACAACGGCATCGACTGCATCACGCAGTTCCCGCTGATCTTCGGCGGCAACCCGGACCTGCAGCCGGAGAAGTCCGAGCAGGCGACGCTCGGCTTCGTGTTCGAGCCGAGCAACGCATTCTCGGTGTCGGTGGACTATTTCAAGATCCGCCTCAACAACACCGTGACCAACGGCGTGCCGGTGGCCACCATCCTCGGCGACCTCGACCGCTACGGCTTCCTCGTCACGCGCGGCGCGCCGAGCGCCGGCTTCCCGAACCTGCCGGGCCCCATCACCAACATCCAGCAGACCTTCACCAACCTGGGCGCGCTGCACATCGAGGGCCTCGACCTCGAGGCGCACTACAAGTTTCCGCGCACGAGCTGGGGGCGGGTGCGCCTCGACATGTCGGGCTCGTACTATATCCGCTACGACGGGCAGAACACCGACGGCTCGTATGGCGGGCTCGTGTCGAACGGGTTCGGATCGCCGGTCGCCGGCGTGATCCCGCGCTGGAAGCACTACGCCACCGTCGGCTGGGACTCGGGCCCGTGGGCGCTCACGCTGGCGCAGTCGTACCAGTCGGGCTACGTGGACGTGAACACCGACCTCGACGGCAACCTGCGCCGCGTGAGCTCGCAGTCGCTCCTCGACGTGCAGGCGGCTTTCACGGGATTCAAGAACCTCACCCTGGTGCTCGGCGCGAAGAACGTCCTCGACACCAACCCGCCGATGACCAACCAGCGCGTGACATTCCAGGCGGGCTACGACCCGCAGAGCTACGACGCGCGGGCGCGCTTCGTTTACGGCAGCATCCGCTACGCGTTCAAGTAGGAAGGAGTTCGACCCCCCCACTCAGGGGCCTCCGGGCCCCTTTTTCTTTTCAAGGTCGATGTCGATGTATTTCCAGAACGCGTTGTTCTGCACCAGGGGGCGGCGGTAGCCTACGACCCACGGATACCACATGTCCGTGAGGATGCGGTGCGCGTTGAGCTTCCACGGCGCGTAGGCCACGACGAGCTTGGCCATGGCCTGGTACACCTTGGTGCGCTCAGGCGTATCGGGCATGACGCGAGCTTTCTCGTAGAGCCGGTCGTACTCGGCAAGCTTGAAGCGCGCCCGGTTGAACGTGCCGATGTGCGCGCTGTAGAGCGAGGAAAGCCAGGTATCCGCGTCGGGCGCCGAGGCCGCCCCGCCCAGCTGCCACATCATGAGCTTGCCGGCGGCGCTCTCCTTGAGGAGGTCGGGCCACATCGCCTTGCGGAAGGTGATCTTCAGGCCGATGTCGTCCATGCTTCGCTTCCACAGCTCGTCGACCTGCATGTCGAGGGCGGTCGGCGTCGAGTTGAACCTGAGCACGAGCTGCGTGCCATCGGGCATGTCGCGGTAGCCGTCGCCGTCGCGGTCCACGTAGCCGAACATGTCGAGGAGCGCCTTCGCCTTGGCGACGTCGTACTCGTTCGCCGTGGTGCGGAAGGCCGGGTCGTAGCCCGCCACGCCCGGGCTGTAGGGCGTGTTCGCCGGGATCGCCTGGTTCTTGCGGATAATGGCGATGTCGTCGCGTACGTTGTAGGCAAGGGAAATCGCGCGGCGCAGAGCGACCTTTTCCGGCGTGTACCCGCCCACGATCGGGTCGTCCATGTTGAAGTACGCGTAGGTGAGGTCGAGCGCCGGCACCTGCGACATCATGATGCCGCGCCGGGCGAGGTTGGGCGCGAGCTTGTTGTTGGGCATGGCGACGTTGGCGAACTCGTTGGGCACGATGGAGATCAAGTCCATCTCCTCGTTGAGGAAGGAGAGCCAGCGCGGCTGCGTCTCCTCGATCACGTAGATCTCGACGTGGCCGATCGAGGGCATGCGCTTGCCCTTCATGCTCGCGAGGATCGCCTGGCCCTCGGCGTCGTCCGCCGCGGGCTCGCCGTCGAAGTACTCCTCCCGGAAATTCGGGTTGGGCTCGAAGACCAGCTTCGACGAACGCTTCCAGAACGCGACGCGATACGCGTTGGTGCCGACCGGGTGCGCACCGATGTCGCTGCCGTAGCGCTCCACCACCTCGCGCGCCACCGCGCAGGTGGCGCGGCAATCGGCGAAGTTGTAGATGAAGTTGTAGAACGGCTGGTTCAGCTTCACCTGCCACGTGTAGCGGTCGAGCGCCTTCAGGCCTTCGAGCGGCGCGTCGTAATCGAGGTGGTTGGCCTTGCGCGCCTTCGCGAGCAGCTCGTCGCTGCCCACGACGTAGCCCTCGACTTCCGAGAGCAGCGGCGCGGCGAGCGTCGGGTCGAACAGCCGCTTCATCGTGTAGACATAGTCCTGCGCGGTGAGCTCGCGCCTCTTGCCGTTGAACGCGGGATCGTCGTCGAAGTAGATCCCCGGCCGCACACGCAAGGTGTAGGTCAAGCCGTCCGCGCTGATCTCGGGCATCGAGGCGAGCGTGTTGGGCTTCAGCTTCAACGGCCGCGCGAGGTAGTCGTACTTGAGCGGGGAGTCGAAGATCGCGTTGTTGATGAAGCTCGAGTAGAGGTCGCTCACCTTCTGCGGGTCGAGCGAGGTCTCCGCGACCGGGAACGCGTAGCGGAAGACCTTGGCGGGATCGGCCGCGAGGGCCGGCTGCGCAACGACGATCGCCAAGATGAGAAGCGTGCGAAACATGGCGAGATTTTACGCCGACGGCGTGAGCGTGGACCTATCGGGAGGCGAGGAATTCCCGCAGCGCCTTCGCCGTGTGCGACTTCGCGCCCGCCTTGAGGAACTCCTCGGGCGGCGCCGCCAGCACGATCCTGCCGCCGGCGTCTCCGCCTTCGGGGCCCATGTCGACGATCCAGTCGGCTTCCGCGATGACATCGAGGTTGTGCTCGATGAGGACCACGGTATTGCCCGCGTCCACCAGGCGATGCAGCACGCGGATGAGCTTCTCGACGTCGGCCATGTGCAGGCCGACGGTGGGCTCGTCGAGCACGTAGAGCGTGTGCGCGGCCATCGATGCGCGCCCCGGACGCGGAGCTTGCGGACCACGCACTTTCGCCAATTCCGTCACCAGCTTGATGCGCTGCGCCTCTCCGCCGGATAGCGTCGGGCTCTGCTGCCCGAGCGTGAGGTAGCCCAGGCCCACGTCCTGCAGCAGGCGCAGGCAATGGTGGATCGACGGATGGTGGGTGAAATACTCCACCGCTTCGTCGACGCTCATGGCGAGCACCTCGCCGACGTTCTTGCCGCGCATCTGCACCGCGAGCGTCTCGGCGTTGAAGCGCGCGCCGTTGCACACCTCGCACGCGACCTTCACGTCCGGCAGGAAGCTCATCTCGATGGTCTTCACGCCCTGGCCGTCGCAGCCGTCGCAGCGCCCGCCGGCGGTATTGAACGAGAAGCGGCTCGCGGTGTAGCCGCGGATGCGCGCTTCCTGCGTGTCGGCGAAGAGCTTGCGGATGTTGTCGAAGAAGCCGACGTAGGTCGCCGGGCACGAGCGCGGCGTCTTGCCGATCGGGGTCTGGTCGACCTCCAGCACGCGCGATACCGATTCCCAACCCTTGATGCCCTTCGTGCCGGTCATGGCGCCCGCCTGCTTGCGATCGCGCGCCGCGGCGACCAGGCGATGCAGGTTCTCGTGCAGCACGTCGCGCGCGAGGGTCGACTTGCCGGAGCCCGACACGCCGGTCACGATCGACAGGCGCCCGAGCGGGAAGCGCACGTTCACGTCTTTCAAATTATGCAGCCGCGCGCCGACCACCTCCACCGACGGCGTGGATTTCTCGATCGTGCGGCGCGGCTGGATCGGATGCTGCAGCGGCGCGCGCAGGAAGTGGCCGGTGAGCGAAGCGGGATTGGCCTTGAGCTCTTCCGCCGTGCCCTGCGCGACGATGCGCCCGCCGAGGCGTCCGGCGCCGGGACCGAGGTCGATCACGTGCTCGGCGCGGCGGATCGTGTCCTCGTCGTGCTCGACCACCACCAGCGTGTTGCCCTTCGCGCCGAGGCGCGCCAGCACGTCGAGGAGAATCTGGTTGTCGCGCGGATGTAGGCCGATGGTGGGCTCGTCGAGGATGTAGCAGACCCCGCGCAGGTTCGAGCCCAGCTGCGCCGCGAGCCTGATGCGCTGCGCCTCGCCGCCCGATAGCGTCGGCGCGCCGCGATCGAGCGAGAGGTATCCCAGGCCCACCTGCTCGAGGAAGCCCAGGCGCGAGATGAGCTCGGCGAGGATGTCGCGCGCGATCTCCTGCTCGCGGCCCGCCACGGCGAGCTTCTCGAAGAAGGTGTGCGCCTTCGAGATCGGCCGCGCGCTCATGTCGGCGATCGACTGGCCTCGGAATCGCACCGCGAGCGCTTCCTTGTTGAGGCGCTTGCCTTCGCACGAGGGGCACGCCTCGTCGATCTCGAGCCACTCGACCCAGGAATCGAGCACGTGGTCCTCGGTGCCGGTCTTGGAGCGCTCATCGTCCCAATTCACCTCGTCGATCTTGAGGCCGGTGCCGTAGCACGCGGCGCACCAGCCGTGCTTCGAGTTGTACGAGAAGAGGCGCGGGTCGAGCTCGGGGAAGCTCGCGCCGCACGACGGGCAGGCGCGCTTCACGGAGTAGATCTGCGTCTCGCGCTGGCCCCAGCCGCCGCAGCACACGTGCAGCACGCCCTTGCCCATGTCGAGGGCGGACTCGACCGCGGCGCGCAGCTCCTTCTCGTTCTCCGGCTTCACCACCAGCTCGGCCACCGGCAGCTCGATGGTGTGCTCGCGGAAACGGTCGAGGCGCGGCCAGCCCTTGGTGGGCATGTACTCGCCGTCTACGCGCAGGTGCGACACCGCTTTGGCGAGCGCCCACTTGGCGAGGTCGGTGTAGAAGCCCTTGCGGTTGGTGACCAAAGGCGCGAGGAGGGCGATCCGGTCGTTGCGGCGCTCCTTCATCAAACGCGCGACGATCGCATCCACGCTCTGCGGCTCGATCGGCACGTCGCATTCGGGGCAGAACTGCGTGCCGAGCTTCACGAACAGCAGGCGCAGGAAATGGTGGATCTCGGTCTGCGTCGCGACCGTGCTCTTGGAGCCGCCGCGGCTGGTGCGCTGCTCGATCGCCACCGTCGGTGGAATGCCGAAGATCGCGTCCACGTCGGGCTTGGACGCCGGCTGCACGAACTGGCGCGCGTACGCATTGAGCGACTCGAGGTAGCGGCGCTGGCCCTCGGCGAAGAGGATGTCGAAGGCGAGGGTGGATTTTCCGGAGCCCGACACGCCGGTGATGACGGTGAATTTCTCGCGCGGGATCGCGACGTCGATGCCTTTCAGATTGTGCTCGCGCGCGTTCTTCACGCGGATGGTCTTCGGCGGGCGGTAGGCGAGGTGCGGTTGCGCCGCGATCTGTCGGGCGGGCACCAGCGCCGTCTCGTACTCGCGAAGCGCCTTGCCGGTGTGCGAGCTCGCATGCCCCATCACCATCTTCGGTGTTCCCACCGCGACGATCGCGCCACCCGCCTCACCGCCCTCCGGGCCCAGGTCGATGATCCAGTCGGAGGCGCGGATCACGTCGAGGTTGTGCTCGATCACCACGAGCGAGTGGCCCGCGGCGATCAGCTTGCGGAAGGACTTCAGGAGCTTCGAGACGTCCTCGAAATGCAGGCCCGTGGTCGGCTCGTCGAACAGGAAGAGGCGGGTGCGTTCGATTGGGCCCCGGCCCCCGGCCTTAAGCGAGCCGGGGCAGGCTTCGCCGGGGTGACTTTCCTCGCGGGGACGGCGGGGAAGCATCGAGATCGAGCGGCCGTCCGCTTCGGCGAGATGGCCGGCGAGCTTCAGGCGCTGCGCCTCGCCGCCGGAAAGCGTCGGCACCGGCTGGCCGAGACGCAGATAATCGAGGCCCACGTCCAGCAGGGGCTGCAGGCGGCGCGTGATCTCCTTGTCGCCGGCGAACAGCTGCACCGCCTGCTCGATGGTGAGCTCGAGCACATCGGCGATGCTGCGCCCGTCGACCTTCACCTCGAGCACCTCGTCGCGATAGCGTGTGCCGTTGCAGTCGGGGCAGCGCAGGTACACGTCGGAGAGGAACTGCATCTCGACGTGCTCGAAGCCGTTGCCGCTGCACGTCGGGCAGCGGCCGTTGCCGGAGTTGAAGCTGAAGGTGCCCGGGGTGTAGCCGCGCGTGCGCGCGTCCGGCGCCTTGGCGAAGAGCTCGCGGATGGCGTCGAAGGCGCCGACATAGCTCGCGGGATTGGAGCGCGTGGTGCGCCCGATGGGCGACTGGTCGACGAACACGATGTCGTTCACGTTCGCCGCGCCCGCCAGCGACGCGAAGGCGCCCGGTGTTTCGGTGGGCTTGCCGAGGTGCCTGCGGATGGCCGGCTGGAGCACGTCCTGCACCAGCGTGGACTTGCCCGAGCCGGAGACGCCCGTCACGCACACGAAGCGGCGCAGCGGAATGTCGACGTCGATGTTTTTTAAATTATGCTCGGTGGCGCCGCGGACGCCGAGCGTCGCGGTGCCGCGCAGCGGATCGCGCCCGAGGTCGTTGGGCACTTCCACGCCGGGGGCGCGCAGCTCGTCGCCGGGGCGGTAGTCGTCGGCGCGCTTGCGGCCCGAGAGGTAATGCGCGGTGAGCGTGTCGGCGCCCTTCAGCTGGTCGGGCGAGCCGAAGAACACCACCTCGCCGCCGCGCTCGCCGGGGCCGGGGCCCATGTCGAGGAGCTTGTCGGCTTCCAGCATGATCTGCGGATCGTGCTCGACCACGACGAGGGAATTGCCCGCGTCGCGCAGGCGCTTCATCACGTCGATCACGCGGCCCATGTCGCGCGGGTGCAAACCAATGGAGGGCTCGTCGAGGACGAAGAGCGTGTTGACGAGCGAGGTGCCGAGCGCAGTGGTCAGGTTGATGCGCTGCACCTCGCCGCCGGAGAGCGTGCGCGACTGGCGGTCGAGCGTGAGGTAGCCCAGGCCCACCTGGCGCAGGTAATCGAGGCGCGAGCGGACTTCGGCCAGCAGGAGCTCGGTCGCTTCATCGAGCGGCGCGGGCAGCTTCAGCGCGCCGAAGAACGCGTGGATCTTGTCCGCGGGCAGCATCATCACGTCGTGCAGGCACAGGCCGGGGAGCGCCGCGAGCTGCTCGCGCGACCAGGTTGTGTCCTTCGGCATGTAGCGCGCTTCGTGCGCGAGGACCGCGTCCGCATCGGGCTTCGTGCCGACGCGCCATAGCATCGTCTCGGGCTTGAGGCGCGCGCCGTCGCACGTGGTGCACGGCGTGTATGCGCGGTAGCGCGACAGCAGCACGCGGATGTGCATCTTGTACGCCTTGGTCTCGAGCCAGTCGAAGAAGACCTTGACGCCGTACCAGTGGCTCTTGCCGGTCTTCTTCCAGCTCACCCACTCGGGGTCGCCCTGCAGCACCCAGCGCTGGTGCTCGGGGGCGAGGTCGCGATAGGCAACGTCGAGCGGAATGCGGCGCTTCTTCGCGTACTTCACGAGGTCGTCCTGGCATTCGGCGAAGCTCTGCGACTGGAACGGCTTCACCGCGCCGCCGCCCAGGGTCCGGGTCTCGTCGGGAATGACGAGGCCGTAGTCGACGCCGATCACCCGGCCGAAGCCGCGGCACGTGTCGCACGCGCCGATGGGCGAGTTGAACGAGAAGCGCGCCGGCGTGGGATCGGCGTAATGGATGTCGCAGTGGGCGCAATGCAGGTCGGTCGAGAACCTCCAGGTCATTGCCGGCGGCTGCGAAGCCGATGGCCCGGAATCCGATCTCTCCACGAAAACATTCACGCGCCCGTTGCCCACGCGCAGCGCGGCTTCGATCGCCTCCATGGTGCGCGCCTTCTCGGCGGAGGACATCTTCACGCGGTCCTGGACGACTTCGAGCCGCGCGCCGTCGCGATGCTGGATGCGCGTGTAGCCCTGCGCCTGCAGGAGCTTGGTGATCTCCTCCTCGCTGAAATTCTTCGGCACGTCCACCGGGAAGGTGATGACGAGGCGCGGATCGCCGTTGGCCGCGGCGCGCTCGCCCATCTCCGCGAAAATCGTTTCCGACGTGTCGCGGCGCACCGGCTGCGCGCAGTTGCGGCAGAAGAGGTTGGCAGTCCGCGCGAAGAGGAGCTTCAGGTGGTCGTTGATCTCGGTCATCGTGCCGACGGTGGAGCGCGAGGTGCGCACCGGGTTCGTCTGGTCGATGGCGATGGCCGGCGGGATGCCCTCGATGGCGTCGACCTGCGGCTTGTCCATGCGGTCGAGGAACTGGCGCGCGTAGGGCGAGAACGTCTCCACGTAGCGGCGCTGGCCCTCGGCGTAGAGCGTGTCGAACACGAGCGACGACTTGCCCGATCCCGACGGACCCGTGACGACGACCAGCTCGCCGAGCGGGATGTCGACGTCGAGGTTCTTGAGGTTGTTCTGGCGCGCGCCGCGGATACGGATCGTGTCGTGCGCCGCGTCGTCGTTCAGGGAAGGCGAATCTGCGGCGTGTCCCGCGGACAGGTCGTTCATGGAGGCCCTGTTGAAAGCGCCCGCATCGTGCGGACGCTAAGTATTGGCGGGGGAGGGCCCATTCTAGGCATCTCCCCGAAGGTTTCCGAGGGAATATTTTTCCGGTCGCGGCACTGTGGATAACTCATCCAGCGCGCCCTATAATTCTACCGGTTATGCAGACAAACCTGAGGACGCACGCGCCCCTTTTCAACCCACTCCACCGGGGTCTGACCCCGGTCTGACCCCACTCTGACCCTCGATGGGGGAAGGGATAGAGCGGGGTCTGACCCCGGTCTGACCCCACTCTGACCCTCGATGGGG
>Ga0209647_1002991_pt1 | contig 13372 bp, 10 predicted proteins | sample GraSoi_2013_60cm_FD_185827 | JGI IMG/M metagenome (GOLD analysis project Ga0209647, IMG submission 185827) | Grasslands soil microbial communities from the Angelo Coastal Reserve, California, USA - Sample 9_17_2013_60cm (SPAdes) (version 2) | ecosystem: Environmental > Terrestrial > Soil >... | reverse complement strand
TACGAATTGTTGCGAGTGCCGAAGGCGTATCCAATCCCGGGCAACTGCGCCAGCCCGGGAATTCCCGAAAGCGTTTTCGTTTCGTTGTCGCTCAGCAATCCGGTAATCAGCGAAGTTTCATCTTCCTTCAGCCGCACCGTCTGCGTGACTGTTCGATTCGAAATCACCGGAATGCCGTTAATGTTGCTCCCGGTAAGCGATTTGATCTCGAATTCCAGCTGCAGCGTCACATCCTTTGTGTCGTGCAGTTGCGGGGTGGCTTTGATTTTTATCCCCACGTCCTCATATTCAGAGCCGGGGTACGGCGTCTGCGTAATTGCGGAATTGGAAATAAGGCTGGCCGGGCTTTCCACCAGTGTCACTTGGCCGTCCGCATTCGAAATATTGTTGGTGACCACCACGTCCGGAAAAGCGCTATTTGTGAAAGCGCCCGCCAGAATCGCCACGGGATTGGTGCCGGCGGCGGGTTCGATCGCGCTGGTGAACAAACCGCTGCCAAGATCAGCGAACACGGTCACCGTCCCGACCGCCGTATTGGTAACCACGATTCCGCCGGTGGAAGACTGCGCGAGGTCGGCAATCGCTACGCCACTCGGCGTAGTGTCGGTCTGCAAGGGCGACTGCGACGCCGCCAGAAATGTGCCGTCCCCGTTTCCAAGATAAACCGAAACCGTGTTGTCCTGCTGATTCACGATGGCCAGCGCTGGGCCGTTGCTGCCGCTGAGCGTGCCCGACGTGATAGCCACCGGAAGGTTTCCGACGGCGAGTGGAGCGTTAGCGTTGGGGAATGGCGCAAACGTGCCCTTGCCGCTGCCCTCCAGAATGGTGACGCTACTCGTTGTCTGGTTATTCGTTGCTTGATTGAGGATCGCGAGATCGAGATTTCCGTCTCCGTTAAAATCCGCCACCGTCATCGCCACTGGCTCCGTCCCTGTGGTGGGCAGCGGAAATGGTGACCCGCTCACCTCGGTGAATGTGCCATCGCCATTGCCGTTGAATACGGAATAAGTGTTATCCGTGAAATTGGTGACCACGAAGCCCGGGTTGGAGTCGCCATTTTGCGAGTTAAACGTGCCGATCGCTATGGCGCTCGGCTGAGTCCCCACCGGAATTGGAGTGGCGGGAGTTTTGAACGTGCCGTCGCCGTTTCCGAGAAGCACGATGACGGAGTTTCCCACCGGATCGGCAACCAGCAAGTCTGCAAAATTGTCGTTATTTCCCGCGCTGGGTGACGCGTTAAGGCTTCCCGTGGCCATAGCCGGCGCAGGAGTAGAACTGGTCCAGCTTGTTCCCAGGGGGACAGGCGAGACCAGGCCAATTCCGCTGGTCGGCGGCGCAAATTGCGGCACTGCTCCCGCTCCCTGGTTCAGCAGAATCGTCAGCGTGTTATCGCCCTGGTTGACGACCGCCAGATCCTGCGTGCCAGAGCTTCGAAAATCCGCCGTCACCATCGCCACCGGATTTCTTCCCACCGTGAATTGCTGCGTCGGAATGCTGACCCCTGTCCCGCCGGGGTTCGGCGTGAACCCGCCCGATCCCAAACTGCCAGAAAGCAACGACAAAGTAATGGGCACGCGGTCGCCTACAAAGAATGTTGCGGGCTTGCCGTCTTGCGCCCGCAACAATACTTGCCTGCCACTGTGCACCAGCGAAAGGCCTTGGGAAAATTGTGCGGAGAGCGTGGGCAACACCAGCAGAAACGTGCTCTTGCCTCCGCCAATCGCCGCAACAGCTGGCAGCGAAGAAGCCAGGCTGCCAATTCCCCCGGCCGCCAGCGCGCCCGCCGGCCCGCCGAAAATCTGCGCCAACAGCGTAAGCAGCGCCGTCAAATCGGGCGCAGAGCGCAAGGAGCTCGCCAGATTCAGCGGCACCGGCACCAGTCGCTGGCTGGTGGGAGGGGTGATACCCAGATTGCTGGCATTTGTGCGATCCACTTCCAGAAGATCAATTTCCAGCAGAACTTCTCCGGGGCCGTGCTCCAGGTTGCGGACAATCTCATCCGCCAGGCGAACGCGTTGCACGGTGCCTCGCACCGTTACGGCATGCGCCGAATTGGCTTGGCTCACTCGCGTGATGCCGGTCAGTTCGCGAATGGCGCGAACCACTTCACCGATTTCCGTCGGCGTTACGGAGGCTGTCAGCGGGATGGTTTCTTCAATTTCGGGGTCCAGCGCCCGGCGCTTTTCCGCCGTGTCGGCCGCTACTATAAATTGCTTGGAGTCCAGCGCCACCCAGAACGTGCCCGTTTGCATGCCCAGGACTTTCAGCGCTGTATAAAAATCGACGTCCGGCAGTCGCAGCCGCGTGTTGCGCGCCTGCAGATCCGGATCGAACACGGCCTTCAGCCCGAAAGCATGGGCTACCTGTTCGTACGCGGACTTCACGTCGGTTTGAAAATCAAAGCTCTTGTTAGCCTTATCGGGAGAGAGTTGGGGCAGGCCCTGAATGGGCTCTGCGCGCCGCTCGCCTTTGACGGACTCCTTCATCGAGCCGATCTTCTGCAAGCGCTCCAGGATCGCCGGGTTGCCGGGAGCGATCTCCAAGGCGGCCGCCAGTTCCTGCGTCGCGCCATCCATATTTCCTTCCACCGCCATGCGTTCCGCCCCGTCCAGGTGCTCCCTCAGAAGGCGCGAGCGAAGCGCGTTGCCCTTCCCGACGATCGTCACGTCAAACGGAGCGTAGCGTGCCGCCTCCTCGTAATCCCCAAGCGCTCGGACATAATCCCCCGCAACTTCTTCCCGTGCGGCCTGCTCAGCAAGTTTCTTCGCTCGCTTGGGATCGGGCTTCACAAGCGAGAGTTGAGCATCGCGCTTCGCATTTGGCGATTGAGGGTCTTGGGCCGGAAGGGCGGGACACACAAGCGCCCAGGAAAGCAGGAGCGCAGTCGCGGCGGTAAGGGGCGTTCTTCTCATCCGAATAGATAGATGCCAGCCACTATTCTACCGTGTCGAACGAAAGGGCGTGTGCACTTGACGAGAGCGAAAGAGAGGCGTTAGACTGGAATCGTTGTTGCAAATCATTTTCAACTGGAGTCTCCGTGCTCTCGGCCTTCCTGATTGCCCTCCGTGAGGGTGTTGAAGCCTCCCTCATCGTTGGCATTATCCTTGTTTATCTCGCGCGAACCAACCGGACTCATCTGGTCCGATTTGTTTGGGCAGGCGTCGCCGCCGCCGTGGCCCTCAGTCTCGCCGTAGCCGTTGCCCTCGAGCGCTTCAACATCAGCGAGGATGGATTTGAAGGCTTGCTCCTGCTGGTGGCTGCGTTTTTCGTTGTCACCATGATTATCTGGATGAACCGCATCGCGCGGCATCTGAAAAAAGAAATTGAAGCAAAAGTGGAATCGTACGCGGCGAAGGCCGGATCCGCCGCCGGCTGGGGCTTGGGCCTTTTCGTATTTCTGATGGTGCTCAGAGAGGGAGCGGAATTGGCGCTCATTTTGCGCGCCGTCGAGCTCTCAACCGAAGGCTTGCAGACGTGGATCGGAACAATCGCCGGCATCGGGGCCGCTGTCGCCGTGGGGCTCTTCTTTTTCAAGGGCACGCTGAAGGTGCCGCTGCACCGGTTCTTCGCGGTGACCAGTTGGATCCTGATGCTGGTGGCCGTCCAACTCGGTGTCACCGGTCTGCACGAATTAAGCGAAGCCCGTTGGCTGCCTTCCAGCAAAACAGAGATGGCCGTCCTGGGACCGATTGTCGCTAACGAACTTTTCTTCTTCGTGTTTGTGTTCGGCGCGGCCGCCTTGATGATCTTCCGCGAGTGGCAAGCGGCCTCGCACAACAAGGCCTCCACTGCTGTGACGAATGACGCGGACCGCCGCCTGATTCAGTCGCAAAATCGCCGCCAACGTCGCTGGATGATCGCCGCGGCCAGTATAAGCCTGGCGGTGATCCTGGCGCTTACAGCCGATTTCATCTACGCCAAGGTGAATTCGGCGCCTCCGCAGTCCAGGGCCCTGGAAGCGGTGAATGGCATCGTAAAGGTTCCTGTCGCCGAAGTGCAGGATGGGAATTTGCATCTCTTCACGCTGAATACCAACGGGCAGACTGTCCGCTTCATGGTCATCAAGAAGCCCAATGGCTATGGTACGGCACTCGATGCCTGCCTCATCTGCGGAGCCGAAGGCTACCGCCAGGACGGGCAGAACGTAATCTGCCGTCACTGCGCCTCGGCGATTTATATTCCCTCGATCGGGGGCAAGGGCGGTTGCAATCCAATCGGATTTTCGTCGCAGGTTCAAGGCGACGATGTGGTCATCGATGTTTCGTCGGTGACCAAAGCTGCGGAAGAGATTCCGCGTTAGGAGATTTGGCGCGCTCACCAATCCTCGATAAATGTTCCTCCGACTCGTAGCCGACTCGTTCACGCGCCGGCCAAAACGCAAATTGCTGACCCTGGCCGCGCTGGCCCTCGGGATGGCTGTGGCCACCGCCGCGCTAAGCGTATCCCTCGATGTCGGCGACCGCCTGGCCCAGGAATTCCGCAGCCTCGGCGCCAATCTCCTGGTGACACCCGAAGCCGATTCGCTCCCGCTCGAAATCGGCGGCGTGGATTATCGCCCCGCAAACGCCGGCGCCTACCTTCCCGAAGCCGACCTCGGCAAACTCAAAACAATCTTCTGGCGCTTCAATATCAAGGCGTTTGCGCCGATTCTGGAAACGCAAATAAAAGCTACCCCAGTAGAGTGGGTTAATGGCGGGCGGAACGTCCAGACACATCCAGTCATTGGGACCTGGGTCAACCATAGCGTGAAAATTCCCGACGGCACCACCTACACCACGGGTATCGAACACACCAACCCGTGGTGGCAGCTCACCGAGGGAACCTGGTTCGCCGAAGGCAAGAACGAGTGCGTTGTGGGGAAAAATTTTGCACGTCACCCCCCAGGCTTTTCGTCACCGCTCGGACCGGGGCAGCCTTTGTTCACGTATATGGCAAACGGCGAACGCGGTCCCACCTTGGAGGTCGTCGGTATTCTCGACACTGGCGGCCTGGAGGATGACGCTATTATCGTGCCGCTCGACCTCGCACAGAAACTAGCGGCTAAGCCCGGCGAGTATCGCCGCCTATATGTGAGCGCACTGACCAAGCCGGAAGATGCCTTCGCGCGCAAAGACCCGAAGACCATGACCCCGGCTGAGTACGACACCTGGTACTGCACGCCGTATATTTCCTCGATTGCCCTGCAGATCAGCCAGGAGTTAAAAGGTACCGACGTGCGCGTAATTCGCCGCGTGGCCGAGGGCGAAGGCACAATTCTGACGCGCGTGCGCACGCTCCTCTGGCTGGTGACACTTGCCGCACTGTTGGCCGCGGCGCTCGCTGTTGGGGCCTCGGCGGCGGCTTCGGTCATTGAGCGGCGCACCGAAATTGGATTGATGAAGGCCCTTGGGGCCAGCTCAGGTCTTGTCGGCATCTTGCTTGCGGCAGAACAACTACTCGTTGCCTTTGTTGGCGGCGGAATTGGCTACGCTGTGGGCATCTTGCTGGCGCGCCTGCTGGGGCAAAAGATTTTTGGATTCGCTCCAGAGCCAAAGCTTTTCCTTCTGTTTGTCGTGCTCGTTCTCGCGTCGCTGATCACGCTTCTCGGCAGTGCGTATCCGCTGCGGCGGGCTTCGCAGTACGATCCCGCTCCCATCCTGAGAGGCGAGTGATGGGGAGCTCTCCCATGTTCTGGCGCATCGTCCGCAGGCTCATCACCGCGAATTACGGTCGGCTGTTCGTGATTCTGCTGGCGCTCGGCGCAGGCGCGGCGATTACCTCGGCCTTGCTGAATCTCCAGATTGACGCCAAGCGACGCCTGACGACCGAATTCCGCGCACTGGGAGCAAACGTCATCGTCGCCCCCCGAAACGCAAACGCGAATTCCGGCGGCGGCACGCTCGAAGAGAGCTTGCTTGCCCAATTGCCAAACGAAAACGCCGGAAAGTTCGTGCCGGCCGTAGCGTTTCTCTACGTAATTGGCGCGGTGGCCAAGGCCGGCGAAATCCATCACGAAGCTGCCGTAATTGCCGGCACCGAAGGGCAGGGATTGACGAAGGTGCGGCCAGGCCGGCGCACGGAATATTCCGCGGATCTTGAAAAGGACCCCTCAGCATGCGAAGTCGGCGCCCAGGCGGCCGCGCAGTTCAAAGTTCACGCAGGCGATTCGCTGCACCTGCGCAATCAGGGCAGGGAAGCAACATGCAAGGTCTTCGCGATAGTGGGCACGGGCGGCCCCGAAGACACCCAGATTTTTGCCAAGCTGCCAACAGCGCAAACTCTCGCCGATTTGCCCGGACGCATCAGCCTCGTGCAACTCAGCGTTACCGGTACGCCGGACTCGATCGACAAATTTATCGCAGCTCTCTCGCAACAGCTGCCGTCTGCCGACGTTCACGGCATCAAACAGCTCGCCGAAGCCGAAGGCAAACTCTACAACCGCATCAGCGGCCTGCTTACAACCACGGTAGTCATTGTGCTCTTCCTCACCTCGCTGTGCGTCATGGCCGGAATGAGCAACGTGGCAATCGAACGCAAGAATGACGTTGGCTTAATGAAAGCAATCGGCGGCAGCGTCCGCCGCGTCGTAAGACTATTCCTTGCGGAAGCGATCCTGATGGGCATCGTGGGCGGCCTAATCGGCTCGGCCTTCGGCATTGTGGGCTCTATCTGGCTGGGGAAAGCCGTTTTTGGCGTGGCTGCGCAGCCCCGCTGGATTGTGTATCCTGTCTCTGTAGGCATCACCATCCTTGTTTCCATTGCCAGCGCATTCCCCCTGCGCCGATTGGCGAGCGTACGGCCTGCAAGTGTCTTTCGAGGTGAAGCGTGAACGCGCAAGTGCGCATTGAATCGCTGGTGAAGGAGTACGGGACGCTGCGCGCGTTGAACGGCATCTCCTTCCACATCCAAGCCGGCGAATGGGTCGCGCTCATGGGGCCATCCGGCTCCGGCAAGACCACCCTGATCAATATTCTCGGCGGCCTGGATACCCTGACCTCGGGCCATGTGATCGTCGACGGGGTGGACCTGGCCAAACTCTCCGAAAACGACCTGGTTCGCTACCGCGCCGAAAAAATTGGCTTCGTCTTTCAACAATTCCACCTGGTGCCCTACCTGAGCGCTCTCGAAAACGTGATGCTCGCCCAATATTTTCACAGCGTCACGGACGAGACACAGGCCGCGGAAGCCCTCAAGCGCGTCGGCCTCGGCCACAGGCTCACCCATCTGCCCTCGCAGCTTTCAGGCGGAGAGCAGCAGCGCGTGGCAATTGCGCGGGCGCTGATCAATCAGCCGAAATTAATTCTGGCCGATGAACCGACCGGCAACCTCGACGAAGCGAACGAAGAAATTGTCATCGGCCTTTTCCGCGAGTTGCACAGCGCTGGCCACACCATCCTGATGGTCACGCACGATCCGGACATCGCCCAGCAAGCCGACCGCAAAATTGAGTTGGTGCACGGCCACTTGGCAGTGGACCAGCGTATTTCTATGGACGACGGCATTCACTTCGACCACCTGCTCGAACAGATCTGGGTTTGCGGAGAAGAAGGCCGCCCCTCGGACATCGAGCACATTCGCGCCCCCGGCGGTGTGGACCCGGTGCGGACTCTCGCACGCATGGAAGACCTGCGCCTCGTACAGGTCCTCGAAGAGCACATGGTTCAACTGACGGACCGCGGCAAGAGCCGTGCACGAGACGTTGTGCGCCGCCACCGTCTGGCGGAACGCCTCTTCAAAGATACTTTTCGCATCGACGATCATGAAGCGCACACCCAGGCCTGCAAGTTCGAGCACATCATCAGCCCGGAACTGGACCAGCGTATCTGCGCGTTTCTGGGGCATCCGACGACGTGCCCGCACGGCAACCCGATTCCCCCGGGCGATTGCTGCGATCACAAAAAGGAAAAAGTTTGAAGCACACGCACCTGTAGCGGCCGCTTTCTGAAGCGGGCGCTTTTTGAACCCGCTCTCCTGACGAGCCCGAACACTGGATTGCGAGAGGAAGAATTTTTTCAGATGCCCATACCCATCGACCAACGCAAAAAGCCAACCGCTGTAAAAATCCACGTGAAAACCGGCGCGGGTGTCGACATCACCTGGGCCGACGGCCACTCTAGCCACTACGATTTCACCTATCTCCGCGAACAGTGCCCCTGCGCGACATGCAACGACGAGCGCGGAAAGAAAGCAGCAATGCCAGTCGCGACCACGAATCTCCTTTCCTCGCCCCTGCTGCCCATGTACAAGCCAAAACCCCGCGCCCAAGCCGCCACCCAGGTTGGCAACTACGCGGTGCAAATCAGTTTCACCGACGGCCACTCTACCGGAATCTTCAGCTACGATTATCTCCGCACACTCTGCCCGTGCGAAGAATGCGCTCGCGCCTTCCGCGAATCTCCCGAAAAATCTCAACAAAAAACCGTTTAGGCGTGGGCCGTTTGCTGGACTTGTCTCGTGAAAAATGGGAGCATTGGAATCTGCAGGTCTAACTATCCATAAATGAGCAGCACTCCCCAAAGCCCGGCTGCCAAGGGCAGCCAGAGCAGCGGTATTCCGCGTGTCTTGGTTGCGACCACGGCGCTGTTAAGTTTCATTTCTTTCTGGCGCGCGGCCGCCATCGTCCTCAATGACCTTGCCTCTTCCGCCTATTACGCCGGCGGCGAGGCCGAAGGCTACATCGGCAAGGCCGCTCCCTGGTTCATCCTCGCCATCATGTTGTTTTCCTACGCCGTCCGCGCGGTGTACGTGGAAAGCTGCAGCATGTTCGTCCGGGGTGGTGTGTACCGGGCGGTGAAGCAGTCACTCGGCGGCACCCTCGCGAAGTTCAGCGTTTCGGCGCTGATGTTTGACTACATCCTTACCGGCCCGATCAGCGGCGTGGCGGCAGGCCAGTATCTCGCCGGGCTAATCAGCGAACTCTTGCAATATTTTCACCTCAGCGGACCGCTCTCCCTGGGTTCCGTTGATTTTATCAGCGCAAGTTTTGCCATCGTCGTGACGCTCTATTTCTGGTGGGAGAACACCAAGGGTATCCCGGAATCGAGCGAAAAAGCCCTCCACATCATGAAGCTGGTAACGGTCATGGTCGTGATCTTGATCGCCTGGTGTATCTACACGTTACTAATACGCCCTTCGCACCTGCCGCCCTTCCCGACCCCCCACAACCTCAGGTTGAGCGGAAGCGCGTTGGGATGGCTGGCGCACAGCAGCTTGCCGCATATGTTTGGCATCATCGCGATCTTCATCGCTTTGGGGCATTCGGTGCTGGCGATGAGCGGAGAAGAATCGCTGGCGCAGGTCTACCGCGAAATCGAACATCCCAAACTTCCTAACCTGAAAAAGGCCGGGCTGGTGATTTTCATCTACAGCCTCGTGTTTACCTCCTTGGTTTCGTTCTTCGCGGTCATGATCATTCCAGACTCGGTCCGGCAGGGCTACCTGGAGAATCTGATCGGCGGGCTGGCGATGAGCCTCGCGGGGCCGATCTATGTGCGGCTCATCTTCCATGGATTTGTGGTTGTGGTGGGCACCCTGATTCTCGCCGGGGCAGTCAACACCGCCATTGTGGGTTCGAACGGAGTTTTGAACCGAGTCTCAGAGGACGGCGTCCTGAGCTCTTGGTTCCGCCAGCCGCACCGCAAATACGGCACCAGCTATCGCATCATCAACATCGTCGTAGCGCTGCAGGTAATCACTATCATCATCAGCCGCGGCGACGTTACATTCCTCGCAAATCTCTATGCCTTCGGCGTGATCTGGAGCTTTGCGATGAACGGGCTGGCTGTGCTCGTTCTCCGCTACACCAAGCCGGGGCATCGCGATTTCCAGGTGCCCTTCAACTTTTATGTCCGCGGCGTGCAGGTTCCTGTCGGCCTCATTCTGATTACCCTCACGCTCTTCCTCATCGCCGTCACCAACTTGTTCACCAAGCCCGTCGCCACCATGGCCGGCGGTGCCTTCTCTATCCTGCTCTACATCGTCTTCACCGTTTCCGAACGGCGTGCCCGGCGTGCCGGCGCGCATGTCGAAATGGATCAGTTCAACCTCGAAATGGAGGGCGAACTTACTCCAGAAGCGGTTGGCGCAAAGCCCGGAAATATCCTGGTTCCCGTCAGCAACCACTACAATCTTTATCACTTGGCAAACGTTCTGGACCGCATCAAGCCCGGGCGGCGGGATGTTGTTGTGATGCACGTGCGCCTGTTGCGCCGTTCCGCCAGCGGTGAGAATGAGCTGGAGGCTTCCCAGCTTTTTGGCAGCATCGAGCAGCATCTCTTTTCCCAAGCGCTCTCGATGGCGGAAAAGCGCGGCAAGACCATCCGGCTCGCCGTTGTTGCATCGAATGATATTTGGGACGCGATTTTGCGTGCGGCTACTTCGCTTCAGTCCAGCACTATCGTTGTCGGCCACTCACCTAAGGAACCCACCGAAGAGCAGGCAAAGCATCTTGGTGACGCGTGGGAAAAACTGGGCGACCCCAAGCCGCAGTTCAACCTGGAAATTCACATGGCCAACGGCGACAAGGTCTATAAGGTCCTTGGCCCGCACGCGCCGAATCTTACCGCCAACGAAGTGAACCTGCTCCATCGCCTGTGGCTGAAGTTCAGCGAATCCGCCGCACCGCTGGAATTGCACCACCACGATGTGGTTCATTTTGCCTTGGAAGAGGTAATGAAGGAAGTTGAGGATGGCCAGGAAGAAGCCGTGATCACCCGCCTGAAGACCCACCTTGAAGCGAACGTGAAGAAAAAACCTCCCACGATTTAGGCGGTTTTCTCATAACGAGACATTCGAACCCGTTCAATTGCTCGTACTAGTTCTCCCACCAAACGACTAACCGCTTTTCTTTCCTCCACTTGAAATTTCTCTCCGATATTCCGTTAACTAAACAGAATAACCTTCAAGTGTTACTTTAAATGTCGGCGCGCCGACATTTCCCGCGTCCGGCACGCCCTACTCCTGTAGTGGCTGGACTTTAGACCGGCCACCTCCGCTCTTCTAAACGCCGCTAAACCGCGCTGGTGCAATGCCCACACTTCTTCGCCGCAACAGGAATGGCCATGGCGCACTGCGGGCAATCTTTCGTTGTCACTGGCGCCGGCGGCTTGGGCATCCAGCGATTCACTGATCGGACGACCATAAAGACTACAAAAGCGACGATTAAGAAATTGATGATCGTATTGACGAAGTTCCCATAATTCAGCGTGGCCGCGCTGTGCTTCTTCGCTTCCGCGAGCGATTCATATGGAGTACCACTCAGATTGATAAACAATTGCGAAAAATCGACGTGGCCCAAAATCCGCCCGATCGGAGGCATGATTACGTCATCCACCAGAGATGCAACGATTTTTCCGAAGGCGGCGCCGATGATGACACCGACGGCCAGATCCAGCACATTTCCCCTCATTGCGAATTCTTTGAACTCTTTGAACACGATAGTTCTCCTCTTCGAAGATGCGAGCGGTATACAACCGTTCGCGGGCAGGTCCTCCCAAGGCGGAGGGAAGCGCAGATTGCCCGGAATTATAGCTGAGGAATTGCTATCGCTGCCGCAAAATGAGGAGGGATCCAAACAGGCCGCGCACCAGGAGAATCACACCGGCAACTGCGAGAAGTTTTACCACCCAATCAAACGGAACGCGGGTAATGGCGAGCATCACTACGCCCAGCAGCACCAGCATACCGCCGCGATTCCATTTCTGCCACTTCGCCCAGAATTGCCCGGGCTTGGCCAGTGCCAACAGGCCCCAAGCAATCAGCCCAACACTCAGGGCCAGCCAGGCCACTCCGTGGCGATCGAAATAAATCCGTCCGTTGGCTGCAAGCCATATCACCAGCGCGCCCAAAAGCACGAACACAAATTCTGTCAGCAATTGCGCCAGGCGCGCGGGCGAGAGCATGCGGCCTCAATGCCTACGAAACGCGTTCGATGCGGACCTTCATCGTAACGGGAACGCGCGGCCGATCCATTCCGTCGCGCGAGGTCTTGGAAATCTTGTCGGCGATGTCCTGGCCTTCCACGACTTCTCCGAAAATGGAATGGCGGTTATCCAGGTGCGGCGTCGCCGCCACGGTGATGAAAAACTGGCTGCCGTTTGTTCCCGGCCCGGCATTGGCCATCGAAAGTTTTCCGGCTTTCGAATGCCGCAAGCTCGGATGGAATTCGTCGCCGAACTGATAGCCCGGGCCGCCGCGTCCGTCGCCCTGCGGGCATCCGCCCTGAATCATGAAATCCGGGATCACTCGGTGAAAAATCAGCCCGTCGTAGTAAGGCCGTTTTTCCTTTTTGCCGCTGATGGGGTCCTTGAATTCCTTGGTGCCTTCCGCAAGGCCGATAAAGTTTTCGACGGTCTTCGGGGCTTCCTTTTCAAACAGCTTGCAAACAATTTCGCCCATCGAAGTTTCAAAAATTGCGTATGTTCCTGCGGGTCGCGCCATGTGCTCTCCTTTTTGGTGTACTTCACATGTTACTGTTTTTTCGGAAAGCAAAGCAAACGCGGCAAGTCGCCACGAAATTAAGGAACAATCCTGAGTTCAGGCAATGGAATCGTTTCGCCCGAGAAGAATCTAATTCCAACCCTTTTGTTTGCGCAGCTCCGTGATGTGCGCGGTGTGATGCCGGCCGTGCCACGCATACAGGAATAGCAACCATTCCACACTTTTTAACCCGGATTCCGAATGCCGCACGGGCCGTGCGAATTGCTCCGGCGTCACGCTCCTCAGCAGACGAACCCAGCGCTCGTGCAGCGGCTCCAGAAGCTTCAGCGAAATGTCCACCGGCGCATGTTGCGCATCCTCCAGCCGCGCCCAGTCGGCCTCCTGGTACGCCTTGATCGGCGCCTCGGTTTCCGTCAGCCCCAGCCGAAGGCGAATGTAAGCATTGATGTGGCTGTCAGCAACGTGATGAACCACCTGGCGCACAGTCCATCCACCCTCGCGGTACGGGGTTTCCAGTTGCGAGTCGCTAAGCCCCGCAACCGCCGAGCGCAGCTTCCCCGGGGCGTTGGCAATATCTTCAATCGCCGCCTGCCGCAGGGCGGGAGTAATCCCAGACGGCATCGAAAAATCTCCAATCGGATAACGAGGGTCCATGACGCCTCCTTGACGCTGTAACTTTCGAACGCTATTCCACTCTAAGAGAGCTGGGGAGCCGCGTCCAGCTTCGTGCAACTTAGACGCTTCGCCAATTTGGCCGTTTCTCCAAATTGCTCTCCAATCATTCGTAACAATCCATTGCGACTCTGGAACCCGGGTGCCGCCCCGACTTCCACAGGCGGGGATGCTACAATCTTTCTCTTGCGCCTTGCAGGCCATGTACCATCTGGCCGGTCTTCCGAATCTAATCGTATGGAGCTTCGTACTAATGCACAATGTGGTAATCATCGGCAGTGGA
>Ga0209647_1002990_pt1 | contig 13374 bp, 15 predicted proteins | sample GraSoi_2013_60cm_FD_185827 | JGI IMG/M metagenome (GOLD analysis project Ga0209647, IMG submission 185827) | Grasslands soil microbial communities from the Angelo Coastal Reserve, California, USA - Sample 9_17_2013_60cm (SPAdes) (version 2) | ecosystem: Environmental > Terrestrial > Soil >... | reverse complement strand
CGTGACCGCGAAGGACATCATCCTCGCGATTATCGGAGAAATCGGCACTGCCGGCGGGACCGGCTACGCGCTGGAATATGCCGGCGAGGCCCTCCGGTCGATCTCGATGGAAGGACGCATGACCATCTGCAACATGTCCGTTGAAGGTGGTGCCAAGGCCGGCTTCGTCGCCCCCGACGACAAGGCTTACACCTATCTCAAAGACAAACCGAAAGCGCCGAAGGGCAAAGCCTGGGACGAGGCCATGCGCTATTGGGCAACATTGCACTCCGACGATGGCGCGCACTTCGACCGCGAGATCAAACTCGACGCGGCGAAGCTTCCGCCTCTCGTGACATGGGGCACGAGCCCGGAGCAGGTCATCACGGTCACCGGCCGCGTACCTATACTTTCCGAAATTTCCGATGAGAAGAAACGCATCGCCGCCGAACGCTCGCTCGGCTATATGGGGCTGAAAGGCGGCGAGAAGATAACCGACATCAAGCTCGACCGCGTGTTCATCGGCTCTTGCACCAATGCGCGCATCGAAGACTTGCGCGAAGTTGCGCGCGTCGTTGAAGGCAAGACGGTCAATTCGAACGTCAACGCCATGATCGTTCCGGGCTCCGGACTCGTGAAAGAGCAGGCAGAAGCTGAAGGGCTCGACAAAATATTCAAGACCGCCGGTTTCGACTGGCGAGAGCCCGGCTGTTCGATGTGCCTTGCGATGAATCCGGACAAGCTCGCGCCGGGCGAGCGCTGTGCCTCGACCTCAAATCGTAATTTCGAAGGTCGCCAGGGTTACAAAGGTCGAACTCACCTCGTCTCACCGGCAATGGCGGCCGCGGCTGCAATCGCCGGACATTTCGTCGACGTGCGCGAGTGGAAGTAGCGCCGATCCACCGCTGAAAACAAAAAGGCCTGCCGCCGGCAGGCCTTTTATTTTATTCGTCCGGCGGCAGAAAATTTTTTACCAGCAACGCCACGCGCGCGCCCCGCGAGAAACTTCACGAGCCTAGACATCGATGCATCTCCGATGCCGCCCTGAGTCCCAAACACAATAGCGCAAATCTTGCCAAGTATCTCGGGAAGTATAACGCAGGTCGCGTCAAAGTGTTCGCTACTGCCACCAACAGCGCATTTGCGGCGTGATCACCGGGCCACTGACGCGATACTCCGTTACCAGCCACGAACGGCATTGCCGCACGGCATTTGGCCCCGGATACAGGCGGCGAGGATAAATGGTCACGCGCGGACGCTTGCCGTTGGCAGTGTCCTGGGCGGACGGTAAAGCGGATTCGGGTCGCGTCGGTGCTGCCAACGCCGCGCCGAAGGCGAATATCACGCCGGCAAGCGCCAAACAGGCCGTCATCTTTAGCATCTGTAATCCACCACTCACGCTATCCGGGCCAACCGTTGCCCATCCAGGGTTATGTCGTCAACCGCTTGGTTGGTATGGAAACCTCCCCTACAACATTGTCATGACAAGCCATTTCGACGATTGGCAAGGTTTGGTCGCGCCTTCTTTGGCGGACATTGAAACACTGGCGGCGGAGGCTTATGCACGGTTGCCCGAGCACTTCCGGAAACTGTGCGAAGGCCTCGTCATCCGGGTAGAAGATTTCCCAGCTGCCGACGTTGTGGATTCAATGCGGCTGGAGAGCGACTTCGACCTGCTTGGGCTGTTCCAGGGTGTTGGTCTGCCATTCCAGTCGGAAACAGCTCCCGAGTTGATGCCGAATATGATCTGGCTCTATCGACGACCAATCCTCGATTACTGGGCCGAACACGAGGATGCGCTCGGCGAGATTGTCACCCACGTGCTGGTGCACGAAATTGGCCACCATTTCGGATTTTCTGACGACGACATCGAAGCGATCGAAGCCAACGCCGCATAGACCTGGGCTCCGATCTCGAAAACAGATGGTGATTACTCGAAATCGGAATTGGTGAATGCCGCCTGATTACGCCAGCATCGTGCCACAAGGAGACACACCATGATTGTCACGGTTTTTCGGTCCCGCCTGATGCCCGGCGTGCGCGAAGACTATGTCGCGCTGGTCGATCGCATGGTCGAACTGGCTGAAACGATGCCCGGTTACATTTCGCACAAAGGGTTCTTCGCCGAGGACGGCGAACGCGTGACGATCGTCGAGTTCGAGCACGAGGAAGGCATGCGGGCGTGGCGCACGAACCCCGAACATCGCGCAGCTCAGAAAAAGGCACGCGAAGTTTATTATTCCGAATACAGCGTCCAGATTTGCGACCTCGTACGAGAGTCCAAATTTAAGCGAAATGAGCGCGCGGCGGGCTGAATTCCATGGGGCTGCGAAGCCGGCTTAATTGCATATCTGGGCAGCGCCGCCGCTATTGACCGCACCGCGGGACGCCTTATGAAAAGGCCCTGCAACCGCGGCCGGGAGCCTAGGAACCATGGAAAAATTCACCACACTCGAAGGCGTCGCCGCGCCGTTGCGGATTATCAACGTCGACACCGACATGGTGATCCCCAAGCAATACTTGAAGACCATCAAGCGCACCGGCCTCGGCAAAGGGCTTTTCTCCGAGCAACGCTACAAGGATGACGGCAGCGAGAACCCGGATTTCGTGCTCAACAAGCCGGCTTATCGCAAAGCCAAAATTCTGGTCGCTGGCGACAATTTCGGCTGCGGTTCCTCGCGCGAGCACGCACCCTGGGCTCTGATGGATTTCGGCATCCGCTGCGTCATCTCCACGTCGTTCGGCGACATTTTCTACAACAACTGCTTCAAGAACGGTGTGTTGCCGATCCGCGTGTCACCGGACGATCTTGAGAAGCTGTTCGACGATGCTGATCGCGGCGCCAACGCGACGCTGACCGTCGATCTCGAGAAGCAGGAAATTCGTGGCCCCGATGGCGGTGTCGTTCATTTCGAAATCGACCCGCACCGTAAACACTGCCTGCTCAATGGGCTCGACGACATCGGCCTGACCAAACAGAAGCAGAGCAAGATCGAGAGCTACGAGCAGAAGGCCGCGACGGCACGGCCGTGGGCGTGAGCACCGGCAGTTTGCGCCGGAAGATCGCTAAAACCCAAAATTTAATCTTCGCCGTCCTCGCCCATTTCACCGATATGATGTTGAGCATATAGCTCGAGACCGAGCTTGGCGACGAGATCGAGTTGGGTCTCGAGGAAATCGATGTGGTGTTCCTCGTCCGACATCAACTTCTCAAACAGGTCGCGCGTCACGTAGTCCCGCACGGAGTGGCAATGTGTTGCCGCTTCCTGATAGAGCGTGCGGGCAGAAATTTCTGCCGCTAAATCGCAATCGAGTACCTCTTTGACGTTTTGTCCGATGTGCAACGGGTCGAGCACCTGCATGTTCGGAAATCCGTCGAGGAAGATAATGCGCTCAACCAACTTGTCGGCATGCTCCATTTCCTCAATCGACTCCTTGCGCCACTGCTTTGCCAAATCCTTGTAGCCCCAGTTGTCGAGCAGCCGGTAGTGCAGCCAATACTGATTGACTGCCGTTAACTCATGGCGAAGCGCTTTGTTGAGAAACTCGACGACCTTTGCGTCACCCTTCATAACCTCGCTCCCGTCATAACCGCTCAACCGCCTGCCAACGTCTCATCATGACGTTAGCAAAAAATTGCAGGCTGCGCTGCCGAAACCGGCAGTCCATTGGCTCATCGTGAAGCTATTGGGCTCGCTTACAGCGCGTCCGCGGCGTGCATTGCGCAAGCGCAGCCGACCGGACAGCCGACTTTGGCGCCGTGGAGCGTTTCGTCGATGATCTTGCGAATGGTCCGTGCACAGCGGCCGCACTGGGCGCTACAGCCAAGGCACCCATAGACGTGGCTAGCGGAACGACGTGCCGCTGTATTTGCGGCGCTTCGCACCTCGTGGTCGCTGAGGACGTTGCACGAACAGACAATCATCGGACACCTTGTGGGGGTATTCGCTAACCGGAGTATTGAGCCAAGTCAAAGCAAAATCGCTCTTTAAAAATGTTCTAAACTATTGCCTCTGCAGCATTTTTGCCATTTCGCGCCGGGAAGGAGAAACGCCGGCTTGTGCGGCCACGCAAGCTGCCAGAACGCTATTGGCCCGCAAGATTCCGACCTGCTCCGCAAGATATAAGCCCGCGTCAGGACGACTGTGCGATCGCCTCGGCGATCGCCACCGTGCGCCGCGCCATTTCGGCGTGTAGGCGTTCCACCATACGCCCTTCGATCGAAACCACGCCTTTGCCCTTGTTCTCGGGCAAATCGAATGCCGCAATCATCTTGCGCGCCTGTTCGACTTCAGCCGGCGAAGGTGAGAACGCCTTGTTGCACGGCTCAATTTGATTGGGGTGAATAAGCGTCTTGCCATCGAAGCCGAGTTCGACGCCCTGCGCGCATTCGTTTACGAAGCCTTCTGTATTACCGATGTCGTTGTAAACGCCGTCGAGAATGTCGATTCCATAGATGCGTGCAGCAGCGACGCACATCGATAGCCACGGCAGCATCGGCGCCCTCCCCGGCACCAGCCGCGCGCGCGTGTCCTTGGCGAGATCGTTGGTGCCCATCACGAAGCCGGAAAGGCGCGTTTCAGAATCGCGTGCCGCCGCGGCGATCGAAAGAACATTGAAGATGGCGAGCGGCGTCTCGATCATTGCCCACACTCTTGTTTTGTGGTCCGTGCCCATGTCGAGCAGACGCCGGCCAATCAGTTCCAGCGTGTCGGCACTTGACACTTTCGGCACCAGGATAACATCCGGCGCAGCGTGAGCGGCCGCAGAAAGGTCGTCAGCGTGCCACGGCGTATCGATACTATTGACGCGAATGACTACCTCGCGCGCGCCAAAACCGCCCGCCTTCACCGCATCAGCGACTTGCCGGCGCGCGGTTTCCTTGGCCTCGGGTGCGACCGAATCTTCGAGGTCAAAAATCACGCCATCGGAAGGCAACGTCTTTGCCTTCTCCAATGCGCGAGAGTTAGACCCCGGCATGTAGAGCACGCTGCGATGCGGACGGACGCTCATTGGGGGCAGCCTCCTGTTCGTTGAACTCAGCCTATCTTCCATGCAATCGGCGCGCCACTCCCGTCACGGCGCAGCTTGCCAACAGTAATCCAGCCGTGATTGTGTGAACGCATGTGACGATCTGTAACGAGCCGCAGGCATGGCACTTCCTCAGCAACTCATCGATGGCTATCGGGCCTTTCTCATTGGACGTTTGCGGCACGAGCAGGATCGCTACCGCGATCTTGGCGAAGGCGGTCAATCGCCGCAGATCATGGTGATCGGATGCTGCGACTCGCGCGTGTCGCCGGAAGTTATTTTTGACGCCCGTCCGGGCGAGTTATTCGTTGTGCGCAACGTGGCCAACATCGTGCCGCCTTATACGCCGGACCAGGGGGCCCATGGCGTTTCGGCTGCGCTGGAATTCGGAATCGGCGCCCTCAAGATCAAGCACATCGTCGTGCTCGGCCATGCTCAGTGCGGTGGCGTCAAGGCTTACGCCGAAGATGCCGAGCCGCTGTCGCCAGGTGATTTCATTGGCAATTGGATGAAACTGATGGCGCCGGCGGCGGACAAAGTGGGCCCGCGCGGCACCTTATCGCCTGCGGATTATTTGACTCGCCTCGAGCAGGCGAATGTTCTCAACAGCCTCGAAAATCTCATGACCTTTCCGCGCTTGCGAAAGCTTATCGAACGCGGGCAGGTCGTCGTTCATGGCGCCTATTTTGGCGTCGCCACCGGACAGCTCTCGGTGCGTGATCCCTCGACCGGCAATTTCACGCAGGTTGCGGATGATGACTATGCGCGGCTATTCGCGCGGCCCCGCTTCTGAGCGGCCGACATCCCCAACGCTTACCGCGCCTTAACCGTGTTTCGGCGGATTTTCCTGCAGAATCCGATATGGCGCTGCAAAATACGGTTACTGCGAATGCGCGGTTTTCGCCTAACGCGATGGTAATTACCGACAGCTACATCTAGTCGCGAATAGCCAGGACGGTTTGACGCTGTGATTGAAGAGCGATCGATTATCGCCGAGATCGAAGGCACTTTCGCGACCGGATCGGTCGAGAAGCAGGCGGAAATCGCTCGCCGTGTCACCGACCTGTTTCTCGCCGGTGCCGACAGCTACTCCGACGAGCACGTCGATTTATTCGATGGCGTGATTTCTCGCCTTGCTGACAAGACAGCTACTCCGACGAGCACGTCGATTTATTCGATGGCGTGATTTCTCGCCTTGCTGACAAGATTGAAACCAAGGCGAGAGCGGAGCTCGCTCACCGACTCGCGCCAGCCGACAACGCGCCGCCAATGACCGTGCGAAAGCTTGCGCGCGATCAGTCGATGGAAGTCGCCGGCCCGATCCTCAGCCGGTCGAGCAGATTGACCGATGAAGATTTGCTGGCAATTGCGAGCGACAATAGCCAGGAGCGGCTTCTCGCCATTTCAAAACGCTCGTCGCTGAGCGAGAAAGTCAGCGATGTCCTGGTAGCCCACGGCAATCGCGACGTCGTTCTCTCGGTGACACGAAATGAAGGCGCGCGCTTTTCGGATGCGGGCTACGGCAAACTCGTCGACAGGTCTATCAACGACGAGGTACTCGCAATCTGTGTCTCCATGCGCAAGGATATTCCGCAGGAGCATTTTAACGCGCTTATCACACGGGCGTCCGAAGTTGTGTTCGAGAAGCTTGCGGCCAGCAACCCGAACGCGGTTTACGAAGTGCACAGGGTGCTGACCGATATCACGGGGCAAGATGCAACCGCCCAGCCGAAGACAAAGCGCGACTACCGGGAAGCCGCAGCGCAGTTCGATAAGGTGCTGCGTTCGGGAGCTCCGGTGGATCCCGTTGTATGCGAGGCCGCCGCGAAGGGAAAATTCGAAGAGACGGTCGCGGCGCTATCTGCGCTTTCGCAGGCGCCCATCAAGCTCGTCGAAAGCGTTATGAACGACTCGCGCGTCGAAAGCGATTTCGCGCTTATTCTTGCAAAGGCAGCGGACCTGTCGTGGCCGACCGTGAAGCAAATCTGCATTTTGCGGCGCAAGTCATTTCGCTATTCCCCGCAAGCCATCGAAGCCGCGCGTCGCAGCTTCGACCGATTGCAGCCTGCGACCGCACAGCGGCTTGTTCGTTTCTACAACGAGCGCCACGCGGCGCTCGCGAATTTTCAAGAACTCGCACATCATATTCGGTCGCAAGACAGTGGCGCGCCCCACGTCAGCGGCGCATCCTGACAACCATCGCGATTGACCGGGAGTTTATGCCGCCCTGCGCTTTGCCTGGATCAGTTTGCGGCTGATCAAGCATTCGGCAATCTGAATTGTATTGAGGGCCGCGCCCTTGCGCAGATTATCGGACACCACCCACATCTGTAGGCCATTGTCGACGGTCGGATCGGTGCGGATGCGGCTAATATAGGTCGCATCCTCGCCAACGCATTCGTACGGCGTCACGTAGCCGCCGTCTTCATGCTTGTCGATGACCAGACAGCCGGGCGCGCTGCGCAGAATCGCGCGCGCTTCTTCGACGCTGATTGGATTCTCGAACTCGACATTGACCGCTTCTGAATGGCCGACAAATACCGGCACCCGCACACAAGTGGCGGTCAGCTTGATATGGGGATCAAGAATCTTCTTGGTCTCCATCATCATCTTCCATTCTTCCTTGGTGTAACCGTCCTCCATGAAGACGTCGATGTGCGGGATCACGTTGAACGCGATCCGCTTGGGGAACTTCTTCGTCTCCACTTCACCGAGCGTGAACACCGCCTTGCTCTGCGAGAACAATTCGTCCATCGCGTCCTTGCCCGCACCCGAAACCGATTGATAGGTCGCGACCACAACGCGCTTTATCTTGGCCTTGTCGTGCAGCGGCTTAAGCGCGACCACGAGCTGCGCGGTCGAACAGTTGGGGTTGGCAATAATGTTTTTCTTTGTGAAGCCTGTGACAGCGTCGGCATTCACTTCGGGCACAATCAGCGGCACGTCCGGATCCATGCGCCATGCGGACGAATTGTCGATCACGACTGCGCCTTGGGCAGCGATTTTCGGCGACCATTCTTTCGACACCGCGCCGCCCGCAGACATCAGGCAAATATCGACATCCGAAAAATCGAGGTGATCAAGCGCCTTCACCTTCAGCGTTTTATCGCCGAACGAGCATTCAACGCCCTGACTTTTGCGCGAGGCAACGGCCACGACCTCGTCGGCCGGGAAATTGCGCTCCGCCAGAATGTCGAGCATTTCGCGCCCAACATTGCCTGTGGCACCGACGACGGCGACCTTGTAACCCATTGTTAACGCTCCGGAATAAATTACCACCTGGCAGCTGGTATTGGGCAACCGGATGGCAGCGCCTTCTAGGCGAGAACTGCCTGTAACACAACGCCACTTACCGAAAACGAATTCATGCACCCGGCGCTGCAGTCATGGCGTGACGAACTGCCGTCCAGCTTTGTGCGCATACTCGCATATCTGGGTGCGGTTGCGCTGTTGTCCATAGCCGCCGCGCGCGTTTCCCAACCACCCGCGAGAATGAATAACGTTGCGCCACTCCACCGGTCGGAATGGATTGACATCGAGCGACCATTTCCTGCTTTCGCGCTGTCGATACCGGAAGCCGTCGACGTGCCCGCGAATTACGCCATTCGCCGACACGCAGAAGGCGGCGGCCGTAAGGACGTGCTGACGCTGGGCGGATCGGATAGCACGGCGCCCTATCTGCGTGTCGAGATCTACCGGCCGGGAAACGAAATCCATCGGTTCCCCGATCCAAAGATGGAAATCGTCGCCAGCGCTGACACACTCGCACCGGTCGAGGTGCAGCGCCGCGAACCTCTCACGAGCAAGCTCGGCGAACTGACGATCGTTACCTTCGTTACATCGAAAGGCACGCCGCGTCATTGCCTCGGCTTCGTACGTGCCTATCGGGATCCGCGGTTGCAAATATCCGGCTGGTTCTGTCAGGGCGGCACCGAATTGATTGAGCAAAGCACATTGGCGTGTGCGTTGGATCGATTGACGCTGCTTTCCGCCGGGAGCGATCCGAAAGTCGGCGCACTTTTCGCGCAAGCCGAACTTAATCGGAGTTATTGCGGCCAGCGTGATCCAATCCTTGCGGCAACGCCGAAATACCATTTGCTGTGGAAAGCGCTCGCGAAACGGCCGGAGCCGCGGCGCATCGGGCGTTGAGCGACGATAAGCGTCGCGCCAACGGCGAAATCCCATTCGATGAGATTGCGCGCATTGCGTGGAAACGATTTCGCGCAACGCGGTCGCGATGACAATTGACCGGCCCGCGAATCCGTCGGATCATATTCCAATAAAAATATCTGAAGCAGCGGTGATGGCCGCTGGCTTTGGCGAACCTCTGGGGAGAGGAACGATGATCACTCGACGTCACCTGCTTGAAACAGCGGGCGCAAGCGCCGCGCTTGCCGTCTCCGGACTAAGCCCGAAATTCTCGGAAGCTGAGACTGCCGGCGCGAACCTGACAGCCGGCGTGCCCGATGGCGTTGCGAGCTACGCGACGATGGAAACGTTGCCGGGCAAGAGACCGTTGATCCGGCTCGCCGACCGCCCGCCGAATTATGAATCGCCGCTCGAATACCTGCGCACGCCGATCACACCGAACGATCAGTTCTTTGTGCGCTACCACCTCACCGACATTCCGGAAGTCGACGCCAAAACCTACAAGATCGCCATTGGTGGCGATGGCGCCGACAATCCGCTCGAAATTACCTTCGACGACCTCAAGAAGATGCCCGCCATGGAAGTCGTCGCGGTCAATCAATGCTCCGGCAACCGGCGCGGCCTTTCAAACCCACACGTCGCGGGCGTCGAGTGGGGTTACGGCGCCATGGGTTGCGCGCGCTGGAAGGGCACAAAGCTTAAGGACATACTCGACAAAGCCGGCCTCAAAAAAGAAGTGATCGAAATTTCGTTCAACGGGGCCGATGGCCCTGCCGTCGACAAGACGCCCGACTTCATCAAGAGCATCCCGGCCTGGAAGGCGATCGAAGACACGACGATCGTCGCCTACGAGATGAACGGGCAGCCGCTCCCGCATTTCAACGGATTCCCCGCGCGCATCATCGTGCCAGGCTGGACCGGGACGTACTGGATGAAGCACGTCACCGCGATCAACGCGCTGACAAAACCGCAGGGCGGATTCTGGATGAACCCTGCCTATCGAATTCCGGTCGGAAAATTTCCGATCAGAGACCGGTTCATCAGTCAGGAAAATGCAGCCAACACCCCGATCACCGAGATTGTGGTCAATTCGCTGATCACTAGTCACCGCGATGGCGAAAAGGTGAAGCCCGGCAAAGTTACAATCAGCGGACAAGCTTGGGACGGCGGTTACGGAATTCGTTCGGTCGAGGTTTCCACTGACGGTGGCAGAAGCTGGTCCTCAGCGGCATTCGGCCAGGATCTCGGCCGATTTTCTTTCCGGCCGTGGACTTTCGACTTATCGGCCAAGCGCGGCAAGAACACCGTGATGGTCAACGCTACCAACAAGATCGGACAAAGCCAGACATCGGAGTTGATCTTCAACCCGGCCGGCTATCACAACAATGTCATTCAGAACATTTCGCTGATGGCGGGCTGAGGGAGGATGACCATGCGGACACTCATGCTTGCATTCGTTGCCGCGCTGATCGCGCTTCCTGCGACTGCCGACGACAAACCGTTGCAGCTGAAGAAAGCGCCGGGCGTCGACAAAGTCGAAGCCAATTGCCAAGCCTGTCACAGCCTGTCCTACATTCCGATGAACTCGCCGTTTCTCAACGCGGCGGGCTGGGATGCCGAGGTGACAAAGATGATCAAGGCATTCGGGGCGCCGATCGATGACACCGACGCCAAGGCAATTGCGGACTATCTGAAGAAGAATTACGGCGTCTGACCGCGCTCCACGACCACTGTCGGTCATACCGGCCCCGCCTTCGCGGCGGGGCTTTTTTAAGGATTTACGGGCATATACCTCCGTTCAGGCCTCTATTACGTGAAACGGAACCCCGCTACACTGCGTTGCAACAGAGAGCCACACGTTCGAGGACCCCATGAATTTGAAAATATGCGCTGCGGCGTTTGCCCTGATCGGGGCCTTGGCCCTGGTGGCCGGATCGGCGAACGCCCAGACAAATCCGCCGGCAAAGAAGAAAGCCGTCGTCGCCAACCGTGACAACACGGTTCAGGTGAGCCGCGATGAAGATGGCAAGACGCGAACGCGCGTTATCATTCAGAAGCGTTCCTACCTCGACCCTGGCACGGAAACATTCCCCGGCGAGCGCGGTGATCACGATTATGCGGTTCTGCCCAACCACCGCGCGTCGGGCATACTCGACAACACGACATTCGGTGGCCACACGACCTCGCTTCCGGGCCCATGGACCTTGCCGAGCAAGAATAATCCCTGGCTGGGATACTAGGCGCCACTGGCACACTGAATGAAATGCGCGGCCACGAGGGCCGCGTTTTTCATGAGTCACTCAGCGCAGCCCGGTCCGATCGAAATTTGCCCAAACCCCCTCGTCTCCGTCCCACATGCCCCGGCTGGCACCCTTCGAGTATTCCGTCGCCCGCTGTTCGAAGAAATTGGCATGCTCGACGCCATTGAGAATCTCGACCAACCAGGGTAGCGGGTGCGGTTTAATCTGATTGTACCCGCCCTCCGTGGCCTCGAAATATCCGAACACCGTTGGGAGCCGCAGTTGGGTCAGTCGCCAATCGGCGACATAACGAACGTAAGCATGGATGTCGCCCGGACTCATGCCATCGATCCCACCCAGGCCGAAAGCGAGATCGACGAACCGCTCTTCCAATCCGACCATCGTCTTGGCGACATCCAAAATATCGTCACGCACGGCGCGGGTGACGGCGCCCGTCTCGCGATCCCATTGGTGAAATAGCTTAATGACACCTTCGCAGTGCAAGCTTTCGTCACGCACAGACCAACTCACGATCTGGCCCATCCCGTTCATCTTATTGTGGCGCGGGAAATTGAGCAGCATGGCGAAGCTCGCAAATAATGACATGCCTTCTGTGAACGCCCCAAACATCGCCAGCGTGCGGGCCACGTCGGCCACCGTATCAACGCCAAATTCGTGCATATAGTCGGCCTTCGCGCGCATCTCGGCATAGTCCCGGAACGCCTCGAATTCGGCTTTTGGCATTCCGAGCGTTTTTAAGAGCAACGCGTAGGCGTCGATGTGCACCGTCTCCATATTGGTGAAGGCAGCCATCATCATCTGTACGGCAAGCGGTTGAAAGATCGGGATGTAACGCTTGAGATAGTTGTCGCCGACTTCAATGTCGGATTGCGTGAAGAACCGGAATATCTGCGTCAACAGAGCGCGCTCATTCTGCGTTACGCGATCCGACGCCCAGTCCTTTAAATCGGCACCGAGGGGTACCTCTTCGCCCATCCAATGGGTTTGCTGCTGACGTTTCCAGAATTCGTAGGCCCAGGCGTAGCGGTCAACATCATAGGTGCCGGTCGAATCGAGCAGACCGACGCAGCCTTTGCCGATCAGCGTACGAGGGTCGATGTCGGCCAGGCAGGACACTACTGACATGCCAAGCACTCCTCGTAGTCTGCACGTGCCATGACTGTTGAAGCAGCCGTGTGTTCAGCATTTGCGGCGAGCTTTCCGGCGAAGGACGCTCGAGAGATCGATTTGGAACGGCAGTAGTAGAGGCTCTTGATGCCGTGCTTCCAGGCGGTCCAATGCAGCATGTGCAGGTCCCATTTATCGATGTCGGCGGAAAGATAAATGTTGATGGACTGGCTCTGGCAGATGAACGGCACGCGATCTGCGGCCAGTTCAATGATCCAGCGCTGGTCGATCTCAAAGGCCGTTCGAAAGATTGCCTTCTCATGCTGCGTGAGCATGTCGAGATGCGCGACCGAACCTTCGTGCTCGATAATCGATTGCCACACCGCGGGTGTGTCAGCACCCTTTGCCGCAAGCAGCTTGGCGAGATGCGGATTGCGGACCGAGATCGCACCAGAAAGAGTCTTGTGGGTATAGATGTTGGCGGGAATCGGTTCGACGCAGGCACTCGTGCCGCCGCAGATGATGCTGATCGACGCCGTTGGCGCAATCGCGAGCTTATGACTGAAGCGCGCCATCACGCCCCGTTCTAGAGCGTCGGGGCATGACCCGCGTTCCTTGGCAAGCACGACGGAGGCAGCATCCGCATCCCGGCGAATTTTGCGGAACATCTTTAAATTCCAGGATTTAGCCAGCGCACTTTCAAATGGAATACCTTTTGCCTGCAGAAACGAGTGAAAGCCCATAATTCCCAACCCGACCGAGCGTTCGCGCAGCGCGGCGTAGCGTGCGCGTTTCATTCCTTCGGGAGCGACGGTGATAAAATGGGTCAGGACGTTATCGAGGAATC
>Ga0209647_1002989_pt1 | contig 13378 bp, 11 predicted proteins | sample GraSoi_2013_60cm_FD_185827 | JGI IMG/M metagenome (GOLD analysis project Ga0209647, IMG submission 185827) | Grasslands soil microbial communities from the Angelo Coastal Reserve, California, USA - Sample 9_17_2013_60cm (SPAdes) (version 2) | ecosystem: Environmental > Terrestrial > Soil >... | reverse complement strand
TAGATCAGCGCCGATTTCACCGCGGCCTTCAACTTCACCGCTTTTTCCACGTACGCTGCCAGGCGCTGCAGGATGGTATCCAGAATACCGCCGGCCTCGCCCGCTTCAATCATGTTGGTGGTGAGGTCGTCGAATATCTTGGGATATTGCCGCATGGCGTTGGAGAGCGTAGAACCGCTTTCCACGCTGGTCCGAACACCGGTAAGACATTTCTGAAACACCTGGTTTTCCTGGTTAGCGGCCAGAATTTCCAGACATTGCACCAGCGGAAGTCCGGCGTCAATCATCACGGAAAACTGGCGGAAGAAGACGGCCGTGTCCTTGATGGGCACTTTGCCGGTGCCAAGTTTGGGCAGGGCAAATTCTTTGCCCTTCTCTTTGATGGCCCCCGGCGTGATGCGCTCGCGGCGCAACTGCATGGTGACCGCGGCTTTGCTATCGGCTAACCGCTCCCCGGCAATCCTTTTGCCCTGGGAGTCGGTCCCTGTGAATGTAAATACCGGCATACCGAATGCTCCTCTCGTCCTATTTGCCTACCGACCTTACCTACCAACCGAGGGAGAGTTGGAGAAAAACTTTATCTGCGCTGCGGAGCTGCCGCAGCTTTTGTGGCCTGCACGCCACGGTTAATCATGTCTTGCAACTCGTCGGGCATGGAAGAACGCTGCAGCGCGGTCTCCAGCGTGATGGTCTTCTGGAAATAGAGCATCGCCAGCGCCTGGTTGAACGTTTGCATGCCAAACTTGTCCTGTCCCGACTGCATCGCTGAATAGACCTGGTGAATTTTGTCTTCGCGGATCAAATTCCTGACCGCGGCGTTGGGCACCAGAATTTCCATGGCCATCACGCGGCCCTGACCGCCCACGCGCGGCAGCAACGATTGGCAAAGGATCCCTTCCAGCACCAGCGAAAGCTGCGCGCGAATCTGCGACTGCTGGTGTGACGGAAAAACGTCAATAATACGGTTGATGGTGGACGCGGCCGAATTGGTGTGCAAAGTGCCAAAGGTCAAGTGGCCGGTTTCTGCAATGCGCAGCGCGGACTCAATCGTCTCCAGGTCGCGCATTTCGCCGATCAGCACCACGTCAGGATCTTCACGCAGTGCGGCACGGAGCGCGTTGGAGAATGACTGCGTGTCCGAGTGTACTTCGCGCTGGTTCACCAGGCAGCTCTTATTCTGGTGCACGAATTCAATTGGATCTTCAATGGTAATGATGTGGTCATGCCGTTCGATGTTGATTTTGTCCAGCATCGCGGCCAGCGTGGTTGATTTGCCCGAGCCCGTAGGGCCGGTCACCAGGATCAGTCCGCGCGGCTTATCGCACAAACGCGATATCACCTGCGGTAGATTGAGCTGTTGAAACGTCTTGATCTCAAACGGAATCACGCGATAGACGGCGCCGACTGCGCCGCGCTGGTTGAAGCAGTTGCCGCGGAAGCGGGCCAGCCCTTTCAAGCCGAAAGAGAAATCCAGTTCCAGGTTTTCTTCAAAGCGGTGCTTCTGCGCGTCCGTCAACACGCTGTATGCCAGCTGTTTGGTTTCCGACGGCGTCAGAGGCGGCATGTCCAGCGGTTGCAGGTGGCCGTGTACGCGGACCTGCGGCGGCGAATTGGTCGTAATATGAAGATCGCTGCCCGCCAGATCCAACATCTTTTTCAACAGATCACTTAATGTGACATTCATTGTGCCGTTCTTTCCCCTTTTAACCGCAGACTCAGTGGCGCACTCTTGCTTTAGTGGAGCGTTTCGCGCGCGACTTCTTCCAGCGTCGTAGTCCCGTCTTTCACCTTGACCAACCCGCTACGCCGCAGGGTGATCATGCCCCTCTCGATGGCTTTCTTCTTCAGTTCCACCGCCGAGGCGCCAATCAGGATCAGCTCACGTATTTCATCGTCAATTTCCATCACTTCATAAAGACCCGCTCGGCCCTTGTACCCTGTGCCATTGCAATTGGTGCAGCCTTTGCCTTTGAAAATCTTTACCGTCTTGGCTTCTTCCGCCGTGTATCCGGCTTCGACCTTGGCCTGCGGCGGCATCGGCACCTCTTCCCTGCACTCCAGACAAATGCGCCGGACCAGGCGCTGGGCGCAGATCAAATGCACCGCCGTGGCCACCAGAAAAGGTTCGATACCCATGTTCATCATGCGGCTGATGGTTTCCGGCGCGCCGTTGGTGTGCAGCGTGGAAAGCACCAGGTGGCCGGTAAGCGCGGCTTTAATCGCGATTTCCGCGGTTTCAAAGTCGCGGATCTCGCCCACCAGGATCACGTTGGGGTCCTGGCGCAGGAAGGCGCGCAGGGCGGCCGCAAAATTCAGTCCAATCGATTCCTTCATCTGCACCTGGTTCACGCCGTGCAACTGGAATTCCACCGGGTCTTCCGCGGTCAGAATATTGGTATCAGGCTTGTTCAGCAGTGAGACCGAAGAGTAAAGCGTATTGGTCTTACCTGATCCCGTGGGACCCGTGACCAGCACCATGCCATAAGGCTTGAGCACCGCGCGCTGGAATTTCTCCAGCGACTCCGGCTCAAACCCCAGCTTGGTCATGTCGAGCCGCAGGTTCTCTTTGTCGAGCAGCCGCATGACCACTTTTTCGCCCCACAGCGTGGGCAGGCAGTTCACGCGGAAGTCGAGCTGCTTTTTCTTGCCGCCAATCTGCATCCTCAGCATGATGCGTCCGTCTTGCGGAAGTCTTTTTTCTGAAATATCCATCTTGGCCATGATTTTTATTCGTGACGTGATGGCGTCTTTCAATTTCATCGGCGGCGACATGATGTGTTGCAGCACGCCGTCTATGCGGAAGCGCACGCGATATTCTTTTTCGTACGGCTCAATGTGGATGTCGCTGGCTCCGCGCTTCACCGCGTCCGTCATCACAATGTTCACCAGCTTGACGATGGGGGCCTCATCGGCGGATTTCTCCAGCTCGTTGAGGTCCATCTCTTCCTGATCGGCCTGCAATTCCACGTCGGCCAGCAGATCATCGACGTTTTCTGACTGTTGCGAACCACCGTACGCCTTGTCAATCGCGTCCATGATGGCCGATTCCGACGCCACCACCGGCTCAATGTTGAAGCCGGTCATGAACTTGATATCGTCCATGGCGTAGACGTTGGTGGGGTCCACCATGGCGATCGTCAGCGACGCGCCCACGCGGCTCAGCGGCAGAATCTGATAGCGCTTGGCCGTCTCTTCCGGAATCAGCTTGACCACGGAGGCGTCAATCTCAAAATATTGCAGGTTGATGGCCGGCACGCCGTACTGGCGCGAGAGAAAGTTCGTGACTTCCTCATCGCTCACAAATCCCAGGTGGACCAGCGTGGAACCCAGGCGCGAATTCGGACCGTGTTCCCGCTGCGCCTTGAGCGCCTTATCGAGTTGGTCCGGTGTGATGATCTTCTCTTTGACCAGAAGATCGCCTAACCTCTGCGACATATTGCGTGCTGATCCTGGAATGAATTTGACTCAAACGCAAATTCTCCGAAGTGGCCGGGGGGATCAGCCGCTGGTCGCGGAAAATACGTGAGCACGCCGATTGTGTGCCGGGTGACAGAAATTGTCAATTGGCCTTTCCCCTCTAAGGTTCATGCACTTACGGGAGAGTAACTACCTTGCCAGATGTACTTAAGGGGAAGCGCTGAACCCATTCCACACCCAATCCGCAAAGATGGGCCGTTCTAGCCAGCCACCTAGCAGAATCACCCTAAGACATTGCCAAAATCGCCGAAGTTGCCAAAAGTGACAATTGAGAACGTATTTCAGGATGGAAGAACGTATTTCAGGATGAAGAACGCATTTTTAGGATGAAAAACGCATTTTAGGATTTTGCTGTTCAATTTCGGCGATCTTTGGCAATTCTGGCATTTCTGGCAATTCCCACCTCTGCGTTTCAAAGGTTTTGGGTTTCGATTTTGGGATTTCCGGCGATTTTGACGCTCTTCTTTCATCTGCGACCATCAGCGCAAATCTGCGGCAAAACGGTTTTGCCTTATCACGCTTCTCAGCTCAATCACCTCCAGCGGACACTCCGGCCAGTTATCGATCCAGCACACGATCCCATCGCACCCATCCAGTGGATGCATGTGCGCCAAAAAATTCTTGCTCTCGTACTCCAGCTCCAGGTTCACCTTTTGGCACTTGTTCGGCCCTACTTCCCGCATCGCTTCCACGTCCGGAAAACCCGTTTGAATCCGTGTAATGGAAAAACCCAGGTCATGCGCCAGGAAGCCAAACACAAACAGCACGCCCTGCTCGTTGGTTGGAGCAAAACTGAACGGCGCAAACATCGGCTGCCCGTATACCGGACGATCATGCAGCACCAGTGGCTTCCTCGCTCGGCGCTGCGGCTCCGACGTCGGCGCCTCTTTTGCTTCCGACTCCTGCTCCTCGCCGACGATCTTCAGAACGTCTTCCCACTCCCCTTCCAGACCTCCTTTTTTGGCGTATTCCAGCATCCCTGCCGGAACGTTTACCCAGTAGCCGAATCTCCGCACCAGCGGCCGGGGACTGTACTTGCTCTGCACTTCGTAATCCGCCAGCGTCGGACTCTTTTTCAGGCGCTGCACAATTCCCGCCCAGTCCGCGAACAGGTCTTTCATCTCCACCACGTGCCCTGAGCCTCGGGCTTCCAGTCCGCTCGCCTCCAGCAGTTGCTTGAAGGTGCCGGAATGCTTCCGAATCTGCCCTTTTCCAATCGCCGTCGCTTTGCGAAACTCCCCCATACTCGGGGCTCGCCCCAGCTCCGCCGCACATTTTTTTACCGCAGCAATGATCTCTTCTTTCGTCATCGTTCGCTCCAAAATAAAAAACCACCCGTCTGGGTGGCTCGTGGTTTTTTCAATTTTCAATCTTTGGCAGTGTTGGCAATTCTGGCAATCGCCCAGGCACACTTCAAGCTTGTGGGATTTGTCACGGCAGGCGAACCAGGGGAAAACCCTCTCGCGGACCATGACCAGGGTTGCAGGCCTTTTGGAGTCTTTCGCATTGGCTAATTGCTATTTGCTAATTGCCAATTGCTTAACTCGCCGACGCCGCTCTCGGTCTGACATTGCCCGGACACACTTACAGTGTGAACGGCAAAAGCAGCAAAAATACAAGCGTTCTCTGCTGCTCTCACGGTGAAGGCACGGAAAGGCAAAACCTAAAGGCTAAGTGCTAATGGCCAACGGGCTGCTGCTTGCCAATGGATGCGCTTCGATGGTCGCGACGGTTGTAGGGTCTTCCGGCCATTAGAAGCTCTTCGCTTCTAACAGGTCTCCGCCAGCGTCACACCCCGCGGAAACTTACCCTCATAATAAGCGAAAACACAGCGAATCGTCAAGTAAAAAGTGAGCTGCCAGCAGAAAAAAAGGCATGTCGGTTAGGCCGCTGCACCGCTACTACCAACAAACCGCCACGCCCATCACACCGCTACAACCAGCCACCCGCCATTCCGAGGCCGAACCGTTGTTGCGCCGTGATCTTCTACTGAGCCCGGTAGGCCGAGGAATCTGCTCCGCCCAAAGCGTTCGGGGGAAACAACTCTCGCCTTTCAATTTCGGCGATCTTTGGCAATTCTGGCAATTCCCACCTCTGCGTTTCAAAGGTTTTGGGCTTTGGGCAATGTCGCTCACACCAGCGGCGCCAGAAAGTCCACCATCCGCAACAAACCGCCAACGCCCATCACACCGCTACAACCAGCCACCCGCCATTCCGAGGCCGAACCGTTGTTGCGCCGCGATCTTCAACCCAAGCTTCCGTGAGGCCGAGGAATCTGCTCCGCCCAAAGCGTTCGGGGGAAACAACTCTCGCCTTTCACTTTCGGCGATCTTTGGCAATTCTGGCATTTCTGGCAATTCCCACCTCTGCGTTTCAAGGTTTTGGGGTTTGCGCAATGTCGCCTACACCAGCGGCGCCAGAAAATCCACCATCCGTGCCTTAATATCCGCGATCTGGTCCTGGATCGCGCCAAACTGCTTCCCGTTCCCCTTCTTGGGCGGCTCGCTATCTTGCAGCACCAGCCACTCGTCCTGAAACTTGCGCGCGGCATCGCGGACGTCCTTGGGTTGGGTCTCGTCTTGGGCCAGCTTTTTGCACATGATCGCCAAAATAATGGCGTCAACGCGTTGGAGATTTTCTCTGCCGATCATGGTGCGATTTTACCAGTGGAGGGACGAATTTCCTCTAATGTTTTAGCTCCGTGCCGGAATCCCCGGCGTGCCACGTGCTTGCCGTGGATTTTGGCACTCTTCATTTGATCTGCGGCTATCCGCGCTTATCTGCGGCAAAATCTTCTGTCTTTTTCGATCTTCTCCGTGTCTCCGTGCCTCCGTGGTGAAAAATCAGCTTTCAATTTCGGCGATTTTTGGCAATTTTGGCACTCTTGGCAATCCCGCTAGATCACCACCGTCGCCTGATACTCCCCAAACACCCGCCTGAGCGCGTCAGAGATTTCACCCACCGTGCAATAGCTCTCCACGGCATGAATGATATGCGGCATCAGGTTTGCGCCGCCGCGCGCTGCCTCTTCCACCGCCTTGATCGCCGCTTCCCATGCCGTCTTGTCGCGGCGCTGGCGCAGCGCGCGCAGCCGCTCCACCTGGCGGCTCTCCAGCGCTTCGTCGATGCGCAGCACCGGCACTGCCCTGTCGCCTTCGCTCTGGAACCGGTTCACGCCCACCACCACATTTTCCAGCCGGTCCACGCCCTGCTGAAAATCGTACGCGGCGTTCTGGATTTCCTGCTGGATAAACCCCTGCTCAATCGCCCGCAGCGTTCCGCCCAGCGCTTCAACCTTGTCCAGATAAAGCTGCGCCCGGCGCTCGATCTCATTGGTCAGCGACTCCACGTAGTACGAGCCCGCCAGCGGATCAATCGTGTTGGCCACACCGGTTTCATGGCCGATGATCTGCTGCGTTCGCAGCGCGGTCCGGGCCGCAGTCTCCGTCGGCAGCCCCAGCGCTTCGTCAAAACCATTGGTGTGTAGTGACTGCGTTCCTCCCAGCACCGCCGCCATCGCCTGCAGGGCCGTGCGCACGATATTGTTTTCCGGCTGCTGTGCCGTCAGCGTCGAGCCTGCTGTCTGCGTGTGGAAGCGCAGCATCTGCGAGCGCGGGTTCTTCGCGCCGAAGCGGTCTTTCATGATGCGCGCCCACATGCGCCGCGCCGCCCGGAACTTGGCCACCTCTTCCAGAAAATTGTTGTGCGCGTTAAAGAAAAAAGACAGCCGCGGCGCGAACGTGTCCACGTCCAGCCCTGCGTGCAGCGCCGCATCCACATAGGCAATGGCGTTGCCCAGCGTGAACGCCACCTCCTGCACCGCGGTACAGCCGGCCTCGCGCATGTGATAGCCGGAGATCGAGATCGGGTTCCAGTCCGGCACGTTCTCATTGGCGTAGGCGAACATGTCGGTGATGATGCGCAGCGCTTGCCGCGGCGGATAAATATATGTTCCGCGCGCGATGTACTCCTTCAAAATGTCGTTCTGCACCGTGCCGCTGAGTTTACGGACATCGGCCCCGGAGCGGCGCGCCACCGCGATGTACAACGCCAGCAGGATCGCCGCGCTTGCATTGATGGTCATCGATGTAGAGATCTTCTCCAGGTTGATCCCGGCAAAGAGCCGCTCCATGTCTTCGATGGAATCAATCGCCACGCCCACCTTCCCCACTTCGCCCGCGGCCATGGGATGATCGGAATCCATGCCGATCTGCGTCGGCAGGTCAAACGCCACGGAAAGCCCAGTGGTACCGTGGGCCAGAAGATATTTGTAGCGCTTGTTCGACTCCTCGGCGTCGCCCATGCCGGCGTACTGGCGCATGGTCCACAGCCGCCCGCGATACATGGTGGCCTGCACGCCGCGTGTGAAAGGAAATTCGCCCGGATAGCCGGCGTCCCGGTCGTAGTCCCAGCCTTCGAGATTGGCCGGAGTATAGAGAGGCTGCGGCTCAATGTCCTTGATCTGCCCTGTCTCTGGTTCGAGTTTGACGTCGTCAGGCATTTTTGGAAGAGACGCGAACGCGCTGCCGTCACCAGCTGCGCACCTGCCAGCCAATTCTAGCGCGGTTCTAAGACTGTGTGGGTGATAGCGACCACAGATACTACTTCCGATTTACCGTGCGCTTGGCCTTCAGGAATGAATGCACGGTGAAGTAGCCGCAAACCAGAGTAAACGCCCCGACAACAAACAGCCGCTTATGGTCGGCCATGTTGTGGTCATGGTACTGCTTGATCAGTGAGGCAATCCCGGTTCCGGTAAACAGCACAAAGATCAGCCCCGTGGCCTGCAGCCAGAAGGCGTAGAAGGCCCGCGAGACTGACAGGACAAAGGATTTGCCCCCGGCAAAGACTGCGTTCAGCAGGCGGTCTTTCTTTACAACGGTTTGCAGGGCATTCTTGACGTTGGAAATTCCTGGCATTTCCGTTATTGTAGTCCGAAAATCGGCGTATCCTTGCTAAAGAATAAAACGGAAGTACCCTCGCAGGCATCCAATCAAGAAGCAAGGAGTTTGCGGTGAATACACGTTTAAAACAACTCATGAAGGATCTGGGAGAGGCCATCAACGGCTCCCTCTCTGAATCTGACCAGATCGCGCAGGTGATCGCGAAAATCAAAGAAGAAGGTTTTGACATCTTCCTGGTGCTGGAAGCCACCATCGGGTTCAACCGCCGCGATGAAGAGTCCCATGACAACGCGCCGGAACTGGTAGGCTCGCGCCGGAAGAAGGTCGACCCCGAATTCAGTATCAACGCCCACGATGTGCGCTTCCTCAAGTCCCTGCGCATCAGTGTTGACGACGCCGCATGATCCGAGTTCCTCTGCTTTTGCATCCGGCGTGGCCCGTGCTGCGCCGGGATTTCTTTTTTCTGCTAGCATAAAAAGTTCTGTAGCAGGACCCGTTCCCCTTTGTATCTGCCCTTGGACGCTATGAAAGATACTCTCGGAGTACTTCTGGCCGGCGGCGCCGGTGAACGCCTCTACCCCCTGACGCGCGACCGCGCCAAGCCTGCGGTCACCTTCGGCGGCAACTACCGCATTATCGATATCACGCTTTCCAACTGCATCAATTCCGACCTGCGCCGGGTGTATATCCTCACGCAGTACAAGGCGCTCTCCCTGAACCGCCACATCCGCGAAGGCTGGGGCTCCGTGGTGGCGCGCGAGCTCGGCGAATTCATTGAAATCCTGCCGCCCATGAAGCGTGTGAGCGAAAACTGGTATCTGGGGACCGCCGACGCCGTTTACCAGAACATTTATTCCATTGGCAGCGAGCAGTGTAAGCACGTGATCATCCTTTCCGGCGATCACATTTACAAAATGAATTACCAGCTCATGATGGACCAGCACCTGGCCGCGGGCGCCGACGTCACTCTGGCCACCATCCTGATTGACCCCAGCGAGTGCGACCGCTTTGGCGTGATAGATATTGACCGCGGCGGCCGCATCACCGGCTTTGAAGAGAAGCCGAAGCAGACCAAGCTGCGCTCGCCCTACAACCCTGAGATGGTTTCCGGCTCCATGGGCGTTTACATTTTTAACACCGATGTGCTTTTGCCGGTGCTGCTCAAAGACGCGGAAGACCCCACGTCCTCGCACGACTTCGGCCATGACATTCTGCCCCGCATCCTGGACCAGTACAAAATCTATTCCTTCAACTTCATCGACGAAAATATGAAGGAAGCGCAGTACTGGCGCGACGTGGGCACGCTCGAAGCCTACTACGAAGCCAACATGGACCTGGTCGCGGTCTCGCCCGTCTTCAATCTGTATGACGCACACTGGCCCATCCGCACGCATCAGCGCCAGTACCCGCCCGCCAAATTTGTCTTTGGCGAACCCGGTCGCACCGGCACAGCCATTGATTCCATCGTCTGTCCCGGCTGCATTCTCTCCGGCGGCTACGTGCGCAACTGCGTGCTCTCGCCCGACGTGCGCGTGAATTCATACACTGAAGTGGATACCAGCATCATCTTTTCTCACGTCAATATCGGCCGCCACTGCCGCATCCGCCGCGCCATCATTGATCGTGACGTACACATCCCGGAAGGGACTGTCATCGGGTTTGACCCGTCTGAAGACGCCAAGAACTATGTTGTGACCGAAACCGGCATCACTATCGTGACGCGCGACTATTCGCTGTTTGAGAGCCCCGTGGCGGTGGATTACTTTACCAGCGAGTAGTCTTTCTGAAATCCCGAAGCACCGGGGCCCGGCACGCGCGATTTTCGCGTGTTGGGGTGGTCGAAAGCGAGGGATTCCCTATTTCCCAATCTGCCTTCATCCGCGGTAAGGTTCTGCTTTTGATCTTCAATTTCAATTTTTGGCAATCATGGCAATTCTGGCAATCTTTCCTCTCATGCCCCGTGGATCGGCTGCATCCTTTGCCAATCCCGTGAATCCATTTGGACAGCCCGATTGATAGGAGCTGAACATGCCGCTGGTCCGGATCTCATTGCTTGCGGGCAAGACTGAAACCCACAAGCGCAACATTTCTGAAGCCGTCCACCGCGCTCTGGTGGAAACCGTCAACGTCCCCGCTCAGGATCGCTTTCATATCATCACTGAGCACGCGAAGTCTGACTTCGTTTGTGACCCGCAGTACCTGAATATTCACCGCACCGACGATCTGGTCATCATTCAAATCACATTGAACGCTGGACGCACCCTGGAACTCAAAAAAGCGCTCTATCGCCGCCTGGCCGAACTCCTTAGCCAGGAAGCGGGTCTCCGAAAGGAAGACGTGTTTATCAATCTGGTGGAAGTCCCGAAAGAGAACTGGTCCTTCGGCAACGGCGAAGGCCAGTACGCAACCTGATTGCCGATAGTCTCCGCGCCTCCGCGGTGAAAAATCATTTTGCTAAAACGCCGGATCGAACAAGCTCTGCCAACGTCGCAAAATCCTGTGCGAACACGCGGTCCTGCTCGATCCTTGGGCTCACCTTACGGATCGCCGCGTGGGCCTTCTGCAATGGCCCGCTGCTTTTAAGCGGCGCTAGAAAATCCAGCGCCTGCGCCGCAGCACACGCCTCAATCGCCAGCACGTGGGTGGTGTTGGCGACCACTCTCTTGAGTTTGATGGCAGCCGTCATCCCCATCGAGACGTAATCTTCTTTGTTGCCCGATGTGGTGATCGAATCGACCGACGCCGGGTGAGCCAGCACCTTGTTCTCGCTGGCCAGCGCCGCGGCCGTCACCTGCGGCATCATGAAGCCGGAGTTGATGCCCGCATCAGCGGCCAGAAACGGCGGTAGGCCTTCATTCAATGCCGGATTCACCAGCCGCTCAATCCGTCGTTCGGAGATTCCCGCCAGGGCAGTCAGCACAATCGCCATGTAATCCAACGCAAAGGCCAGCGGCTCGCCATGGAAATTGCCTCCGGAGATAATGTCGCCTTCTCCGTCGCTCTTCACGAAGACCAGCGGATTATCCACCGCAGAATTCATCTCGATCTCAAACGTCCGCCGGCAGAAGTCCAGCGTATCGCGCACCGCTCCGTGGACTTGGGGAATGCAGCGCAGCGAATACGCGTCCTGCACGCGCCCGCAGTCTTTGTGCGATTCACGAATCTCGCTTCCCGTGAGCAATCGGCGCAAATTGGCCGCAACTGTCACCTGTCCCGCATGCGGCCGCGCGGCGTGGATACGTTCATCAAAAGCGACGTCGGTGCCGTGCAGCGCGTCCAGTGACATCGCGCCCAGCACGTCCGCGGTTTCCGCCAGAGTTTCCGCCGCCAGCAATGAAAGCGTTCCAACTGCCAGCATGGCCTGCGTTCCGTTGATCAGCGAGATAGCTTCTTTGGCTTCCGGCGTCAGCGGCTTGATGCCTGCTCGCTTCAGTGCGTCAGCGCTCATCACCCGTCCGCCCTCGCCCCAAACCTCGCCTTCGCCGATCATCGCCAGCGCCAGGTGCGCCAGTGGAGCCAGATCGCCGCTCGCGCCAACGCTTCCCTGTGACGGTACCACTGGATGCACGCCTTTGTTCAACATGGCGCAGATCAGATCGATCACCTCCGGCCGCACGCCGGAAAATCCTTTCGCCAGCGAGTTCGCGCGCAGCAGCATCATGGCGCGAGTTTCTTCTTGCGAAAGCGGCTCACCCACTCCCGCAGAATGCGAGCGAATCAGGTTCAACTGGAGCTGGCGGTTCTGCGTCGGCTCAATGTGTACGTCGCTCAGCTTGCCCACGCCCGTATTGATGGCATAGGCCACGCGGTTCTCGCGCAGCAGTTTTTCCACCACTTCCCGCGCGGCAACGACTTTCTGACGAGCGCCATCCGCCAGCGCAACCGGCCGCCGCTCATACACCACCTGGCGCAAGTCGTCGAATGAAAGATCGTTGCCCGTGATTTGAAGATTAGCGCTCGGAAGAGGGTTCATGAATTCTGTTTGTTCCCGCTGAAGGCGTTCATATATTTTTCCGGTAGCGGCCGGCGTTCGAATTTATCGTCCACGATAATGTGCATAGTTTCGCCTGTGGCCAGCAGCATGCGATCGGCTTCGCGGACAACTTCGTACGAAAAATGCAGCAGCGAGGTGCGCGCATTTTTCAGGACCGTTCGTATCACGATCTCGTCATCATACTGGGCTGGAGCTTTGTAGCGCACGCGCAGGTCGACCACGGGAATGTGGCAGTTGTCCTGCTGCTCCATCTGGCTGTACTCAAAGCCCAGCTGCCGCAGCAGTTCCACCCGCCCCACCTCAAACCATATGACAAAGTTGGAGTGGTAGACCACGCCCATCTTGTCGGTCTCGGCGTAGCGCACGCGCAGCCGGGTTTCGCCGCTGATGTTCATTTTGGTGTCTTCTATTTTCCTGTCCAAGTGGGTTTGCGCTTCTCCAGAAATGCTGTGATGCCTTCTTTGAAGTCGGCGGTCTGGCGGATGGCGGCGTTGGCCTGCACCGCCTGCCCAATCTGGCGGTCCAACTGCTCGCGCGTATAGCTGGAAAGCAATCTCTTTGTGGCTTGTAACGATGCGGGACTGTTCTCCAGCAACTGCCGGGCAAGCTCCTGCGCGCGCGCCATCAGTTTTTCCGGCGCCACAATCTCATTCACCAGGCCGAGCCGGTGCGCTTCCTCGGCGCCAAAAATGCGTCCCGTCAGCAGCAGGTCACGCGCACGTTTTTCTCCGATGTTGGCGATCAAAAAGCTCGAGACTATCGCCGGCACAAAGCCGATGCGGACTTCGGTATAACCAAATTTAGCTTCCGGGACCGCCAGGGTGAAGTCGCACAACGTTGCCAGACCGGTTCCGCCGGCAATCGCCGCCCCATTCACGGCCGCGATGGTCGGCCTGGAAAAGTCATACACCGCCCGGAACAGTGAGGCCATGGTCTCGGAATCCCGCAGGTTCTGCTCATGCGTGCGCCCGCTGAGCTGCTTCACGTTGTCCAGGTCCATGCC
>Ga0209647_1002988_pt1 | contig 13382 bp, 8 predicted proteins | sample GraSoi_2013_60cm_FD_185827 | JGI IMG/M metagenome (GOLD analysis project Ga0209647, IMG submission 185827) | Grasslands soil microbial communities from the Angelo Coastal Reserve, California, USA - Sample 9_17_2013_60cm (SPAdes) (version 2) | ecosystem: Environmental > Terrestrial > Soil >... | reverse complement strand
CTAACACCGTAGCAAGTCTGTTCGTCGTGGAGTTCACACCAGAAAGCGAGTGGAGCCAACGCATCAGCTGGCTGCAAACATTCAACGCGCTCGGGGCCATTCTGGGGATGGCGATCGCCGGCCTGCTGCAACCCGCTTTTGGGACGTTCGTTGCGGCGCTTCTGGTCATCCCCGCGATCATAGTTGGAGGCTGGGGATTGCCAGTCCCGCGCAGTACTTTTCACATCCCACGTCTTCGCCTCCATGCGGGGCATGTGGCTCATTTGGCACGCTGCGGCGGTCCGAATGCAGTTGCCGTCGTCGGTCACATTCACCGCCTTCGTCTGTCCGATTTGCCAAGACTAGGAATCATCTTAAACTCCGCTTTCGGCGTCTTCCTTGGGAGTTGGTTTTTCTTTTCCGTTGGAATCTCGTCCTTCTCGTCTCTCTATCCCGTGCTGATGTTGAGGAGCTTTGGAGTAGGAGTCGCGACGTCCTCGATGTTGATGTCAATCGCTACCCTGCTAAGTATTCCGCTCTACAATCTCGCCGGACGGCTTTCTTTGCGCCACGGCCCAGTCCAGCTCCTCAGCGCCGGTATTTGCGCGCGGATGATCGCGCTGGTAACGCTTGGTGTTGTTGCCTATCTCCATCCGTCCTCCCCAGCGGTACCGGCACTTGTGGCTTTCGGCCTTTTCCAGGGCATTTGGCCGCTACTTAGTGTCGCCTCCAATGATTTAGCAGCCGAATTGGCACCTATTGGTGAGGGGACCGCTATGGGTTTGTTCAATGCGGCAGCCGCAGCAGCCTCCGCCCTTGGCGCTATAGCCGGTGGCGCCGTGGCCGATCGATTCGGTTATGAAAGTGTAAACGTATTCGCAGCAGCCGGCGCTCTTCTTTCCCTGCTCTGCGTCTTGCCGCTTCGAAATGCCAGGCGACAAGTGAAGAACTCTTAACCGCGTACTGAATTCGTTTCACTTTTCTAGGGGTCAATTTCGTTCTACCCAGAATGACCTTGGAAGGGCTGACTTTTCTGACTAAGAGCATGGCTGATCGAGAGCGAGCAGAGCGCTCGAGCGAACCGTATGGGTTTCGGAGGCGATATCCAAAAACACGAAAGTATTTTATTATAATAGCTTTGAATTACTTGCTCCAGGAACACGGGCTGTCGCAATTCAGCTTTATGCGAAATAGGCACAAAATAAGTTCATTTTGATGGTCCAGATCCGACGGCGGCGCCACCTACTATTCCTCGGCCTTTACAAACACTAGCAGGTTTGCATTCTCCGAGAGCGACGGTTGTCCGCAATTTACTCCGTCAGCTGCATTGCAACTCGCCTTACGAAAAGATCGCACCAACAGCTTACCGCCAATGTGTCTGCTAAGGTTAGCGCTTATGCCGCGCCAACGTGATTGCCCAGTTCAATCGGCCGCGCAAGCGAGGCGCACTCCACCCGCCTGCTGCATCTGCAAAATCATGAGCGGTCAGTGTATTCTCGCCAAGAACCTCGAATCTTTGCTCCGTAGTTTAGGCGATAGTTAAGCGTCATATGGGCTGGCTCTGGGTCTAGTGAACAACCTGCATTCGCAGGAAGCGGGCCAGATGCTTGCATCCGACGAAACCCAACTTGGTTGGAGGGGATACAAGGCTCTTGTTACACCGAACCGCTTGCGCCTGGCGCGTGCAGCCTATACGTAATTTGACGCATTGGCAGGCTCATCAGCCTGATGGATACTGATACGTTCTATGCCATTGAATTACCTCGTTGACTCGGGAAACCCGATCAAGTCGCTGCCTGAAGTACAGCGAACAACACTAAGCCTTGATGTCATGGGACGGTTCGTCTGTAATACCTGGGATGAGGCGGTGAACAATGGCGGGGAGCCATTTGACGCTGTCGTCATCGGAGCCGGGATGTTCGGAGGATATTGCGCCGAAAAGATTTTCCGGGGGATTAGAGAGCCGTCAAATCTTCGCGTCCTGGTTCTGGAGGCGGGACCTTTCTTGGTTTCGACACATGTGCAAAACCTTCCCCCCAGGATTGGACTCAACGTGCCGAATCCAATATTTCCCTCAGCCGACGATGGCCAGCCTCGCGAATTGGTTTGGGGAATGCCGTGGCGGAGCAACGTGCAATTTGTTGGGCAGCCTTATTGTTTCGGGGGGAAATCGCTCTACTGGGGTGGTTGGTGCCCAAGGCTGCTCCCGAAGGATCTAGAGACTTGGCCGCCCACCGTGGCGGAATACCTGACCGAAAACTACGAGCGGCTTGAGCAGGAGACCGGCGTGGCTGAGAAAACGGAGTTTATACAAGGGCCATTGTTCGATCTTTTGTATTCAAAGATTGATAACATCATCTCGTCCTCTGAGGTGGCTAATCTGGATAAAGTGGAAGACCCGCCGCTGGCTGTTCAGGGGCAACCGCCAGCCTCCGGAATATTCGGTTTCGACAAGTACAGCAGCGCCTTTCTTCTGGCGGATGCAGCTCGCGAAGCGGCCAAAGCGCCTGATAGCCAGCGGCGCCTGTTTGTAGTCACCAATGCGCATGTAATCCGGCTAGTCACTGATGGCGGGGCTGTCACGGGGATTCAAGCGTCGGTTAACGGGGAAGCGAAGTTCCTTCCGATCAGCCCTACGGGCTCGGTGGTACTCGGGGCAGGCACTATTGAATCGACCCGGCTAGCGCTGGTCTCATTTCCGAGATCGAGCAACCCGGTAATCGAGTTAATGGGTCGCAACCTGATCTCCCATATTCGGACAAACGCGTTTGTACAGATCCCGCGTAAGGCACTTGATCCAGAAGACACGCTCCCGAAATTGCTGCAGACCGGAGCGGCTTTAGTTCGCGGGCATACGCTGCAAGGTAAGTTTCAACTTCAGATAACGGCTTCAGCGGACGTGGGAAAGAATTCCGACGCCCTTTTGTTCAGCATGATCCCGGACATTGACCAATTGCGCGACACCCTGGCAAATCAGGATGCCGACACTATCTCCATCACAGTCCGTGGTGAATCGCAGATGATCGGTGATACAATGACACCTGTGCCCAACGCCAATGGCAGGTGGATTAATTTGAGCCCATTCGAGACAGACGAGTTTGGAGTGCCCAGGGCGGCCGTGCAATTCACGACAACTCGAGACGAAAAAGCGCTGGCCAATGCAATGGATGCGGCGATCGTAGACCTAGCGCGAACACTCGGGGCAACCGACATTAAGGGACCATCCCGTGACCCGCTCGGGAGCACTCATCATGAGGCAGGCACGCTCTGGATGGGGACAGACCGGGCAAAATCCGTTACGGATACTAACGGACGTTTCCATCATCTTGCGAATGCTTATTGCACAGACCAATCCCTGTTCGTGAACGTAGGATCAGTCAATCCCACGCTCACGGGCTTGGTTCTTTCACGGAAGGTGGCGGAAGCGGTCGTGGCCCGTGCTACGGGTTCGCCGCCCCCTCCGTAACAAAACGGCAGCATCAGGATGCAGGTGTAGACATTTATCGTCTCGTCTAAATCGGCAAATCACTTCGATTAGAAGACCTTGCCGTTCAAAATGTCTGCTTTCAAACTGCGAGCGAATCTTGTAGATTTAGAATTTAGATCGAGCGCAACCTGGAACTAAGTGATAGCTCGGCGGGCGACAGCGCCGGGCCGCTTCCAGACCACGTGGTGGAGGGTGTGGTTTTGTTTCTCTATTCGAAACCGGCTGGCTAGTTCGCGAGTAGCGCTCCACAATTCGAATTCGTATCCGCTTAAGCAGGGGTCCAGGTATTTGGAGTCATGTTGTGAAATCCGACAAAGCACAAAGCTTGGAAAAATCCGGGAAAACAAAGGGACGAACTCAAATCGCGATACGCCTATGCCCCGCGTGCGGAGCGAAGTTTTCGGCGACGCGAGATAGCAATTTTTGTCCTGTTTGTCTTCTGCGTGGAGCTTTGGTTAACGAGGGTGAGTCAAGCACGTCCAAGACCTCAAGCTCTAGAGCTAGCGAGAGTCCTTCAGAGCAGGAATCGAGGTCATCACCCCCTCAGTTCGAAAATTACGAACTCATTGGGGATCGGATGTTGGCGTCCTGCACATCTGGCACGCCGAGAAGGGTGCTCCGGTTCGACTATCCGAGGGCCACGCTAACTGGGTTACTGCTGTCGCGATAACCCCCAACGGCCGTCGCGCCATGTCTGCCTCGGCTGGGGGGACATTACGCCTTTGGGACTTAGATAGTCGCCAATTGCTTCGAACTCTCGAAGAGCATGTCGACCCTGCTAATGCCACAACGGTGACAGCCGACGGCCGTCACGCTGTCTGGACCTCATCTGACCATATGCTGCGGGTCTGGGACGTTGAAACCGGGATCTGTATTACTGCCTTTACTGGGGGGGATGAGAGCCCTATGTCCCGCTGCATTATCGCGCCTGACGGGCAAACGATCGTCGCCAGAGAAAAATCGGGTCGAGGACATTTTTTGCGACTCGAAGGCTTGAATTAATTAGCTACTCCAGCGGTGACGGGCCTGACGTTAACGCGCAAGTAACGGAGCAAATCGCAAGTTTAGAGCTGCTCAGGCACCCAAATCTTCACCTCCATCGGAGCCAGCCCAACGGGCAGCGCGGAGACATCGCCCGCGGTCAGTTGCCCCCCTGAGAAATAACTCGCATCGTAAATGGTCCTGACCTCAGCGGAACCGGTCTTGCCCAAATTACTATATGCAACCAGCATTCTACGTGGATCGCGTGGATCGCGATTCAGATAGTGGTCTTGCAAAACCAGGCCGTCAAAAGCGGTCTGCGTGTTCGTGTTTGCAACAACGAGCACTTCGAGGTCACTTAGGACGCGGGAGAAGGCGACCAAGCCACCCACTCCCGATGAATGGCCAAAGTCACGCCCATTTCCCGAAACTTGCTGGAAATAGAGCCGGCCAAAGCGCAGTGCGGGTTGCTTTTCGCGAAGGCGGCTCAGGTCTTTGATATGGGTGTAAAAAAAATTTTCCTTGTCGAACGCATGCCGCTTGCCCCAGAGCGCTTCGCGCACGGATTGTTCAGGATGCGCGTCATTCTTGTCAACGGTTCCCTGCAGGCCTTGTTCTGTCCCGTAGTAGACTGCCGGGATCCCTTGCAGGCAGAATAAGATCGCCAACCCCATCGTTATCTGCTCGGGCGGAGTCCATGGCTGATTAAACCGTTGAGGCTGGTCGTGGTTGTCGAGGAATGTGACAAAATACTGGCCCACTCCGCCGTGCGAACTGATAAGGGTCGCTTCGATGTCTTTGCGTGTTTTGAAGATGCCATGCAGCTCCGCTACATCTCGCTGCGCTTTGACGATGCTCGTAACTGCAAAGAAAAGAGGGTAGTCAAGAGCGGCATCAATACCAAACCCGGGGTTGCGACTGTGTCGCCCGACGAACTTGTTAATGATTTCCTCGGAATCATAAATTTCACCGAACGTAAAAAAGTTCTGCTTCCCGAGTGTCTGAGCGAATTCTCGAATCGCGTTACCGAACGTTTCGAGTGCTGAAGGTGATATATGTTTTGCCGTGTCGATGCGGAAACCATCGAAATCAAATCTTGCTATCACGTACTGGTAGGCACGGATGAGAATGTTCAATACCGGTTTGGTGCCGTACCTGGCTCGCATGTCCGCCAGGCTAGCTGGCGTCGCATCATATTCTACCACGAGTTGCCGCTGTTGACCGAAATCACCTTTCACGAAGCCTTCGGATCCCGGCGTATAACTGAGAAGATCGCCGCGGCGCCGGAAGAAGGTCTTTTGCTGTAAATCACGCGGATAGACGGCATCGTCTGAGGAGAGACGCGTACCCGGAGGAATCTGATTCCACCAATCGGCCAGAGGGAATCCATGTCCGTTCATCCATTGAATGGGTGGCTCTTGACCCAATGGCGCATCCATCACTTTCGAATCCTTGAATTCGTCCAGGACTCGCCCTTGGTAAACATAATCGAAGACGCGGGCTGCGTGATTCAGAACGATGTCGAGAACCACGTACATGCCGCGACCGTGAGCCTGTGCGATCAGTTCCTCTAACTCTCTCTCCGCTGTCGCCAGGGTCCCGTCCGATCCAAACCGTTCATCGATATGCAAAAAGTCCTGCGTGTCGTATCCGTGATAGTTGTATTGCCAATTGGGATGTGGGTTCTTAAGAATTGGAGACAGCCAGAGCGTTTTGACGCCTAACTCTTGTAAGTAATTGAGCTGATCGGTTACCCCTTTAAACGTGCCTCCTTGACGATAATCGTATTGCCTGTTCCACGCAAAATTCGGCGACGCCTGCGGATTCGCGAATCGGTCAACCATCAAAAAGTACATCCAACAGTCGCGCCAATCCATCGGAGACGGGAATGGGTGCTGCACAGGTACCACTGTTCCGTTCACGGTCACATCCCGTGTCACCCCTTTGGCGGACGACTCCCGAGCCTGGGCAAATGCCTGCTTGATCTCATGGGCGAAAATGTCTGTTACTGGTCCGCTAGGAGCCGAGGGTGAGATATGCTCACCCGATGCTTTGTCTCGTTGGAGGGTTGCTTTCATAAGGCTGGATTCAATGCATTTTAAATTTGGTTAACCGCGTCGGGCGGATTCTAGCTGGAAAGGTCAGCTAGACGTTAAACTGCCGCCTGCTAAGTGAACGTCTCGCGTACTCTTAGTTTGCTGGAGCGTTGGATTTGACGGTTTCATGAGCCTTTGTAAGAACGACCCGGTGATAACCAGGAAATACTGATAGTAGCTAAAGCGAACACGCCAAACTTGTATATACGCATTTTGACGTATGCCGTTTATCAAATGGCTTGAGTTCGGGGCCGGAAATCGACGGGGCTGAAAAGCAGCAAAATGGTTGTTTTGTCAGCTGATTGCCATCATCGCCGCGAAACACGAAAGAATCCCAGCGATCGTCAGAATCAGGAATAGCGTAAAGACGAGTAGCTCGAAGATGGCACGTTTGGCTGGTTCAGCCGAGGCAGGCAGCTTCCAATGACTTCCTCTTGGTTTACTTCTACTTTTGTCCCGATCGACGCTCGTTTTCTTCTCAGGTGTATTCGGGACCGATGATTTTGTCGGCGCGAAATGTCTAGTGGTGTCAAACACGGTCTTCTTCGGCTCTCTTTCGGTCGCTAAGTCGGATTGCGGCCTTCACGCTTTACACAGGGTTCCTACTCTGCGAGTTTCAAACTTTGTGCGAGCGGTACCCATGACGAATCTACATCCACGATGTAGCTAGAGGTCCTGCAGTGATTGGGTCGGGCCGTTTCAACACATCACCGGCTTATGCCGTAGAAATTTGTCGAGTGAGCCGATCTTTCCTTGGGAGGCGAAAGTTTACATCTTTGTCAACCGAGTGTTACCGACTGCCAAATTTATGTAGCTAGCAGCAAAACCAGGATTACAAGAAGAACTGCAATGCGGCGGGTTGATTAGGTAACCGGCAATAAACAGTTCAATAGCTGATGATGAGCGGGTCGCGGGACGTCGAAAGCGGGGATCTGAATCACTACCGTTACGGGCGATCGCTGATGTCTTTTGACGCTATTGCGCCTGACGGGCGGCCGGTCGTCGCCAGAGAAAAGTCGGGTCGAGCGACAGCGACTCGGGCTCCTCGCAGGATCTGACGACGATCCTTTCGAAGATCGGCTCCGTTCCGTTCAGAAGGATACGGCACCTTGCCTTTTAGGCCTTCCCAGATAATCCGGTTGAATGTTTCCGGATTTCCCAAATCGTCCTCCTTAGTGAAGTCGAACTGTCCGGTCTTGTTCGCCCAATAAGCGGCGTCGCGGCTCGGTTTCGGAATCTCTGCTTGCGTTCTTCTGCATCTCGAAATCGGCAGTTGGGTATTGTATAGAAACAGCGAAGGAACGGCATTGAAAGTCCATTCGCGCTGATAAAAACTCACCAATGCCCGGGTAGCCGTGGCAACAATCCGTCATATGTCCATGGTTCAGGCTTCGCTCCAGCAGCCCGCTGATGTGGATATGGGGATAACCGGTGCGCTTCACGCTTCGACTTTGGTCGGTTACGAATTCAGCACCTTCTTGAAGCCGCCCAACAAAGCTACAACCCGCCGGTTTATAATTAGGCCGCTAACAGCCTACGTGGGATCTTGCCTAACTAGTAACGTACCCAGAGCCAACCTATGGGTGCCAGAGGTGTGCCGCTTTAGTGAATGCGAAGAAATGCTAATTCTGGCGATGGAGGTAACGGGCAGCGACGATCGAGGGTTGCTCAAGCAAGCGGCCGGCTCCGATGTTGAAGGCGAGCCGGATAAACTGTGCGTGCGTCCAGGCCAACGGGGTGGCGGAAGTGGTGCCGGTTCCAGGTGCAAAGCCGGACTGGCGGGAGGGCGGTTGGTTATCCCAGACCTGCTCAGATAGCAAATAACCTTCGTTCGCGGTACGCCTCATCGCGATCAGGTGCGCTTTCGCTGCAAACACGTTGTGAGTCGCCAAGTCATACTCCCCACGTTCGCCGGCAAGAATAGGCCACAACCGGCCATGGGTCGTAAAAGAGTCCGAGAAGCTCACGGCCAACGGGGCGCCCGTGGACATTTCCCCGTATCCGTCATCGGTGTAGCGGTACCAGAACACGCCGTTTGGGGTCTTTACGGCGAGTTGCGCATCGACCACCCGGAGGCTGTTGATAATGTCCTGGTCGTATGGGGACTTGACCCCAAGACGTGCCAACTCGAGGAACCCAGCGTCAGCCACCGCACGTTGGTCGATGCTGCTCGGACCGCCATTACGGAGGCCATACGTAGTGCCAACGTTGGCATCGCCGTCCTTCGTGACGCGCACGTAATATGGAAACGGGCCGTAAGGCCCGTTTTGGCTCACCGTCCACTTCTCCAACTGCGAGCGCCAGGAGTCAGCCGTAGTGAGGTAGCGCTGCGTGGAAGCAGTGTCGCCGTTGATCTGCGCTATGTCGGCCGCGCAAACCAGGCCAGCGATCTCGCTGGCGATCGACGAAGGGGAATAGCCGTTCTGCTCTTCCCACCTCTCTTGCGGTGTAAATGGTGCGGGGTACCCCTCTGGCGACACGAAGCTTACGAGGAAGTCGGCCGCCGGCTTGACGTGCCGCGACCAGGTGGTTGCGTCCTCTCGACCAAGTTGGTGTGCGAGAATGATCGGGTCGGCTACTTCGTCCAACTGCAAGCTGTGGAGAACGGGCGTGCCGTCGACCTTGGAATTTTGGGGGAAGGAGCCGTCGGGCTTTTGCTGGACATCAAAAAGGAAGTCCAAGGCGCGGCCGGCGCCGGCCAGGTCCCCCTCGACGATGAGCGCCGTCACGATTTCGTAGAGGTCGCGAGACCATACCGCATGGTAGAATCCAGAGGGATTAATTAGGCCGGTCCCAAACGCCCACGGCATTGTCGGGGAGGCGACAAAGGCCCCCCGGTAAGTTTTGTCCTCACTAGCGGCGAGCACCATCGCAGAAACTGCATACAACTTGCGCAGATCCTTATTAGGAAGGTTTGCAGGAGGATTGCGCAACGAGTGCAAGTACTGGTCCCAACCCTTAGCGTATTCGCGAGAGAGTTGATCAAATCCGGCCCCCAACGAATCATTTGCAATGTCGAGCGCCGCAGACTGAGTGGCGGCAAAACTGAGCGCGAGTGTGAGATGCTGATTGCCCCAGCGCCCGGTCAGGGGTAACCGTCCGGTCTGCACCACAGTTCCATTCGGCGCGGAGGTGTAGTGGCCGGTTAGCCGGTAGTGCTGGCTCAAGTCAGTTCCGCCGTCGCTCGTTCCAAGGTAGCCATTGGAAGTCTCCGTAAAGGCAGGCGAGGCAACCAAAGCGCTCGCGACCTCCATTTGCGCATCGGAGGCGAGCAGCGACTCGCCATGCGTTCGGCCAGACTCGCTCAGAGCGGCTCCTATTATCGGGTTGTTGAGCTGCGGCTGGTAAACGGCGTAGAGCTGGTAAGGTCGGCCGTTCAGCGAGATGAACTCGACTTCGATGAGCAGCGTCGCCCGGGAAGGATCCGTGACGAAGGTTGTGGTGAGGCGCCAGCGGTTAACCGTGTCGCTGTTAACGATTTCGTAGGTCAGGTTGGTGAGATCGTCACTCTCCTCACGCCGCCCCTGATCCGTGCTTACGAACCGTGTGAAGGAGGTGGACGTGTCCTGGGCCCGTACGGCGAAGCTGTGCCCATCGGTGATGACGAAGTCGAGGTTACGGACGCTTGGAGTGTCGATACGAGGGTAGTAGACTTCGCTCAGCCGGCCACCCTCCAGGGTGAACCACACTTTGCTCGCAGTGGTGTAGCTCGTGCCGAAGCCGGTTTTCTTAGCTGGCAGCCAATCCGCCTTACCGCCGGGGCCGCCAGGCGCCACGCCTTGGCCTTGAGCTTTGAGGGGAAGCTGGCCAACGTAAACCGCTGCACAGGCGACAATCGCGTCAGCCAATAGAGCAAGTATGTTCCTTTTCATTGGGGGGGCGACTTTCAGCTTCAAGCAATTGTTCGCGTGATCGAGAGGAAAAATCCAGAAGCTAGAATTTGAAAGCCAGGAGTGGCTCCGAAGCGCATGGCAGAAGACGGAAGCGGGGAGATGGGATTGCGGTGAGGTCTCAACAGATCGTTTCTAAGAATCAAGTTAATGGCGGTCGATCGGATCTCTTATTAATCCCGGGCCTCACCGCAGAATCAGCAACTCTAGCATCTGCAAAGTGGACGAGGGGCGATTACATGAATTGGGTTCGGCTACTAATTTCAATCGAGTCGGAAACTCCGAGGTTTTCTTTTATGCGTGATGAAGAGCGGTAGCCCAAGCAAGAAAAACTGTGCTTTTCGAAAGCCGCCGCCTGTGTAGACAAGTAGGTCTTCCGGTCAAGCGATTTTCGCAGTCCACACAGCGGCACGATCGAGCGAATGGTTCCCGCGGATCCGGAACCCTAAGAATGCCAGGCTTCTTCAGTGAAACCATGCCCCGCACATGCCCTAAAAATCGGCACGTTTTGTCCACCGACAGTTCTCCGATTCGCAACGGAACAACGGATATATCTAGCTTGTATTGAGTAACTTATATGCAATCATAACTCGAGAATCCAATCGGAGTACGTTTCTGAAGCCCGATACATTGCACTCGGAATTTTTCTCTTTTGGCTCAAATCCGTCGGTTGGCAAAGCAGTTGGAATCGGAAGGAGGATTTTAGCGGCTAGGTCGAGCGAGTACCGCGATCTCCTCTAGCCCGAATGCGCATTATATCACGGCATATTCCGCGATAGGTGAAGCGAGCGGTTATCCGAAAATCGACAGCCGAATAAATGTTCTTTAGGATGCGCAGGCAATCCTCAGTGGCTAAGATTACTCATATCTTAGCCACTTTTTTGGGTTCATCCCTGAACTGTTTTGACCTCTCATGAGCCGGTGCTACAAAGGAGAAATTGGCTCAGAGAGCTTGTCCAGGAGCCACTTTGCAGCTCATACCAGATCACAGAAAATAGGTGTAAGCCGTGCACTCTTAATCACTGGGTTGTAGGTTCGATTCCTACACGGTGCATGCTCAGTATCAACGAGTTACGTGTTTTTTACGTAAATTTGCATGGCGCGGTTTTTGGAATCTTAGCCACTTTTTCGGAAGTATTAATCACTGGGTTGGCTGTACAAGGCGGCCCAGCTACCTATGAACTGGAGCCCTCCCAGAATCTCGTTCCATCGGCCCTATACGGCAGTTGAATAGCTCGAACGAGGGAGCCCAATTTCATCCGCTAGTAACAATTAAAAATCTGTCATTCGCACTTTTGCGCGCCGGGCAGTATCCAGGTTTCCTTAGGCCGGATAGTGGCACGAGTGCAAAGACAATGAATGGCCTTCTTCGAGAGGTGCTCGCGGCGCATGGGGGCATTGACCGATGGAAGAGGTATGAAAACGTCTCCGCGACGATCGTTTCTGGAGGTGATCTTTTTGACGCCAAAGGAGTCAAGGTCGATACGACGCCCCGCAAAGTATCAACGGCGACTAAGAGCGAGCGGATGATCGCGAGGCCCTTTGGTAACCCCGACTGGAAGATGACTTTTGTGCCGGATTGTCGTTATCGAGGATGGGAAGGGTGTCGTCGTAGCCGGGCGGAATAATCCGAGAGATGCATTCGTCGGACAGACACTAACCAGGGAGTGGTTGTTCCCCCCTTTGGGGGATTAGAAAATCTTCCCACTGCGCGTTCGTGACGAGCTCAGACGGGCTTATTTTTGGACCGTAAGGTTTAATGATCTTCGCATTCAAATTGTTATGTCAACAACCTACAAAGCAGTCGAAGTTACTTCTCCAGGAACTCTGAGACCGGATCGATCGTCCTGAACGCGCCGGTAACGGACGTTTACGGACACTATTGTCGCCCAAATTCAGTAGAAGTTTTATCAGGTTCCTGATGCAAACCGAATTCAGAGCAATTGGTCAAAGTGAGTATGGTGCTCCAGAAAAAGTTCTAAAAATTGAGAAGCGCCAACTGAAGAGCGAAGAACTTGGGGTTGACGATGCCCTCGTAAAGGTCATCACCCGACCGATTCATCCCGGCGATATCCAGATTCTGTCCGCTCTTCCTCAAGGAGGACCGATTGAGCCCATTCCAGAAGGAACTCTAAGAGTACCTGGGTTTGAGGGCGTCGGGACGATCACCGCTTCCGTACTCATCAAAGCTGGTCACGATTCACTTAAATCTCCGATTACGCTGCCCGATTACATTCTTCAGAATGCGGCTGCATCCGGCATTGGACGTTTGTTAACTCAGATTGCTTTAGATCGCGGTCTCCGCCCCATTCGTTTGGTGAGATCAAATCAGTCTGCTGAAAGGCTTCAATCGGCACTTCCTGGCCCGCCGGTTTATTCGACAAGCGATAGAAATTGGAAAGAACGGGTTCGCGAGGCCCTGGGAGGACACGAGCTCGAAGTGGCTTTCGATGCAATCGGCGGAAAAGCGATCGACGATCTTGCGGATGTTGTTGATGACGGTGGAACCATCATCAACTTCGGTTCATTGGATAGCAACATGGACACGAACATTTATTCGCTCGCCCCAAATAGTGTCGCGCTTAAAAGCGTGTCGATTATGAGTTGGTTTCGTCTGACCCATGATGAAAAGCAGAAAGATTTCGAGCTCGCTCTAAGTCTCGCGAGGAATCACCCAGAGCTTTTCGAGGTCGCGCATGAGTATGAATTTGCCGATTTTCAAAAAGCAATTCAGCACGTCTCTAGCCGGGAAAAACCGGGATCGTCTTACTGAAAAGCCCAGTTTAGGAAGGATAGCTTATGGAAATCGGAACCATTGGGGCAGGAGCTTTCGCACAAGCGTTCGCAAAACGGGCATTGAAGGCCGGCCATAAGGTAAAGCTTAGCAATAGCCGAGGCCCCGAGAGCCTGCGAGAAATTGTCAATCAACTTGGTCCAGGAGCAATGGCT
>Ga0209647_1002985_pt1 | contig 13388 bp, 15 predicted proteins | sample GraSoi_2013_60cm_FD_185827 | JGI IMG/M metagenome (GOLD analysis project Ga0209647, IMG submission 185827) | Grasslands soil microbial communities from the Angelo Coastal Reserve, California, USA - Sample 9_17_2013_60cm (SPAdes) (version 2) | ecosystem: Environmental > Terrestrial > Soil >... | reverse complement strand
CTGAAAATTGATTGAGCGCGTCTTGGGTCTGGTCCTTTGGAAACACATTGACGCCGAAAAGATAGGGGCTGATTGGCAGGCTCTGGCGCAGGTCGATGAGAGCCTGCTGTTGGCTGCCAACCTTTAGTACTAACTCGTCGGCGTTCCCGCTTGCGACGCTCGTCACACGCACTGCGGCAAAAATGAGCATCACGAGCAAAAGTGTGCTCAAAATAGTATAGAGACGCCCTTTCCCTTTAGACCTCCTGCGGGGCGGTGTCCCTCCTCCTACAAGTTCTCTCCAGCCCGGCGTCGATTCCGCCTGCTGCTTGTAGTATTTGTCAGGAGTTGCTGCGGCTCCTGGGTTCATGTCGTTATTGATCGGCATACTTCCCAACTCCCTGCGTAGGGGCAACATCTTGCTGGCCCGGAATAAGCGAATGAGCTGATGCATTCAGGCATCTATTTCTTCAAACGCACATCTCTACATATCTGCTACTAAATTGATTTTCTTTAGGACAATTGTCAACCGGGTGAGAGTTGTTAGAGCATAACAAAACAGCACGCTTCCTACAAGGCACGACGGTATCAGGTTAGAGGAACAATGGTATCATGGCTGCGGCTGCATTGCATACATGAAGGTGAGCCTGGGGACCAGCTCATGCACATGAACAATTAACCCGGTAATGTGCATGAGCTGGTCTCAGGGGTGCAGTCCAAAGATCATTTGGACAGACGGGCTCCCGCATCGTCTCTCTTCCCGCTCCAGCTACTCGATCCGCTCAAAGGCACTATGTACTCCGCAGTACACGGCAGTGCCGAGGAGACGAAATTTCATGCGATGGGTTTCCAGAAACTCGCTGAACGCTTTGACTTCATGCTGACGGTCATGGAATTCATCGAAGAGAATGATCGTGCCTGGGCAAATGGCTTCCCGTAATGTCTCGAGCACATACCTGGTTGACGAATAAAGATCAGCATCTAGGTTGAGCAAAAGACGCTCATGCGCGGGCAACACAAAATCGGGAAGCGTTTCATGAAACCAGCCCTGGTGAAGGAGAACGCGGGGATCGTCGAACTGCGGCAGCCCCCCTTTGACAGCAAACGTCCCCTTGGGAAATCTGTCCCAGGCTTCAGGCAAGCCTTCAAAGCTGTCGAAACCGTGCAGTGCAGAGAGAGGGTTTCGCAACAAGTGACTCCACGAGCGCAGCGATGCTCCTTGCCAGACACCAAATTCGAGGTAAAGCACGACCTCCTGCTCGATCTTCTGTGCAAGCGCGGTATACAGGTCATAGCGGTCTCGAAAGCGAGGTGCGTTGCGGGAGCTGTAGCCGTGCTCCTTCATCCAATGTCCCACTTCAAGGAAGTTGATGGCATGGTTCAGTTTGACAAGGTGTGAGGGGTTCATATGCTCTCCCACGCGTAAGCAGAGTCGTGTCAACCCCGAAGAGATGACTTCCTGAATGTCAAGCTTCTTGCGCTCGGCTTCCTGTCGCTGCTGCTCTGGTAGTTCCGTGTGCTGTGTGCTGGGCGTTAGCTGTTGAGCCTGCGGTGACATCGTTTTGTCCTTTCCATAACTAGTACACTCCCTGGTCACTGTTGTCGATAGGGCGGTTTGCGGTGCTTACTGCTGTGGTTTGCCGTCTGGAGGTGCAGCGTCTGGGAGAATCTGACTCCCAAGGCACTCAGACAGGCCATCCCCATCACGCACATGAGCAGACCCGACCAGGGATGGAAGAACACGGCCATCGCGATCACCTGCTCGGGTGCAAGATGCAGCAGTCCGGTGAAAATCAGCAGAGCTACGACTTCATTACTGCCGACCTGTCCTGGTGGACTGGGCAGGAGGTAGAACAGATTGAACAGCAGATACCCAACAAGGGCCTCCCCAAAGGTGATGTGGTACCCAATCGTCCAGAAAGCAAAGTAGTTGTACAGGCCGTCACAGATCACAGCAACACCGGTGAGCAGGACTGCCGAGAGCAGCACTCTGGGATTTTTCGCACTCAGCAGCAGGGCATCGACAAAGCCAGTGAGAAAGCCCTCGATTTTGCTCCCAAGGGCCCTGGGAAGCATCCCCGTCCCTCGTTGGAGCAAGCCAAGAGCGAGCGTACGTTTCCAGGCAGCGAGGATGATAAAGAGGAACAGACCAAGCAGGCATCCATTGGCGAGCACCAACACCGACCAGAGCTTGATATCCAGGTGCGCACCCACGAGCGGGACAACCACAATCACGAAGAGTGCGGGCAACAAATCAAAAGCCTTGTCCATAGTGATCGTGGGCAGCGATTGACTGAGGGGAATACCTGTCTTGCGTTTGAGTACCAGACTCTTTGCCAGTTCGCCAGCACGGATGGGCAACAGGAAGTTGAGGAAGACGCCGATGAGGAAGAGTTGAAGAACGGTGAGGGCACGAACCTTCCCAACGGGATGTAAGAGGACCTTCCAGCGCAGAGCGCGCATGGAAAATGCCAGCACGAGGGCCAGACTTGCTAAGAGCGCTAACAGGACTCCCTGGGGCGTCGTCAGGCGCTGTTGCATGAGATGAATGGTCGTGGGGAAGTCAACAAAACGAGAGACAGCAACCAGTAAACCGATGCCGATGAGCAGACCAAGCACTCCTTTGACCAAAGGAGTACCTAAAAAAGTGCGCCAGGCTGGTTTCTGTGGCACTGGGAATGGCAGTGTCACGTTGCTTTCGTTCTCCGGTGCAGGCACACGTTCGGGTGTCATGCGCACCAGTTTGACCCGTTTCAGACGAGACTGTATCGACAAAGTTGGATGTCGAGTCTCTTGCATCCAATCCCCCAAGCTAGTGTTGAATTTGATGTCTCTATTACATACATATTGCCTATCAGCTCAACGAGATAACCGACAGGATTCCTATTCACCATACTCTACCTAGATGAAGAACTGATTAAGTGGGTTACTTTTCTCTCCTAAAGTAATAACCTCACAGTACTTTGGTCACACCTGGTCGAAACTGTATGAAGAAGAGTTGAAAAAATCGGCTGGTGAATAGACCCTTGTCACAACGCTTTACATCGTATAGACTACTACTACCACTACAAATGATTATTCGCTCAATGATACTACCTTTCCGACCGGCTGAACGAAGTTAGGACGCAGTCCGTTGCCGGTCGGAATAAGATCGAGGACTACTTAACTACAGTTGAAAGGCAGTTTGTGATAGTGTCTACCAGCCTGAACGTCGTGAGCACATTTCCATTCTCTGCCGCATCGCAGCAGCTTCTCAGGGAGGCCGGTGCTACCGAGTCGGTAGTTGTGACCACCTCGGATGAACTTTCCACCTGCTTGCCCGGGACAGAAATATTGTGTAGTTATACACTCCCTGTCAACTGGCGTACGCTAGCGCCCAATTTGCGCTGGCTCCAATTTCCGGGCGCGGGTATCGATTCACTTGCGCCCACTGGCATACTTGGCGCGGATAGCGGCGTGATTGTGACCACAGCAGCGGGTATTCACGCGATAAATATCAGCGAGTACGTTTTCGGCAGCATGTTGATGTTCAACTGGAACTGGCCACAGATGGTACGCCTCCAGGATGGACATGTTTGGGCACGCAGCGCCACCTGGTATAATCTCGGAGGGCGTGAATTGATGGGCCAGACCCTTGGCATCATCGGGCTTGGCCATATTGGCCGGCGCATTGCACAACTTGGCCATGCTTTCGGCATGCGTGTGCTGGCCACAAGCCGCTCAATACGTGATGAAGCATACCAGGACCCTGATGTGGATCAATCCTTCCCCGTAGATAAGTTGCGCGAGCTGTTAGGCTCGAGCGACTACGTAGTAATCTCGGTGCCCTTGACGCGAGAAACCGAGAAGCTGATTGGCGAACCCGAATTACGGGCTATGCGGCGCAACGCCTATCTTGTCAATGTTGCTCGCGGACGAGTCATCGATGAGCAGGCGCTTGTGCGTGCGCTGAATGAGGGATGGATCGCAGGCGCGGGACTGGATGTGGCAGAAGAGGAGCCGCTGCCTCCTCAAAGTCCTCTGTACTCGATGCCGAATGTGATTTTGACGCCGCATATTTCTGGAAACAGTGTTTACTACGAGGCTCGTCTCGCTGCATTGTTTGCTGAAAACCTGCGGCGCTATCGTGCTGGTCAGCCACTGCAGAACCGGTATGATCCAGCGCGAGGATATTAGTAGTGTAGAACCAAGTAGGCTGTTTCACCCCCTCACCTGGTAGGGATGGAGGTTTTTCCATGATTACAGAGCTGGGTCCCGTGGAAATACTTGGTGCTGAAGCAATTGGCCAGCCCGGTCAACGTCGTTTTCGCCTGTTTGCCCTGGTGCGCAATATCTCAGTCGCCATATGGATGGAGAAAGAGCAACTCTATAATCTGTCATTGGCGCTCGACCGCGTACTGGCGCAGCTCTCCGAAGGCAGCATTCTGCGTGTCGAGGCTCAAACTGGTCCCCAGCAGGTTCCGGAGCAAGCCCCAGCCAGCTTTCCACAAAAGCCCAGCTTTGAGTTCCAGGTTGGGCAATTGCGCATCAGTTATGACGAGAGACGCAATCTGCTGGTGCTGTTTAGCGTCCCACTCGAGGTAATTATAGAGCGCGGGCAGGACCCCCAGGTTATACTCCGCGAAGAGAACACACTCTCCTTCCGCTTCACCTTGCAGCAGGCACAGGAACTCAGCAGAGTGATCACCGTGCTGGTCACCAGTGGAAGGCCAGTCTGCCCACTCTGTGGAACACCGCTCGACGAGGGACCTCACGCATGTATCAAACAGAATGGTCATCGCGAGCTCGTGCAGGTGCTGGAGGAGCAGGAAGATGATACAGAAGAGGATGAGTCATGAACCCCCCGCATGCATGCGCGGGGCTTCCCCGCTCGGACTTCTGTTAAGAAAAATGAGCAGGGCACCTGGTCCCGTAAAAAGATCAGGTGCCCTGCTCGCTTCCCGTTACTCTGTGCAAAGATACTTGTTTGCCTTCTGCAGGTAATGCTCCTCGTTCGCTTCGATCATCAGCTTATGGAGCACGACAACATCAGCATCAGGCAAGCATTCCACTGGTTGCACGCACAAGCGCATCACCGCTCGACCATTCTCGATGACCTGAACATAACCTCTGGCGCGGGGCACACGATAAACACGCTGGGCGGTTGAAGGACTTGGGACTTCAAGGTAACCACGCCACACGAGTTGACGGCATTGCTCAGGTGTGAGTACATCGTGCAGAAGCCCATTGGCCCTTCGTTCAGCAGGCGACAAACTTTTGAAATATGGCTGAAAGATCAACCATACCATTGGAGAAATCGCCAGTGCTAAGACAATCCAACCCAGGGTAGTAAGCACCTGCTGAGTGATCAAGATCATCCACCAACGACTCGCGGGACAAGGACAATCTGCTCGGCTGTTTGGTCAAATTCCTCGATGCGCTGTGCCGGTTTCCCAGGATCCAAGCGGAAAGCAGTCGCACCCTTGGCGCGTTCCTGTGAAAAGATGCGTTCCGCTTCGCGGATTGCAGCGGTTGCTTCGGAGTCTCCCTCCAGCACCTTCTGCTCATCCCAGGTGACACGGTCGTCACCACGCCGTGACATCACCCGTAACATTCCCACAGTCGTTCCTCCTTCGTAGTCATAGCCTGCTGCCGGGTAAATCCCGGCACGCTCGAAAAGATGGCTAACCGCGGATACCCACCAGGGGGTACCCCTAAAGATAGTTTCTAACGAACAACGGCCATTACAAAAAACGAACTACGAGACAAACAGACCTTGGTACCTGGCAGGCACCTCTACTAAAGATACATTCAGCGCCGGCGTCTAGTTTCGCTGGGATGGAAGCCTTCGTGACTTCCAAACCCCGTACTTGTATTGTAACTTGACACATACTGAATCGTCAATGGCTAAATCGGGGGGCTCCTCATGTCGCCTGCTGCAATTTCGTGCCACACTCTGAGCAGAAGCGAGCATTCATCTCCACAGGCGCGGCGCACTGCGGGCAAAACAGGTCCGGCAGGGGAAGTTTGGTACCACAATCCTGGCAAAATTTTCCTGGAGGCCCCATGCGGCGGCAGGTGGGGCACATCACCTCCTTCGGGTACCCCGGCGTGCTGAAGCCCGCAATCGCGGCTGGCGTGATATTACTGGCAGCGGGAGCCCCAATGGCTGGGGCATGCTGCTGTGGCTGCATAACCATGTCTGGCGTAACTGCTGAAGGAATGGTATTTGTGTTGAACTGCGGAGCCTGGTAATGCTGCTCGATTTGCTGGTGCTGAGCTTCAACATTCATACCATGTTGAAACTGCGCAGCATCGGCCTTCAGATCGGGCGCGCAGTTTGTACACAGGTTAAGGGTCGTATTGTAGCAGCGCATACAGACCGTGCGATGACACTTGGGACAGAGATGAAATTCATGCTGAACCTCGGCCCAGGCGGTTTGCAAGGCCTTAGCTTGTTCGGTATGCCATTGGGTACCGTATATTTGTTCACCCTCCTGGGCAGCGCGTCCCCAGAATCCTCCGAGGAAACCCACACCAATATCCATAATGTTGGTGGCTGTGCTGACCGTTGAGCGAATTGGCGTCGTATTAACCGACCAGTAGCACTCCTGGCAGGTAAAACGGAACGCAAAATACCCCTGGGCTTGATTACTAAGGTCCTGATAAATGCTGGGGACAATGTAAGACTGTGGCATGCGAACGAACCTCCTACGTCAGTCCTGCTTGGCGGAGACGACCGCAACGGCAGCTGTGCCGGGGCCTGCGTGCGTCCCCAGCACGGCGCCAAGGCGATAGACAGGAAGCTCACCCGCATAGACAGTTTTGATTACCTGCGCGAGCTGTTGACCAACCTCGTCGTCCGACTCGGCAAGAGAGACGTGTTCTACCCCGCCCATTTCTTGCACCAGCCTGGCAATCCGTGCGTAGGCTTTGCTGCGTGTACGAGGTTGTTCAAGTGGGACCACCTCACCATCCTTCAACGAGATGATCGGTTTGACGCTGAGCATATTCCCAAGCAAAGCCCTCGCACCCCCAATGCGCCCTCCGCGCTTTATGTAGTCCAGCGTATCCAGCACAGCAAGGATACGCGTACGCGCGAGCCGGTCGAGCACATGCGCTTTCATCTCCGCCAGGCCCACACCCTCACGCGCCTCTCGCGCAGCCAGCAGAATTGCCCACGACATACCCACGCTTATACTTTGCGAGTCGACGATATCAATGGGAATCTTTTTGACGGTATCAGGCAGCGTATCCCGCGCGGTATATGCGGACTGGTAGGTACCGCTCAGCTTCGCAGAAAGATGGATTGAGAGGATGGCGTCAGCTCCCTCGTCGATAAGACGCGTGTAAGCCTGCTGGAAAGCTGCTGGGGATGGTTGTGAGGTGCGCGGTAACGTCTTGCTTGTCGAAAGCTTTTGGTAGAAACCAGCATTGTCCAGGTCTACACCATCAAGGTAAGCTTCGTCACCGAAAAAAACGGTGAGCGGCACAACGGTAATGCCGGCAGCCTCGGCCTGATCTCGTGGAATGTCTGCGGTGCTGTCAGTAACGATGCGAACAGCCATGATTCCACCTCCTGAATAGTAGTAGTTTATTCCGCTGAAAGAATGTAGGCGTAGAGGGGTTGGCCTCCATCTACAACTTCGATCTCAAGGTGCGAGTATTTTTCCTTTATGTGCCTGGCAGTCTCTTCCGCTTGCTGCCGAGTCACATCTTCGCCAAAATAGAGCGTGACAATTTCATAGCGTTCGATATGCATACCTTGCAGGCTCTCGTGGATCACGTGCTCCATATCTTGCCCTGCAATGGCCAGGTTCCCATTCACCAGGCCGATATAATCACCCTCGCGCACACGCACACCATCTATCTGTGCAGTGCGCACAGCGGTAGTGATTTCTGCTGTCTGGATGTTTTTCGCAGCCTCAGTCATGGCTTTGCAATTCGACTCGAAGTCGGCCTCGAAGTTAAATCCGAGCAGCGCGGCAATGCCCTGGGGCATAGTTTCGGTTGGAACAATGTAGATGGTCTTACTGGTCAAGCCGGCTACCTGGCGCGCGCTCAACATCACGTTGCTGTTGTTTGGCAGTAGAATCACCTGCTCTGGACCCACCGCATCGACCGCCTTGAGCAGTTCCTCGGTGCTTGGGTTCATGGTCTGCCCTCCAGGGACAATAGCGGTAAGCCCGATACTACGGAAGACGTTCTCAAATCCAGGGCCTGCTACCACGGCCACAGTGGCGATCTGCTGCGTCGCCGGCTTATCTTGATCAGCGGCATGCTCGGCTTCGCTCTCAGCCGCGTAGGTGAGACTCTGCTCCTGTAAGTTCTCGATATTGATATCCAGCAGGCTTCCGAGGCTCACACCATAATCCAGGATTGCGCCGGGCCGCTCGGTATGCGTGTGAACTTTGAGCAGCTTCTCATCACCGGCCACGACAGTTGATACCCCTCCCATGTCGGTAATGGCCTGGCGAATCTTCTCGACATCAAGTTTTTCGCCGCGCAGCAGGAACACCACTTCGTATCCAAACTCTTCATCGATCGTCACGCGCCCCTTCTTGACCCCCATCTCAGGCGACATCGTATGGACAGGGCTTGCCGCGACCCCAGTCGCTCCAACCTCGCCCCGCACATAATGCCAGATTCCCTCCAGAATCGTGCACAGACCCTGGCCGCCAGCATCGACCACGCCAGCCTCTTTAAGCGTGGGAAGCAGATCGGGAGTGCGAGCTACAGATTGCCGTGCCGCCATAACAACCTCTTGCACCAGCGTTACGAGGTCATCGCCGCGCTGGGCGCTCATCTGCGCTGCTTCGGCCGTTTCGCGCACCACGGTCAGGATGGTTCCCTCTACGGGTTTGAGTACGGCTCGATAGGCGAGACGCTGAGCCTCTTGCAGCGCCAGGGCGAGATCAGGGGCCGAAAACGTCTGCTTCTTGTCAAGTCCTGCCGCCAGTCCGCGTAAAATCTGTGAGAGGATGACGCCAGAATTCCCGCGCGCGCCGAGCAGCGCAGCATGTGCTACCCTGGCCGCGATGGTGGCCGCCGAAGTATCATCGCTATCGACGATCTCTCGAATGGCAGCCTGCATCGTGGCAGACATATTGGAACCGGTATCCCCATCGGGAACGGGAAAGACGTTGAGGTCATTAATGGCTTCGCGGTTCACTTCTAACCATGCAGCGCCTGCTAAGAGGGCTTTCTTGAGGTTCTGTCCATCAAAGACGCTAATACGCCGGGGGCGTTGTGTTCGTACCGGCGTGTACGATGTCTTTTCCTGCATAGTTAGTGGCTCCCGTGGGTAGTCCCCAGCAAAAGGGCTTCTGCGTTCTGTCATTTATTTGAACTGTGGCTGAGTCCTTGAACATTCACATTGACCTGCGCCACAGGCACGCCAAGCATCTTTTCAATGGAAAATTTGACGCTGCTCATAATATTGTGAGCTATTTCCGATATACGCAGCCCATATTCCAGGGCAACATAGACTTCGACAATGATCTGGTCATTGACAATGCGCACCTGCACCCCCTGGTTGAGATGTTCCGGGGGCAGAAACACGGCCCCCCCATTATGCAAGCGTGGAGAAGTGATGCCAACAACGCCGTAGCACTCACTGATGGCCTGGACAGCAATCGTATGAATGGCATTGGGCAGGACTTCTATCTTGCCAAGGGGACGCGATCCATGTTGTGGTTGGATAGCAGGCGTTTTTGGCATATGCATGGCTTCTTCTCTTCATCGCTCTTGCCAAAACAAGCCATATCGTGATATACTCGCATGGCGTGTTCAGGTGCTTTATAAACTCATCTGAGATTGAAATCAGGTGCTTCATAAAATTGCCACCAAGATGGCTTCTCATCTGAGATTGAAACAGATTGAAAACAGTATATCAAAGACACGCTTGATTATCAAGGGACGGCCTCCGTAGGGGCGAGGGAGGTGGGGAGTGGCGGGGAGGGCCTTTATGGTCGCCCGCTCGTTCCCCCTGATGGACGTAGACTCTTTAGAGCCAGGCCCGAAATGAAAAAGAGAGGATGATCCATATGTCTGGTCGTTGTGAAATATGCGAACGCAAGCCCATGCATGGCAATAATGTGCCTTTCTCGCAACATCGCACGCGCCGCCGCTTCGTGTTGAATGTCCAGCGCCGCCGCATTGAAATCAACGGCGTTATGCGCACGGTCAATATCTGCACACGCTGCCTGAGAACCATGAGCAAGTTGCCGAAGGCGAAATAAATCATCTGCGGAGATCAGAAACAATGCAGGGCCACATCACATGCGATGTGGTCTTATTCTTGCTTGCGATTCCTCTCGAAGCGGGTTCTTAATTGCCCGCATGCCGCGGCGATATCGTCCCCTCGCTCTGCACGCACACTGTTGCTCACCCCGTGCTCGAAGAGGACGTTGCGGAAGGCGCGAATGGCCTCGCCGCCGGGTGGACGGTAATCGGCAGAGGTGGCGTTGACCGGAATACAATTGACATGGGCAAACTGTTTGAGAGGTGCGAGCAACTCACCGAGTTGATGGGCATGTTCCGGCGTATCGTTCACTCCTGCAAGCAGGACGTACTCAAACGTTACCTGCCGCCCGGTAGCAGCGATATAATCCTGGCAGGCTGCGAGCAGCTCTTTTAAAGGATACTTCCTGTTGACCGGCATAGTCTGGCTGCGCAATTCATCGGTTGCGGCATGCAAAGAGATCGCCAGGTTTACCTGCAGCGGCTCCTCGCTGAGCTTGCGAATAGCCGGCACCAGTCCCACGGTTGAAACGGTCATATGCCGCGCGCCCAGGGTAAAGCCGTCCGGGCTGTTGAGGATACGCAGCGCCTGTAACACATTGTTATAATTATGCAGCGGCTCGCCCATACCCATTAAGACTATATTTGTAATATGATCAATCGGTGTGCTGCCGGGAAGCCCCCTCGCGCTCCACGGCGCGGCCCGCAATTCACGGGCGAAGAGCAGTACCTGGGCCACGATCTCTCCGGCGCTCAGGTGACGATCAAAGCCCATCTGGCCCGTTGCACAGAACGTACATCCAAAAGCGCAGCCGGCCTGGGTGGACACGCAGACTGTCGCGCGTGCGCTACTTTCACCAATTGGCGGGTAGAGCATCAGCACCGATTCAATCAGCCTCCCATCGCTCAGTTCCAACAAAACTTTGCGTGTCCGGTCGTCCTTAGAGTGCAATTCGCTGCGCACGATCACCGGCCCGATGCTGGCCTCCTGCTCTAACCTGTCGCGCAGCGCCTGCGGAAGATTGGTCATCGCCTGGAAATCGGCAACAAGATACTTGTAGAGCCAGTTATAGATCTGCTTTGCACGAAAAGACGCTTCCCCGCGTTCCACAAGCCACTGCTGCATCTCGAGTAGGGTAAGGCCGAGCAGATCGGTTTTCTTTAATTTGGTTGTATCAGATTTTAGTATCGGCTGTATTGACATGATTTCATTATAGCACGGAAAGATGGTTGAGTGATATGATATTTACCTACCTAAAGTTTGGCCCAAAGTAGTGGCACAATGCTCGAATGTAGTAAAGCCTGCCTCCTGACCACGTGTAGTATAATGAGTGTGTTGATACAAAGTGATGACGCCGACAAAGGAGAGGGTCACAATGCAATTGCGCTTGCAAGTTCCTGAGCAGCTCACCGGTAAAAGTCAGCAACAGTTGGAGGCACTCGCCTTCGAAGCCCTTGTTGTGCGGCTCTATGCGCTGGGCGAACTCTCCTCAGGGGAGGGAGCTAAGCTATTGGGCCTGACACGGCGCGAGTTCCTCGATCTGCTGGGCCAGTACAATGTCTCCCTTTTCGATGACGAAATAGACCTCAAGAAGGAAGTCGGCTACGGCTAGACCGCCAGGCCCGTCTTCTCGAGGACGCGAGTGAATAATGCTAGCCCTGGGTATAGTTGGAATCGTTGAAGAGATATGGTATGGTGTATGGGAAAATATGAGCAATCGATAATCATCTGAAAACGATGGAGGGGGATTATGGCAATTGAAGTCCGCGTAAAGACAACTGTTTTACCAGGGGGTAGAATAGAAATAAGCACGCCGGAGCTTATTCCGGGACAGCAGGCGACAGTCGTTGTCACCATCGAAGACAATAAGCCGGCTGAGCAACGCCATGTTATTGATATTCTGACGGCCCTGCCCGGTCATCAACTTTTTCACAATGCCGAAGAAGTGGATGCATACATTCGAGAGGACTATGATTCGTGGGAGCGTTAGAATTGCCTGTTGTAGGTTCTAGCACAAATGGAAGGTCGGAGCGAGTGAAGTCGTCGTATTGTAGGGGCGGGGCTTGCCTCCGCCCTGTTGGAGTGGCTTAAGTCCGCGCTTGTGGGGCTTGCCCCGGTCCTGCTAGCCAGCCCCTGAGTTGTGGGGAAACCTCCATTGTACAGTTGTTGCAGATGTTATCTTCCATATGCTATAATCGGCATGGTAGATGAATTTGAGACACCAGAGGGGGACCACAAGGATGAAAAAGAAACCGCCCTCTGCTTGGGGATCACTGGCGTTAATGGGGCAGCTAGGCTTAACCATAGCAATTCCCCTGCTTCTAGGTACTCTCTTAGGCAATTACCTTGATAGTGTTACACACCAGAAGACTTTATTTTTGCTACTCGGGCTGCTGCTTGGCCTGATCGTCGGAGTATATGGAGCGTACCGTTTATTTGCCCGCTTTTTCTGAACTAGATAGGATAGACGGAACCACCTATAACGAAACAGACCTCGCAGACCGGCCAAAGTAGGAGGGAGGATACCGCGTGTACCCGCTCTGGAAACTTCAACCGATAATTATACCGCCAGAGGTGCTTTTCAATATAGGCCCTATTCCAGTCACCAACACATTAATAGGCACCTGGATAGGAATCGTTACTTTAGTAATCTTCTTCTTTGCCGGTACTCGCAGGCAGGACATGGTCCCAAGGGGCGCACAAAACTTTGTTGAGTGGGCTGTAGAAAGCTTGCTCAGCCTGGTAGAAAGCGTTTCTGGTAAAGCAAAGGCCAGAAAGTTCTTCCCGCTCGTTGGAACTTTTTTCATGTTCATTCTCTTTTGTAACTTGCTGGATGTCTTTCCAGGTGTAGATACCATTGGCTCGATAAACCGGACTGCTCTCCAGGCAGCACACCTCCCCCCGCCGTCAAGCTTTTTGCTGTTCGGGAATTACTCGATCATGCTTGCTCCCTGGGTTCGTCCAGGGACAAGCGATCTCAACCTCACGTTAGCGATGGCGCTGGTTTCCGTAATTGTTACCCAGGTCTTCGGCTTCATGACGCTGGGAGCAAAGGTGCATCTGAGCAAGTACTTCAATTTCAAAGCCTTGTTTACACACGGCTTTCAGGGGCCTATCGAGTTCTTCGTGGGCATTATTGAGCTCATAACAGAGCTTTCTCGTATTCTCTCATTCTCTTTCCGTCTTT
>Ga0209647_1002984_pt1 | contig 13401 bp, 12 predicted proteins | sample GraSoi_2013_60cm_FD_185827 | JGI IMG/M metagenome (GOLD analysis project Ga0209647, IMG submission 185827) | Grasslands soil microbial communities from the Angelo Coastal Reserve, California, USA - Sample 9_17_2013_60cm (SPAdes) (version 2) | ecosystem: Environmental > Terrestrial > Soil >... | reverse complement strand
GGAGCACTCAATATATCTGGACGCTGAGCTCTCTTGGACACAACAATTCTCCGGTTGTTCCGCTCAACGGGAGGCGCGGCGGGAAGTTGTGCGCTCGATTAAAGCTCAGCGTGATTGCAACCGATGGATCGAACACCAGTGCAGACCTGAACTCGACTCGCTTCGGCAAATGAATGCCCCGTGATTTCGGTAGGTAATACTAACGATTCCCTCTCTCCCTCTGTGGGCCGCTTCTTGGGGGGAGAGCGAACCACTAGTCGTCTGAGCATTCAGCCCCGAAATCCTTTCTATCACGGTGTCACCCTTCGATGACGGCGACGACAATCGAGCGCAACGCGAAAGAGTGCAAGTGGTATTTCGAGCCAGTGCGCCAGTCTTCCAAGTGAAAAAACTTGGCATAAACTTGACATCAGATCTTCGTTTCTATGCGAACCAGTGCGTGCCATTGCGAATCAGATCATCTTGGTATACTTACCCAGCCAATGCTCTACCAGAGCTGGAAAGAGCCTCTAGACTACATAGGAAGGGATTCCGTTCCAAGTCAGGTCACATCCTAAATCGACGCTTTATCAAAGCTGACATTCTTGAGGTATTTGATTACGAGAGTGGGTCATTTGATTCCGTCATTAGTACGTACGCCATTCATCATCTGACTGACGAAGAGAAGCGCCTATTATTTGGCAAAGTTTTGCTGGCCTGGTTCCGGGTGGCCGCGCAGTGTTCGGCGATTTGATGCTGCAGAACCAAGCAGAAAAAGCCTCAAAGATTCAGGAATACCTCACCAAAGGCGACGCGAAGACGGCGCAAGCGATTGAAGAGGAGTTTTTCTGGTCGATTGATACGGCGGTACCGGATCTCAAAGAGCTAGGATTTCAGGTAGAGACCACACGCTTCTCGGATCTTTCGTGGGGCGTTGTCGCCAGAAAGTGAAAGGCGCAAAATGAACCTGCGCTGATGAGCTCCAGTTTTCTGGATCCCTCCTAGGAATAATGGAATCAGAAACAAGTGCGTTGCCGACCTTCTTGCAAGCTCGGATCACACAATTTAGCATTCGCGATGCGCGTAGCCCGAATCTTCTGCTTCGCTTTTCCGATCCTGCTGATGATTCCGTTCGCGGTCATTGCGACCGAAACCCCCGCAATCGATCCAGCCAACAAGCACCAACCAAATTGCCATCGTTTCGCAGGGGGGCCTGGGCTTGCCGGATCGCGATTACTACCTCAAGGATGGCGAAAGCCAGATGCGTGATCAGTACCTCGAGCATATTACGAAAATGTTTCAACTGCTCGGAGAGCAGGAAGAGAGGGCATCAGTGGAAGCAAAACAGGTGCTTGCTTTTGAAACGGAGCTGGCAAAAGCCTCGAAGGGTCGAGTAGAGCTCCGCGATGCGGAAGCTAACTATCACAAAATGTCGGTTGCCGATCTAGCCAAGACGGCGGCAGGTTTTGATTGGTCAACTTATTTTCAAAGCCTCGGGATATCGGATGAGCAACTCGCCAAGATGGATGTCGAACAACCTGAATTCTTCCAGCGAGCAGCCGAGTTGGCGGCCAATACGCCCTTAGATGATTGGAAGACTTATTTTCGTTGGCATCTGATTCACTCCACCGCCGCCGACCTGAGCACCGCTTTTGTAGACGAGGACTTTCGGTTCTTCAAACAGAAGCTGACCGGAGTGAAGCAAAACTTTCCTCGATGGAAAAGGATCCTGCAGGAAGTGGATCACAATCTCGGCGAGGCCCTCGGTCAACTTTACGTAGAAAAGAAGTTCCGGCCGGAGGCAAAACAACGTGCCCTGGTAATGGTGGACGATCTAAAGAGCGCACTGCGCGACAAGATTCAGAACCTGGATTGGATGGGGCCAGAAACTCGGGCAGCGGCATTAAAGAAGCTGGATGAGTTGGGCATCAAAATCGGATACCCGGATAAATGGCGTGACTATTCCAACCTCCAAATCAAGGCACAACCCCATGTGTTGAACGTGCTGGCCGCCTCTGCCTTTGAAACCCAACGGCAACTGGCAAAGATCGGGAAGCCAGTCGATCGCACCGAATGGGGGATGAGCCCGCCCACGGTGAATGCTTACTATAGTCCAACTCGCAATGAGATCGTTTTTCCAGCTGGTATTCTCCAGCCACCATTCTTCAATGCTCAAGCAGATGATCCCGTAAACTATGGCGGGATCGGCGCGGTGATCGGCCACGAGATGACCCACGGGTTTGATGACCAGGGTCGGAAATACGATGCGCAAGGCAACCTCAAGAACTGGTGGACAGCCGAGGACGCGAAACGGTTTCAGGAGCGTGGAGAAAAAATCGTGCAGCAATTCAATAGCTATGTGATGATCGACGATCTCCATGTTAACGGTCAGCTCACCGAAGGCGAAAATATAGCGGATCTTGGGGGAGTGAAGATCTCCTACGCCGCGCTGGAAAAAGCGCTGGCACGAAAATCCGTAACTGAACAGAACCAGAAGATCGACGGATTCACGCCGCAACAGCGATTTTTCCTGTCTTGGGCGCAAAATTGGAGAAACAACACCCGCCGCGAGACGATTCGGCTTTTGTTACAGATCGATCCGCACAGCCCGGGAAAATTCCGGGTCAACGGGCCCTTTAGCAATTTGCCGGAGTTTGCGCACGACTTCCAGGTTCCCGATGGCAGCCCCATGGTGCGCCCGCCCGATGAGCGCGTCCAGATCTGGTAATACAAAGTAGCCTGATGCTCACGTCTTCGTTCTCCCGGAACCGACAGGGAGCCAGTGCTAACGCGAAGGGCCAAACTGAGGGTCTTATAAAACACTGCGGGTTAGTGGGCCCCTGAGCCGAGAGGACCAGGAAATTATTCACCGACGGATCAAAGCTGGGCAGGCTCACAGATCCTGCCTTCGCTGGATCTGTTTCGCCCTACCGGGCTTGCGATCTGCATGCGCGGCGTTGGCGCGCCAGCGCACATTCCGCTCGGGAGGAGAGATCACTGAAGAATCGACCGGCTCCGGTCGTCTAATCTTTCGGGCACAAATTTTTGCTCTAAGAGAACGACACGATTGTATGAATAAATATCTTGTAATTGGACTGATGGCTCTCGGTCTAGCGGCTTTCATTCCACAACCTGCAAAAGCAGGTGTCAACTTTGGGGTTTTCGTAGGTCCACCGGCCTATTACTACCCTGGTTATTATCCGGACTATTATTCCGGATATCCCTATTACTACGGACCGCGTTATCACTATGGGTACTATCACCCCTGGCGTTATCGGCACTATCATGGCTGGCACCACTGGCATCATTGGGACTAGCCCTGCGGAATAGCAAATAGCAAAGGGCAGGATGCAATATCGCGTGCGAGATTTGCGCGCTAATCCTTCGCCGCGGGTCGAGATGATTCCTTGGCCCGTGCGATCGCGGCCTCTTGCTGCGCACCGGCAAAAATAAAGAATGCGATGAAGATCAGCAGAGGATTGCCGAAAAGCCCGAAGATGCCGAAGACAATCGCCAGGCCCTGGCCAATCCAAGCCGCAATTTGGGTCGCTTGAGTGTACGGCAGCGCCATCGCCAAGAGGGCGCGGAGTATTCGGCCGCCGTCCATCGGAAACGCCGGAATCAAGTTGAACAACACCAACATCACGTTCACGGACGCCAGCTTGCTCAGTAACTCAATTCTTGGACTTTCCAGGTACTGGAGTTGTTCAAGCTCGGCACTGCGGTGAACCACAAAGATTAACGCCGCGGCAATCACCACGTTCACGAGTGGTCCGGCGATGGCGACTACGAGTTCCTGCCAAGGTTTGTCTGGGATGCGAGTGAGTCGCGCCACGCCCCCAATCGGCAGCAAAGTGATGTCAGGGGTCGCGATACCAAATGCGCGCGCCGCGAAAGCGTGGCCAAACTCATGTAGGAGTACGCAGGCGAACAAGGACAGAATAAAGAGCACCCCCTGCACGGCGCCTGGCAACCCTGCCACCTGGTAGTAACTGAACCAAATCCATGCTAGAAAGAGCAGGAAGGTCAGGTGAATTCGTACTTCGATTCCGGCAACGGAAGCAACTTTGAGGGACCAACGCATATCTCGGATTCTGTTGCTCCTTGGTCAGCGCGGCAAGACAAACACTGGCGATTACTGAAGCTACGGTGGGACGATCGTCATACCCGTGATGATGCTTTCAACCGCCTCGATCGTCGTCTGCTTCGGATCAATATCGTCCGCGACATTCTTGCCTCGCCGCAAAACCACAATACGATCAACCACCTGAAATACGTGGTAAATATTGTGGGCGATAAAGATGCACGAATGCCCCGAGTCGCGGGCACTGCGGACGAAACGCAATACGCCTTTGGTCTCGTCGACACCAAGATTGTTGGTGGGCTCATCGAGGATAATCAGGTCGCTGTCGAAGTGCATAGCGCGGGCTATTGCGACCGCCTGCCGTTCGCCGCCCGACAGCGCACTAATCGGGGTGGTTGGCGGAATTTCTTTCGTGATGCCGACTTGCTTGAGCAGCCGGCGCGCCACCTCATTCATTGCGTTCTGATCCAGCCGATCAAGGAGGCGTGGCTCTTTCACTGGTTCACGTCCGAGAAACAGATTGCGAGCGATCGAGAGCTGGGTCACCAGCGCCGAGTCTTGGTAGATCGTCTCGATCCCTTGGGCGATGGCATCGGTCGTATTGCGGATGTCGACCTTGCTGCCATCTATGTAGATATCCCCGCTGTCGGCCCTGAGTGCACCAGAGAGAATCTTGATCAGCGTTGATTTGCCTGCGCCGTTGTCACCCAGCAGACCAACGATTTCATTCCGACGAACCGACAAAGTAACGTCGTTGAGCGCCTGCACTCGACCAAAAAACTTGTTGATGTGCTCCATTCGGACGAGTTCTTCCGCCATACCATTAAGTCCCCGCATGGTGCCTGCGTTCAAGCCAGGAATGAAGCGCCATCATGCCCAGGATAATCGCGCCGATGAAAATATTGTAGGCAAGACCCGGCACGCCAATCAGGACGATGCCGTTACGCATCATGCGCAGGATCAGCACACCGATGACTGTACCGATGATCGTGCCACGACCGCCGGTGAGCGCGGTACCGCCGATTACCACCATAGCGATGACCTCCAGCTCGTATTGAGTGCCACTGTTTGGGTTGGCCGCTGAAACTCGAATCGAGCTGGTCACACCGGCGTAAGCGGAGAGGACTGCCGTCAAGATAAACAGCAAAATCTTAGTACGCGAAACGCGTACGCCGCGCGCACGGGCGGCTTCCGGGTTGCCACCCGCCGCCTGAATCCAGTTCCCGACTTTGGACTGGGTCAGCACATAGCCCAGAATGATCGCGAACAGGATGAACCAAAGCAGCGACGTATGGATACGTAGTTCACCGATCGAAAATTCGCCGACGATGATCGCCATCAGAGGAGAGTTGGCGGCCCAAGTCCGTTGCGGAAAGCCGCTAGTGATGTAGAGCGCGGTCCCGCGCACGACCAGCAGCATTCCGAGGGTGACCAGGAATGATGGTATCTTGAGGCGGGTAACCAACCACCCGTTAACGAAACCGATGACCGCTGCGATCGCCATCGCGATCAGGAAGCCGACCTCCAGCGAAGTGATGTGAGCGTTGTAGAAGGTCCACATCACGATCGGTGCAAAGCCGAACACCGACCCGACAGACAGGTCGAATTCGCCGGAGATCATCAGCAGGGTCATCCCCAAAGCGATCATCCCCAGCTCAGGAGTGAATGCCAACGAATTGCTAATATTGCCTGCCGACAGGAACGCCGGCGAGCGCACGGTAAAAGCAACGATCTCACCAATGAGTAGGACGAACGGCCCAAACTCGGGTCTCGCTATCAGCCTTTGGATGAACGAAATTAGTGTGCCGTCTCGCATATACCGGTGATGTCGTTGCGTTCAAAACGGGTCGCCGGCGACATCATCGGTATATACGAGACGGCACACTGCACCCAATTATTTGTGTGCCGAGCCCTGCGTTATTTTGAGGTAGGTCGCTGCCTTGTCTTTTTCGTACAACGTGCCGACGTTGACGTCGAATCCAGGCGGAATCCCGCTGGCCGTCATTGCCGCCATTGAAAGAGCTAAATAGCTGGTCGCCTGCGGATCCTGCCACATCGCTGCGTTAACATAACCGTCCAAGACTTCCTGGGCCGTATCGGAAGTATTACCCCATCCGACTACCGGAATTTCACCAGCTTTGACTTTAACCTGATCGAAGACACGCTTGACACTTCCGGTCACCAGGTCACCCAGACCGATGATCGCTTTAATCTTGCTGTGATTAGCGGTGAGGTAATCCGACATTCGCGTAATAATCTCAGCCTGATCAAGTTTGGTTTCGGTTATTTCGTAGGTTACGCCGAGCGGCTTGAATACGGCGTCGATCCCTTGGGTTTCGAGCACCTGATAAGTCGCACCGGGGACTTCTACCGGCATCCAAACGAAATCGCCTTTTTTGACGAAGTTATGATCCACCAGATACTGCGCCCAACGATGACCGATCGCGACGTTGTCGCCGCCGACGTAGGCGTCACGGCCGCTGGTCTTATCTTCGGTGTTCATAATGATCACCGGAATACCAGCCGCATGGGCATCGGCAATGACCTTGGTCAAGCTGCCCGGATCGGGCGTGCTGGTGACGATCCCTCTCGCTTTCGCCGAGATGGCGGCGCGGACAGCTTCCTGTTGGGACGGAACATCGCCGCTGTGGAACGACGTGCGTACATCATTGCCAGTGTCTTTCGCCCACTGTTCGGCACCCTGGAGGAAAATGGTCCAGACCGGGTCAGTCGGCGATCCGTGTGAAACCCAATAGTAGATTGCTTTGTCCGCGGCCAAACTAGTGATGGGGGCAAAAAACGTCGCGATCATACCGAGAATCGGCAAAAAGAGGCCCATTTTTCTCAAAATGGCTCTTCCTTCCGCCGCCGCTGCGCTCCGGCGCGACTGGCTTTCTGAAAGCAGCCCGAACCGGGCTGCCGAATTCAACTGAACGAGTGTTCTCATATTCTGGGGGATAAATCCGGTAACCGGATTTTCTGATTTAGGACAGGAAAGAAATATTCAACAAGTTTTACGAGATAAATCGAAGCAAAAAGTGATATGATTGAGGTAGGGCCTGCCTTTTGGCCGTCCGAGAGCCTTCGCAAAGCGATCTGTCCCCGTGTCCTATAGGGACCCAATGAAAGTAGAAGCCCAATACGAAGTAGGATCCTTTTAAGCGCCAAAACGCCCGCGGGACCTGACAAAGGTAGGGCGAAAACCTCGGCGCATTGGATCGTAGCGCCCTTTCGCTTTAGATCCCAGCGCGCCGGGTTTGAGCCATGTCCCGGCGTTGAGCCTGTCATGAAGTGTTTGAACCCTCAGAATGCTAGTTGGCGATCTAGGGAGGATTTCGTCGTCGCAGTCGCCGAGGTTTTCGCCCTACCGAATTGTCCCTGCGGGACTGATTCTGACCGGCGGATGGCGTTCTTTCACCCTAGCCCGATTTTCTTTGCCTGCCTCCGCCAAAGCGCTCAGTTCCTGTGTACCATTACGGAACCATTCGTTTAATTGTCGCTTGGCGATGTTGACGTGAAGAACCTCGTCGGCCCAATCAAAATCCTGAAAGGTCGTCATCAGGGGATCTTTAACCGCATCTCGACAGAACTCCCACTCGCCTCGTTTACCGATGGGGTATTTCATCTGAGCGCCTTCAATCTCAAGGCCTAGGGTGGCGTACTGTTCTAGCGCGGGCGCCTCCATGCAGTAAACGCTCTCATAGTCGCGCATTGGGATGGCGCTCACCGTACCGAAGGTCGCCTCTATAGCCGCCTCGCCCATCATGGAGTGGCGCACCTCGTCCCAGAGATGACGAGAAATATCCCAATAAAACTCCCAAGGCATCTCTTTGGTTTCGCAAAGCACAACGGCCAAACCCTCCGCCACATTGATTTCCGAGAGTCTGATTCCCAACATGTAAGCAAAGTGATCAGCGACATTTTCCATCGGAGGTTTGACGTAGTCCCAGACTTGGTTGAGACCAGCGTCGCGACCTGGCTTTCTCGGCACCACAAACGGTTCGGCTGATTTTTCCAGGCCAACAATCTCCTCTGCTCGTTTGGACCCGTCCACTCCGCCGGCGGCGTCGACAAATTGCCGAAGTCGTGGAGACAGATTTCGTTCCGGCTGAAGAACACCAAGCTGGTCCAGGTGCGCGCAGAGACACGCGACCGTAGCTCGCAGCCGAAGAAGAAAGGTCTCGATCAATTCGCAGGTTGGCGCATCGGCCAGCGGATTGGTCGTGGCGAGATAGTCTTCGTAGGTTGCGAGAAGCTCCTGGTGGATCCACCACACGATCCGCGCAACTTCCCTGCTATCGTCGCCATCCAAGGCTTCATCCAGAAGAATCGCTAGAGCTTCGTTGGGAACACCGTCGATTCGGACCTTGGCGGTACGCATCTCGCGAAGCCGATTGCGGAGCGAGTGACAGCGGCCGGCTGCGTGGTATTGCAGGCGCCCAAGCAGCACCTTCAGATCGCGCTGGGGCGCGGAGATCATTTTCGCGGCGCACAGGAACATCAATCGTTTTTCGACATAGGCCAGGCACAACAGCCTTTCGGTAGCGGAGCCGACAGAAAGACCCGGACGTTTTATATCCCCTAATCCCGCGAATTTCGTTGAGATCATATGTAGTTTCCTTGGTTTGAATCAGCAGATCTGCATCGCACGGGGGCCGGCTCCGAACGCGCCCGCCCATTCTCCCGGTTTCGCGAACGCAAGTTCCACGCGTTAGCCGCCGGGTCGCCACTCCCACTTGTCCAACCTTTGGCGAAGGGCGTGGATCAATTCGTCTCCAGCGACCGAAATACCTCCGCCCCGCACTTAGACAGATTTGATGAAGGCAAAACCAGATGCAACCAAAAGAGAGCGCTTCTGGCGCAAACTGATATGATTATTCGCAGCGGCCGTCGGTTATCGGATGCCCAGCCTCGGATCCGCGGAGCCAAAGCAGAATCGATGGTTTCCGCCGAATTTTCCCTTCCGCTCAAGTCATTGAGGCAGGAACCTGGTTCTTCGGCTCTGCCGTACAGAAGATCGCTGCACCGCTGAGTTGCCTTCGGGCCGACGCCCTTTTTTTGCTGCAGCGACCGCTTGGCAGAGGCCGCACTGATTTGTTATCAAAAGCTTAAAATCCCTCCGCCAGTTGTTATCGGATTCGACAACGCGCCCGTGGCAGAAATTCTCGGTTTATCGACAATTGGAATTCCGTGGGAGGAAGTAGCGCGCTCTGCATCCGTAGTTATCAAGAAACGTTTAGACGGACGAACCGATCACGCCAGCGCCATTGTGTTGCCTCCGGTGCCGGTGATAAGACAATAGCCAGCGCTGCGCGAATAGCCGATAACAGATGACAAATAGCAGATAGGAGATTCTGAGGAGGTGTATAGTCTTGAACGCGGCCGCGGTCCGGCAGACGCCCATACGCGTCAACTTAAGGTGGCGTCCGCGGCTGAAGAGACGCATGATTTTGGTAGTGTCTGGCGACCGCGTGGGTAGGACGTGTCTCTCCGAGACCGTAGGACCGAACGACGTAACTGCACCCTGTTAGGCCGAGAACCGTCGCGAGAGGCAAAAGCGTTGGGACTAATGGGGCAATGGGTTGCCGGTGATCCTGCGGTCTCGGAGCTGTTGAGACACGCCCTACCTGCGCGGTCGCCAGGCCGCCACCTTACGTTGACGCGCATGGGCAGCCGCCGGACAAAGTCGGTCCGCCGATCCCTACCACCTCCCGAACATGATCATCGACATTGAAAGTAGCGACCAATTGCTCGGTTACCTCCGTTCTACTAAGCGAATCGGTTCACACGAAAAACCCGTCGTGCGCACATTGAAAGGTGGCGTTTCCAACAAGACTGTCTGGCTGCAGCGGGAACAAGGTCCGGCTTGGGTGGTTAAACAAGCTTTAGCAAAACTGCGGGTAAAGTCGGATTGGTTCAGCGATCCATTGCGAATTCGGATTGAGGCCGACGCGCTGCGTTTTCTGCCGAGCATCACTCCACCCGGCACAATCACTCCGCTGCTCTTCGAGGATCGAGAACAGAACATTCTTGCAATGGAGGCAGTTCCTCCGCCGCACGAGAATTGGAAAGAAAGGCTGCTGAGCGGCAAGATTGATTTAGCACTGATCCAAGAGTTCGGAAGATTGTTGGGGCGGATCCATCAACGGTCGTACTCGAGGTCCGACGAACTCCGGGCGAAATTTTCCGATCGAACGTTTTTCCACACGCTTCGTCTGGAGCCTTACTACGAATACAGCGCAGCCGTAATGTCTTCGGCAAAACCGTTTCTCACCGAGTTGGTCGCGGACACGCTGAACCGCCAAGAAACGTTCGTTCACGGCGACTTCAGTCCGAAGAACATTTTAATTTATCAGCACAAACCGATCTTGCTCGACCATGAAGTTGCGCATTTCGGTGATCCGGCATTCGATCTCGGCTTTAGTCTGACTCATCTCTTGAGCAAAGCGCATCATTTACCCAGCAACCGCTTGATATTGTTCGACGCGGCACTGCGTTATTGGGATAGCTACTTCGGGCTGGTTCGCGAATCGCCCTGGAGCACAGGATTGGAGCACCGGGCGGTAAAACACACATCTGCCTGCCTGCTCGCGCGCGCAGTTGGCCGTTCGCCGCTTGAGTATTTGAACGACTCAGAACGGGCGGCACAGACCCAAGCCGCCCTTGATTTAATCGAAGCAGCGCCAGCTACGCTTTCGGAACTGGTCGAAATCTTTGCCAGGAGAATAATGCCGTGAGCCGGATAACGCAGCTGGACGCTTTGGAAATTTTGGACAGCCGCGGCCGTCCTACGCTCGCAGTGACTGTCGGGTTAGACGGCGGTGTAGTTGAAACCGTTTCCGTGCCTTCTGGTGCGTCAACCGGTAAAGCGGAAGCGAAAGAATTACGCGATCAGGACAAGCGATACCGCGGTCTGGGCACGCGAAAAGCAGTCACGAATGTCGCTGGCCCAATTGCTTCGGCTTTGGTGGGTCGAGAGTTCGCCGACCAGGATTCGTTAGATCGCACTTTGATCGAGCTCGATGGAACTCCAGATAAGATCCGCTTGGGAGCGAATGCGATTCTCGCCACTTCCCTCGCCTTCGCCAGAGCAAGCGCTCGCCTCGACCGCGTCGAACTATTCCAATATTTCGCATCGCTGATAGCAAATGAGAAGCCGGCGTTTCCACGGTTAACCGTCAATCTTTTCAGTGGCGGCAAACATGCCTTTGGCCAAGTCGCAATTCAGGACGTGCTCGTAGTACCGATCACGGCTGCGAACGTCGCGGATAGCCTGGCCATACTCTATGAGGTCTATCAATCTGCCGCCGAACTCATTTTGCGAAAATACGATGCGCGCGCGTTAACAGCAGATGAAGGCGGTTTGGCACCGCCGTTTCGACACAGTTCGGAGATGCTGGAAAGCGCGGCAGAGGCTATCGAGGCAGCCGGATTTCGTATCGGGAAAGAAGTCGCTCTCGCGATCGACGTAGCTGCAAGTCACTTCACGCAAGGCCAGAATTATCACCTGGATGGCCAAAACGAAACGGCTGAAGGCGTCATTGCTAAAATCGATCGATGGGTAAGAGAATTTCCAATCGTCAGTGTCGAAGATGGTCTCGCCGAAGATGACTGGGACAATTGGCCAAAACTGCGATCAAGATTGGAAGGCCGGGCACTAACCCTCGCCGACGATCTCACCTGTACGAACCCGGACAGGATCCGCCGGGCCATCGAGCTCAAGGCGGCGAATGCTCTGCTGCTAAAGCTGAATCAGATCGGAACGCTGACCGAAGCAAGAGAAGCGCATCGCATGGCCAGAGACGCTGGATGGCAGATCTCGATTAGCGCGCGCAGTGGCGAAACCGAAGACCATTGGCTGGCGGATCTGGCGGTTGGCTGGTCTGGCGACTTCATCAAAGTTGGCTCTATCACCCAATCGGAGCGCCTGGCGAAATATAATCGGCTGCTCCGTATAGAGCACCATTGGCGGTTACCGAGATCGAATGCATCAGAATCAATTTCCAATTCTTCAGCGAGTCAAAAAATTTGGCCTGGTACTGCTTGAATTCCGAGCACACTTCGACGTTTCTCTACACTGGAGGACCTAGCTATGATTGCTAAACAGTTGTTCGGACGAACGGGACACCAAAGCACGCGCACCGTTTTTGGGGCTGCGGGCCTGTCGAAAGTCTCTCAGGAGGAAGCCGACCAGGCACTTGAGATACTGTTACGTTACGGTGTCAACCACATCGATGTTGCAGCCGGCTACGGCGACGCTGAGCTTCGGATTGCGCCCTGGCTGCGAGAACATCCCGGACGTTTCTTTCTAGCAACTAAGACTGGCGGCCGGACCTATGACGCGGCCAAACGCGACATCCATCGCTCGCTTGAACGCATGGGCGTGGAGCGTTTTGATCTCATTCAACTCCATAGCCTCGCCGATCCTATCGAATGGGATACCGCTCTGAGCCCAAAAGGTGCGCTCGAGGCTTGCATTGAGGCTCGCGAGCAAGGCTTGGTTCGGTTTATCGGAATTACCGGCCACGGTACACAGATCGCAGCAACACATCTGCGAAGTCTGGAGCGCTTCGACTTCGATAGCGTCTTACTTCCCTACAGTTACATCATGATGCAAGATCCTCATTACGCTGCGGCGTTCGAGCGGGTGGCTGGCGTTTGCGCCGAGCGGAACGTGGCGGTGCTAACGATTAAGTCGATCGCACGTCGGCCCTGGTGGGGTCGCGAACGCACACGGGCAACCTGGTACGAACCGTTCGACGAGCAAACCGACATTGATGCGGCTGTACACTGGGTTCTCGCGCGTCCTGGGATCTTCCTTGCTACGGTGGGCGACATACGGCTTCTTCCCAAGGTGCTGGATGCAGCGAGTCGTTTCACCTCGGCGCCAGATGATGCGATGATGCGCGAACAGTGTGCTCGTCTCGAGACGCTGCCGCTGTTCGTTTAGACTCACAGCGGGATAGCCGATAGCCGATAGCCAATAGCAAATTATCCGTCCCGGTCATGAAGCCTGTGCCCTCCTGTGGGGGGTGTCGGGCCTTTAAAATCAGCTTCGTCGGAAGCGGTCCGGCAGCATCCCATGCGCGTCAACTTAAGGGCTAGGATGGTACGGTGAGGACTTTTGTCCCGGAGGGACTCAGTGAAAGTAGATGACATGAGCCGACAGCAAGCAACACCCGTTGCTATACTGTCGGCTCTTTATGAATAACAAAACTGAAACAATCGGAACGATTGATCCAATCCAAGCACAAGTAGCATTGAGGAGTAGGCTGGACCAGCCCCGAGTGACGAAGGTCAAGTATGGCCAAGAAATCATCGAGCTGGATCTGAGGGAG
>Ga0209647_1002983_pt1 | contig 13403 bp, 10 predicted proteins | sample GraSoi_2013_60cm_FD_185827 | JGI IMG/M metagenome (GOLD analysis project Ga0209647, IMG submission 185827) | Grasslands soil microbial communities from the Angelo Coastal Reserve, California, USA - Sample 9_17_2013_60cm (SPAdes) (version 2) | ecosystem: Environmental > Terrestrial > Soil >... | reverse complement strand
TGGAGCTGACGCGGCTGGGCGAGCGCGAGCTCGAGCGCTACCGCCTGCTGCAGGTCGGCTATGTGTTCCAGTTCTTCAATCTCATCCCCAGCCTCACCGCCCTGGAGAATCTCGAGCTGCCGATGCTCGTCGCCGGCGCATCGCGCGAGGCCCGTGCGCGGCGCGCGCACGAGCTGCTCGACAGCGTGGGCCTGCGCGGCATGGCGGGCAAGCGTCCCGAGGAGCTTTCCGGCGGGGAGCAGCAGCGCGTCGCGGTGTGCCTCGCGCTGGTGAACGACCCGCCGCTGATCCTCGCGGACGAGCCGACCGGGAATCTCGACAGCGCCAACGCGCGGCTCGTTACCGAGCTGCTGGTCTCCCTGGCGAAGCAGGGTAAAACCGTGGTCGTGGCGACCCACGATGTCCAGCTGGCCGAAGCGTTCGCGCGCGCCTTGCGCATGCGCGACGGCCGGATCGTAAACTCGGCGTAGGAGGAGTCATGCTCACAGCCCTCGTCGGCATAGCGGCGACCGTGGTGTGCGTCGCGCAAGAATCGCGCGGCGGCGTGTTCGCGAGCTGGTCGCCCGAGCGCATGGCGGAGCGGCGCAGAGAGTTCGGGCTGATCGGACCCGGGCCGAAAGCGCCGCTTCCCGAGGCGCGCTTCCCCGCCTATCTGAAGAAGCCGCGATCGATCGATGAAATGCTGCCGGCAGCGCGCGCGGCGGTGACGCAGACCGGCGGCCGCGTGCCTCTGGGCCTCGCCAACCGGGGCGACGAAGTGCTGATCGTCGTGCCGTACGACGCCGAGCGCATCGTGCAGGAGGCGATCGCGCGCGCCTACCGCGAGCGCGGCATCCACGCGCATATCCAGTACGAGCACGACCTCGCCGGCATCGCCAGGGCCGACCTCGAAGCGATCGCCAAGGCCGAATCGCTGATGCGCATCGGCGACGGCCAGCAGGAGCTCAACTTCTTCTTCGAGCTCACCGGGCAGGTGGCCGATCCGGAGGCGGGCCGCCAATGGATCCGCAGCCGCGATCCGGCGCTGTACGCCGCGGCCTGGCCGTCGATCCGCTATCCGCAGGAGCGCCTGGCGCGCATCTCGAAAGACTATGCCGCGCGCGTGGACGCGGGTCTCGTCAAGTACCTCGACACGCACGCCGGCATCTCCAAGGTGTACATGGGCCTCGGCGCGCGCAACAAGACGCGTCGGCGCCTCGGGCCGCACGCCGACAAGTTTTTCGGCAGCTACACCTATCTCAACCATTACGACATCACCAGCCGGGTGCCCGAATTCCCCGGCGACGTGTGGCGCCTGGTCGAGACCAAGACCATCGAGCCGCTCGCCTATGTGGATCGCGTGGAAGTGAGCGACCCGGAAGGCACCGCGATCGGCGCCGATCTGCCGCCCGCGGTTGCGCAAGCCTGGGCCAAGGGGGTGTACCAGCAGGGACATCTCTACATGTTCCCGACGCAGGCGACGGGACGCTGGCCGTACTCGCTCGTCAAGTACCCGGCCTACGACGATGGCAAAGGATTCCTGCCGCCGCTGCTGGTTGAAGTGACCGGCGTGATCGCCTCCACCAACAGCCATCGCGCGACGCACCCGCGCATGGAGATGTATTTGGAGCGAGGCCGAGTGTCGAAAGTCGCCGGCGGCGGCTGGTACGGCGAAGGCTTCCGCCTGCTCCTCAATTACCCCGGGACGCGCGATCTGACCTGGCCGTTCTTCGACCGGCCCGGCTACTGGTGGCTGTACGAAGCCGGCACCGGCACCAATCCCAAGTACTTCAAGCATCCCGGCGAAATGCTGATTCCGGTGCCGTCGCGCGAGCTGTTGCTGGGCGGCAATCTCTCCGAGCGCAACGTGGCGGGCGTGATCCACTGGGCGGTGGGCGCCGAATCGGAGCACGGTCCCGAGAAGCCCGGCTTGCACTCGCACAAGTCGGTCGAATTCGGCAAGCAGCATAACGTGCCGATCGGGCACTCGATGCACCAGCACAACCTGTTTCCGACGTATCAGGTGCGCATCCGCGGCACCGGGCAATGGCAGACGCTGATCGAGCACGGCAACTTGAGCGCGCTCGCCGATCCAGAAGTGCGCGCCCTCGCCGCGCGATACGGCAACCCCGATGAAATCCTGCGCAAGGATTTCATCCACCCGATTCCCGGCATCACCGTCGCCGGCAAGTACGACGACTACGGCGCCAATCCCGGCGCGTGGTGGACCAAGTGGGCGCGGGAGATCGAGGCGGGAACCAGCCGCTTCCTGAAATGATATCGTCGCCATCACAGCCATGAAATTCATTCTCCTGATGGCGATGGCTGCCCTGCTCTGCGGGCGCGGCGCCCTCGCGCAAGGCCCCGATGCCACATCGCTGTCGCAATTGCAGGGCGCCGAGCGCGAGCAGCGCCTGGTCGCGGGCGCGCGGCGCGAAGGCGAGGTCAGCGTGTTCACTTCGCTCGTTTCCGAGGACATGGCGGCACTCGCGGCGGCGTTCGAGAGCCGATACGGCGTGAAGGTGAAGTACTGGCGCGCGGGCTCGGAGAAGATCCTGCAGCGCGCGGTCACCGAGGCGCGCTCCAATCGCTTCGAGGTCGACGTCATCGAGACCAACGGCCCGGAGCTCGAGGCGATGCACCGCGAGAAAGTACTGGCGCGCGCCTTCTCGGCGCACGATGCCGACCTCCTGCCGGCTGCGATCCAGCCGCACCGCGAGTGGGTCGGCTTGCGGCTCAACCTCTTCGTGCAGGCGTACAACACCAGCCTAGTGAAGGCTGCCGAGCTGCCGCGCAGCTACCGCGACCTGCTCGATCCGAAATGGAAGGGCAGGCTCGCGATCGAAGCCGAGGACGCGGACTGGTTCGCCGCCGTGGTGAAGGGCCTGGGCGAGAAGCCGGGGCTGCAGCTCTTCAACCAGATCGCCGCGACCAACGGCATCGGCCCCCGCAAGGGCCACACCCTGCTCGCCGGGCTGGTCGCCTCGGGCGATGTGGCGCTCGCGCTCACGCTCTACAACCACAATGTCGAGCGCTTGAAGCAAAAAGGCGCGCCGATCGAATGGTTCACGATCCAGCCCGCCTACGCGCGCGTCAACGGCATCGCGCTTGGCCGCCGGGTACCGCATCCGCACGCTGCGGTCCTGTTCTACGACTTCATGCTGGGCCCGCAAGGCCAGGCGATCCTGCAGAAGGCGAATTACGTGCCGACCAACCTGAAGCTCGGCCATCCCGTGACGCGCTCGCCGCTGCAATTCATCGACCCGACGATCGGCCTCGACGAGGGTGCGCGCTGGGAGAAGCAGTTTCGCGACCTCACCTCGCGGCGGCCGCAATGAGCACGCCACCCGCGGTGCGCCTCGAATCGCTCGCCCGCGGCGTGCCGAAGCCGCGGCAGGGTTTCGAATACCCTGCCCCGCGGCATCCCGCGTACCTGCGCCAGGAACGCACCAGCGACATCGAAGCGCTGATGCCGATCGCGCGGGCGCACCTGCAACGGCGTTACGGCCGCTCGGCGCTCGGCGACGTGCGCGACAACGACCACCTGCTGATCATCACTTTTCCGCACCAGAACGATCTGGTGTTCGAGGCGATCAAGCGCGCGATGCTCGAGCGCGGCGTGGCGCAGGTCGACCGCATCAATACGACCGATCTGGGCATGGAGGCGGTCGAATACAGCGCCGCCGACGGCTGGCGCGAGATCACCGACCGGCTGCCGCCGATGATCGAGTCCGGCGTCGAGTTCAACGTCGCCGCCGCGGCGCTCAAGCGCTTCCTCGACGACCGCCCGGGATTCACCGGCGTCTATGCCGGGGAAGCCGGACGCTCGCACTGGCGGCGCGCGGCCGGCAAGAAAGTGCGCAACAACTGGGTCTACGCCACCTACGAGGATTTCATCTCGCGCGCCAACGGCTATCCCGACGAGATCTGGCGCCTGGTCGATCTCAAGCTGGTGAATGCCTTCCGCGACGCCGCCGCGGTGCGCATCACCAGCCCCGAAGGCACCGACATCGGCTGGCAAGTGACGCCCGGGCAGGCGGCGCTGTGGCCGAAGGGCGCGTATATCTCCGGGCATATCCTGGGCTCGACGATCCAGGGCATCCGCTTCGGCCACCCGGTCGAGACCTTCCTCGCCGAGGCGAAGATCCTGCTGCCGACGCTGAACGGCGTGGTCGCCGGCACCAGCAACCACACCGGCTACTTTCCGCATATCGAGGTGCACGTCGAGCGCGGCATGATCCGCAAGATCGTCGGCGGCGGCAAATACGGCGAGCTGTGGCGCGAGGTGGTCGAGCGCTACCGCGACGCCGAGTACCCCGGCTTTCCGTACAAGGGCTGGGCCTATTTCAACGACGCCTCGATCGGCACCAATCCGAAGAGCTACCGGCAGATCGAGACGCTGTGGAAGTACAACGACTCGTGGACCAATCTGCCCGAGCGCGCGCAGGCGGGCGTGATCCACTTCGGCTTCGGCGCCGAGCACTGGGACCAGACTTTCCTTGGGCACTGCAAGAAGCACAAGCTGCCGACGATGCACTTCCCGCACGTGCACAACGTGTTCGCGACCTACGAGATCCAGCACCGCGCGAGCGGCGCGTGGCTGAAGCTGATCGAGAAGGGCCGCCTGACGATGCTCGACGATCCCGAGGTGGTGCGCCTCGCGAACGTGCTGGGCGACTCGAGCCTGCTCGATTACGACTGGATCCCGGCGCTGCCGGGCATCAACTACCCCGGAAACTACCAGCGCGACTACGCCCACGATCCGGTGGCCTGGATAAGGCGCGAGCAGGACGGTGAATTTGCCTGAGCAGCCGATCGCCGCGGAAGCCTATCGCGTACGCGAAGAGCCCTTCTATCTGCAGGTCGGCGACGAGGCGGCGCTCTTCGAAGCGGCGTTTCGCGAACGCATCCCGGTGCTCCTCAAGGGCCCGACGGGTTGCGGCAAGACGCGCTTCGTCGAGTTCATGACCTGGAAGAGCGCGCTGTCGCTGGTCACGATCAGCTGCCACGAGGATCTCACCGCCACCGACCTGGTCGGGCGCTACCTGCTCTCGGCGCAAGGCACCGAATGGCAGGACGGCCCGCTGACGCGCGCGGTGCGCTCGGGCGGCATCTGCTATCTCGACGAAGTGGTCGAAGCGCGCAAGGACACCATCGTCATCATCCACTCGCTCACCGATCACCGGCGGCTGCTGCCGCTCGAGAAGCGCGGCGAAGTGCTCCAGGCGCATCCCGACTTCTTCCTCGTGGTTTCCTACAACCCCGGCTACCAGTCGACCTTGAAGGACCTGAAGCACAGCACGCGCCAGCGCTTCGTCTCGATCGAATTCGCCTATCCCGCCGCCGACCTCGAGCAACGCATCCTCGAGCGCGAGACCGGCGTCGAGCCCGGGCTGGCCGAGCGCCTGGCGCAGCTCGGCGCCGAGGTGCGGCGCCTCGACCAGCAGAACCTGCTCGAGGGCCCGAGCACGCGGCTGCTGGTGCACGCCGCGCGCCTCGTGGCGCAAGGCGTGGCGCCGCGGCGCGCCTGCGAAGTCGCTGTGGTGCAGGCGATGACCGACGATGCCGTGCTGGCCGCCGGCGTGCGCCAGGTAGTCGACGCCATCTTCCGTTGAGCCGCTATTTCCCGGTCGGGGCGCGGCGGCTGTTCCCGCGCAGCCCCTTGGTCACGGACGCCGGCGAACGCGGCGACGACCAGCACTTTCATCCGGGACAGACACTCGAAGGCGTGGCGCCGGTGCTCGGCCTGTACTACCGCGCCGTCTCCGGACGCAACGCCGCGCTGCTTGCCGATGGCGGCGAAGGCGACCCGGAGCGCTACCCCGATACGCACACCACCATCCGCCTGCCGGCGCGCGTCGCGCGCTTCGTCCACGGCGCCGACAACTTCGACTGGTACAAGGCCGCGCTCACGCACCGGGCGGCGCATTACGCGGCCGGCACTTTCGACTTCTCCTTCGCCGCCGAAGCCGCGCATTTTGCGCGCCTGCGCCCGCAGCTCGACGCCGCCGGGATGGGACGCTCGAGCGACCTGGAAGCGTTCTTCACGCTGTTTGCGCTGCGCGAGCTCGCCATCGAGGTGTTCACCGTGATCGAGGCGCTGCGCGTCGACCAGTGGGCGAAGCAGCGCTATCCGGGCCTCGCGCAGAAATACGCGCTGGTGCAGAAAAACGCGCTCGGCGAGCGCGCCGATTACCTGGCGACGCGCAGCCCGCGCGACGCGCTTGCCGAAATCCTGGTCCAGGCGAGCCTGGGCGCCGACGTGCCGCCGCTCGTGCCGGCGCTGCTGCACGATCCGGTGCGCGCCATCCTCGCGCTGTGCAGGAAAGTCGCGGCCGCCGGCGCCCGCGTCGAGGACAGCGCCGAGGCCACGCTGCGCGCCTACAGCCTGATTGCGCGCATGCCCAACCTGGCCGCGGACTATGGCCCGGCCTCGCCCGTCGAGCTCGAGCCGCCCGCGGCCGATGGTCCATGGCCGCTCGAGTGGCCCGAGCCCGAGCGCAACCGGCTCGAGGGAGAGGAAGTGCTGCACGCGCGCTTCGATCCGGTCGCCTATCGCGACCAGCTCGGCTCGCGCATCGCGCGCTACCGGACGGCGGGACCGCTCGACCAGCAGGCGATCTATCGCTTCACGCACGCCGATGGCACGCAACCGGCACGCAGCGCGGACGCATCGCCGGCCGCGCAGCCTGCCGCCGCGCCGCCGCCCGAGCCGCTGGCGCACGATCACCACGATCATTTTCCCGGCGACCAGAGCGTGCACGAGACGGGCGAGCTGCACTCGCACGAGCGCTTCTCGTTCATCCACCCGGAATGGGATCACGTCGAGAACCGCTACCGCCGCGCCTGGTGCCGGGTGCGCGAATCGCGCCTGGAGAGCGCAGCATCGGCGCGCTTCTTCGACGAGACGCTGCGCGCTTACGGCAGCCTGGTGCCGGGCATACGCCGGAGCCTCGAGCGCATCGCCGAGGCCGGCCTGCGGCGCATCCACCGCCTGCCTTATGGCGAGGAGATCGACCTCGACGCCGCCATCGCGAGCCGCGTCGATACGCGCGCCGGCCTTGCGCCCGACGACAACGTCTACGTCGCGCGCCAGCCCCAGGCGCGCGATGTGACGCTCGCGCTGCTGGTCGACATCAGCTCGTCGACCGCCGAGCACGTCGCGCCCGAGGCCGATGAGGCGATGCGCGCAGCGCTCGCCAAGGTCCATGGCAAGAGCTACCGCACGATCCTCGATCTCGAGAGGGAGGCGCTGGTCCTGCTGATGGCGGCGCTCGAGCGCGTCGGCGACACCTACGGCATCTACTGCTTCTCCGGCAGCGGCCGCGAGGACGTGAAGTTCCAGGCGCTGAAGGACATGGACGAGCGCTTCTCCGACACGGTGGCGGCGCGCTTCGACCGGCTGCGGCCGCTCCACACCACGCGCATGGGCGCGGCGATCCGCCACGCCGTGCGCAAGCTGCGCGGGCGCGAATCGAGGACCAAGCTGCTGGTCCTGCTGTCGGACGGCCGGCCGTTCGACCTCGATTACGGGCAGCAGTACGGCGAGGGCGCCGAGCTCGAGTACGCGCTGCACGACACGCGGCAGGCGCTGCTCGAAGCGCGCGAGGCGCGCATCAAGCCTTTCGTGCTGACGGTCGACCCGCAGGGCAACGATTACCTGCGCGCCATGTGCGACGGGCTCGACTACGAAGTGCTCGAAGACGTCGCACAGCTTCCCGCGCGCCTGGTGAGCCTGGTCCAGGGACTCGCCGCCTAGCTCAGTGCGAGTGGTGCCCGCCGCCGCCGTGCACGTGGCCGTGGGCGATCTCATCCTGCGTCGCGGCACGCACCTCGAGGACCTCGCAGCGCAGCTCCACGCTGCGACCCGCCAGCGGGTGATTGGCGTCGAGCGTCGCCTCGGCCTCGCCGAGCTCGGTCACCCGAAAAACCGGCGCATGCCCGTCGCCCTCGGCACTGCCCTGCCCGTGCAATTGCATCCCGAGCACAAGGTCGCGCGGCAGCCGCTCGCGGCGCTCGCGCCGCACCAGCGCCGGGTCACGCTCGCCGAAGCCATCGGCCGGCGCGAGCCTGATGCTCGCCTTGCCGCCCGGTGTCAAGCCGTCGAGGGCCGCCTCGACCTTGGCGAAGAGATTGCCGTAGCCGCCGTGCAGGTAGGTGAGCTCCTGGGCTCCCGCCAGGGCGCCGCCCAGGTCGAAGATCTCGACGCGCAGCGAGACGACGGCATTCTTCGCGATCTTCATTTGCCCGCATCTTGCCGCGCCGCGCCCTGGCGAGGCAAGACCGGCAGCGCCGCGGAATAGTTGTAGTCAATTTAGTGAATTGTGATTTTCGATTTGCTCTAACGGTGGCGCGGTCGTAGCCTAGCGCTCCCTAGAGGAGAACCCCCCATGAAAGCGCTCAAAGGCTCGAAGACTCACGACAATCTCAAGGCGGCGTTCGCCGGCGAATCGCAGGCCAACCGACGCTATCTGTACTTCGCATCGAAAGCCGATGTCGAAGGCCAGAACGACGTCTCGGCGCTGTTCCGCTCCACCGCCGAAGGTGAAACCGGGCATGCGCACGGCCACCTCGAGTACCTGGAAACCGTGGGCGACCCGGCGACCAACCTACCGATCGGCCGCACGCGCGACAACCTGAAGGCGGCGGTGGCGGGCGAGACGCACGAGTACACCGACATGTACCCCGGCATGGCGAAGCAGGCGCGCGACGAGGGCTTCGGCGAGATCGCCGACTGGTTCGAGACGCTCGCCAAGGCCGAGCGCAGCCACGCCAACCGCTTCCAGAAGGCGCTGGACCAGCTTTCCGATTAGTCATGCGGGAAGGCTCGCTCGAAGCGCCGACCCGGCATCCGCTCGCCTGGAAGGACCCTGAGTTCCGGGACCAGGCGAAAGCCGAGAAGGAGCTCGGGCGCATCTTCGAGATCTGCCACGGCTGCCGCAGGTGCGTGAACCTGTGCACCACCTTTCCCACGCTGTTCGATCTGGTCGACAACTCCAAGACGATGGAGGTCGACGGCGTGGCGAAGGAGGACTACTGGAAGGTCGTCGACCAGTGCTACCTCTGCGATCTCTGCTACATGACGAAGTGCCCCTACGTGCCGCCGCATCCGTGGAACGTGGATTTCCCGCACGTGATGCTGCGCGCGAAGGCGATCAAGTTCCGCAAGGGGGTCAAGTTCCGGGATCGGTTGCTGTCCTCCACCGACGCGCTCGGCAAGCTCGCCGCCATCCCAGTCGTCGCCCAGGCCGTTAACACTGTGAATCGTTTGAAACCGGCACGCGCCGCGATGCAGGCGGTGCTGGGCGTGCACAAGGATCGAGAGCTGCCACCTTATGCGCCGAAGAAGTTTCGCTCCACCGCGAAACCGGCCGAGGCGTGGCCGGTGAAGGACGGCAAAGGCACGCCGGGCAAGGTCGCAATCTTCGCCACCTGCTATGCGAACTACAACGAACCGGTCATGGGCCATGACCTGGTCGCGCTGCTCGAGCACAACGAGATTCCCTACGTGCTGGTCGAGAAGGAAGCCTGCTGCGGCATGCCGAAGCTAGAGCTCGGCGACTTCGAAGGCGTCGATAGCCTCAAGCAGAAGAACATCCCGGTGCTGGCGAAGTACGCGGCGCAGGGCTACGCCATCCTCACGCCGGTGCCCTCCTGCACGCTGATGTTCAAGCAGGAGCTGCCGCTCATGTACCCCGACGACGCCGAGGTCATCGCGGTGCGCGATGCGATGTTCGACCCGTTCGAGTATTTCGTGCTGCGCAAGAAGGATGGGCTGCTCAAGACGGACTTCAAGCAGCCGCTGGGGAAGGTGGCCTATCACATCCCCTGCCACTCGCGCGTGCAGAACATGGGGCAGAAGACGCGCGAGGCGCTCGAGATGGTGCCGGGCACCGAGGTCACGGTGGTCGAGCGCTGCTCGGGCCACGACGGCACCTGGGGCGTGAAGACGGAATATTTCGACAACGCGATGAAGATCGGCCGGCCGGTGTTCCGGCAGATGGCGGCGGTCGAGGCGAAATACATCAGCTCGGATTGCCCGATCGCCGCGCGCCACATCATGCAAGGCATCGGAGAAGACGCGAAAGGCGCTATAAAGGCGCATCCGCTCTCCCTGCTGCGCAAGGCGTACGGAATCTGAACCGAAACTAGGGACGGACCCCATTTTTCTCAAATGGGAAAAATGGGGTCTGTCCCTAATTATTTTGCTGTGCGGCTGCGCGCATACGCCCGCCGGCGGGCTCACGTTTGGCGTGCTCGGCGACACGCCCTACAACTCAGGCGAAGTACAGCGCCTCGACGCGCTGATCGACGACATCAACCGCGAGCAGCTCGACTTCGTGGTGCACGTCGGCGACATCGGCGGCAACGCCTGCACCGACACGGCGCTCGAGGCGCGCAAGCGCCAGTTCGGCCGCATCCGCCACCCCTTCGTCCTCATCCCCGGCGACAACGAGTGGACCGACTGCAAGGACCAGCTCGGGCGCCTCGCCGCGTGGCGCAAATTCTTCTGTGCGCCGGCGCTTGCCGTCGAGGTGCAGAAAGGCGAGTACTGCGAGCACATGCGCTGGGAAGCCGCGGGCTTCGTCTTCGTCACGCTGAACGTGCAAGGCAGCAACAACAACGTGCGCAACAGCGCCGAGTTTTCCCACCGCATGGCGCAGGTCTACGCCTGGCTGGACGAAGCGGCAGCGCTGGCGGAAAAGAAGCAGGCGACGCTGGTGGTGATGATGCAGGCGAATCCGTTCGTCATGTTCCCGCGCGACGGCTACGCCGAGCTGCGCCAGCGCCTGGCGACGCTCGGCCAGCGCGCGCCATGGAGAGTGCTGCTGGTGCATGGCGACACGCACACCTACCACGACGACGAGCCGCTGGCGGGACTGCGGCGGCTCGAGGTGTGGGGCTCGCCGATCGTGAGCTGGATCCGCGGCCAGGTGGACGCGGGCGAGCTGCGCTTCAGCGCACCACGGTATCGATAGTCATCTACGCGCGGCCGGTCGTGCGCACGACCTTGCAACCGAGCTTTTCGGCCTGGCGGTACCAGCTCAGCGACTCCTGGTAGTCATGCAGCACGTCGCGCAGCCCCTTCTCGTAAATCTGGCCGAGACGCCTGGCGGCTTCGCAGTTGCCGGCCTTCGCGGAGGAGGCGTAGGCCCGCACGGCTTCGCGCGCCTTGCCTTCGGCCTCGAGGTTCTGTGCAAGCTGGAAGGAATTGCCGTTGCCCTGCACCGCCACGGGCGGCGTTGGCTTCGGGCTGTCTGTCGCGGGCGGCGGCGCGTCCGGCTTCGGCTGGGAGGTCGTGCCGGCGACGGGCGCCTTTGGCGTCGGCGTGGCCGGTGGCGCGCTGCGCCTCGCATCGTCGGCCGCTTTCACCGCTGCGTCGGCCAGCTTGCGTCGGCTGATGGCGTCCTCTTCCGCCTTCCTGCGGGCGTCGGCGGCCTGCTTAATGCTCTCGCGGTCGCCGGCAGCGCGCGCGGCGCTCTCGGCCAGCACAGCGTCCTGGAACTTCTTGAACGCTTCGTTCGCCAGCCCGTTGGCTTCCTGCGCCTGGAGGCGCAGCTCCTCGGCATGCTGGGCGCGAACGATCGCGGCGTCGCGCTCGCTCATGATCTGCTGGATGTAGACCCCGGTGCCCGCGATGGCCAGCGCGGCCACAACCGCTAGCGCCGCATACTTGCGAGTCGGCGTCTTGCCGCCCGGCTTCGACTCGGCCTCGGCCACGCGCTTGCGCAGATCCGCTTCGCGCTTCGCGAACTCGGCCTCGCGCTTCGCTTTTTCTTCCGCGTCGCGCTTCGCGCGCGCCTCGGTTTCCGCCTTGGCCTCGGCCTCGCGCTTGCGGTATTCGGCTTCGAGGCGCGCCTTCTCCGCCTCGAGCTTCGCCTTCGCCTGCGCTTCCTGCCGCGCGGCCTCCTCGAGCTCCTTCTTTTCCTGCTCCTTCGCCTTGGCGCTCGATTCCTCGAGCGGCACGCCGCGCAGCTTGGCGATCTTGCGCTTGGCGAGCGCCGCGTAGATGCCCGTCGGGAACTGCTGGACGTAGAGGTCGAAGTCGTCCGGATCGTTGCCGTCCTTGATCGCCCGCCAGAACTCGAGCTCGACCTCCTGTGTGCTTGCCCGGCTGCGCTTGCTATCGCCGGCGGCCGCTGCCTGCGCCTTGGGCGTGCCCACGGCGGTCTCATGCATGACCCCCGCCACGGTCTTGTCGTCGTCCTGTTCGGGCTTGCCTTCGAGCGCGCGCTTGAGCGCCACCGCGAGGTCGCGCGCCGACTGGAAGCGCTGGTTCGGGTTCTTGGCGAGCGCCTTGTTCACCACCGCGTCGAACAGCGGCGTGATCGCGTTATTGAGCGATGAGGGAAGCGGCGGCTCCTCCTGCATGATCTTCTTCGCGATGGTCCACGCGCCCGAGCCGGTGAACGGCTTCTCGCCGGTCAGGAACTGATACAGGATGACGCCGGCGGAGAACACGTCGCTGCGCTTGTCGATGTTGCCGCCGGTGATCTGCTCGGGCGACATGTACGCGGGCGTGCCGACCATCGTGCCCGCCTGGGTGCGCTCCACCGAAGTCTTGTTGGAGTCCTGCACCCGCGCCACGCCGAAGTCGGTGAGCTTGGTGCGCGCCTGCGCATCGAGCATCACGTTCGCCGGCTTGATGTCGCGGTGGATGATGCCGGCGTTGTGCGCGAAGTCGAGCGCGTCGCACAGCTCGGCCATGATGCGCACCGCTTCCTTCAGGTCGAAGCGCTCGTTCGCGTCGAAGAAGGTCTTGAGCTCCTTGCCCTTGATGAACTCCATGACGAGGTAGGCGATGTCGCCTTCCTCGCCGAAGTCGTACACCTGCACGATGTTCGGATGGTTGAGCCGCGCCACGGCTTGCGCTTCGCGCACGAACCGCGTCGAGTAATCCCTCGCCGTTTCCTCGTCGAGTTGGGTCTTGAGGATGGTCTTGATGGCGACGCGGCGCCCGAGGCGCGGGTCGACACCCTCGTAGACGACGCCCATGGCGCCCTTGCCGAGCGTGCGTTCGATGTTGTAGCGGCCGAGCGCTTTCAACTCGGGAACGGCGGCGGCTGCCATGCTCAGGCTCCGCTTGTCGCGCAGGTGCAGTTTTGCCGATACATCGGACGTGGGCCTCCCGCCTTGAAACGCGCCCACTCTACAACCGGGTTAACGGCGCCGAGACGGAATAACGCACAAGTGTGTGTAAACCGCCGACACGATTGGCCGACGGCCGCGTTCTACTCTTAGTGCACCACAGAATCGATAGTCACCGCGACGCCCGTGGCGTCGTTGGCCACCGGGAGGCTCGCGCCCTGCAGGTCGCCGGCGCTGGGCTTTGCGCTCCCCGTCTTGGAGATGCGGGCAGTGATGACGACGCGGGGATAGGCCGAGACGGTCAGGCCCTGCGCCATGGCCATCGAGTCGTTGAG
>Ga0209647_1002982_pt1 | contig 13403 bp, 12 predicted proteins | sample GraSoi_2013_60cm_FD_185827 | JGI IMG/M metagenome (GOLD analysis project Ga0209647, IMG submission 185827) | Grasslands soil microbial communities from the Angelo Coastal Reserve, California, USA - Sample 9_17_2013_60cm (SPAdes) (version 2) | ecosystem: Environmental > Terrestrial > Soil >... | reverse complement strand
GACTGCAGGGTGAGATTCGATCCGTTGTCGTTCAACGTCAGCCGCAGCACTTCGGTCGGGTTGGCGAAGGTAAAAATCAGTTCATCACCGTTAGCGCGCAGCCGGAAGGGAATAATGGTTCCATCCTGCTTGCGTAAACGTCCCTCCAGTTCTTGAGAAATGTCGGCCAACCGGATGCCGCTCAAGATCTGGGCTGCTTGCTCATCTGCTCGCGCCGCTGACTGGCCAACCATAACCGCGACCAGAAAAAACAGAGCGAATTTCTTTACTTGTTTCATCAATAACCAATCCTTAGCTTACGCACGCCTGGCCCGCAAAATAGCGCGCCAGAGCCAGCGTCGGGCATCCGCCTTAAACCGATCGGGCCCAACGCGAATGGCCGATGCAGGCTAGCCGGAGATGGACATCACGCTTCTTTTTCTGATTAACAGACAATGGACCAACCCATTCCTTGACTGGCTCATGGCTGTTCTGACCAACTTCGACCTCTGGCGTCCGGTCCTGTTCATTTTAATTCCATTGCTCCTTTGGCGGGGTGGGTTTCGGTGGCGAGCATTCATTTTGGTAACCCTCGTCACATTAGGAGTCGCGGACGGCATTTTCACTCAGGTAACCAAGCACTTGGTGGACCGTCCGCGCCCCATGCAAGCGCTGGCTGACGTGCGGGAAGTCGCACTGGCGCGAACGCATCCCACGGTGCTCGGCGTGTTTAGAGCCCCGGAGGTCGTTCTCTCTCCAGCTCCTAGCGAAGAGATTGTCGGCCGGTCATTTCCATCCGGCCATGCGGTCAATAACTCCGTGCTCGCCACTCTGGCCATCTTGTTCTTTGGGCGTTGGGGCGCTCTATATGCCATTCCAGCAGTCTTAATCTGCTATTCTCGGATCTACTGTGGTTCACATTGGCCTTCCGATGTCTTGATTTCCATGTTCGCCGGAGTGGGCTTCGCGCTGAGCTGTTATGCCCTGCTAGCTTATCTATACCGCAGGGTGACGCCGCGCTGGTTCCCCAGATTTTATTCGCTTCATCCCCAGTTGGTCCCCCCCGCCCCAAGATGACGTCGCGGTCCTGGATTCTCTTAGTGTTCATGCTCGTTCTTACTGGAGCCAGGCTCGTCTGGGCGGCTCATTCTGAGCTATTGCCCGAAGAGGCCTATTACTATCAGTGGGCGCGACACCCGAACGTCTGTTACTACTCCAATGGACCAGGGATCGCTTTGTCTGTCCTGGCCGGCACGTCGCTTTTGGGGCGCTGTGAGCTAGGCGTTCGCTTGCTTAGTCCCTTATTAGCCTTGGGAACTTCGTGGTTGCTCTATTTTCTGGGCCGCCGGTTGTATCGCGAGCGCATCGCTTTTTGGCTAGTCGTCCTGCTTAACCTGACACCACTCTTCAATCTGGGTGCGTTGTTCATGACCATGGAAGCGCTCTCCCTCTTTTTCTGGACCGCAGCCATGGCCTTTTTCTGGTACGCCCTGCAAGAGAGCCGTCATCGCCTTTTTTTCTGGGCGATGACCGGGTTCCTTATCGGATGCGGCTTTCTTTCCGACTATGCCCATGCGCTACAGCTTCTCTCCGTCTTGGCCTTCTTGGTCACAGCGCCAAAACATCGCCAAGAATTTCGACGTCCGGGCCTCTACGTTTTATTCGGCGTATTCTGCCTGTTTTTGGTGGCGCCCTTGATTTGGAACCTGCAACACGATTGGATCGGCCTGGTGCCTCTTTCCAGCGAAGGCGGGCCGCATGCGCATTCGGCGGAGCGCTTCTCTGCTTTGGCCCAATTTCTGGGACATCAACTGATTCTTTACTCTCCCCTCTTCTTGCTCGCGCTTACCGCCGCATTGATCAGCTCGATACCGAGAGCGTTCCGCAGCACGAAAGTATCCTTTCTTCTGAGTTTCTGTTGGCCGATCCTGCTCATCGGTTTAATTGCGGTCATCTGGCGTTTAACTCAGCCTAGCTGGATCGCCCTCGGAGTTGTTAGTTTGAGTCTGCTCGCTGTCGCCTGGTGGTTCGATGCCACTCCGCAGAATCGCATCACTCATATTGTCGGAATGATCGCCCTGGTAATCGCCGGCGGCAGTTCGTTGCTGGCTTTGGATACCGATCTACTGCGAGCTGCTGGAATCAACCTTCCTTACTCCTCCGATCCCTTGGCCGGCTGCCGCGGCTGGAAAACCGCAGCAGAGGAGATCGAACGGTTTCGATCTGTTTTCGAACAAAAATTAGGCGAACCGATTTTTCTGATTGGTAACCGATATCAAACCGCGGCGATTGTCGCTTTCTATTTGGCGGAACCGAAGGCCGAAGATCCTGGACATCCTCCGGTGTATATTCCCGAATCGCAAAACATCGAGAACGAGTTCTCTTTTTGGCCCCGGTACGACGAATTTGTTGAGCCGGCCGACAAATCGGAGATTAACTCACTTTTTAGCGAACAAGCCGGAGTTAACCAATTTATTAATCGCACCGCCCTTTATATAACCGATTCGTCAGAAGACACCCCTCCTCAGAACTTACAAAACTCGTTTACGCGGTGGGAGTTGGTTGACCATTTCCAGATCAACCGGCGACACGAACCTTTGCGCGAGTTTCGCATCTTTGCCTGTTATCAATACCAAACGCTACCCCTGTGAACCAGAGCCCGGAGATCTCCATTATCATCCCGGTCTACAATGAGGCCGCCAGTTTGCCGCAGCTTCAAGCCGAGCTCTTTTCGGTGATGCGGGATTACGACCATGAAATTGTTTTTGTTGATGATGGCTCTACCGATGAGTCAGCCAAGCAGATCCAACGGTCACCTCGGGTTCGGTTGCTTCAATTCGTAAACAATTGTGGACAAAGTGCCGCTATCTATGCGGGTTTGGCCATGGCGCGCGGTCGCGTCCTCGTCCTGCTCGATAGCGACTTGCAAAACGATCCTAATGATATCCCCCGCTTGCTGGAAGAAGTTGAGAAAGGTGCGGACTTAGTCTGCGGTTACCGGGCCAAACGCCAGGATAACTGGTTCAAGAGGATCCAAAGTACGATTGCCAACGGAATCCGCAGCCGGTTTACCCGAGATGGGGTACGTGACACCGGCTGCACCTTAAAAGCGATGCGGCGAGAGTGCCGGGAAGCGTTGGTTCCATTCTATGGGATGCACCGGTTTCTTCCCGCATTGATCAAAGGGATGGGCTATAAACTGGTGGAGATACCAGTCAATCACCGGCCTCGCCGGCACGGCGCCAGCAAGTACACCTTCGGGAACCGGGCATTGCGGGCGACGATTGATATGTTCGGCGTCCGGTGGCTTTTATCTAGGCAGATCAAAATCCGGCTTAAAGAAACTGGGGAAGAAGAAAGTAGTGGCCAGAACTGAGACCGAACTGACGATCGATCGACATCAGGTGGATCTCGCGATGCGATGGTCTGTCGGTGTCAGCTTCGGCATGGTTCTGATCAAAGTCGCCGGCTTCTTATTAACCAATTCTGCGGCGGTGTTGAGCGACGCCGCTGAATCGATCGTGCATATCGTTGGCGTATTGTTCGCAGCTTACAGCCTGCGTTTGTCGCATAAACCGGCGGATGAGACGCATCGATACGGTCATGCCAAAATCGGCTTCTTTTCCGCTGGTGTGGAAGGGACCATGATTGTGATGGCAGCGCTCTTCATCTACGGAGAGTCAATCCGAAAACTGGTGCAGCCGGAGCCGCTGACTAACGTGTCCCCGGTTTAATCCTCAGCAGTATCGCCGCGGCCGGGAACGGTCTTCTCGGCTACTATTTGCTGCGTTCGGCCCAGCGCCACTATTCACTGATCCTGGAAGCGAACGGCAAACATACTCTAGCCGATTGTTGGACCAGCTGCGCCGTTCTCGCTACTCTCTTCCTGGCCGGAATACTTCACTGGACGTCTCTAGATCCAATCATCGGTATTCTGGTCGCGACCAATATTGTTTTCACCGGCATTCGCCTGGTGCATGCCAGTTTTTCCGGCCTCATGGATGAGGCCGACCCAAAACTGCAGAAAGTCATTACCGAGAGCCTGGATAAGGAAACTCAGCGCCGGCATGTTTCCTACCACAATTTACGGCACCGTAACCTAGGCGATACCCAGTTGGTAGAATTTCACCTGGTGTTTCCCGCCGGCGTCCTGCTCAGCGACGCCCACCGGATCGCCACCGAGATCGAAGAAGCGCTCAGCTCCAAAGTCACCCCAAAGGCGAAGGTCACGACCCACCTGGAGAGCGCGCTTGATCACCATATCCTGCATAAGCAGGGAGACTAGCCGCGTGTGGGCGTTGGTGGGGCGAGGCTCCCGAATGACCCAGCTCTGTTAGCAACGTCGACGATGTTTTTTCGACTCCTGGGAATCAACACCGATAGACGCGCCGAGCCGTTGGCCCAGGACACGCCAATACCTAAAAACGGCTAGCCACGGAACAGATCGATTGTAGGGCCTCGGGACAAGCCTCAAGACCGAAAACACGTGCTGGGCCCTTCGCGGCTCGGCACGTCTGTCGGCCCTTCCTATCAGTCGTTCGATTTGGTCAGGAGCGCTGCGAAAGCGTGCCGGCAGATCGGGAGCCTCGCCCCACCAACGCCGTTGGCCCCTGATGTACCAACACCCAAAACGTGGCACTGAACAATTCGGAGGCTTCGGGATAATCCTCACGACTGACATACGTGCTGGGCCCTTCGCGGCTCGGCACGTCTGTCGGCCCTTCCTGCCAATCGTTCGATTTGGTCAGGAGCGCTGCGAAAGCGTGCCGGCAGATCGGGAGCGACTCGACTGAGTTCGCCGAAGTCCTCGCCCCACCAACGCCGACACGCCTAAACGCTGTTACGCCTACTTCGCGATCGCCGCTTGGGCTGCGGCTAAACGCGCGATTGGCAACCGGAACGGGCTGCAGCTGACGTAATCAAGACCGAGCGCGTGACAGTACTTCACGCTTTCCGGGTCGCCCCCGTGCTCGCCGCAGATACCCAACTTGATATCCGGCCGGGTCTTACGTCCCTGATCACGCGCGATCTCCATCAGCTTGCCCACACCGCCACGATCGATGGTGGCGAACGGGTTGTTCTTCACAATCTCAAGTTCCTGGTAATGCGGCAGGAAGCTGCCCGAGTCATCCCGGCTCATACCCAGTGTTGTTTGAGTTAGGTCGTTGGTGCCAAAGCTGAAGAACTCCGCGTCTTTCGCGATTTCATCGGCAACGATCGCTCCTCGCGGAATCTCGATCATGGTGCCGACCAGATAGTTCAATTTCACTTTGCTGGCTTTCGCGACTTCCGCGGCAACTCGATGCACGATTTCCAGCTGAAGCGCTAACTCTTTGGGGAAGCCAACCAGCGGAATCATAACCTCCGGCTTAACTTTGATCCCGGACTTTTGCACCTCGGCCGCCGCTTGAAAGATCGCTCGCGCCTGCATCTCGGTAACCTCAGGAAAACTGATCCCCAGCCGGCAACCTCTATGACCCAACATCGGGTTGAACTCGTGCAGTTCGGTAACTCGACGAGCAATCCGCTCCGCCGAGACACCCAATTTCTTGGCCAAATCTTCCTGTTGCGCCGGATGGTGAGGTAAAAACTCATGCAGCGGCGGATCCAAAAGCCGAATGGTCGCCGGCAGACCCTTCAATTCGCGGAAGATGCCTACAAAATCTTCCTTTTGATAAGGCAACAGTTTCTCCAGCGCGGCCTTCCGCTCTTCCAACGTCTCGGCCAAGATCATCTCGCGCATCGCGTCGATCCGGTCGCCCTCGAAGAACATGTGTTCGGTCCGGCAAAGTCCGATTCCTTTGGCTCCAAAGGCGATCGCCGTTGCGACTTGTTCCGGCGTATCGGCGTTGGTCCGAACATCGAGCTTACGGAGCTTGTCCGCCCAATTCATTAACGAGGAGAATTCCTGATAAACCTTGCTCTTCTTTGGATCGAGTTTCTTCTCAACCAACACTTGGACAACTTCAGAAGCTGCGGTTTTCACTTCGCCTGCATAGACTTCGCCCGCGGTACCATCGATGGAGATGAAATCGCCTTGCTTCAGAGTGATATCTCCCGCGGTCAACGTTTGAGCCGCGTAATCAATCTGCAAAGCGGATGCTCCACAGACGCACACTTTACCCATTTGCCGAGCTACGAGAGCGGCATGCGACGAGACACCGCCGCGAGCGGTTAAAATGCCTTCAGCCGCGATCATTCCCCGCAAATCCTCAGGGGAGGTTTCGATACGCGCCAAAATAACCGGCTCGCCCTTGTGGGCGAGATCAACGGCGTCTTTCGCGTTGAATACCAAACGCCCGGTCGCTGCTCCTGGGCCGGCGGGCAGACCAGTCGCGATTTTCTTGGCTTTTTTAACGCTATCTCGATCGAAAATCGGCGCTAACAGATGTGCCAGAGAATCTGCGGGAATTCGAGCCACCGCTTCTTCTTTCTTGATCAATTTCTCCTCGACCATGTCGGTCGCGATTCGCACGGCGGCTAACCCGGTCCGTTTGCCGTTACGGGTTTGCAGGATGTAAAGCTTGTTATCCTCGACCGTGAACTCGAGATCCTGCATGTCACGGAAATGCTGCTCCAGAGTGTTGCGAACTTTGAGCAGTTCTTTATGAGCGGCCGGCATTTCTTTCGCCAAATGCGCCACCGGATGAGGTGTGCGTACGCCTGCCACCACGTCTTCGCCTTGCGCGTTGATCAAGTATTCGCCGTAGAAAACTTTCTCTCCACTGGCCGGATCTCGGGTAAACGCAACGCCCGTCGCGCTGGTGTCACCCCGGTTACCGAATACCATGGTTTGCACATTCACCGCGGTTCCCCATTCGTGCGGTATCCCGTACTTCCGGCGATACACAATGGCCCGATCGTTGTTCCAAGAACCGAACACCGCCCCGATCGAACCCCATAGCTGATGTTGTGGATCCTGAGGGAAGGTTTTGCCGGTGCGTTCCTTAATTAATTGTTTAAAGCGCTCGACCAACGTCTGCAGGTCCTCGACCGATAGGTCAGTGTCTTTTTCCGCGCCGGCTTCGTGCTTGACGTCTTCAATCACCGTTTCGAACGGCTCATGATCTTCACCCTCCCGTTTCTGCACTCCCATCACCACATCTCCATACATCTGCAGAAACCGGCGATACGAGTCCCAGGCGAAACGAGGATTCCCGCTCTTCTCGGCGACGACTTCCACGACTTCGTCGTTCATGCCGAGGTTCAAAATCGTATCCATCATACCCGGCATCGAGTCGCGGGCGCCGGAACGAACCGAGAGCAACAAAGGATCTTTGCGATCACCCAGTTTTTTGCCAACTGACTTCTCGATTTTGCCCAAAGCAGAGGCAACCTGATCCTTAAGCTCGGGAGGATAGGTTTTTTTATTGTCGTAGAAGTAGGTGCAAACCTCCGTATTGATCGTAAAGCCGGGAGGCACCGGGAGGCCGATGCGAGTCATCTCGTGTAGATTAGCTCCTTTCCCTCCGAGCGATGCTTTCATCGAGCCATTGCCGTCGGCTTTGCCATCACCAAAATAGTAAACGTAGCGAGTCCGTTTGGTGGATGAAGTTTTTGCAGCCTTTTTATCAGCCTTTTTTTCGATCGAGCGCTGCTTCTTCAGAGCGGTCCGTTTCTTCAGTTTTCTTGCCATAGAAAGATTAGGGGTCGGTGTCGAACACAGACTGACGCGGGGCTGTCCCTCGCCGCCAGAACGGGCAACCTAACGAAGCGATTGGGTGTGTCAACAGCCCGCGCCGCTCTCGAATGCGCATGCATTTGAGAGCGGCGCGGGCTAAGGCAACGAATAGCACTGAAAGCGCAAAAGAACTGCAGCTGCACCGGAAACCCGGACACGCCGAATCGCTCCATTGAGTTTATAGACGCGCGCTCGAAAAAAGCAGAAAAATGGGCTGGCGAATGCCAGCGTATTTTGCTGTCACAGCCTGCATCGCTTAAAAACGTCTCCGCACTTTTAAGCGGTGCAGGCTCGGGGGGAATTTTTTTACGGGTGCTTATGCAACCCGGAGAGATCTCAGGAAGCAGCCGGAACTCGATCCGCCGATTGAATCACTTCTCCCGCGGCGGACATGAATTCGTCCAATCCCGTGCTCGGAATAATGATTGTGTTGCGCCGGCCATGCGCTTCTTCGGTGATACGCATAAACCGGCCGCGCTCGTTTTCTCGGAATTCTATATAGAAGTGCTTACGCTCAACCTGCAACTCTCGCGTTATGATGACATTGTCCATGACATTTTTTGGAGGGATACCGATACCATTACACCTTGGGCGCCTTAGATTGAAACCAAGGCTTAGTCTTTAGAGAATCTTCTTAAGTGCCACAAAATCCGGGCTACGTAAATAGCAAAATTGTAACGAATTCGCACTTTATGCTTTATTCGCTGACTACAGTAAAGTCGATTTGCTGTTTGAAACGGTCTACTCGCGCCACTCTCACCCAGAGATGATCTCCCGCTTGATAAACCCGTTTACGGGTTCTGCCCACTAACCGGCGGCGAACTGCGTCAAATCCAAAGAAATCGTCTTCTAGCGAACTAACGTGAACTAGTCCGGTCATTAATATTTCCGGCACTTCAACTAACAGTCCATAGTTACGAACCTCGGACACAATACCAGCAAAACGGTGAGGCTTTCTAAGTAGTGATTCTAGGAATTCTAGTTTTTTTAAACGAACGGCTCCTCGTTCCGCTTCTGCTGCCACACGTTCTGTCAATGATAGGTGTTCACTCACCGCCCCTATTTGACCAGAACGAGGTAACTGTTTAACTGCGTTCTGCCGCCCAAGTAACACATTAAACGCCCGATGCGTGAGCAGATCCGCGTATCGCCGAATCGGGCTCGTGAAATGGGTGTAATCGGACTTTGCCAGTCCATAGTGTCCTAACGGTAACGGCGAGTAAGCGGCCTTTTGCAGGCTCCGCAGCAAACTCACTTTCAGCGCTGGTGCGTCCTCTCGCCCTTCAATCTTCTTTAACAACTTCTGCATCTCCGCCCGCTGACTCAGATCGCCCGCTTGGATCCCGTGCGATAAGAGAAATTCGCGAAACTCCATGATTTTGTCTGGATCCGGATCGTCATGGACCCGATACACGCTGAGCACGTTTCGAGTTTTGGTCTCGTGGGCGACAATCTCGTTCGCCAACAGCATGAACTCCTCGATCAATTGATGAGAAATATCATTCGTTTCCTGCACTAGACCGACCGCGCGCCCTTCCTCATCCACCTTCACCCGCACTTCCGGCATATCGAGGTCGAGAGCGCCGTTCTGAAATCGTTTCTGCCGGAGCTTTGAGGCCAATTCCCAGGCGCGTTTCAGATTTTGCGTCACCTCATCTTCATGGGTGCTCGTTAGTCGTTCGTACGCTTCTCCGTAGCTTAACCGGTTTCGGCTCCGGATAACCGTCGCGGCAAATTTGTGCCCTTTCTGTCGACCTGTCCGGTCGAAGCGAACCAGGACGCTCTTAGTGAGGTGATCTTCATCGGGACGCAAGCTACAGACGCCGTTTGATAACCGCTCCGGTAGCATCGGGATGACGCGGTCTGGGAGATAAACACTGTTGCCTCGCTGATAGGCTTCGTGATCCAAAGGTGAGTGCGGTCTGACGTAGTTCGACACATCCGCGATGTGGATACCGACCTCCCATCCATCACCAACCGGCACCACGTGAATCGCATCATCGAAATCCCGGGCGTCGTCCGGATCGATAGTGAAGATGGGCAGATGGCGGAGATCGAGCCGGCCGGCGAGCTCAGTGTCAGAAATTGCAGAGGGAATCTCGGCGGCTTCTTCGAGTACCCGGTCAGGAAATTCGGTCGGTAACCCATGCTTTTTAATGATTGCCAGAATCTCCACCTTAGGATCGCGCGACGGCCCGAGGACTTCGATGATTTCTCCCTCCGGACTGACATGCCGGTTCTCCCAAGCTTCCAAGCGAACCACCACTGTGTCGTTGATCGCCGGGAACCGCCCCCTGGCATCCTCCTTTAGCGGTACGTAAACATCGTGTACGAGACCGGGATCATCCGGCACCACATAATAGAACTTCTTGGTCTGTTGCAGCGTCCCAACGATCCGGCTATTAGCGCGCTCCAGGATCTTGATTACCTTGCCCGTTCGTTTTCGTTTGGCGCGAAAGCTCGTTACCTCTTCGTCGGTGATTCGCGCCACCACCCGATCCCGATGGAGCGCAGTGCTGGTCTGGCTCGATGGAATGTAAACGTCCCCTTGCCCATCGCCGGTTGCATTGAGCACGTAACCGAATCCTTGCGGGTTGATCAGGATAACCCCCGTAATCAGGTCCGCGGCCTGAGGAAGGACATAACGATCCTTCCGGATCCGAGTGATCTTCCCACTTGATTCCAGTTGCACCAGCAGCTTTCGAAACGCGGCTCGCTCATCCACCGGCACACCCAGCTTCTTCGCTAACTCGGTTTTATTTAGCGGCTGATATTTGCTACTTCCCAGAAAGCTCAAAACCCGCTGCGCAGGCGGCTGAGCCACACCTTTAGAAACTCCCATGAAAATTTTCGTACCCCTGGAAAGGGGCCCGTTTAGAGTAACCTAATTTCCTTTTCATGTCGAATGGCACCAAAGCGGACCGCGAATGGACGCGAATAGACGCGAATAAAAAACGAACCCACTACGGAGACAGGGAGGCCAAAAACCTTTAGAAACTGCGACAGCCTAACTTCTGATCTTCGTGTCGTCTATGTCCCTGGCCGACGTAGCCATGTCTTCACTAGATGATGATGCTGAAACGATTGGCGAAGTCTGCTCTGTGGTGAATTCCCTCTGTCACCTTCGGCTTGCGTCCCGGTTTAAACCGACTAGCATCTTGGTTCCAACGGTAGGGATGAGCTCTCGACTACGCCAAGCCTATGTCGCAGCCGGCTCCGCTCATCCGGAATTGGTTCGTTATCCGCGGGTGTAGTTCAATGGTAGAACGGCAGCTTCCCAAGCTGCATACGAGGGTTCGATTCCCTTCACCCGCTTTCGCCCGCTCGTTCCTCGCGGGCTTCAGCGCGGCAGGCTCCGCTTCGCTACCGAAGCTTTTGACATGCCTTACCCAAAGGGCGAAAGCATCGCGCCGTAGTTCCGGCGTCAGCCGGATGGAGGCGGACTAGTGAACGAAGATGCCTATGCCTTGCGTCCTCCAATCGCTTCTAAGCGCAGTACCCGCTCGTTCCTCGCGGGCTTCAGCGCGGCAGGCTCCGCTTCGCTACCGAAGCTTTTGACATGCCTTACCCAAAGGGCGAAAGCGTCGCGCCGTAGTTCCGGCGTCAGCCGGACGGAGGCGGACTAGTGAACGAAGATGCCTATGCCTTGCGTCCTCCAATCGCTTCTAAGCGCAGTACCCGCTCGTTCCTCGCGGGCTTCAGCGCGGCAGGCTCCGCTTCGCTACCGAAGCTTTTGACATGCCTTACCCAAAGGGCGAAAGCGTCGCGCCGTAGTTCCGGCGTCAGCCGGACGGAGGCGGACTGGTGAACGAAGATGCATTACGTCTACATCCTGGAATCGATTTCTACGCCCGGCCGTTTTTACATCGGCTACACAAAAGACCTACGCGACCGGCTTCGTAAGCACCAAGCCGACGTCTCTAGCCACGCCGCTAAACATCGCCCTTGGAAACTGAAAGCCTATTTCGCTTTCGAAACCGAGGAAATTGCCACCCGCTTCGAGCGTTATCTAAAGTCCGGCTCCGGTCGCGCGTTTTGTAAACGACACTTTGCTTGATGCGCCCGCTCGTTCCTCGCGGGCTTCAGCGCGGCAGGCTCCGCTTCGCCGAAAACGCGGTTGCCAGCTTCGCTTTCGAAAAATCTGCAAAAACTTGCAAATCGCAGGTGACAAACCGTCGCGATGAGAAAACTATTCTTGGACCTATCGAAGGAACGATATGCAAATGGCGCAGGAGCGGATGGTGTTGTCGGAGCATGCATCGCGGAGCGGCTTGATTCGTTTCTTGGTTTTTGCCCTGTTCTTAGTGGGTGAGATGGCCATCTCGTTTGTTGGCGGACTGATCATTCGCAACCCTTGGCTGCCTAACTATCTGGTCGACCGCATCAGTGGACACGCTCGGCAGGAAGTCGCTGTCCAGAAAGTGAAGCTGCCACCGCCGCCTTCTACCGCAGGTGAATACCTGAATCTGATGAATTACGACGAAAAGGTGCTCCCGCCGAATGAGCGTGCCGTAGCCTCAATCCTGAACGATACCGTTGCTCATTTAGAAATACGAAAACCGCCGTTCCAGCTTTTTCGCGAGCAGATCTTGCCTCAGATCGAGGCGGTCCAACCCGGCGAAGATCTCACTAAGATTCGGACTGCCGTCCAACAATGCCAAGACTTCGCCAATTCCGCGATTCATTATTATAGTGACATCTCCGAGCAATTAACTGCCAAACTCAAGACGGCGGGCGTCCCGGCTTCAACCGCCCGCGAGGTGGCCGACACTTTTGCCAAATGGGCACAAGACGTCCGAAACATTGCTTGGCCTACCGAAGTAAACAAGGCTTGCGCCAGCATCACTACTTTGCTGGATGTCCTCTCCGGAAATGCGTCGGGATGGAAGCGCCAAAGCGACGGACACCTGTTGTTCACCAGCCAGGCGTTACTCGACCAATACAACTCCGCCACCACCGACCTGAACACCGCTATCAAAGCCATCAACGGAGGGTGAAGGGTTAGCGGTTTGCCGTTAGGCGTTGGGGGGTCAGGGGTAGGGATGATTCATGGGCTCTGCGACCGAATGGGACTCATGGGACCTATGTGACTAATGTGTTGGTCAGGGGCGGGTGGCGCGATGTGCTCCGGACAACCGCCAAACCGCTAACCGCTAACCGCTAACCACCAACTGCCAACCCCACCCCTACCCCCCTTCTCGCAGCTGTCCCTTCGCCCAATCGAGATCCCACTCCAAGCTCGGATTCTTCCCATAATCCCGAATCAACGCACTCAAGATTTCCACGCTCGCTTTGAAATTCCGAGTTGCGCCGGCGACATCTCCTTGCGCCTTCAATACACTACCGAGCCGGCTGTGGATGACCGACAACTCGCGGAGGCGAGCTCGATTTGACGGATCCTTGCTGACCAGTCTTAACATGATCTGCAACGAACTTGCGTACGTAGCTCTGGCTCCTCGCAAATCGCCTTGAGCTTCTAACACCTCGCCAATCTTTTCATGAGTCACCAACAGACTCCGTTGCCAGGCAACATCGGTCGGATGCTTCGTAGCCAGAGCCTGTTGAACTTCGAGCAGACGCCTAAACTGAGTCCTGGCCCGGTTCAGATCGCCTTGCGCTAATAACAGGTCTCCCACCTTTTCGTAACGGACTGAGAGAGCGGCTTGCCACGCACTGTTCTCTGGATCTTCCTTGACCAACTTTCGGCTGATCTCTAGCGAACGGGTGAACTTGGCTAATGCAC